>Ga0247727_10000163_pt1 | contig 149336 bp, 126 predicted proteins | sample WisWelCaveWW1625_FD_202498 | JGI IMG/M metagenome (GOLD analysis project Ga0247727, IMG submission 202498) | Biofilm microbial communities from Wishing Well Cave, Virginia, United States - WW16-25 | ecosystem: Environmental > Aquatic > Deep subsurface > Groundwater > Cave microbial mat... | reverse complement strand
TGAAAATCGCTCCAACCGACAACCAACCACAGCGGACGGCCGTCGCGTGACGCGGGAACCTCTCGCGCGCCGGGAAAAACCACTCCCGCGCGTACGACGTCGCGCACGGTGAGAAATGCGGGCTAGGGAGGGCCCTCCGCCCACGCACGCCACCGAGGGGAAGGCAGCGGAGGGGAAGGCCGCGGAGGCGCGGCGGACGAGCCGGGCGATCCTCGCGGAGCCGGAGAAGCGCCTGCTCACGCGCCTCGCCGCTCTCCTCCCGCAGTGGGTCGTGCCCGACTACCTCACGCTCCTCGCGGTCCTCGCCGCGTTCGGGATCGCCGTGGCGTACGGGCTCTCGAACGAGGACCCGAGGTGGCTCTGGGCCGCGAGCCTCGGGCTCGTGGTCCACTGGTTCGGTGACAGCCTCGACGGGACGCTCGCCCGCCATCGCGGGATCGAGCGCCCGCGGTACGGCTTCTACGTCGACCACCTCGCGGACGCCGTCGCGACCGGCGCGGTCGGGCTCGGGGTCGGCCTCTCGCCCTACATGCTGCTCGCCGTCGCGCTCGCGCTCGTCGTGGGCTATCTCATCCTCTCCATCAACGTGTATCTAGAGACAATCACCCGCGCGGAATTCCAACTGGGCTACGGCCTCTTGGGGCCGACGGAGGCGCGGCTCCTGCTCATCGCGCTGAACACGATCGCGCTCGCCGTCGGACTGGCGCCGTTCACCGTGTGGGGCGTCGGCGCGACGCTCTTCGACGTCGCGGGCGTGCTCGGCGCTCTGTCGATGGGGGCGCTCCTCGCGCGCCGCGTCGTGCGGAACATGCGCGCCCTCGGCCGACTCGAGCCGCCCGGGGGCCAGAAAGGGGCTTGACCGCCGGAGGCCCGCTCTCTTAATGTTCCCTCCGTTCCCGAGACTGAATCTCAACTCTGAACCCGAACGGAAGCATCACCCCTCGAGAGAGTCTTCAAGCGCCCGATGTTCCAAGTCTTCGTCATCACGCTGCGGGAAGGCCTCGAGGCCTTCCTCATCGTCGCCATCAGCTTAGCCTACCTGCGCAAGACCGGCCGCCGCGAGCTCGTCCCCGCCGTCCACTGGGGGATCGGGTGCTCGGTCATCCTGAGCGCCGCGGCGGGCCTCCTGCTCCAACGTGCTTCGAACCAGCCCCTCTGGGAAGGGATCCTCGCGATCGTCGCGGCCGCGATGGTGGCATCGCTCACCGTTCACCTGTGGCGCACCGCGAAGAGAATGAAAATGGAGATCGAAGGGCGCCTCCACGCCTCGTCCCTGCGCGCGGGGCGGGCGGCCTCCCTCGGCGTCTTCGCGTTCATCCTCCTCATGATCACGCGCGAAGGGATGGAGACCGCGCTCCTCATGAACTCGCTCCTCTTCCAGGTGCGCTCGGCGGACGTCATCGCGGGCGCGATGGCCGGCACGCTGTGCGCGGCCGGGGTCGCGTGGCTCTGGACGCGCTACGGTCGCCGCGTGGACCTCGCGCGGTTCTTCCAGACGACGGCGATCTTCCTGTTCGTGTTCGTGATCCAACTGCTCATCTACGGGTTCCACGAGTTGACCGAGGCGAGCGTCTTTCCCTACAGCGAGCCGCTCCACTGGGCGACGGAGCCGTACGGGCCCGACGGGAAGTACGGCCAGCACTTCTCGTATCTCCTCGTCCTGCTGCCGCTCGCGTGGCTCGCCTACTCGTCGCGGCCGCGGGCGAAGACGATGGCGCAGGCGCGCCCGTAGGACCCGCGGCGCGCCCGAACGGCGCGGGTTTCGCTCAATGCCCTTCGAGAAGCGAGTCGTCGAGCACGCTCCCGGGAGAGAGCTCCTCGGGCTCGCGCCCGCGGCGGAAGACGCGCGCGCCCGCGGTCCCTTCGAGGCGCGCCTCCGTCCCCTCGACGCGGAGCCAGGCGCCCTCGCGGAGGCCGATGACCGGGGGCTCGTTCTCCTCGAGGTATTCGCGGAGGCGCTCCTCGCGCGTCTCCCCCATGTGGCGCGACGTCGGATCGGGCTCGACGTAATGCGGATTGATTTGGAACGGGACGAGCCCGAGCGCCTCGAACCGCGCGGGTTGGACGATCGGCATGTCGTTCGTCGTCTTAATCGTGGGCGCCGCGATGTTCGTGCCCGCGCTCGCCCCGAGATAGGGCAGCCCGCCGAGGGCGCGACGCCGCAGCGGCTCGACGAGGCCGGCCCGCTCGAGCCGCGCGAGGAGGCGGAACGTGTTGCCCCCGCCGACGAACACCGCGTCGGCCGATTCGAGGACCTCGAGGGCCGCTGGCCCCTCCGGAAGCGACGTCACCTCGATCCCCTCGCGGGCGAATCGGCCGCGCGCCTTCTCGGCGTAGCCGCGGACGTCGCGCAGCGCGAACGGCGCGAAGACGACCCGGCGGATTGGACCGAGGAACGCCCGGACGGCATCCATCGCGTGGTCCAGGTATCCGCGCCCATGGTTCGTGGAATTGCTGAGCAGGAGCAGACGACGCAACCGGCCTTCCTCCGTGATTCGTGGTTCGTAGGTCACTTTGCCCGTTCTCGGGGCGACACCTGCCCTGCGGCCACTGCCTCGCCTCGCGAGCACCATTCGGGTCGGCTCTCGCGATCATCGCCACGGCTCGGCTCCGGGTGATGTGGCCTTCGGGCAGTGTCGCCCCTGAGGGCAAAGTGTCCCACGACCGATTCGTCACCCTCGCGGTAACGACCGCCCGGCTAGTGTATACTTCGCGGACGGTCCTGTAAGGTCACTCCCTTGATCGAACTCCCCTTCGTCATAGGTTCGCGGAGGCATGGCCCGATGAGTCGTTCGCATCACACGACGCTCCCTCCGATCGCCGTTCGCGCCACCGCGGCCGGTCTCCTCTGCGCCGCCGCCCTCTCCGCGTGCGCGAAGGGAAAGGGAGGCGCGTTCTCCATGCCTCCGATGCCGGTCGAGACGGTGACGGTCGAGCGAAGGCGGGTCACGGAGCGGTTCCAGGCGGTCGGCACAATCGAAGCCGGCGTGGCGATCACGGTCGCGTCGGAGATCGACGGCGTCATCGCGAGCCTCCCGTTCCGCGAGGGGGAGGCGATCGCGCGCGGCGGTCTCATCGCGCGGCTCGAGGACGCGGAGACGCGGGCGGTCGTGGCGCGGGCGGAGGCGATCGTCGAGCAGAGGAAGGTGTCCCACGGGAGGATCGAGTCGATCGTCGCGCAGGGGGCGGGCGCCCCGCAGGACCTCGACGACGCGGCCGCCGCGCTCCGGGTCGCCGAGGCGGAACTCGCCCTCGCGCGGGAGCGCCTCGAGAACACGCGGATCGTCGCGCCGTTCGCGGGCATCGCGGGCGCGCGCCGCGTGAGCCCGGGCGCATTCGTCCACGCCGGCGACGCGATCACCGATCTCGCGCAGGTCCGCGAGCTCCGCGTCACGTTCTCGGTGCCCGAGCGCCACCTCGCGGCGCTGCGGCGCGGCGCGCCAGTCCGGGTCTCGACGATCGCGTTCCCGGGCCACGAGCTCGCGGGGACGATCGACGTGCTCGAGCCGGTGCTCGACCCCGCGACGCGGAGCGCCCGCATCGTCGCGCGGGTCCCGAACCCCGAGGAGCGCTTCCGGCCCGGGATGTCCGCGACCGTCGCGACCGTCCTCGCCGAGCGTCCCGACGCGATCGTCGTCCCGAGCGAGGCGATCTTCGTCGAGGGGGACCGCGCGTTCGTGTACGTGGTGCGGGACGACAGCACGGTGGCGAGGAGCGCGCTCACGCTCGGAGCGCGGTTCGCCGAGGCCGTCGAGGTCGTCGCGGGCCTCGACGCCGGCGCGCGCGTCGTGAGCGCGGGCCACCAGAAGCTCTTCGACGGCTCGAAGGTGGCGCCGGTCGCCGCCGCCGAGCCCGCGGGCGGCGCGCCGACCCCCGCCGGGGCCGCGGCGGGTGATCCCGCGCCCGCCGACGCGGAGGCCGCCCGCGCTCGATGAAGATCAGCGAACTGTCGATCCAGCGCCCCGTCTTCGCCACGGTGATGAACCTGGCGATCGTCCTCTTCGGCGTCATCGCGTTCACGCGCCTCCCCGTCCGCGAGTACCCCGACGTCGATCCCCCGATCGTGTCGGTCACGACGTTCTACCGCGGCGCGAGCCCAAGCGTCATCGAGACCGAGATCACGGACGTCCTCGAGGAGCAGATGGCGACGCTCGAGGGCGTCAAGACGATCACCTCGTCGAGCCAGGAGCAGGGCTCGGTGATCACCGTCGGGTTCGAGCTCTCGCGGGACGAGGACGAGGCGGCGAACGACGTCCGCGACCGGGTCTCCCGCGTGCGGGGCGATCTCCCCTCCGAGGCCGAGGACCCGATCGTCGCGAAGGTGGACGTGAACGCGCAGCCGATCTTCTGGGTCGCCCTGTCGAGCGACCGTCACAACGCCCTGGAACTCTCGGAGATCGCCGACCGCGTCCTCAAGGAACGGGTCCAGCGGCTCCCCGGAGTCGGCGCCGTCTTCCTCGGGGCCGAGCGGCGCTACGCGATGCGCGTCTGGCTCGATCCCGAACGCATGGCGGCCCACGGTCTCACGACCCAGGACGTCGAGGAGGCGATCCGGCGCGAGAACGCGGAGATCCCGGGCGGCCGGGTCGAGGGGACGGAGCGCGAGTTCGCCGTCCTCACGCGCGGCGAGTTGTCGACGCCGGAGCAGTTCGCCGCGATCATCGTCGCGCAGGATGGGAACGATCGCGTGCTCCTCGGAGAGGTCGCGGACGTGGCCGTCGGCCCGGAGGACGAGCGGACGCTCGCGCGCTACAACGGCGAGCCGGCGATGGGGCTCGGCGTCGTCAAGCAGTCGAAGGCGAGCACGCTCGCCGTCGCCGCCGAAGTTCGCAAGGCCCTCCCGCGACTCGCGACGCTCATCCCCGAGGGGATGCGGCTCGACGTCGCGTACGACTCCTCCACGTTCATCCAAGACTCGATCGACGACGTCTCTCAGACCCTTCTCCTCGGAATGTGCCTTGTCATCCTCGTGATCCTCGTCTTCCTCAAGAGCCTCCGGGCGACGCTCATCCCCGCGGTCGCGATCCCGACCTCGATCGTCGGGACGTTCGCGGTCGCGTACTTCATGGGCTTCACGATCAACATCCTGACGCTCCTCGCGCTCGTCCTCGCGATCGGGCTCGTCGTGGACGACGCGATCATCGTCCTCGAAAACGTCCACCGCCACATGGAGATGGGGAAGCCTCGCCGGCGCGCCGCGTTCGACGGCTCGAGGGAGATCGGCTTCGCGATCCTCGCCACGACGATCTCGCTCGTCGCCGTGTTCGTCCCGGTGGCGTTCCTCACGGGGACGGTCGGGCGGCTCTTCAAGGAGTTCGGGATCTGCGTCGCGGTCGCCGTGCTGATCTCCGGATTCGTGGCGCTGACGCTCACGCCGATGCTCTGCTCGCGCCTCCTCAAGCCGACCGTCCACGGCGCGGCGTCCGGGTGGGCGCAGCGCTCCTTCGACGGGTTCTTCGAGTGGCTGCACCGGACTTACGAGAGGATCCTCCGCCGCGCCTTGCGTCACCGGGGCGCGACTGTCGCGGCCGCGCTCGTCATCGTGGCCGTGAGCGTCGTCGTCTTCCGGCTCCTCCCCCGCGAGCTCGTGCCGGTCGAGGACCGCGGCGTCGCCTTCGGGATCATGATCGCGCCGGAGGGTTCGACGCTCGAGTACACGGACCGCTACATGCGCCAGGCCGAGTCGATCCTCATGGGCGTGCCGGAGCGCCGCGCCCTCTTCACCGCGACGGGGCTCGGTTTCGGCGGCCCGGGGCGCGTCACGAACGGGTTCGTCTTCCTGAACCTCAAGCCGCGCGGCGAGAGGAAGCGCACGCAGCAGGAGATCGTCGCCGACGTGAGCCCCCGGCTCTTCGGGCTGCCCGGCGTCCTCGCCTTCCTCATCAACCCTCCCAGCCTCGGCGGCGGCTTCGCGACGAGCGCCGTCGAGTACGTGCTCGAGGCCGACAGTTACGAGGACCTGAGCGGCGCGGTGGGGACGGTGATGTCGAAGGCGTCCCAACTCGGGTACCTGGAGAACCTCGACTCCGACCTCCGGCTGAACAAGCCCCAACTCGAGATCACCATCGACCGCGACCGGGCCGCGGACCTCGGGGTCTCCGTCACCGAGATCGGCCGAACGCTTGAGACTCTGCTCGGCGGCCGCGAGGTGGGCGAGTTCAAGCGAGGGAGCAAGCAGTACGACGTGATCGCGCAGGTCCGGCCCTCCGAGCGCGCGACGCCGGACGCGATCGAGCGGGTCTACGTGCGAGGAAACGGCGGGCTCGTCCAACTCGCGAACATCGTCCGCGCGCGGGAGACCGTCGTCCCGAAGGAGCTCAACCACTACAACCGGGTCCGCTCGGCGACGATCTCCGCGAACATCGGCCCGGGCGGCGCGCTCGGCCGGGCGCTCGACGACCTCGACCGGATCCTGGAGGAGGACGTCCCGCCCACGGTGAAGCGCGAGTTGGCGGGGCAGTCGCGGGAGTTCCGCGAGGCGAGCGGCAAGCTCTACTTCCTCTTCGTGTTCGCCGTCATCTTCATCTTCCTCGTGCTCGCCGCCCAGTTCGAGAGTTTCGTCCACCCGTTCACGATCCTCCTCTCGGTTCCGCTCGCGGTCTTCGGGGCCCTCGTCGCGCTCTTCCTCCTCGGCCAAAGCCTCAACGTCTACTCGCAGATCGGGCTCATCATGCTGATCGGGCTCGTCACGAAGAACGCGATCCTCATCGTCGAGTACTCGAACCAACTTCGCTCGCGCGGGCTCGCGCTGATCGAGGGGGTCGTCGAGGCGTCGAGGATCCGGCTCCGCCCGATCCTCATGACCTCGTTCACCACGCTATTCGGGATTCTACCGATCGCGATCGGGCTCGGCGCCGGCGGCGAAGCCCGGCGTCCGCTCGGCGTCGCGGTCGCGGGCGGGATGCTCTTCTCCACGTTCCTCACGCTCGTGCTCGTCCCGGTCGTCTACACGCTGCTCGCGCGGTTCACCGGGGCGGAGGAAGGAGCGGCGCCGGCCGAGGCCGCCGTCGGCGCGCGGGGCGAGGCCGCCGCGGCGCTCGAGCCCGCGGTCCGAATCGAATAGAGAGTCGGCCCCGTTGCGCACCGCGAAGCCCTCCCACCCGTCGGCGCGAGGCGCGCGCGCGGCGGCGGTCGGCGTCTCGCTCGCGGCGCTCGAGCGCGCGAAGACCGAGTTCGGCGGCTGGGCGGCCGGGCGCAAGGCGCGCCTCCTCCGCGCCCTCGGCCGGCGACGCTTCGCGCGTGCTGGCGAGCTCGCCCGCTTCCACGACGTCCTCTGCTTCCTCCGCGCGTATCCCGACGACGAGGTGATCTTACGGATCGTCGAGGAGCTCCTCGCGCACTTCCACCGGCGCCCCGACCTGCGGCGCCATCGCCGCGCCCTCGTCGACTCCGGGATCGCGGGCACGGAGATCCGCTTCCGGTTCTACGCGCACACCGCGTCGTGGCTCGCACGGCGCTGGGGCGATCGGCTGCGGGTGGACTGGAAGGCGTTCGGCGAGGCGGAGCGCCTCGAGAGTGTCCTGAACCTCCTCGCGCTCTACGCGGAGACGCCGGCCCTCGACGAGTACGCGCTCAGCATGAAGGCATGGGTCGACCGCCTGAAAGGGCCGCGCGAGACGGACGCCGCGTTCCTCATCCGTCGCTTCGACCGGCTCCGCGTCGACGGGTTTCTCCGCGAGACACTCTACGAGGGGCTCGGTCTCCCCCTCCGGCTCCTCCCCGGCCCGACGACTCCGGCCCGCACGCGCGAGCGGTTGCGCGGCGGGGGCGCGGCGTTCCAGACTCGCCCGTTACGCCGGAGGATCGCGTCGCTCCGCGCGGAGATCGAGCGCCCGCCGGTCGCGGTCCGCGCCGTGGGCCGCCGCGCGGCGGAGAGGCTCATCGACCTCGCGCGGGAGACGATGGTCGCCCGCGGCCGCGACCTCGACGCCTTCACGCACGCCACGCGCGACGACGTACTCCTCGTCGACTGCGGCGACGGGCTCCGGATCGCGTGCATCGGAATGGTCCCCGAGCGCCGGCTCCTCCTCGAATCGGTGCACGGCTACCTGGTGCTCAAGAACGACGTCCCCGTCGCGTACGGGACCTCGTGCGCCCTGTTCGGATCGTCGGAGCTTGCGTACAACGTCTTCGAGACGTTTCGCGGCGCGGAGGCGGCGCACATCCTCGGACGAGTCCTCTCGATGGTCCGAAGCCTCTTCGAAGTCGACTCCTTCACGATGGTCCCCTATCAACTCGGAGAGGAGAACCCGGAGGCCCTCCGGAGCGGGGCGTGGTGGTTCTATCAGAGGATCGGTTTCCGCCCGCGCGACCGCGCGATCCTCCGCCTCATGCGCGAGGAGATCGGGGCGCGACGGTCCGATGCGACGCGGCGCTCCTCGGTGACGACGCTCAGGGCGCTGGCGAAGGCGAACGTCTACTTGCACCTCGGCCGCGAGCGCGACGACGTCCTCGGCGTCGTGCCGCTCGCCGCGGTCGGCCTCGCCGTCAGCGAGTCGCTCGCCCACGACTTCGGCGCCGACCGCGAAAGGGCGGCGCGGGTCCGCTCCCGCGAGGCGGCGGCGCTCCTGGGCGTGCGCTCCCTCGACGCGTTCTCCCCGGGCGAGCGGCTCGCCTGGGAGCGGTGGAGCCCGCTCGTCACGATTCTCCCGGGCGTCGCGCGCTGGCGACGCGAGGAGAAACGGGCGCTCGTCGCGGTCGTGCGAGCGAAGGGCGGGCCGCGCGAGTCGGAGTTCGTCCGGCGCTTCGATCGGCACCGGCGGCTGCGGCGGAGCGTCGCGGCGCTGGCCGCCCGCGTCGTGTCGCGCGACCCGCTACTCTGAGGGAGCGGCGCGTGCTTCCCGGCCAGCGCTCACGGTCCCCTTCCCCGATCCCTCCGCCCGACGAGTCCGCCCTCCCCCCACGTTACGCGCCGGACCGCCCCCTCCCCGCGTACCGGTTCGTCCCGGGACTCCATCCACATCCCACGCGGCATCCGGACGGACACAGCCACGGGATTCTGGAAACTGACGCGCCCCATGTCGCGCCCGAGGATTGGCCGAGCGACGCGCAGTACCTCTTCGGCGTCGACCTGTTCAATCGGCGCTACTACTGGGAGGCGCACGAGGGGTGGGAGGCCGTCTGGCGCTCGTGCGCCCGCGATTCGACGCAGCGGACGTTCGTCCAGGGGCTCATCCTCGTCGCGGCCGCGCTCCTCCAATGGTTCATGGGCTCCGCCGCCGGGTTCGAGCGACAGCACGCGAAGGCGCGGCGACGGCTCGCGCCCGCACTCGAGGAGTCGCCGGGCGCGTACATGGGCCTCCCGCTCGCCGACTGGCTCGCCGAGATCGACGCCGTGGCGCGCGCGCTGCGCGACGCCCCACCGCCGAACCTCCCCGCGAACACGAGCCTTCCCGTGATCCGCCTTTTGCGGTATAATGGTCCGGTTCCGACGCGTTGACGCCCCGTCGTCCCGACCTCCTCGAGGAGACCCGCCCGATGCCCGTACGACTCTCCGCCCCGCGAATCGCTCTCGGCGTCTTGGTCGCCCTCCTCTCGGGCGGCGAGGCCATGGCCCAGGGGTTCAACGCGATCACGACGAAGGACGGCGTCGACATCTGGGCCGTCGGCGACGCCGGCGACGTCTACCGATCGCTCAACGGGGGCGGGGTGTGGGGGACGTACCCGATGGGGAGCGCCGACCACAACGGCGTGGCCGCGAGGGGATCGCGCGTCTGGGTCGTCGACGACGGCGGCGCCCTCTGGACGAGCACCAACGACGGCGCGTCGTTTGGTTCGCAGACCCTCGCGGGCGGAGCGGACCTCGAGGCGATCTGGTTCGCCGACGACGCGACCGGCTGGATCGCGGGCGCGAGCGGAACGATCTTGAACACCACGAACGCGGGCGGCGGCTGGACGGCGCAGTCCTCCGGGACGAGCGCGACCCTCCGCGCGATCCGCTTCGCGAACCTCAACGAGGGATGGGCCGTCGGCTCCGGCGGGACCGTCGTCCACACGACGGACGGCGGCGCTTCGTGGTCCGCGAGCACGCCCTTCCCATCCTTCACGAAAGACCTCCACGACGTCGACGCCGACGGCGCGACGGTCTACGTCACGGGCACCTACGGGTTCCTCGCGAAATCCACGAACGGCGGCGGCTCGTGGTCGACGATCGACCTCTGGCTTCTCTCGCAATCGGACGTGAACGGCGTCGAGGCGCTCCCCGGAGGGACGTTCTGGCTCTGCGGGGGGGGCGGCTTCCTCCGGAAGTCGATCGATGGCGGGGGCTCGTTCTCCTACCCCCTCCACCCGGTGATGACCGGCCTGTCGGACGTCGTCTTCTCGGACGCGAATCGCGGTTGGGCCTGCGCGGCGAGGTCCAAGCACGTCGTCCGCACGACGGACGGCGGCGTGACGTGGAGCGTGCCGGGCAACGGCGCGTTCACGTATTCGTGGACGAAGAAGCGGGACTCGGACTTCAACTCGGTGCGCGGAAACACGTTCTTCGTCGACCGCGTGAACCGGGACAAGATCTGGGCGGTCCAGGGAAAGACCGTCTACGCATCGTGGGACGTCGGGGAGACGTGGACCCCGATCGCGACGATCTCCGGCACGGGCACCAGGACGAACTCCTTCTACGTCTCGCCGACCGACACGATGACGTGCGTGGCCGCGGTGCAGGGAACGACCGATGACATCATGCGCACGACGGACGGGGGCGTTTCCTGGACGTCCACCCTCACGATTCCCATGTCCGAGTACGGCATGCCTCTCGAGCAGGACCCCGGCCAGCCGAACAACCTCTACTACGCGCCCGAGGACGGGACGATCCGGAAGTCGACGGACTTCGGCGTGACGTGGACGACGGTCTCCACGCCCGGCTTCTCGAGCCCGTGCGACGTGGTCGCCGTGCCGGACACGGCCGGGATCCTCTACCTCGGCGACACCGGCGGGTCGGTGTTCCGCTCGACCGATGACGGCGTCACCTGGAGCCTCCGCTACTCGACGGCCTCCGCCGAGATCCCCACGATCGGCGTGAGCGCCCTCGACAACCGCGATGCGTTCGCGACGAGTTGGGGTTTCGGCGGGGTCAACCGGACCACGGACCATGGAAGCAATTGGTCGAACATCATCGGCACCGGCTCGGCCTGGGGCTGCGACGTGGCGAAGGACGACCCCTACGTGATCCTGTTCGGCGTCTACTCGGGGAGCAAGACGTACCTCTCGACGAACAACGGAGCGACCTTCGACACCACGTCGATCACGGGATCCAACTACGGCGTCCTCGTGTACGACCGCGGGACATTCATCGCGCACCAGAGCGGCGGCATCTGGAAGGCGACGGTGACCCAGCCCGGGATGCCGGTGAACAACGCTCAGAACCTGGCTCTCCTCGCGCCGTTCGGAGGCGAAGTGTGGCAGTACAACGAGGCGCGGAACATCACGTGGATGAGCCAGAACATCGCGACGGTGAAGATCGAGTATCAGCAGAATCTCGCGTCACCGTGGCAGCTCATCACGGGGTCGACGGCGGGGCCGGCGGGCGTCTACCCGTGGGTGATCCCGAACGTCCCGACGACGCAGGCGCTCGTGCGGGTGAGCGACGTCACGGACGGCGCGCCGCTCGCCCAATCCGGCTCCTTCTTCAGCATCGTCGTGCCCGCCATCGCGTCGAACCGCCCGAGCCTCGACTTCGGGCAGGTCTCCACGGCCGTCTCGAAGACGGACACGCTCCGTCTCGTGAACACCGGCACCGCGACGCTCGTCGTCACCAGCATCGCCCCAGCCGGGGGAATCTCCTCGCCCTTCGCGCCGAACCGCACCTCGCTCTCGATCCCGGCCGGCGCCTCGGACACGCTCGAGGTGGTGTTCAGCCCGAACGCCGAGCAGACCCTCCGGGACACGCTCGTCATCGTGTCGAACGCTCCCGCAACGCCGTTCACGATCCCGCTCGTCGGCGTCGGGATCTCTCCGGTCGGGGTGGTGGCGTCCTTCCCCTCGTCCCCGTCGCGCTTCGAGCTTCATGGGAGCGCGCCGAACCCGTTCGGCGCACAAGGAACGACGATCGGCTACTCGCTCCCCGCGCAGAGCGACGTGAGTCTGGTCGTCTACAACGCGGCGGGACAGGTCGTGAGCACGCTCGTGAGGGACCGCCAGCCCGCGGGGCTCTACAACGTCCGATTCCCGGGCGGCGGCGAGGGCGCGGCGCGCTCGTCGCTCGGCGCGCTGCCGAGCGGCGTCTACTTCTACCGCTTGACCGCCGACCGCTTCGTCCAGACGAAGCGGATGATCCTCGTTCGTTAGGTTTCGCTTCCGCTTCCCCTTCATCGGCATAAGCGTTCGGCAGCCCGGCCTCGTCCATCAGGGCAAGTCCCGGGAGGCTGCGTGAGGGCCCTGCACATCGTTCACTCGGACTGGGAGCTCGCCCAGAGAGCCGCGAGCGGCGACGAGAGCGCCTGGCGGCTCATCTACGAGTCGACGTGCGCCCGCCTCTTCGCGCTACTCTGCTATCAGGTCGGCGACCGAGACGAAGCCTCCGATCTCCTACAGGAGACCTTCGTGCAAGCGTTGAGGGCGATCGGCGGTTACCGCGCCGAGGCCCCGCTCGCGGCCTGGCTCGGGGCGATCGCGCTCCGCAAGGCGATCGATTGGAAGCGCGGGGCGCTGAGGCGGCTCAAGAGGACGGTGGCGATCGAGGAGTCGACCGCGGCGGTCGAGCCGAACGACTCGGGCGTCGGGTTCGCGGCGGAGGGACGCGCGCTGCGGGCCGCGCTCGCTCGCCTCACGCCGCCGCAGCGCGCGGCGCTCCTCCTGCGCGAGTGGGAGGAGCGGAGCTTCGCCGAGATCGCCCACGTCCTCGGCTGCAAGGAGAGCACGGCGCGCGTCCACCACTTGAACGCGCGCGAGAAGATGAGAGGGCTCCTCTCGGAGGAGGGCGCCGCGCGCGGCGAGCGGCGACTGGAAAGGCGGACGCGATGAAGGACTTGTTCGAGCGACACGGCGAGCGGCTCACGGAGCGCGAGCGCGTCACGCTCTGGGAGCGGATCGAGACGGCGCGGCGCGGCGGGGGGCGGCGCGGCGCGCGGGCGTGGCGGCCGGCCGCGGCCGCGGCGCTCGCCCTCGCGTTGATCGGCGGCGTGCTCCTCGTCGCGCGTCTGCGAGACTCGCGCGAGCGGGGCGTCATGGATCTCGCGGCGAACCGACAGTCCACGGAAGAGGGCGGCGTGACGGACGGCGGCGCGCCCGCCGTACGTCCCGGGCCCGACATCACAACCGAGCCGATGGCCCAGTCTCAGAGTAAGGAGACCGTTCCCCGCTCGCGAGGCGAGGCCGCGCCACCGACGTGGGGCGCGGACGCGCTCCGCGAAGATTCCCGTCCGGCGGGCGCCGCGGAGGCCAAGCGCGGCGACGAGGTCGCCGCGAAATCCCGACCGGCTTCGCGAGAAGCGGAAGGCCTCGCGGGCGCGCCGAGCGCGGCACAGCAGGAGATCGCAGGCGGAGTCGAGAGCGGCGGTGCCGCCGATGCGCCGACGGAGACGACGATGCTCGCCTCCGCGGCGCCCGCGTCCGGCGCGACCGACATCAAGTACGAGTTCCACCACCGCGCCATCAACACGGTCGCGGACACGCTCAGCAAGGAAGCCGGGGTCGTGGAGGCCGATGGCCGCTCCTTCGTGCGCCGCGGCCGGTGGAGCGCCCCGTTCACGGAGACCGATGCGCAGCGCCTCTCGTCCTTCCGGCTCGGCGCGACGCGCGCCTCCTACGACGAGACGCGACGCACCATCGAGAGCGGTCGTCTTCCCGCCGGCGATCGCATCCGAGTGGACGAATTCGTGAACGCCTTCCCCCAGCGCGATCAGGATGCGGTGATCGGGGACTTCGCGATCTCCCTTGAGGGCGCCCCGCCGCACTTCCCACCACACGATCAGTCAGGATTCCACCTCATCCGGATCGTCGTGCGCCTGCGTGAACCCTCGAGCCACGCTCAGTCGAACGCGAGTGTCCCGGAAGTCGAGGTCGAGTTCGACCCGACCGTCGCGCGGCGATATCGGATGCTCGCGGTTGGACCGAACGTCGCGGACGTCCCACCCCCCGTCATCCTCGCCCTCGATGCCGCCGATCGACGGAATGCGGCGAAGGCGAGCGGGACCTCGCCCGCCCCGGACGGGCCCGAGGTCGCCGCAATCTATGAGGTGCAGCTCGTCGAGGGAGTGAACGCCGGATCGATCGCGACGGCGCGGATTCGATCCGCACGGCCGGCAACCGAGGGGAAATCCGGGGCCGCGGATGTGGTCGAGGCCCGGATCGCCGTTTCGGATCTGGCGCCAAACTTCGATTCGGCCTCGCCGCGCTTCCGTCTCGCAGCGATCGCAGCGGAGTTCGCTGAAATCCTGCGGGGGAGCGACGCCTCGGTGGGGACCCGGATCGCCGTTCTCGTCCCGCTCGCGCGACGGCTCGCAGAGGAGTTGCCGGACGATCCCGACGTCGCGGAGTTCGCGCGCCTGGTGGAGAGGACCACGGAGATCGTGGGGTCGGAGTCTCCCTCGCAGCGGTAGAAGCGAGGACCGGAGAGCGCTGGCGCGGCGCGGGCCGGACGCCTCGCGCTCGCTAACCCGTGTACGTCAGCTCGCGGATTTCCCGCCGGTAGCGGCCCTTCGCCTCCGGCACGAAAGCGTGGCAGGAAACCATGTCCCCGCCGTAGACGTGAATCGTAACGGCCGGAGTCGGATCCGGGTTTTCGATCATGTGATACTCGAAGGGGGGGATCAGCGCCCCCGCCTCCCCGACCCCCGCCACGACGACGCTCTCCTTCTCGAACGCGACCGTCGCCGCCTCGGGGTCGCTGAGCGCCGAGAAGGACGTCACGCGAATGCGCCCGCGGTAGACGCACTCGACGCACCACATCCCGGAGTGGTCGTGGAGCGGCGTCCCCTGCCCCCGGTCCCAGACCATCACGACGATCGTGTAGCGGCCGCTCGGGTCCCTATGAAGAAGCCGGCGCGCGTAGCGATTGGGCGCCGGCTGGAGGAAGGGCGCGAGGATGAACTCCTCACCGCTCTTGACGACGTCGATGAGGACGTTCTTCACGTTCTGACATCGGGATTCGGCGTCGGCGGCGGCGACGGCCGCATCCAGGCGATGGATGAGCTCGCCGACCTTCGCGGAGCCTGCGTTCACGTGGGCCATCTGAGAGCCCTCCCTCTGACCGGGAATTCTACCACATCCGTAGCGCGCGCCTCATCCCCTGACCGCGATGAGATCGAACACCGGCGGCGTGCAGAAGAACGCCCCGGCGTCGCGGCTCCGCGCCGCCCATTCTTCCTCGAATGCGGCCTGCTCCGCCGGCGTGAGGAGCCCCATCCCCACGAGGGCGGGGACGTACGTTCGGAAGAAGAGATCGGGCCAGTGCCAGAGGAGCGACCCGGGGCGCGCGACGCGCAGGTGCGGACGGAGCTCACGGACGGAGAGGCCGTGGCGCGCGCAGACCGCGGGGAGGCGGCCGGCGACGTCGGGATCGCCGCCGCGCGCGCGCCAGCTCTCCTCGACCGCGTCGATGACGCGCCCGAGCGCCGCGCTCCGCGGGGCGAGCGTGAGCGCGCGGTAGTTGAAGTAGTCCTGGATCGCGAGGGCGCCGCCGGGCGCGAGGGCGCGCGCGACGCCGGCGACGACCGCTTCCGGGTCCGCGACGAAGCAGAGCACCCAACGCGCGTACGCGCCGTTCAGACTCCCCGGCGGGAGATCGAGGCGCTGGATGTCGCCGCGGCGGACGCTCACGATCCGCGATTCGTGCGCCCAGAGGCGCCCCGCGAGTAGATCGACGAATTTCTGCGACTCGTCGATCGCGATCACGCGGCCCGAAGGGCCAACGATGTGCGCCAGGTCGACGGTCGCGTAGCCCGGCCCGCAGCCGAGGTCGAGGAGCGTCTGCCCCGGCGCGAACCCCGCGCGCTCCCAGAGATCGTAGGCCTCGCGCGCCCAGGCGCGATGCTGGAATCCGAGTCGGACGACCTCGTCGTCGCTCGTCCCCAGAACGTAATCGGGTCCGCCGGTCTCGGGCACGGAACGCGAATCTACGGGCCGGGCTTCGGGACCGGGGGCGGCAGGTCGCGCGCCTCGATTATCGAGGAGAAGCCCACGTGCTTGTGGGTCCCGTCGCAGAACGGCTTGTTGTTCGAGTGCCCGCACCGGCAGAGCGAGATGCTCTTCCGTCCCGCGAGGCCGAACACGTTTCCGGCTTGATCCTTGATGACGAAGTCGCCGCTCACGCGGAGCGAGCCATTGCTGTTGCAAACGATCTCGACGGGGTCGCTCATGGGCGTTCGATCCTCCTCGTGTTCTCGCGAGCGCGCGGCGGGCGTGTCCGATCCGCGGGCGGTCCGCCCGCTCGGCCGCGCGCGACCGGGACTGGCTGGGCGAGCGCGCCCAGTGTACGCTCGCCCCACGGTGAACCTCAAGAACCTCTCCATCGACGAGCTGGCGGCGGCGCTCGCGCCATTCGATCCGCCGCAGAACGCGGTCGTGAAGCTCTTCGCGTGCGTCTTCGCGCACGGCGCCGAGAGCGTCGACGACCTGCGGCGCGCCCCGGACGTTCCGAGACGCGTCGTGCGCGCGGTCTCCGCGGAGGGGAGCCTCCCCTCCCTCACGTGCCTCGAGCGGCGCCGCGCCGCGGATGGCTTCGTGAAGTACCTCTTCGAATCGCCCCTGGGCGGACGGTTCGAGGCGGTCCGGATCCCGCTGTTCGACACGAAGTACGTCATCTGCGTCTCCTCGCAAGTCGGCTGCGCGCTCGCGTGCGACTACTGCCTGACGGGACGGATCGGTTTCGAGAGAAACCTAGAGACGTGGGAGATCCTCGACCAGGTCCTTCGCATTCGGCGCGAGGCCGACCGGCCGGTGCGGGGCGTCGTGTTCATGGGGATGGGCGAGCCGTTCCTGAACTACGCGGAGGTGTTGCGCGCCGCGCGGATCCTATCGCACCCGGCCGGCTTCGCGATCTCCGGGAAGGCGATCACGATCTCGACCGTCGGCATCGTGCCCGCGATCCGCCGGTACACGCGCGAGGGCCACTCCTATCGTCTCGCGTTCTCGGTCACGTCGGCGATCCCCGAGAAGCGCGCGCGTCTCATGCCGATCGAGGCGACGTACCCGCTCCCCTCGCTCGTCGCGGCGATCCGCGAGCACGCCGCTGCGCGGCGCGACCGCGCGATGATCGCCTACGTGATGATCCGCGGCGAGAACACCGGCCGCGAGGACGCCGAGGCGCTGCGGCGCGCGTTCGAAGGGATCCCGATCCGGCTCGACCTGATCGACGTGGCCGATCCGACCGGCCGGTTCCAGCCGCCGACCGCCGAGGAGCTCGCGCGGTTCCGCGACGCGCTGCGCGTCCTGCGATCGCCCGTCGCGAGGCGGTACTCTGGAGGGAAGGAGATCGGCGCCGCGTGCGGGACGCTCGTCGCGTCCCGAGCGGGCGGCGAGGTGCTCGCGTCGCCCTAGTAGAACGTCCAGCCCACCGTCACCTTCGCGTCCGGCGAGTCGGTGAGTCCAAGCTTCAGCTCCATGAAGAAGCGGTCCCCTCCCGAGATTCCCTTCTCGATCCCCCCGAGCACGTTCAAACCGATCTCCGTGTCGGAGTCGTCGCCGCGTCCGCCGGCGTTGTCGCCGTTCAGGATGTTCACGCCGATGCCGCCGCCGGCGTAGGGCCCCCACACCTCCCACTGCGCGCGGAACCGATAGGCGGCCTCGAAGTTGAGGGCCGCGATCGTCAGGTCGTCCCCGAGTCCCAATTCGAAGTTCGGCTGGAACCGGACGCGACGGGAAAAGTTCCCGAAGTCGAAGTGGAACCCGAAGTGGACCTGGTCCGGATCCACGGTCACGCCGACTCGCGGCCCCCAGCCGCGGAACCCGACGTCGTCGGATTGCGCGAGAGCGACCGCTGGCAAGAGCGTCACGACGACGAGCGTGCACGCAACGATCCGTCGCATCCTATGGGCCTCCTCTGGTCGTCGCCGAGCGACGACGCGCTGGACTGATTGGGTTCGTGAACCGGCTCTGCTTCGGGGGACGGAGAGTATCACACCGGCGCGATGGATTCTCTCGCTCCCCTCACGCGGCCGGCCCGGCGGGGGGCGCATCGCCCGGATTCATCTTGCGGCGCAACTCCGCGAGGTTGATCTGGATCGATTCGCTCGAGCGGAGGAGCTCGTCGAGGACGGCCTCGCGGGGGCGTTCGGCGGGCGCGCGCGCGCGGCGATCGCGGTGGTCGTCGAGGTAGGGCCAGAGGCCTTCTTTGACCGCCGGCGGGAGGACGCTCTCGAGATACTCGAGCGCGGTGCCGCGCAGGTTTCGATCCGTCGTCTGGAGGCCGCGGAACGCGATGCGCAGCGGCTCCTCGGCGAGCGTGAGCGCGAGGAGCGTGCAGACGTGCTCGAGGCTCCGGCTCGCCCGGTCGCGCAGGAAGTCGTCGACGAAGGAGGGTTCGCCCCGGTCCTCGATCGGATCCGGCGCACGCTGGCTCTCCCACACGTTCCGCCCGACCGCGATCTCCCGCTCGACGGCGGCGAGGACGCGACCCGCGTCGAACACGAGTCCGGAGTCGAGCCCGCGCAGGCGCGCGAGGGCCCGCCCGCAGCGGAAGCGGACCTCGAAGCGCCCGTCGGCAAGCGCCTCGAAGAGCCCATCCACCGCGCGTTGGGAGCGCGAAGCCGAGAGGACGCCGGGGAGCCGCCGGCGCACGACGGGATCCTCCTTCGGGTCGAGCAGGCGGTCGACCAAGAGGCCGGTGATCCTCGGTGCGACCTCGCGGAGCGCGGCGGCGGCGTCGCGCGCGACGTCGTCGCGAGCGAGGAGCGGGACGACGTGGGCGGCGACGAGCGGGTCGGCGGGGCGGCTCCGGGTGAGCGCCTCGCGAACGCGGCGCGCGTCGCCGGAGCGGAGATCGGCGATCCGCGCGACGAGCGGGTCGTCGAGGTCGCGCGCGCGCGCCGCGGTGTCCGGCGACGGGGGCGCGGCGGCCGCGGACTCGACCGCGGCGATCCCGCGCAGGATCTGCGTCCGGTCGAGATCGACCATCGTCTGCATGAGCGTCATGCGCGTCGTTCGGTCCGAGACCTCCGTGAGGTCGAGCGCCACGGCCTGCGTGCGAAGGCTCCTCTCGAGCGCGCGCACGTAGCCCGCGTGGAGGCGGCGCGCGACGAAGAGGCCCGCGATCGCGAGCGCGACGGCGAGCGACATCATCGCCGGCCGCGCGCTCCCCGGCCCGAGCAGAAGGAGAAGCGCGACCACGGCGCCCCCGGCGACGTCGCCGAGCCGCTCGAAACCGGCGTCCACGATCGTCTTCGTCGCGCGCCTCTCGTCGTCGGGAAGGGGCGTGAAGAGGAGCTCGTAGCTCGATCGGTAGAGCGAACCGTGGAGGACCGCCTCGCCCCCGCGCGCGACCACGGCGCTCGCGAGCCCGGGGACGGCGAGCGCGCCGACCCCGCCGAGGCCGACCGCGAGCGGGAGCGTGGCCGCCGTCCGCGCGAGGCCGAGCCTCTCGAGCGCGAAGCGGCTCACGCCCGTCTGCATGAGGAACGCGAGAAGGCCGACGCCCGTGTGGAACGCGGCGAAGAAGCGCATGAGCTCGCCGCCCGGGCTGTACGCGGCGGCGGCCTGAGATTTGAACACGTAATCGAGGAGGGCGGCGCTCACCGTGCCGACGAGCACGAGCGACGCGAGGTCCCGGAGGTATGGGATCCCCCCGAGGATACGGATCTCGGAGCGAGGGCCGCGCCGGCTCGCCTCGATCGACGCGCCGCCGCCGCGCGCGGGCGCCCGATCGCGCGAGCCGCGGACCGCCCACGCGAGCGCTCCCGCGCAGAAGAGTTGGAGGATCGCGATCAGGGGGAGCATCACGGTCGTGGCCATGCTCGCCCCGACCCGCTCGGCGAGGAGGCCGCCGAGGAGGCCGCCGAGGGCGCCGCCGGCCGCGATCTGGCTCACGCGCCGCTTCGCGGTGCGCGGGTCGAAGAGCTCGTTCACCGTCGACCAGAACGCGGAGATGAGCACCGCGCCGAACGCCGCCATGTGAAGGTAGAAGACGACGGCCGCGATCCGCGGCGCGCGGACCGCGAGCGCCCACTCACCCATGAGGAGGACCGCGCTCCCCACGAAGGACGCGGGCACGAGGCGCGCGGGCCCCAACGCGATCATCGCGCGCGACGCCAGGAGAACGACGGCGATCGACGCGACGGCCGCGGCGACCAGCATTCCGGGGAGCGCGGTCACGGCGTAGTTGGAGAGAAAGAACGCGTCGCGAGTCGCCTTCCCCCCCACCTGGCTCGCGATCATCGCCGCCGCGCAGAGGGTGATCGTGAACGCCCCCGCGGCGCGGCTCGACTTCTCCATGGCCCGCATCGTGGCGCGTATTATACTCGCTCCCATTGCGTGCCGCCCGGAGGGATCTCGTGATCGAAGAGAAAACGCGGCCGGCGATCTCGCTCGAGAGCGCGCTCACGGTCGCCGTCGGGCTCTTCGCGCTCTTCACGCCCGTCAGCATCGCCAGCGCGCACGTGAGCCTGGGCCTCGCGGGCCTCCTGCTCCTCGCGCACCGCCCGAGCCGCGCCTTCGCCGCGCGTCTCGCGCGCACGCACTCCCTGCGGCTGCCCATCGTTCTGTGGTGCGCGGCGTCCGTTCTCGCGACGATCTTCGCGGTGGACCAAGCGCTCTCCGCCGGGAAGCTCGACAAGCTCGCGCTTCTCTCGCTCCTCGCGCTCGGCGCGCTCCCCTCCGTCCGCGCCGCGCTCCCCCGGATCCTCGCCGTCCTCATCGGATCGACGACGATCGTCTCGGTCTACGGCCTCGCGGAGCACGCGCTCGCCGGCGGCGGGCTCCTGGCGCGCGTGCGCGGAATCTCCGGCTTCTACCTCACGGTCGCGGGGATCCTCATGGTCGTCGCGCTCCTCTCCCTCTCGATCGCGATCGCGCTGTCCCGCGAGGGCGGGGGCTCGCGCCGCGGGGCGGCCCTCCTCGCGGCGGCCGGGCTCGTGATCGTCGCCGCGCTCGGCGGCACGTACGCCCGCGGCTCGTGGCTCGGATTCATTGCCGGCGCGCTCTTCCTCGCGCGGAGGAGACGCGTCCTCCTCGGCGGGCTCGCCGCGGCGCTCGTCCTCGGCTACGTCGTCGCGCCCGCGCCCCTCAAGGAGCGCGTCGGCTCCACGTTCGACCCGCACCATCGATTGAACCAAGAGCGCCTCCTCATCTGGAAGCACGGGCTCTCGCTCCTCGCCGAACGTCCCTGGACCGGAGTCGGCCTCGTGATCCCGGAGCCGCTGATGCGCCGCGAGGTGAAGACCGCGGACGGCGTGATCCGCGTCCACAGCCACATGCACAACGCGTTCCTCCAGGTCGCCGTGTCGATGGGGGTCCCCGCCCTCGCCGTGTTCGTCTTCCTCGTCGCGTCGTTTTTCAAGATCGGACGGCGCGCGGCGCGCACCCCGCCGCGGAGCGCATGGGAGGCCGGGCTCACGGCCGCCTACCCCGCGATCCTCCTCGCGCTCCTCGTGAACGGGCTCGTCGAGTGGAACTTCGGCGATTCGGAGATCCTCGGGCTCTTCTATCTGATCTCCGGATTCGTGCTGGGGATCGAGGCGGACGCGCGGCCCTCCGCCGGAACGGGCGCGTGAGGTCGCCGGGCCGCTGGCCGGACGGCGCGTGGTTCCTCGTTGGCGCCGCCCTGCGGCTTCTCTGGCACGCCGACTTCCTCTTCAAGCACGACGAGGCGCGCAACCTCGAGTTCAGCCTCGGGATCGCGCGCGAGGGGCGCTGGGTGTCACACGCGTGGCTCACGAGCGTCGGGATCCCCGCGGGGCCGGTCCCCGCGTACTTCTTCGCCGCGATCACGCGCTTCACGACGGACCCGCTCGTCGCGAACCTCGCGGTCGCCCTCGTGAACATCGCGGCGCTCGCGGCTGCGGCGCCTCTCTACCGGCGGCTCCTCCCGAGACGCGAGGACGCCCGCCTCGCCTTCGTGCTCCACGCGACGTCTCCGATGGCGATCTGGTTCTCGCGGAAGATCTGGGACCAGTGCCTCCTCTCGATGTTCACCGTGCCCGCGCTTTGGATCGCGGCGGTCGCGGTCGAGCGGAGATCGTGGATCATCGGGCTCCTCCCGCCTCTCCTCGCCATTGCCGCGCAGACGCACCACGCGGGGTTCTTCTTCGCGGTCGTGCTCCTGGCCGCGCTCCTCGTGCGGCCGCGCGCGATCGACTGGCGGGCCTTCGCGCTCGGCTGCGTCGCCGCGGCGGTGATCGCCGCGCCGTACGGCGCGCACCTCGCGCGAACCGTCTTCCTCGCGGAGGACGCTCCTCCGCTGCGCTCGATCTCGCGCTATCCCGACATCGACGTCGTCACGAACCTCCTCCTCGACGCGAGCGGTCACAACATCCTCGACGCCGCGGGCCGCGACGCGGTGCCGCTCCTCTCGTGGCCCGTCTGGCCGCTCGGACTTCTCGTGATCCTCGCCGGGCTTCCGTTCTACGCGTGCCTCGTCGCGGGCTACGCGGAGGCGGCGAGATCCGGCGGCGGCGCGCGACGGCTCCTCCTCACGCTTGGGCTCGGCCTTCCGCTCCTCTATCTCGCCCTCCGAGTCCGCGGCGTCGCGCACTACTTCCTGCCGATCTTCCCGATCCTCTTCGCGCTGACCGCGCTCGGCGCGCGCCGGCTGCGGGAGGCGCGCTCCCCGCGGTGGCGGCTTGCGGCGCCGCCCGCGGGCCCTCTCGCCGCGGTGAACGTCGCGACGTGGATCCTTTTCGCGACCTACATCCAGGCGCATTGGGGCGGCGAGTCGTACGGGCTCCCCTACCGGCGGCTCGTCGGCGCCTGCGAGGCGGTCGCCGCCGAGGCGGCTGCGCGCGGCCTCGGGACCGCGGAGACGCCGCTCCGCCTGTGCGTCGACACGTGGCGCGAGCGGAGCCTCCTCCCGACGCAGTACGCCTACGTGCTCGAGAGGCGCCTCGGCGTGCGGGTCGAGCCGCCCGCGTCCGCCGAGGAAGCGGACCTGGTCCTGGAGGTGCGCTGGCCGCGCGGGGGACGGCTGCGCGCCCCGCCCTACATCATCCGCGGAGTCGCGGAGTCGGTTGAGAGCGATCCCGCGGTCGACTAGGCGGAGAGCGCGCCCCCGATTCCTCACGTGGTGAGACGCGCCAGCGCCTCGTTTCGTTCGACCGCGCCCGGGTGAATCCTATTGGAGCGCGGCGGGCGACCCGCCCGACCCATTCTTGTTCCGCGGCCGGACGAGCCACCCGCTAAGGAGGAGCGCGAAGCCGACCGACATCGGCACGAGCCCCACCGCCCACTTGTTCTCGCCTGGCTCGAGAATCGTGAGGAGCGCCATCAACGACCAACCGATCGCGACCATGATGAGCCCCGCGATCAAAAGCCCTTGGGACCGCCGCTTCTGCGCGTACTCGAAGGCCAGCGGGCCGCCGAGCAGGTCCTCGCCCTCGCCGAGGCTCGGGAACGGCGGGAGTTTCGAGGGATCGAGGCCGCGCTCGATCGCGGCGATCCGCTCGCGCTGGGCCAACTCGATGATCCGCTGGCGCGCCAACGTGCGCACGATGCCCGCGGTGATCCCCCCGACGATCGCCACGATGGGAATCGTCAAGGCGAAGATGGCTGCGAAGGCGTCCGGCATTTCGAACTCTCCTTTCGTATCTCCGGTCTGATCCGATACACTCGGGACGCGGCGGGCGATCTGCGTTCTGCCCTGCCCGCTCGACCCTTGAGACAGGAGCGAGCCACCTGATGGTTTCAACGATTTCGCGCGAGATCCATTCGACCCGCCGCCGGGTCCATTCTCTTCTGATGAAACCGGGTCGAACGCTCCGCCCGTCTCAAGGATCGATGGACCCCTCCCCTCGGCCCGTGGCGACCGGCGCGTTGTCCCCGGAGGCGGAGGCGGACGCGGTCGCGCGCGCCCGAGCCGGCGACGCGGACGCGTTCCGGGTCCTCGTCGACGCGTATCGCGATCGCGCGTTCGGGCTCGCGCTCAGGATCGTGCGGTCGCGGGAGGATGCGGAGGAGGTGGCGCAGGATGCGTTCGTTCGGGCGTGGCGGGGCCTGCCGGCGTTCCGCGCGGACGCGCGCTTCTCGACGTGGCTCTACCGGATCGTGATGCGGCGCGCGCTCGACAGCGCGGCGACGCTGCGGAGGCGGCTCGGGCGCGAGGTGCCGCTCGACGAGACGGGCGGCGCGGATCGTGGCGGGTCGGCGGAGGGCGCGCGCGGCGCGTCCACGCCGGGGCCCGACGCGCCGGCCGACGCGCGCGCAAGGCGGCTCGAGGGGTTGATCGCGCGCCTCACGGGGGCCCAGCGCGTGGTCGTGACGCTCTACTATTACGAGGACCGGACGATCGCCGAAGTCGCGCGGACGCTCGGCGTCCCGGACGGAACCGTGAAGACGCACCTGCACCGGGCGCGCGCGGCGCTGCGCGCCGCGTGGATCCGCGCGGGAGGCGGGAAGGACGATGCACCGCTCCGCGTCTGAGGGGGAGAGACGATGAACGGCACCGCGCTCGCGGGAGGGATGCGATGAATTGCCGCACGTTCGAGGCGTGGCTCGACGAGGGGATGCCGGCGACGGGAGGCGGCGAGGCCGCGCGGCACGCGGGGGCGTGCGCCAATTGCGCCGCGGCGCTCGAGGCCGCGCGCGCGATCGAGGGGCTGCTCGCGATCGGGGCGGCGCGCGCGCCCGCCGGTTTCAGCGACCGCGTGATGGCGCGCGTCGCCGCGCCGGCCCGCGCGCTCGGCGGCGCCATCCCGGAGGCCGCGTTCGCGACGCCCGCTCTCTCCGAGGCCGCGTTCGCGACCCCCGCTCTCCCTTGGTGGGTGCGCGCGGCCGCGGAGCCGGCTTGCGCGCTCGCTCTCGCGCTCGCGGGTCTTCTCATCTGGGCCGGCGATGCTCTGCTCGCGTCGGCGCGCGCCGTCGCCACCGCCCTCGGCTCCGCGATCGCGGGCGCCCTGCTCGAGATGTCCGCGGGCTCGACCCTCCTCGCGAGCGAGACGCTCCGCCTGGGGCTGGCAATCGCCGCGCTCCCTGGTGTACTCTGGTTCGCGTACGTGGGGTTCCGCTGGGCGGAGCGCCTCGCCTGGCCCGCCGGCCGGCGCGCGATCCGCCCCGCGGGCCGCTAGCCCCACCCCCAGCTGCGGCTCGCCCTCGCCAGGGCCCCGCTGAGGATCGTCATGAAGCGCTCGCGTCGTGCTCTGCTCCTCGCCCTCTTCTCGCTCGCGATCGCTTCCGGCTGCGGCGAGGAAAACGAGTGCCCGCTTTGCCCAATTGGACCGCCTAGCCGTGGATCTCCCGAAGATCTTCTGACGGAGTATTTCGAGAGGGCGTATCAGTCGCAGGATTCTATTCTTTACGACGAGATGCTCCACGCGGACTTCCGCTTCCACTTTCTCCCGGGGGATGCCGATTCCCTGCGTCTCGCTGGTATCCTTATTCCCGGCCTGGACGCTTGGGGCCGAGTCGCCGACGTAGCCAGCACGGGCGCGATGTTCCGATCCCCGAAAATTGGGGCCATCGCGCTTCAGATCGTCGTCGACTCGATCGCCAGTCCGGACACGTCGTGCGCTGGCTGCCAGCGGGTGGAGACAAACGTCGTGCTTCGCGTCACGACGCGCCCAGACGATCCCGATCCGATCATCCTCTCAGTCGACTCGAAGCAGACCTTCGTCGTCGCGAAAAACCCTGCGGACGACACCAAGTGGGTCGTGGTCCGCCAGTACGACAGCGACCTTCCTGGGACGGGCGCTCGACCTCTTCCTGGGCAAGGGGGCCCTGCCTCGACGGAACCCTCGACGTGGGGAAGCATAAAGGGTCTTTATTTCAACACCGGTGAAGCCAATGTGAGAATCCTCGGAGGAAACGAATCGTCATGAGATCGTCGCCCGTCTATTCCCTCATCGCGCTAATCTTTCTCGCGATCACCTCCGGCTGCGGCGGCGACGACGAGAACCCAATCGTTCCCCAGCCCCCGAGCCGCACCTCGATCGAGGCGCTCCTCACGGAGTTCTTCGAGGTGGCTTATCAGTCGAAGAACGGCGCTCTATACGCGGAGATGCTCTCCGCGGACTTCGAGTTCGAGTTCCTGCTGGCGGACGCCGAGAGCCTCCAGAATCGCGGTATCCTCTCGGCGGGTTCGAATTCGTGGGACCGCGACGCGGACCTCGCCGGGACGAACAACATGTTCGGTTCGGCGAACGTCGGAGGCATCGCGCTGAACATCTCGATCGACCAGCCGGAGCCGGACACCGTAGCATGCGCGGGGTGTCAACGGGTCCTGGCGACCGTGTCTTTGCGGGTGACGACGCGACCGAACGACATCGACCCGATCATCTTCGTGATCGACTCGAAGCAGGAGTTCGTCGTCGGGAAGGATCCGGCGGACACGACGCAGTGGGTCATCGTCCGGCAGTACGACAGCGATCTGCCGGCGAAGGCCGGCGGACCGGGCCTTGAGCTCGCAAGCCCGACGAAGCGTGCTGGGTCGAAGCCTCTGGCGACGGAACGCACTGCCTGGGGTCAGATCAAAGGTCTCTTCGCAGTGCTTCCGCCGGGCTGAGATCCCGCTCGCGATGCCCGATCAGCCTCCCGTATCTCGGCGCAAATCGAGTCGCGCCCGATCCATTTACGCCCTCCTGACGATCGGATCGATCTGGGCGACGCTGTCGCCTCAACCGGTCCACGCCGGCACGTCGCTCCGCTTCCACGGGAACGGCGTGAACGACATCGACCGCGTGAAGATCGCGATCGACGACCCGGCGAACGCGAACCCGGGGCCTCCGGCCGACGTCGGCGCGACGGACTTCACGATCGAACTCTGGATGAAAGCGAGCGCCGCGGAGAACACGGCCGCGGCCGTCGCTTGCGGCGCGAACATCAATTGGATCTACGGGAACATCCTCCTCGACCGGGACCGCTACAACCAGGACCGCAAGTTCGGGCTCTCGACCGCGGGCGGGGTCCTCGTCTTCGGCGTGAGCGGCGACGCGAGCGGCGACCGAACCCTCTGCGGCGTGACGGACGTTCTCGACGCGGCATGGCACCACGTCGCGATCGAGCGACGGCGGTCCGACGGGCGGCTCTGGCTATTCGTCGATGGCGCGCTCGAAGGGACGGTCGACGGCCCGGACGGCGACATCTCCTATCCGGACGACGGCGTGCCGGGCGACTTTTGCGGGGGGCCCTGCACGAACAGCGACCCGTACCTCGTGATCGGCGCGGAGAAGCACGACGCGGGCGCCGCGTTCCCGTCGTACAGCGGCTGGGTCGACGAGATCCGGATCTCGTCCGTCTTGCGTTACGCCGCCGCGTTCACGCCGCCCGCGTCGCCGTTCTCCTCCGACGCGAGCTCCCTCGCGCTCTACCACTTCGACGAAGGAGCGGGCGACGTCATCGGCGACGTTTCGGGAGCGCCCGGCGGACCGAGCGACGGCGTGCGGCGGTTCGGGGGCGCGCCCGCCGGGCCCGAGTGGTCCACCGACACGCCGTTCGTTCCGACGGCCGTGGCGAGCGCGGCGGGCGCCGCCCCGCTCGAACTGCTCGCGCGCCCGAACCCGTTCCGCGAGCGCACGGTGATCACGGCGTGGATCGCGTCCGCGGCGCCCGGGACGACGCCCGCCGAGCGGACCGAAGCCCCTCGTCTCCTCATCGTCGACCCGAGCGGCCGGGTGGTCGCGCGCGTCGGCGGCGCGCCGCGCGACGGGGCGATCGCGTTCGCGTGGGACGCGCGGGCCGCCGATGGCGCGCGCGTCGCGCCCGGCGTCTACATCGCGCGCCTCTCCCTCGAATCGGGGACCGCCTCGCGGAAGATCGTCGTCCGGTGATGCGACGCCGCCCGCTCGGCCGCAGCCATCTCGAGGTCTCCCCGCTCTGCCTCGGCGCGATGATGTTCGGCGCGTGGGGGAACCGCGACCACGACGCGTGCGTCCGGATCATCCACCGGGCGCTCGACGCCGGCATCAACTTCATCGACACGGCGAACAACTACTCGGAAGGCGAGTCGGAGATCATCGTCGGGAAAGCGCTGCGCGGCCGGCGCGAGAAGGCGGTGCTCGCGACGAAGGTGTGGGCGCAGGTCGGACCGGGCCCGAACGAGCGCGGCCTCTCGCGCGGGGCGATCGAGGCGCAGGTCGAGATGAGCCTCCGCCGCCTCGGCACCGACGTGATCGACCTCTACCAGATCCACCGCCCCGACCCGACGGTGCCGTGGGAGGAGACGCTCTCGGCGCTCACCGACCTCGTGCGTGCGGGGAAGGTGCGCGCGATCGGCTGCTCGACGAGCCACAAGGAGGGCGCCGGGCCGTGGGAGAAGCGCCTCCCCGCGTGGGAGATCGTCGAGACGCTCTGGCTCAGCGAACGGCGCGGCTTCGAGCGCTGGGTCTCGCTCCAGCCGCCGTACAGCATCCTCAGGCGCGTGATGGAGGTGGAGCACTTCCCGATGTCGCTGCGACACGGGATCGGGAACATCGTGTGGAGCCCGCTCGAAGGGGGCTGGCTCACCGGGAAGTACCGCAAGGGACGCGCGAACCCGCTCGACAGCCCGCGCTCGGAGAAGTGGGTCGGCGACCTCTCGAAGCCGGTCTTCGAGCGGCGGCTCGAGGTCGTCGAGGAGTTGGTGGCGATGGCGGAGGCGCGCGGCGTCTCGCTCGCGCGGTTCGCGGTGGCGTGGACGCTCCTCAATCCCGCGGTCACGAGCGCGATCATCGGCCCGCGCACGATGGAGCAACTGGAGGACCTGCTCGGCGCGGTCGACCTCGCGATCACCGACGAGGAGCGCGCGCGCATCGATGCGCTCGTCCCGCCGGGGACGTCAGCGCTGTGAAGTGAGCACGCGCTCCGCCTGAGCTCGTAACTCGCCTTACAGAGCCCGAGAGGATTGCGGCGCTGCGTCCTCGGGTGTACGATCATCGGGCGCCCTGCGGAGGATCCCCATGAAGCGAGCGATCCGCGCTCCGGTCCTCGTCACTCTCGTCTGCCTCATCTCTTCCCAAGTAGGCGCGATTTCCCGCCAGTGCTCGTCAAGGAGGGATCGGGAGGCGCTGATGCAAGCGCGGCTTATTGCTACCTCGCGCCCAGCAGGGACGGCAACTGCGCGAACTACCGCTGGTACAACATCTGTTCGGGCTACATCTGGCTCTACAACCTCGATCACGGTGAGGGGATCGGGACTCTCTTCGGTGGCCCCGAGCAGCCTTGCGTGGCTCCCGGAAACATCGTGAAGCGAGTGATCACGTACTATCGGAACGCATACTTCAATTGCTATGCCACCGCGAATGTCTACCTGGACCGGGACGACGAGGGAGATGGTTGTCCAGATGGTGTTCTCGCCTATGATCTGAACCTCGATCTTTGGGAGCGGTGGAATTGCGTGAACTTCAACGTGACAATCCCCCCTGGACTCTTTCACCTCATCGTGAGGCAGGAGAAAAGAGACGGCTCCGCCTGCGGAGGCGGCCCGCCTCCCCTCGAAGACAGGGTCGCGACGGACGGGCCTTATTCGCAAAACTGCGACCCGCTCGGCGCGACGCGCTCGTTCTACTACGGCGTGAACATGAGCGCGTGTGTGCCGTGGGTCGGCTCGACGGGGCGGCACGACAACTTCCTCACCTGGCTCGTCGTGGACTCCGGGACGACCGCGGTCGAGCCGACGTCCTGGGGGAGCATTAAGGGGCTCTACCGGTAAGCGGTCGGCGCGTGTCTAACGGCCCCTTGGAACCCGCGCGCCTCGACGCGCTCGTCCCGCCAGGGACGTGGGCGCTGTGAAGTGAGCAAGCGCTCCGCCTGAGCTCGTATCTCGCCTTACAGAGCCTGAGAGGATTGCGGCGCTGCGTCCTCGGGTGTACGATCATCGGGCGCCCTGCGGAGGATCCCCATGAACCGAGCGATCCGTGTTCCGGTCCTCGTCACTCTCCTCTGCCTCTCCGTCCACCGCGAAGCAAGCGCAATCTCCCCGCCCGTGCTCGTCAAGGAGGGATCGGGCGGCGCCGATGCCGGCGCGACTCCCTGCAACCTCCCGTCCAACAGGAACGGCGACTGCGCGAACTACCGCTGGTACAACGTCTGCTCGGGGTACATCTGGATCTACTCGATGCAGGAGAATGAGGCGATGGGAATCCTGTTCGGTGGCCCTGAGCAACCTTGCGTGGCTCCGGGGAACGTCGTGAAACGGGCCATCACGTACTACCGAAACGTCTATTCCTATTGCTACACCAACGTGAATGTCTACCTGGACCGGGACGACCAGGGAGATGGTTGTCCGGATGGCGTTCTCGCGTCGGATCTGAACTTCGATCCCGGGGAGCGGTGGAATTGTTCGAACTTCAACGTCACGATTCCAGCGGGAGTATCCCATTTGATCGTGAGACAGTCGCGCACGACGGACCCGGGCTATTGCGGCTGTCAATGGGGCTATCCCTGCCCGCCTCCGGGGGAGAACGCCTTCGCGACCGACGGCCCCTATACGCAGAGTTGCGACCCGGTGGGGATTCCGCGGACATTCTATTACGGGGTGAACATGTCGGCGTGCGTCCCGCTGATCGGTCCCACGGGCCGACACGACAACGTCCTCACCTGGCTCATAGTGGATGGCGGCCCGACCGCGACCCAGACGACGTCCTGGGGAAGCATCAAGGGGCTCTACCGGTAACCACGCGGACGGCCCGTGCTGATCTCAGAACGGATCTGAGGTTGCCGCTGTAATCCCTTTTCTTTTCAGGTATTGCATCGCCACCTCGCGAGGGCTGCTGTGCTCGCCGTCGACGGCGAGGTTCATCGCCCGCATCTCGTCGACCGTGATGAGGCCGCCGAGGGCGCGGAGCGTCTCGCGGACTTCGGGGTGGCGGGCGAGCATCTGGCGCCGCGCGACCGGTACCGCGTCGTACGGCGGGAAGTAGCGCCGGTCGTCCGCGAGTTGCACGAGATCGAGGCGCGCGATGAGGCCGTCCGTCGAGTTCCCCGCGATGAGGTCGACGACCCCCTCGGCGAGCGCGCGGTACGTGAGCGAGAGGTCCATTTCGCGCGGGCGCTCGGCGAAGCGGAGGTCGTACGCCGGGACGAAGCCGTCGTACCCGTCCGCCCGCGAGAGGAAGTCTTGCCCGAAGCCGGCGCGCCAGCCGGGCGCGTGCGACGCGGCGTCCGAGATCGTGCGCAGGCCGAGCCGCCGCGCGACCTCGCCCCGCACGAGGATCGCGAATGTGTTGTCGAAGCCGAGCGGCTCCGTCCACTCGAGATCGAAGCGCTCGGCGTAGGCGGCGCGCACGCGGCGCAGGACCTCGGCGGGATCGGTGAGCCGCTCGCCGCCGAGGATCGCGGTCCACGCGGTCCCCGTGTACTCCACGTAGACGTCGATCTCCCCCGCCACGAGCGCCTGGTGCGCGAGGCTCCCGCCGAGGTCGAAGCGGCGCACGACCTCGAGGCCGGTCCTCGCCTCGATTGCCTGCGCGACGATCTCGCCCAGGATGATCTGCTCGGTGAAGTCCTTCGAGCCGACGGCGATCCGCGCAGCGGCGCGCCCACCAGCGCCCCCGCCGCCCCCGCCCGCGACCTGCGCGGCGACGACCGCGCCGAGCGCGAGCGCAGCCACGATGACGGCCGCGACGAGTCCGCGCCGCCGGCGCGCGCCTCCCGGCGCGAAGAGGCGCTCCGCGCGCCCGAGCAGGAAGTCCGCCGCGAGCGCGAGCGCGGCCGCCGGCACCGCACCCGCGAGCACGAGGTTCGTGTCGTTCATCCGCAACCCGCGGAATATGTAGCGGCCGAGCCCGCCCGCGTCGATCGCGGCGGCGATCGTCGCCGTCCCCACGGAGATCACCGTCGCGACGCGGATCCCGGCGACGATCACGCCGAGCGCGAGCGGGATCTCGACGAGCCGGAGAATCTCGCGCCCGGTCATCCCCATGCCGCGCGCCGCCTCGCGGATCGCCGGGTCGACTCCTTCGATCCCCACCGTCGTGTTGCGAATCACGGGGAGGAGAGCGTAGAGGACGAGCGCCGCGACCGCGGTCTGCGCGCCGAGCCCGCCCACGACGCGCGCCCCGAAGAGCGAGACGTGGAGCGGGATCAGGAAACTGAAGAGAGCGAGGCTCGGCACGGTCTGAAGGATGTTCGCGAGGCCGAGGATCGGGTCGCGGAGCGCGCGCCACCGCGTGAGGAGGATCCCCGCCGGGACGCCGATCGCGACGGCGATCCCCGTCGAGACGCCGACGAGGCCGAGGTGCTCGAGTGTGAGGCCGAGCACCTCGCGCCGGTTTGTGACGAGGAAGTCCAGGAAGCTCACGCGCCACCCGCGCGCGCGCGAGGGAATCCGCGGAAGCTCACGCGCCGCCCTCGCGGAGCGCGGGGCTCGCGCTCGACTCGACGAACGCGCGCGCCTCCGCGTCGTCCGATCGGAGGAACTCGCGCGGCTCTCCGAGGAAGGCGAGCCGCCCGTCGCGGAGGAGCGCGACGCGCGATCCGAGGATCAGCGCCTCGCGCACGTCGTGCGTCACGAAGAGCATCGTCTTCCCGAGCCGCTCCTCGAGCGCGCGGAACTCCTTCTGCATCTCGCTCCGCGTGATCGGATCGAGCGCCCCGAACGGCTCGTCGAGGAGGAGGATCGGCGGGTCGGCCGCCAGCGCGCGCGCGACGCCGACCCGCTGCCGCTGCCCGCCCGACAGCTCGCGCGGCGCGCGCGCGGCGAAGCGGTCGGGCGGGAGACCGACGAGGTCGAGCAGTTCGCGCGCGCGCGCGGCGATCCGCTCGCGCTCCCATCCCTCGAGCCGCGGCACGATCCCCACGTTCTCGGCGATCGACAGGTGCGGGAAGAGGCCGACTTCCTGGATGACGTAGCCGATGCGCCGCCTCAGGCGAATCGGGTCCCACGCGACCGTCGCCTTCCCCTCGACCCGAACTTCCCCCGCCGTCGGGTTGAGGAGGCGGTTCACCATCTTGAGCGTCGTCGTCTTGCCGCTGCCGCTACGCCCGAGTAGGACGAGCGTCTCGCCGCGCCGCGCCTGGAGCGAGAGACCATCGAGGAGAGACTTTCCGTTCGGCAGGCGAAACGAGACGTTGCGGAACTCGATGACCGCGTCGGGGCGCGCCTGCGTCATCGAGCGACGCTCACGCGCGCGACCGGGGCGCGCTCACCCGAACCAACGCTCGAGCCGCTCGCGCTCGAAGCGCTGCTTGGCGGCGAAGCCCTCCGCGGACGGCTCGGTGAAGCGCGTCCGGTTCTCCGGATCCGCGAAGAAAGTCCCGTCGACCTGCATCGCGCGCCGCTCGCCCACCTCGAAGAAGCAGTAGCCGGCGCCATCGAAGCGCCGCTCGGGCGCGCGCCCGGCGAGCGAGGCGAGGAGGTTCGCGCCGACGACCTCGCCGTGGCGCTCCGCCATGATGCCGGCCTTCGGGAGGAGCCCCGGCCCGGGGAGCTTGACGGCGGCGACGTCGCCGATCGCGAAGACGCCCGGGTGCGCGGTCGCGAGCGTCGCGGGGTCGACCGGGATCCAGCCGGTCCCATCCGTGAGGCCGGCGTCGCGGACGACGCGCGGCGCGCGGTGCGGCGGGACCGCGAGGAGGACGTCGTAGGCGAGGCGGTCGCCGCTCGCGAAGATGACCGCGCGCGCAGCCGCGTCAACGGACGCGACGGGCGAAGCGGCTCGGAGCGCGATCCGCCGCTCGGCGAGGAGCGCGCGGACCGCGCGCCCCGCGTGCGGCCCCGCGACCGGCATCGGTTCGGCGTCCGGGATCGACACCTCGATCGAGACCGCGTCGCGGACGCCGCGCCGGCGGAGGAGCGCATCGACGAGAAGCGCGGCCTCGAAGGGCGCCGGCGGGCACTTGTAGGGCGCGCCGCACACGACGAGCGCGACGGTCCCGCGCGCGACGCGCGCGAGCTGGTCGCGGAGGCCCGGCACGCGCCCCGCGTCGTACAAGTTCGCCTCAGGCGGGAGCCCCGGCACCGCCTCGGGCGCGACGTCCGCGCCAAGCGCGATGATCAGCGCGTCGTACCCGTGCTCGCCGCCGGTCGTGCGCACGACGCGCCGCGCGAGGTCGAGGGCCGCGATCTCCTCGCGGACGAAGCGCACGCCCTTCCGCTCGATGCGCGCGAGGTCGCCCCATCCTTCGTCCGGCGACCGCTCCCCGACGAGGACCCAGAGTTTCGCGAGACCCATGAGGAATCGGTCCCGGCGATCGACGAGCGTGATCGTGTGGCCGGACGCGAGCGCGGGGAGGAGCGCGTGCGCGGCGGCGAGACCGCCGAACCCGCCGCCGAGGATCAGGACGCGCGCCATGGCGACGAGATGCTACGCCATCCACGGGGGAAGGAACAAGCGGGCTCGCGGCGGCCGCGAAAGCGCGGTACGCTCCGCGCGATGGAGCCGATCGGCGCCTATATCCGACGATCCCTCGAGATCGACTCCCTGTCGGACGATGGCCTCCGCGCGGGCCTCTTCGTGCCGGCGGACCTGCAGGGCCCGCCCGGGATCGCGCACGGCGGCGCGGTCGCGGCGCTCCTCCTCGAGGGGGCGGAGCGGCACGCGCGCGACGCCGGCGGGCTCGCCCGCCTCCCGCGGCCACTCCGTCTCGAGGTGACCCTCGCGCGCGCCGTCCCGCTCGATACGTCACTCGTCGCGTTCGCCGCACGACGAGATGACGGGACGTACGCGAGCCGCATCGCGCGCCACGACGGTGCGACACTCGCCGAGGCCCGGATCGCGCCGGCCGCGGCGCCGCCCGACGCACCCGGCGCCGCGAGATCCGAGACCTCCGCCGTCAGCGCCGCCCAGGTCCCCGGCGCGACGATGTGCCTCGCGTGCGGATCGCGCAACCCGCGCGGTCTCCATCTCCGTCTCGACTACGATGCATTCCACGTCTGGAAGCACGCGACGCCTCCCGCGCATTGGCGCGAGCGCGACGGTTCGTACTCCCCCGCGCTCGCGCTGGTCCTTCTCGACGAGATCGGCTGGTGGCTCGGCGCGATGGCGTGCGGCGAGTGCGGTCTCTCGACGCGGCTGGCCATCACGCTCGGCGAGCGCGTCGACGCCGGCGCGCCGCTCCTCGTCGTTGGCGCGCGCGCGGGCGTCGTCACGGACGACCCGCGCCGCCGACTCTGGCGGTCTCGCGCGGCCCTCCTCACGACCACCGACCCCGCCCGCCCCCTCGCCTCCGCGGAGATCGCGTTCGCCGGCGGCCCCGGATTCACGAAGTCGATGGCCGCTGATCTCTTCGACCCGGCCGATCTCGCGGCCGCGCGGCGCCTCTTCCCGGGAGCGCCGGTCCCCGCGAGCGAGAGAGATTCATAGAGGGGCCGCGCGCCCACGGCGGCCCGCCCCTCGCGATTCCGTGCTGGACGGACGCCCCGCCCTCCCGGCATACTCTGCGGGATCGTGAAGAACCCCACCAAAGCCGCGGACGACGTGAAGGCCACCGACCTCTTCGCGAAGTGCCGCGCATTCACGCGGGCGCGCGACGCGATCGCCAGCGGCGTCTATCCGTACTTCATCCCGATCGAAGGCTCCGAGGACACCGAGGTCACGATCGACGGCCGACGGCTCATCATGATCGGCTCGAACAACTACCTCGGCCTCACGCACCATCCGAAAGTTCTCGAGGCGGCGGAGGCGGCCGCGCGCCGCTACGGCACCGGCTGCACGGGGAGCCGCTTCCTGAACGGCACGCTCGATCTCCACGAGAAGCTCGAAGTCGAGCTCGCGGAGTTCACCGGCCACGACGCCGCGCTCGTCTTCTCGACCGGCTACCAGACGAACCTCGGCATCATCTCCGCCCTCGTCGGCAAGGACGACGTCGTCCTCATCGACAAACTCGATCACGCCTCGATCGTCGATGGCTGTTTCCTTTCCGAGGGGAAGACCGAGCGGTTCCGCCACAACGACGTCGCCGACCTCGAGCGGCAGCTCGAGAGGTTGCGCGACCAGCCGGGCGGGCGGCTCGTCGTGGTCGACGGCGTGTTCTCGATGGAGGGAGACCTCGCGCCGCTTCCGCGCCTCATCCCGGCCTGCCGCAAGTTCGGCGCGCGCCTCTTCGTCGACGAGGCGCACGCGATCGGCGTCGTCGGCTCGCGTGGCGCCGGTTCCGCGGACCACTTCGGCGTCGAGAAGGAAACCGACATCGTGATGGGCACGTTCTCCAAGTCGTTCGCCTCGATCGGCGGGTTCGTCGCCGCCGAGGAGCCCGTCATCCATTACTTGAAGCACCACGCGCGCTCGCTCATCTTCTCGGCGGCGATGCCGGCCTACGCGGTCGCGACGGTGCGCGCCGCGCTCGAGATCATCAAGACCGAGCCGGATCGGCGGCGGCGCCTCCTCGAGAACGCCGACTATCTGCGGCGCGGGTTCCAGTCGCTCGGCTTCGACACCGCGACGAGCGAAACGCCAATCATCCCGGTCGTCACGGGGACGTTCGAGAGGACCTTCAAGTTCTGGCGGGCGCTCTTCGACGCGGGCGTCTTCACGAACGCCGTCATCCCGCCGGCGGTGCCGCCGAACTCGTGCCGCATCCGCACCTCTCTCATCGCCACGCACACCCGGGAGCAGATGGATCGCGTCCTCGACATCTTCGCCAGGGTCGGCAAGGCGCTCGGCGTCATCTAATCGGGAGGCGGCGCGCCGCCCCGCGGCGCGCGCGGCCCCGCGCCCGAGTCCCTCGTGTCCCTGCGCGTCCGACCCGCCGATTCGCCGCGCGACCTCGCGCGCTTCGTGGACCTCCCGTGGCGGCTGTACAAGAATGACCGCGCGTGGGTCCCGCCGCTCAAGCGCGACGTGAAGGCGCTCTTCGACCGCGCGCGCAACCCATTCTTCGCGCACGGCGCGGTGCAGCCGTTTTTCGCCGAGCGCGACGGCCTCGCGGTCGGCCGCGTCGCGGCGGTCGTGAACGCGGCCCACAACGACTTCCACGGCGACCGCGTCGGGTTCTTCGGTCTCTTCGAGTGCGAGGAGGATCTCGACGCGGCGCGCGCTCTCTTCGGGGCGGCGGAGGCGTGGGTCGCGGAGCGCGGCATGGACGTCTTGCGCGGCCCGATGAGTTTCTCGACGAACGACGAGTGCGGATCGCTCGTCGAGGGGTTCGAGACGCCGCCGGCGATCCTCATGCCGCACAACGCGCCGCACCACCGGGCGCTCTACGAGGCCGCCGGCTTCGAGAAGGAGAAGGACCTCCTCGCGTACGACGTCCCCACCGTCGAGGCGCCGGAGCGGATCGCCCGGGTCGTGGAGGCGATCCAGTCGCGCTCGGGCGCGGTGATCCGCACGATCGACATGCGGCGTTTCCGCGAGGAGGTCGACCGCATCCGCGCGATCTACAACAGCGTGTGGGAGAGGAATTGGGGGTTCGTTCCGATGACCCGCGAGGAGATGGACTACACGGCCGCGCAGCTCCGGCCGGTCGTCGACCCGGAGCTTGTGCTCTTCGCCGAGATCGACCGCCGGCCGATCGCGTTCGCCCTCGCGCTCCCCGACCTCAACGAGGCAATCCGCCACGCGAACGGGCGCCTCTTTCCGTTCGGCGCGATCGCGATCTGGTGGCACGCGCGCCGCATCCGGCGCGTGCGGGTCCTCACGCTCGGCATCGAACGCGAGCACCGCGCAAGCGGGATCGACGCGGTCCTCTACCACGAGCTGTTCGCGCGCGCGAAGAGGAGAGGTTACGCGGGGGGCGAGTGCTCGTGGGTCCTCGAGGACAACGTGGCCATGATGCGGCCGATCGAGCGGCTCGGCGGGCGCGTGCACAAGCGCTACCGGATCTACGATCGCGCCATCCCGTCCGGCGCGCGGGGGGCCGCGCGGTGAGCCCCGCCTCGCCCGGGGGCGCGCCATGAGCGGCGCGTCCCCGTCGGTCCTCGTCACCGGGGGCGCCGGGTTCGTGGGGAGCCACCTCGTCGACCTCCTCGCCGCGCGCGGCGCGCGCGTTCGCGTCCTCGTGCGCCCGACGACGGACCGACGCTTCCTCGAGGGCGTAGCCGTCGAGTACGTCCTCGGCGACGTCGCGGACGCCGGCGGCTCGTCGGACGACGCGCTCGCGCGGGCCGTGGAGGGATGTGATATCGTCTACCACGTCGCCGGCGTCGTCCGGGCCGCGTCGCGTGACGTGTACGGGCGCGTGAACGCCGAGGGAGCGAGACGCATCGCGCTCGCCGCCGCGCGCGCGGGGGTGCCCCGGTTCCTCCTCGTTTCCTCGCAGGCCGCGGCCGGCCCGACCCCGACCGCGCGACCTCGCGACGAGTCGGATCCGGTGTCCCCGGTCACGACGTACGGCGAGAGCAAGCTCGCCGGGGAGCGGGCGGTGGCGGAGGTCGCGCGCGGCACGCGGACGGAGGTCGTCGTCGTCCGTCCGCCGGCCGTGTACGGGCCGCGCGACCGCGCGTTCCTCGTGCTCTTTCGCAGCGTCGCGATGGGACTCCTGCCGCTCCACGCCGGCGCGAAGCGGCAGGTGTTCAGCCTCGTCCACGTGCGCGACCTCGTGCGAGGGATCGCGCTCGCGGCCGAGCGCGCGCCCGCCGGAGGCGTCTATTTCCTCACGGACGGCGTGGAGCACGCGCCGCTCGAGGTCGCCGACGCGATCGCGGGCGCGGTCGGGAGGAGGCCGCTCCGCCTGTTCATTCCGCAGGCGGCGGTCGTCGCGGTCGCGTGGGCGTCGGAGTTTCTCGAGAAGTGGACGGGACGCGCGGGGTTCTTGAGCCGTGAGCGCGTCGCGCAGTGGACCGCGCCGCGTTGGACGATCTCGGACGCGCGCGCGCGCCGCGAGATCGGGTACGCGCCGACCTGGGACGTCACGTCCGGGATGAAGGAGACCGCCGCATGGTACCGCCAGGCCGGATGGATCTGAGAGTCATCGACGGGCGGGGCGCCGCCCGCGGGCGCCCGTCGCCGGACGACGCCGGCCGGCTCGGCCGCCCGAGTCCGGGTCGCGAAGACCTCCTGCGCCCGGTCGACCTCCTGCTCGTGGCGTACCTCCTCGTCACGGCCGTCCCGATCGTCGTCTTCCACCAGCGCCTCCCCGACTACCTCCTCTACCTGACGCTCCACCTGGCGGGCGTTGTTGCGATCCTCCGCGGCGCGTCGCCGCGGCCGGCGAACCCGGTGCTCGGCCTCGCACGCGACTGGTACCCGGTGATCGCGATCGTCCCTCTCTACGCGGAGCTCGGCGCCCTCACGCGCCTCGTCTCGGAGACCCGCCACGACGCGTGGGCCGCCGGCCTCGAGGAGCGCCTCTTCGGCGGCCAGCCGAGCCAGACCCTTCACGCGCTCCTCCCGTCGCCCTGGGTCGACGAGTACCTGCACCTCTGCTACTTCTCGTATTACTTCATCCCGATCTCGCTCGCGCTGTGGCTCACGGTGCGGCGGGAGCGGGCGAGCCTCTCGGAGGCGCTCACGGCGACGCTCGGCTCATTCCTCGTCTGCGCCCTCGTCTTCATCGCGTTCCCGGTCGCGGGCCCGTACCACCACTTCGGCTACAGGCCGGCCGCCGAGATGGCCGGCTTCTTCCCGAGGATCGCGCACGGCGTGATCCAGACGGGGTCCTCGGTCGGGACCGCGTTTCCGTCGTCGCACACGGCCGTCGCCTTCGCGGTGTGGCTCTCGGCGTGGCGGCTCGCGCGGCCGCTCTTCTGGGTCCTCGCGCTCGTCGTCCCGGGTCTCGCCGTGGGGACCGTCTACGGCGGGTTTCATTACGCTGTGGACACGCTCGCCGGGGCCGCGATAGGATGCGCGGCGGCGTTCTTGGCACCTGGGGCGCACGAGGCGATCGCCGCGTGGCTCTCGGGTCGGCGGGCCGGCCTCGGTTCCGCGGGCCGGCTCGGTAGGAGGTCCCGACTTCCCGCGACAAAGCGCGGGGAGCGGGTCGGGAGTGAGGAGGAAGTCCAATGACGACCGCCGTCGCCGCGACACAACCGAATCTCTGGCTGCGCAACAGGCGCTGGGACCTGACCTTCCTCATCGGAAGCGCGGTCCTCGCGTCGGTCCCGCTCACGCTCTTCTACGTCTTCAACGTCTCGACGACGGCGATCAACTTCCTGGTCGCCGGCCTCGTCGGGGGGCCGCATCTCTACGCGACCTACGGATACACCGTCCTCGAGCCGTCGTTCCGAAAGCGGTACCGCTGGCTCCTCCTCCCGTGCATCATCATCCCATTCGCGGTGGGGTGGCTCGCCCTCAAGAACATCACGCTCCTCCTCACGATCTTCTTCTTCTGGGCGTCCGTGCACGTGCTCCACCAGATCGCTTACATCACGGATGCCTACCGCCACAAGGACCCGCGGCCGCGCTCGTTCTGGAACCGCGCGATCGACTACGGGCTCATCTTCACCGGGCTCTACGTGTTCGCCACGCCGAAGCTCCTCCGCGGCGAGTTCGTCGTGGGCGGCGACCACCCGCTCCTCGTCCCGGAGTTCGCGCGCCAAGAGTGGATCGGATTCGCCGTCGGCGCCGTCTTCCTCACGTTGCTCGTCCTCTACGTCGCGAAGACGATCCGCGAGCATCGCGAGGGCCGGCTCAACATCCCGTCCGTCGCGCTCGTCTCCGTGACGACGGTTGTCTCCCTCGTCATCCCGACGTTCTCGAACCTCGACGTGGCGTTCCAGGGCTACAACACGTGGCACTCGTTCCAGTACCTCGCGCTCGTCTGGTACATCAACACGCTCCGCAAGGAGCACGGGGAGATCACGAACCGGGTCGTCGGCGCGGTGTCGGGCGAAGGCAAAGGCTGGGCGTTCTACGGGCTCAACATTCTCCTGACCGGGGCCGCCTTCGCGCTCATCATGGTGCTCTATCACCTGGTCGGCCTCTCGTGGCCGCAGGCGTACTACTCGGTGGTCTTGGGCTCCCTCCTCGTGCACTACTACATCGACCACTACGTGTTCACGCTGTTCGGGGCGGTCGTGCGCGAACCGTCGGCGGGTGAGCTCGCCGACGAGAGCCTGGAGCTCGCGACGACGTAGGGCGGTCGGCTACGTCGCGGCGGGCCGGTCGCTGCTCGCCCGCGAGCCGCGCAGCCAGCGGAGCGTCGCGAGCCAGGCCAGGACGAGGAGCGCCATCGCGGAGAACGGCGCCCATCTCCCGACGGAGAGGAGCCTCCCGGCGAGGAGGCCGCCGAAGAACACGCCGAGGAACTGCGTCAGGTTGAACACGCCGGCCGCGGTCCCGCGCGAGGCGCGATCGGCGTGGCGCGTGACGAGCGCCGCGAGCACCGGCTCGAGCATCGCGAACCCCACGACGAAGACCGCGAGCGAGACGGCCACCGGAACGAGCGCGCGGTGGAAGAGCGCGAGCCCCGCGAGCCCGACGACGCACGCCGCCCCGCCCAGCGCGAGGATCGATCTCGCGCGCTCCGGACGCTCCGCGCGGTGCGAGGCCCACGCCATCGCCGCCATCCCCAGCGCGATCGCCGGCCCGTAGGCGACCCACAAGCGCTCGTCGGGGAGGTGGTCCCGCAAGAGGAACGGGATCACCACGAACGCGCCGGTGACGCAGGCGTGGAGGACCCCGATCCCGGCGTCGAGGACGAGGAGGGCGGGCTCGCGGAGGATCGCCGACGCGGCGCTCCACGACCACGTCGGCGCGGCGGGGCCCGACGCGGCCGCCGAGTCGCGCGCGCCGCGGCTCAGGAGGCGAGCGGGCACGAGGACCTGGAACACGACCGCGGCGAGGATCGAGAGCCCGCACCCCGCCGCGAAGACACCGCTCACGCCGACGCGCGCCGCGACCTGCGGCCCCGCGAGGAAGCCGCCCGCGAACGAGAGGCCGAGCACGACGCCGAAGAGGGCCATCGCGCGCGTGCGCACCTCGGGGCGCGTGCCGTCGCCGATGAGCGCGATGATCGTCGACGCCATCGCGCCGGCGCCCTGGAGGAGCCGCCCGAGGATCACGACGTCGATATCGTGGGCCGAGGCGACGACGGCCGAGCCGGCGGCGAACACCGCGAGCGAGAGGAGGATCACGAATCGTCGGCCGACGAGGTCGCCGAGGATCCCGAAGGGGACCTGGAAGATCGCCTGCGTGAGGCCGTAGGCGCCGACGGCGAGCCCCACCTTGACGTGGGTCGCGCCCGGGAGGCTCCCGGCCCACGTCGCGAGGATCGGGAGCGCCATGTAGAGCCCGAGCATGCGAAGCGCGTACGCGCCCCCCGTGCCGAGCACGAGGCGCAGCTCGTCTCCACGCAAACCGGACGACGCCATGAATCGCATTCTACAGAAGGCGCCGCGGTGCGGCACGGATAACTCGTGGTATCCTTCGCGGAACATCCGTGGAGCCCTCCGCCGCGCCCATCACGAAGACGCGACGCCTGATGCTCGACCTCGGCCTCCTCTACGCGGCCGCCGTCTGGGGCGCGAGCTTCATCGTCGTCAAGAACGCGCTCGCGGGCGTGCATCCCGTGACGATGATCGGCTACCGGTTCCTCATCTCGGCGGCCCTCCTCTCCCCGTGGGTCCTCCGCCGCGGGAACCGCGCGCGCCTCCTGCGCGAGAGCCTCCCCCTCTCCGGGCTCCTCATCGCGCTCTACGTGAGCCAGACGTGGGGGCTCCGTTACACGACCGCCGCGAACTCCGGGTTCATCACCGGTCTCTTCGTCCTCTTCGTGCCGCTCATCCTCTTCTTCGCGTTCCGGCGTCCGCCCACTCGGCTCCAGTGGCTCGCCGTCCTCCTCGCGATCGCCGGCCTGTGGGTCCTCACCGGCGGGCCGCGCACGATGAACCGCGGCGACGCCATGACCCTCATCGCGGCGCTCTGCTACGCGGCCCACCTCCTCGCGATCGACCGCGTCGTGAGACGCGACGCCGACCCCGTCCTCCTCATGTTTCACCAACTCTGGCAGACGGGGGTCTTCTGCGTCGCGCTGGCGGCCGTCGCGGGCTACTCGTTCGAGATCCGTAGCCCGTCCATCGCCGCCGCCGTCGTTCTCCTCGCCGTGGTGCCGACGCTCTCCGCATTCTTCGTGCAGATCGTCGCGCAGCGGCACACGTCGCCCCTCAAGGTCTCGCTCATCTTCTCGCTCGAGCCGGTGTTCGCCGCGGTCGTCGCGTGGGGGGTGGGGGGCGAGCCGTTCCGCGTCGCGAGCGCGATCGGCGGCGCCCTGATCGTCTGCGGGATGGTCGTCGCCGAGATCGGGCGGCCGGCCGGCGCGCGGTGACGGCGGCGCGATCGGCGATCGCGGGCGGCCGCGCGGTGGACACGCGGAGCGCGATTCGCTAGGCTCGGCGCATGTACATCGCGATGAATCGATTCCAAATCGCGCCGGGCCGGGAGGACGAGTTCGAGGAGGCGTGGCGGCGGCGCGAGTCGTATCTCGACAGCGTCCCGGGGTTCCTCTCCTTCTGGCTCCTCCGCGGACCGGAGGGCGATTTCATTTCCTGCTCGCGCTGGGAGAGCGAGGCCGCGTTCAAGGCGTGGACGGAGTCGGACGCATTCCGCAAGGCGCACTCGCAAGCGCGCCTCCCCGCCGGCATCATGTCCGGCCCGCCTCGGTTCACGGGGTATCACGTCGTCCTGTCGCAGGGCGCCCGGTAGCACGACCGAATCCCCGCCGATGACCGTTCCCGGTGCCATCGCCGAGGAGGCCGCGCGCCCGTCGACGTTCGCGAGAGGGGCGCCGCACGCCCCGCTCGGCGAACTCGCGCGCGAGGTCGCGCGCCTCGCCTGGCCGGCGATCGTCCAGAGCCTCGTCGCGACGAGCGTCTTCCTCGCCGACCGCATCATGGTCGGCCGCTACAGCGCCGAGGCGCTCGCCTCGATGCAGGTGAGCGGGCCGATCCTCTGGTCGGTCTTCATGGTGTTCACGGCGTTCACTGCGGGGACCGTGGCCGTCGTCGGCCGCTCGGTCGGCGCGGGCGCCGCGGAGCGCGCGCGGAAGGTGATCTCCGCCGCGGTGGCGTTCGCCCTCGCGGTCGGGATCGTCGTCGGGCTCGCGGGCGTGCTCGGGCGCGGCGGGATCGCGCGCCTCCTCGCCGGCGGCCCGAACACCTCCGAGGGCGTGCGCGCGCTCTCGCGCTCGTACATGGGCATCGTCTTCGCGTCCTTCCCCCTGCTCTGCGCCGGCACGATCGGGATCACGGCGCTCCAGGCCTCGGGCGACACGCGGACCCCGCTCGTCGTGTCGGTCCTCGCGAGCGTCTGGAACCTCGTCTGGAACTGGATTCTCATCTACGGATCGCTCGGCGCGCCCGAGCTGGGCGTCGTCGGGGCGGCGCTCGCGACCGCCTCCGCCTTCGCGCTCGAGGCGATCATCATTATCGCCGTCCTCGCGCGCCGCCGCGGACCCGCGCGGCTCGTCATCGAGCGGCCCTCCGCGGCGCACGCCGCGGCGCTCGCGAGCGTCCTCCGCGTGAGCGGACCTTCCTTCGCCGAGAAGGCAGTGAACCACTTCGGGTTCCTGGTGTACGTCTCGTTCATCGGACGGCTCGGCGACACCGCGATGGCGGCGAACCAGGCGCTCGTCGCGATCGAATCGATCGGGTTCATGACCGCGGAGGGGTTCGCGATCGCGTCGGGGGCGATCGTCGCCCAGAAGCTCGGCGCGCGCCGGCCGGCCGAGGCGGCGCTCTGCGGCTGGCTCGCGACGGCGATGTCGATCGCCCTCCTCGGAGTGGCCTCACTCGTCTTCCTCTCGGTCCCGCGGCCGCTCGTCTCGCTTTTCACGCGCGAGGCCGAAATCGTCGCGCTCGGCGCGACCTGCCTCCTCGTCGCGGCGGCGGCGCAGCCCCTCATGGGGATCGGCTACAGCCTCGCGGCTGCCCTCCGCGGCGCGGGCGACACGCGGACGCCGATGGTCGTCGCGATCATGGGGCCGTGCGTCGTGCGCGTCGCGGGGACGTGGTTCTTCGCGTTCGTTCTCGGATGGGGGCTCATCGGCGTGTGGGTCGGAAGCACGCTCGACTGGCTCCTGCGAGCGGTCTGGCTGGCCCTCGTTTTTCGCCGGGGGCGCTGGAAGACGATCGAGGTGTAGACGTACAATGTGCCCCGGCCGCCCTGTGCGTTCCCCCGAAGGAGGATGATGATGAAGTCGATGATCGCCGCGCTGCTCTTGCTCGCCGCGCCCGCACGATCGCTCGCCCAGTCCGAGCACACCGGCGCGGTCTCGGAGGAGGCGTTCAAGGCGCTCCACCAACTCAGGACCGAGACGGCGCCGCCGGCGCGGGGGCGGATGATCGAGATCGCCAAGAGCCGCGCGTACCTGTCGCTGCCGGAGGACGCGAAGCCCCCCGTGCCCGGAGTCGTCGTGATCCAGGAATGGTGGGGGTTGAACGATAACATCAAGCACTGGGCGGACCGGATCGCGGCGGAAGGCTACGCGGCGCTCGCGGTCGACCTCTACGGCGGGAAGGTCGCCGACAACGCGGACTCGGCGATGGCGTACATGAAGCGCGTCGACGAGAAGCGCGCTCTCGAGATCCTGCGGGCGGCGCACGCGTTCCTCGCGAGCGACCCGCGCGTGCAGGCGAAGAAGCGCGCCTCGATCGGGTGGTGCTTCGGCGGCGCGTGGTCGCTCCGGCTCGCGATGAACGCGCCCGACCTCGACGCGGCCGTCATCTACTACGGGCGCCTCGAGACCGATCCGAAGCGGCTCGCCGGCGCGAAGGCGCACATCCTCGGCGTTTTCGGGAACAAGGACCAGAGCATTCCGCCCGACGTCGTGGATCAGTTCGCGGCTGCCCTCGACAGCGTCGGCATCCACCACCAGATTCTCCGCTACGACGCGCCGCACGCGTTCGCGAACCCGTCGAACCCGCACTATGACCAGGAGGCGGCGGCGGACGCGTGGAAGCACGTCCAGACGTTCTTGGCGGAGCACCTTCGGCCGGAGGAGAGCGGGAACTAGCGGCCCCGTCGGGGTCGGTGGTAAAATGGGACCCTCCTGCCCAAGGAGGGTCCCGCCATGCGCTCCGCTCTCGCTTTGGTGCTCGTTCTCGGTTTCTTCGCCGCTCTCCAGCTCGCCCCGGCCTCAGCCCGCGCCGGCCAGGTCTGGACCGACGGCGACGGCGATGGGCTACCGGACACGTCGCCACTTGGAAGCGTACCGATCGGAGCAGACGTCACCGTCGATGTCTGGATCGATTCACAGTCCTTCGTTTGGACGGATTTCGTGGTCTTCATCGAACGAGGTGATTGCCTTGGTTTCGTCAATTACGGCAGGCGTGGCTGCGCGGACTGTACCTTCCCCCCCGATAACGTCTCCAACCCGACGGCCACCGGGATTGCTTACTACGGGGTCCCCGGCCAGCATGGGGTCAGTTCGCTCGGGTTCCTCACGTTTCGGAAGAACTCCGTAGGGCGATGCTGCGCGACCCCGATCATCGATGTCAACAACCCCTTCGGTACATTTTCGGTGCTCGGGAGCCAAACCTCATACCTTCTGTTCCAGACGGCATCCGGCTCCTGCTGGGACGCGCCGCCGAGCGGAACGGAGCCGACGAGTTGGGGAGGGGTTAAGGGGGATATTTCGGTAGAGCGAGGACCAGCGGGGACAGAAGCCGCGTCACGCCCCGCCGCCGCGAGGGGTTCGGTCTACGCGTCCTTCTTCGAGATCCGGTCGCGTGCCGCGCGGAGAGCAGCGAGCGACTCCGGCGCGAGGAAGGCGGCGATCTGGGCGTCGCGCGCGTAGTCGGCGGACCAATCGACGCCGCCGGGCCCGGCCCCGAGCGCGCGCTTGAGCCGCGCGACGAGCGCCGGAGGCCGCGCCGCCGCCGCGCGGCCGAGCGAGCGCGCGACGCCGAGGAGATCCCCGTGGGGGACGACGCGCGCGACGAGCCCCGCGCGCAGCGCCTCGTCCGCCTTCATGTAATCGGCGGTCACGAACATCTCGACGGCGCGGCCGCGCCCCACGACGCGCGGCAGCAGTTCGAGCGCGGTCACGTCGGGCAGGATCCCCAGCCCGAGGAAGGGCGCGCCGAACGTCGCGCTCTCGACCGCCACGCGGATGTCGCAGGCGAGCGCGAGGTCGAGACCGGCGCCCGCGCACGGGCCGTTGACGGCAGCGATCACGATCTGAGGGAGGGACGTCAGCGCGCGCGTCACCGCGAGCTGCCCGTCGAGGATGCGCGCGAACCCCGCGGCGTCCTCCGCCTCGCGGAGCGCGACGAGCCGGTCGAGGTCGCCGCCCGCCGAGAACGCGCGGCCCGCGCCGGTCACGATCACCGCGCGCACCGCCGCGTCGTCGCGCACGCGCGCGAGCGTCGCGAGGAGCGCCTCGCGACACACCTCGGTGATCGCGTTCAATCTATCCGGCCGGTTCAGCCGGACGACCGCGAGCGCCCCTTCGACCTCGAGGAGAACGCGCGGCTCTCCGCCCCCGCCCCCGCCCTCGGTCACCCGAGGTTCACCCACACCGTCTTCGACTGCGTGTAGAACTCGAACGCCTCGAACCCCGACTCGCGGCCGAAGCCGGAGGCCTTCATCCCGCCGTACGGCGAGGCCGCGTCGTACTGGTTGTAGCAGTTCACCCAGACCGTGCCGGCCTTGAGGCGCGCCGCGAGCCGGTGGGCGCGCTTCACGTCGCGCGTCCAGACCGCCGCGGCGAGCCCGAACGCGCTCGCGTTCGCCGCGCGCGTGACCTCTTCCTCGTCCTCGAAGGAGATCGTCGCGAGCACCGGCCCGAAGATCTCCTCGCGCGCGATCGTCATCTCGTTCGTGACGCCGTCGAAGATCGTCGGGTTCACGTAGTAGCCGGGTCGGTCGGGGCGGTCGCCGCCGAGCGCGAGCCGCGCGCCCTCCGCCTTCCCCTTCCCGACGTACGCGAGCACTTTCTCTCGCTGCGCCTCCGAGATGAGCGGCCCGAGGCGCGCCTTCGGCTCGAACGGGTCGGCCGGCACCAGTTTCTTCGCGCGCTCGACGACGCGCCCGAGGAGTTCATCGTGGATCGTCCGCTCGACGAAGAGCCGCGACCCCGCCGTGCAGACTTCGCCCGCGTTGTAGAAGATCGCGGCCATCGCGTACTTCGCCGCCGTGTCGAGGTCCGCGTCGGCGAACACGATGTTGGGCGACTTCCCGCCCAATTCGAGGTGGAGTCGCTTCACGGTGGCCGCCGCGTTCCGCATGATCGTCTGGCCGGTCTCGGTCGAGCCGGTGAGCGAGATCCCCGCGACGTCCGGGTGCGCGACGAGCGCGGCGCCCGCCCCGGAGCCGTGCCCGCTCACCACGTTGAGCGCGCCGGCCGGGAGCCCCGCCTCGAGCGCGATCTCCCCGAGCCGGAGCGCCGTGAGAGGTGACTCGGCCGCGGGCTTCAGTACCACGGCGTCCCCCGCCGCGAGCGCCGCCGCGACTTTTCGCGCCGCGATGAGGAGCGGGAAGTTCCACGGCACGATGAGGCCAACGACCCCGATCGGCTCGCGCAGCGTGTAGTGGAAGAACGGCCCCTTGACCGGGATCGTCCGCCCCTCGAGCGCGTGCACCGCCCCCGCGTAGTAGTGGAAGAGGTCCGCGCTCATCGGGACGTCGATCGCGCGAGCCTCGCCGTACGGCTTCCCCGTGTCGAGCGTCTCGAGCCGCGCCAGCTCGTCCGCGTGCGCGAGGACCGCGTCGCCGATTCGCCGCAGCACGGCGCTCCGCTCCGCGTGGCTCGTCGCGCCCCACGGCCCGTCGAGCGCCCCGCGCGCGGCGCGGACCGCGCGGTCCACGTCTCCCGCGCCCCCCTCCGGGATCTCCGCGATCACCGACCCGTCCGCCGGATACCGGTCCGAGTACGTCTTCCCCGAGGCGGCGGCCACCATCTCGCCGCCGATCACGAGACCGCGGACCGTCACGCGCTTGTCATCCGCCATCGCACTCCCCCGTTCTCGAAAAGAAGCCGGACAGCGAGGCGTTTACACCCCGAAGGGCTTCGTCCGCCCGTGCCCACGAGTGGGCTCGCCATCCGGCGCACAGTCTCTGGTCGCTCTTCCCCGTCGCTCGCCCTCGCTCGCCCTCGCTCGCCGCCGCCCCGCTGACCCGCGTCGCCCCTACGCGCCCTTGAACTTCGGCGTGCGCTTCTCGACGTACGCGGTGAGCCCCTCCTTCGCGTCCTCGCTCTGGAAGAGCTGCTGCTGGAGCTCGCGCTCGATCGCGAGCCCCGCCTCGAGCGTGAGGTCGCACCCCGACTGCACCGAGCGCTTGATCCGGCCCACCGCCTTCGACGCCTTCGTCGGCGGCACGTACTTCCGCGCGTAGTGCATCACGTCGTCGGAGAACGTGTTCGCGTCGAAGACCTCGGTGACGAGGCCGATCTCCTGCGCCTCCTCGAACGAGAGGAGCCGTCCGGAGATCATGAGCTCGATCGCGCGGCTCTTGCCGAGGAGCCGGCCGAGCCGCTGCGTGCCGCCGGTGCCCGGAAGGACGCCGAGGCTGATCTCGGGCACGCCGATCTTCCCCGCGTCCTTGCGCGCGAGGCGGATGTCCGCCGCGAGCGCGATCTCGAGCCCGCCGCCCACCGTGTGTCCGTTCAGCGCCGCGATGACCAACTTCGGCGTGTGCTCGAGGCGCAGGAGCGTCTCGTTGGCGTGCAGGCAGAAGAAGTACTTGAAGGTTGGGTCGGCGGTCTGGAGCATCTTGATGTTCGCGCCCGCGGAGAAGAACTTGTCGCCCTTCCCCGTGAGGATGATGACGTGGACGTTCGCGTCCATGCGCGCCGTGAGGATCGCCTCGTCGAGTTGCTTCATCATCTCGTGGGTGTACGTGTTCGCGGGCGGGTCGTTCAACTCCATGAGAGCGATCCCACCTTCGGTGCGGTATTCGACCAGGCGATCCGGCATCGTCGTTCTCCTCTAAGCGGGTGAGTCGTGTATCTCCAGGACGTCTCGTGCGGTCTCGAGGGCCCGATCGCGACGAAGGAGTGCGGCGCTCGTCGCGCGGGCGGGCCGTGTCCGCGCAGTATCGCCGAGGGGACGCGCGCTGTCAAGCGCGGCGGGGAATCGTCACCCGGGCGCTGGGCGCGCACACCCTCGCGTTGCGGCGCCCTGTGATATCCTCGACCGATGCGCGTTCCCTCGCAGGCGCTCCTTCTCGTCGGAAGCCTCGCCGTCGGGCTCGGACTCGCCGAGGGCCTCGTGCGGGGCCTCCGCCTCGTCGAGTACCCGCCGCGCCTCCACCAGCCCGACAACGCGAACGTCTACGTGATGAGGCCGGGGTTCCGCGGGAAGACGTCCCGCGGCATCCCGATTCGCGTGAACGCGGTCGGCGCCCGCGGCCCGGAAGTCCCGGTTCCGAAGCGCGACGGGACGTTTCGCATTCTGCTCTTGGGGGACTCGAGCGCGTTCGGGAGCGGGATCCGCGAGGAGGACTCGTTCGGCGCGCTCCTCGAGCGGGCGCTGAATGAGCGCGGCGACGGCCTCCGCTACGAGGTCCTCAACTTCGGGACGAGCGGCTACAACACGGTCCAAGAAAGAAATCTCCTCGAGATGAAGGGCCCCAGCCTCGAGCCGGATCTCGTGCTGGTCGCCTTCTTCTCGAACGACATCGATCCGTTCCGCGTCGCCGGGCAAATCGACCCGCGGCGGCGCGCACTCGTGCGGATCAAGGAGGCGATCCGCGAGAACCTGCGGCTCTATCCTTTCCTGCACGGCCGCATCCAGAGGCTCCGGCAGCGCCTCGCGCCGGCGCGCTCGACCGCCGCCGTTCTCTCGGCCGAATCCCCGGGATTCGCCGAGGCGATCGCGGCGCTCGCCGACATCCGCGACCTCGCCGCCTCCGCGGGAGCGCGCGCCTTCGTCGTGTTGCTCCCGAAGCTCGAGGGATTGGACGGCGAGTATCCGCTCGCCCGGTTCGACGCGGAATTCCTCGCGGCGTGCGCCGCCAGCGGGATCCCGTCCGCGAACCTCCTCCCTTACTTCCGAGGAGAGGACGCCGTAGCGCTCTGGCTCCGCCCGGACGACGGCCATCCGAACGAGCGCGGCCACGCGATCATCGCGCGCGGGATCTACAGGGAGATCGGTCAGGCCGGGATTCTTCCCGACACACTGAGCGTGGTCGAGAAGATGCTCGAGAGAGAGAAAAATGAACGTCGCATCCTGGGCTACATCCGCTAGTCGCTGCGGCGTGGTTATCCCCTGAGAATCTCCTCGTACACCTGCGCGGTCTGGTCCGCGACGCGGTTCCAGTTGTAGCGCTCGACGACGAACGCGCGGCCGCGTTCGCGCAGCCGGTCCGCATCTTCCGGATGATCGAGGAGAGATTGCAGCTTCTCGCGGAGATCGGCGGCGTCCCCGTTCCGGAAGGTGAGGCCCCGCGGCGCGTCCCCCGTGTCGAGGAGGACCTCTTCGTTCTCGGGGATGTCGGACGCGAGGACGGCGCTCCCCAGCGACAGCGCCTCGAGCAGCGCGAGCGAGAGCCCCTCGAGGCTCGATGGCTGCACGTAGGCGTAGGAGTTCGAGAAGAGCTCCGTCAGGACGTCGCCGTAGAGGTATCCCGCGAAGAGAACGCGCGCGTCCTCTCGCCCGACGGCGTGCAGACGCTCGACGTACTCGTCGGAGTGGCTCGTCCCGCCGACGACGACGAGGCGCTTGTCCGTCCCCACGCGCCGGAACGCCTCGAGGAGCGTGTGGCACCCTTTCTCGGGGACGAGGCGCCCGACGAAGAGCACGTAGTCGCGGCCGCGCAGCCCGTAGAGCCCCGTGATGCGGCGCGGCGGGAGCGGCGGCCGGAGCGAGAGTCCGTTCGGGATGTACGCCACGGGCCGACCGTGCCGCTCGCGGTAGTAGAGCTCGAGCACACGCGAGATCACGATCGTCCGGTTCGGGTAGCGAGCGGACGCGTACTCGCCGAATCGCAGGAGCCGCGAGGCGAGCGCCCCCCACTTCTCCCGCTTCCAGTCGACCCCATGCACGGTCACGACCGTCTTCATCCCGAACAGGCGCGGGACGAACGAGAGAATCGAAGGGCCCATCGCGTGGTAGTGCACGATGTCCATGCCCGAGAAGACGGCGTGGACGGTCGAGAGGAGCGTGTGCGTGATGGCGTCGAGGTGTTTCGTGTAGATCGTCGGCACGGTGACCAACTCGACGCCGTGGTAGGAACCGGTGATGCTCGTGTAGTAGGGACGGCAGTAGACGCGAACCGCGAAGCCGCGCGCGACGAGGCAGCTCGTGAGCTCCGCGACGTGCCGCTCGATCCCCCCGAAGCTCGCCGGGATCCCCTTCGACCCGACGACCGCGACGCGCGCGCGCTCGAGCGCCAGGTCGCGGCTCACCCGCCCGTACAGGTCGAACAGGATGTCGTACCGGTGCGCCCCCTCGAGGAACGCGATCTCGCTCACCATGAAATGACTCGCCGTCATCTGGAAGTGCTCCGGGAGCATGCGGAGAGTGATGCGGCGCTCCCGGCAGACCGCGAGGAGCCCGAGGAGAGTTTTCGTCGACTCGGGCCGCATCGCGACGAACACCTCGTCCACCGAACGCTCCACCAGCAGCCGCTCGAGGTCCTCCACCGCCGCGAACGTCGTCGCGTCAGGTCGGCGCCCATCCGGCGCCGAGTCGCCGGCCGCGGACTCCGGCGCCGCCTCCGCCTCCGCCTCGGGCGTCGCGATCCCGACGACGCGCGCACCGAACCACGGGTTCCTCTCGAGCCGCTCGACGAGATCGCGCCCGGCCGCGGGCGCCCCCACGATGAGGAGCCTCCGCGCGAGGAGCCCCCGCGCGAAGAGCGCCTCCTGGAACCGCCCGAAGAGCGAGCGCCCCCCCACCGTCAGGAAGAACCCGGCGACCCAGAAGGAGAGGAGCGTCAGCCGCGAGAACCCAAACTGCTGTTCTCCGCGCGCGAGCCCGCGCGTCAGGAAGATGAGGACGATCGAGCCGATCGCCGTGACGGCGAGGACGCGGAGCTGCCCCGGGATGATGTCGGGGACCCGGAAGCGCTGGGGCAGACGGTACGTCTTGAAGAGACGCGCCGCTCCGAGGTAGAGCGCGTTCGTCACGATGATCAGGGAGATGTAGTACACGGCGGTGTGCCGCAGGAAGTACGCCGTGAAATACTCGCGGTGGCGGAGATAGAAGGCGGCGGCGTACGCGGCGTTCAGGCACGCGAGATCGAGGACGAGAAGGAGGAGGAAGAGGAGGCTCTTGCCTCTCAACGCCGGGGGTGTCACGGAGGCCGGCCCTGCGTCAGGCGCTCAACCGAGGACCGGCTTCCCCAGATGGGCCTTCAACTTCGAGCGCAGGATCCACGGGACCGGATCGAGCGGATGCCGCTTGAGGTCGGAGCTCGCGGTGCAGACCATCCAGCAGTCGCGGCAGCGGGCGACCTCGTCGCGCACCTTGGCGGCCTCCGGCGAGTCCCAGATCTCCTCGAACGTCTTTTCGCGCAGGTTCCCGACCTTCCGGTCGAGGACGTTGCACGGGTAGACGTTCGCGTCGTGGTCGAGGTAGAAGAAGCCGGAGAGGGCGTCGCAGGTTCGCGGCCTCAAGCCCGTCTCGGAGAACTCGAGGAGCCCCTTCTCGAAGTAGGCGCGGTACCAGCTCTTCGGGTTCCACCGCGAGAGCTCGCTGGTGACGAGCCGCTCGAACTGGTCGCGCCGCCCGGCGCCGTTCTTCGGGAGCGCGTTCGAGTGGGTCTTGAAATAGATGTCGGAGTTCTGCGCCACCGCGATCGAGAACTCGACGCCCAGGTCGCGCGCGAGCCGGTAGACCTTCTCGACGTGGTCCACGTTGTCGCTCGTCACCGTGAACGCGAGGCCGAGGTCCTTGACGCCGTGTCCCTTGAGGATCTCGAGCGACTTCATGCCGTCCTCGAACGCGGTCTCGGAGCCGCGGACGTGCGCGTGCATCTCCGAGAGTCCGTCGATCGAGATGCGGACCCCGATGTCCGGCTTGAACTTCACGATCTCCCGCACGTGCCGGTCGACCGAGTTCGGGATCATCCCATTCGAGGAGATCACAATGCGAGGCGAGCAGCGTTCCTCGATGATGCGGACCAGCTCGGGGAGGTTCTTCGCCATGAACGGCTCGCCGCCCGTGATGTTGACGTTCACGAGCGACGTCGGGAGTCGGCGGAGCGCCTCGGAGTCGATGATCCGGACGTTCTCCTCCTGCCAGATGTTGCACATGATGCAGCGCGCGTTGCAGACGCTGATCACGGAGATGAGGGCGTGTGTCGGATGCATGGCCCCTTTCCAGGATGAGGCCGGGGCGTGCCGGAGGCCTCGGGCGCGGAACAACGATGGTGATTCTACCAGTTTCGGCAGGGAGGCTCAAGTCGATAAGCCGCGGGGCCCGCCGCGTTTCAACGAGGCGCGGGACAGGCCGCGGCGCGGCGCGACAGTCGATCGACCCTCGCCGGGCGACCTGCTACACTGCGAGGAACGCGATCCATGAGATCTCCCGACTGGACGTCCCTCGCGCTCCTCGCGCGCTCCCGCTGGGCGCACATCCTCGTCGGCGCGGTCGTGATCGCCGCAACGGTCTACAAGATCGTTCAGTTCGAACGGTCGCCCCGATTCGACCCGCACGACGAGACCTGCCTCTTCTGGACCGAGTCCGCGTTCCACTACCGCTACGCCAAGATGGTCGCCGACGGGAAGGGAATCCCAGCCTTCGACCGCGACGTGCAGTTCCCCGAGGGCGCGGCGCCGTTCCGCCAGTTCACGATCGGCATGGAGTACGCCGCGGGTCTCACCTACCGCGTGATCCGCGTGGTCGCGCCGTGGCTCCCGTTCCACCGCTGGCTCGTCTGGTTCGTGTGCGGGTTCTCGAGCCTCTCGATCGTCGCGGCGTTCATCGCCGGCCGCGCCCTGTGGGGGTCGGCGACGGCGGCAGCCGTCGCGGCGTTCGCGTACGGCCTCTCGCCGCTCTCGTTCAACCGCCTCATCGGGAACTACGGCCGGGAGGACTTCGCGCTCCCGATCCTCTTCCTCTTCTTCGCGCTCTTCATGGCGGCGCTCCGCGCGGGGCCGGGGCGCCGCCGCGCGGCGCTCGCCGCGTCCCTCCTCCTCGCCGCAGGTCTCGCCGTGTGGCACGTGAGCCGCTTCTTCGCGACCTTCTTCTTCCTTCTCCTCGCGCCCGTCGCCATCTTCCTGGTCGCCGACCGCGACGCCCTCCGGCGCACGCTCCGCGCGCTCGTGATCGTCCTCCTCGCGGCGGGGCTCCTCCTCCCCGCGCTCCAGGAGAAGGCGTTCCTCCTCTCGCCTGGGTTCCTCCTCGCGCTCGCCCTCCTCGTGACGATCGAGGTCGCGCACCGAATCGGGCTCACCGCCCACCGCGCCGCGATCCTCTTCGTGGTCGCCGCGGCGCTCCTCCTCGTCGTAGGGCGACTCCTCCCTTCGGCCGAGCGCGAGTACTCGCACGTGACGGGCCTCGCGGTCGAGAAGCTCCGCCATTTCGGCCAGAAGCCCGCCGACCCGGCGCGGCTCTCCTACGACGCCCGCACCATGTGGGTGGAGGCGTTCGAGAGCCCCTCCCCCGCGTCGCTCCTCCTCACGCTCTCGACGCTCCTCGCGTGGGGGACCGCGGCCCTCGCCGTGAGCGCGCGCGGCCTCGTCGCCCGCCGCCTCGACGCCCCACGCGCCCTCGCCACCCTCTTCGCCCTCTTCTTCCTCGCGCTCTTTCTCCTTCTCGAGCGTTTCTCGCCGTTCTTCATCTTTTTCCTCGCGATCCTCCTCCCCGCGGTCCTCCCGTCGCGGGCCGCGGCGCGGCGCGCGGTCCTCGCTCTCCTCGCGCTGTGCGCCCTCTACGAGGCCTCGTACGATCTCCGCTTCGACCGGCCGAACCGGTGGCGGAACGCGGTGCTCTCCGCGTTCCCGCAGAAGAACCCGGAGCTCGTGCCGAACTTCGGGAACAACGTCCGCCTCGTCCGCTGGATCCGCCGCCACCTGCCGGAGCGCGCCGTCGTCCTCACGTGGTATCCGACCGGCCCGATGGTGATCGCGTATACGGGTCGCCCGATCAACCTCCACTCGAAGTTCGAGTCGGCCGCCCTCCGCGCGAAGGAGCGCCGCGTGATGGAAGCACTCTACGGAGACGAGGACGGCTTCTACCGCGTCTGCCGCGAACTCAAGTCGGACTACTTCGTCTACCAGGCGAACCTTCTCCTCGACAACTCGTCGTCCTCGTCGCGGTACATGGTCGATCGGCTGCGGCTCCCGACCACGAGCGCCGCGTTCCGCTTCCACTACCGCCCCGAGGGGCTGCGGCACTTCACGCCGATCTACCAGGACTCGTTCTATCGCGTCTACAAAGTCCACGCGGAAGACGAGGTCGTGATCCCGCCGAACCCGGTCCCCTACGAGGAGATCTTCGACGCGGCCGCGCTCGGCGACGTCGGGCCGATCTTCGACGACGCGGTGAGGGAGCGCTCGCTCGGCCTCCTCTACGCGCGCCTCCTGAAGACTCAGGAAGGCGTCGATCTCCTCAAGCGAAGGTCGCGCGCCGAAGCGGAACAGGCCTTTCGGGGCATTCTGGAGTCTTCGCCGGACTCCCCCGACCCCCTCGCGCAACTCGCCCTCCTCCTCTCCGACGACAGCCGCATCGACGAAGCCCGCATGCTCATTTCTCGAGCACTCACGACGCACCCCGAGTACCCGGAACTGCACACCGTTCGGGGAGTCCTCCTCGAGCGCGAGGGACGCCGCGACGAGGCCGCCGCGGCCTACAAGGAGGCGCTTTCGATCGCCCCCGGTTACCCGACCGCACGCCGCCACCTCGCCCGGCTCGACCGCCGCCGGTAGCCCGCCGTAACGACTGCACGATAGGCTAGTTTTTCATTGATTGAGCGGTCCGGCGTCTGGTAGACTCGTGTCGTCTCTCCCCGCCCCGCGCCGAGGGGCCGGGAGGATCGAGAAAGAGAAGCCCACGAATTCACCGAGGGAGGGAGCCCGGAGGCTTCCTCCCGTCCGGACCGCTCGACAGAGCGCCCCGGTGGGTGGTCCCCGAAGGAGCGGGATCCTCGACACCGGGAGTGCGTCATGCAGCGGTCGCGATCGGTCCTCATCCTCCTCGTCCTTCTCGGGACGCTCCCCGCGCCGACGAACGCCGCCTACTTCGGCAAGAACAAGGTCCGCGCGCGCGAGCTCTCCTGGTCCGTCCTCGAGACGCCGCACTTCGAGGTCCACTACTACGCGGGCGAGGAGGCCGCCGCGGACGCCGTCGTCGACATGGCCGAGGAGGCGTACGCGCGCCTCGCGAAGACGCTGCGGCACGAGATCGCGCGCAAGGTGCCGATCATCCTCTACGCGTCGCACTCCGATTTCCAAGAGACGAACATCACGCCGGAGTTGATCGACGCGGGGACGGCCGGGATCACCGAGCTCCAGAGGCGGCGCGTCTTCCTCCCGTTCACCGGCTCGTACGCGGACCTCCGCCACGTCCTCACGCACGAACTCGTCCACGCGTTCCAGATCGACATCCTGTTCGGCGGCGCCGGCGGCCCGCGCATGAACCCGTTCTCGCTCCGCGTGCCGCTCTGGATGATGGAGGGGATGGCCGAGTACCTCTCGCTCGGCGAGACCGACTCGCAGACGTCGATGTGGCTCTCCGACGCGTGCCACTCGGGGCGTCTCCTCCCGCTCGAGGATCTCGGGCGCGTCTTCGACATCCGCGTCTACCGCCACGGCCAGGCGATCTGGGCGGCGATCGCGCGCGAGCACGGCGACGGGGCGTGCGGCGACGTGCTCCGCGCGGTCGTCGCCGAGGGAAACGATGCGAAGGGAATCGAGAAGGCCCTCGGCGTCTCGCTCGAGGACCTCTCCGAGAAGTGGGTCGCGGAGACGCACCGCGCCTTCCTCCCCCGCATCGCGGAGAAGCGGCGCGCGTCGGAGTACGGGCGCCGGCTCGCCGGGGGGACGAGCCGCGAGCCGCTCGCGCTTTCGCCCGCCATCTCGCCCGACGGGCGGCGCTTCGCGTACTTCTCGAACCGGGACCTCTCCCTGGCGCTCTACGTCGGGGAGATCGAGAGCGGCGAGGTGGAGCGCGTCGTCGAGCAGGCGTCCTCAGGGGACCTCGAGGAGCTCAGGCTCTTCCACTCCTCGATCGCGTGGAGCCCGGACGGCGGGACGCTTGCGTTCGCGGCGAAGGGCGTCGGCGAGGAAGCGCTCGTCCTCTACGATGTGGCGAAGAAGCGCGCCGACCGGCGCGTGCTCGAGGGCCTCGACGAAGTGCGGAGCCCCTCGTTCTCTCCGGACGGCCGGACGCTCGCCGTCGTCGGCGTCACGGCGGGCCGGTCCGACATCTACCTCTACCGTCTCGAGAGCGGGCGGATCGAGCGCGTGACCAACGACGCGTTCGCGGAGCGCTCCCCCGCGTTCTCGCCGGACGGAGGGCGGATCGCGTTCACGACCGACCGCGCGGAGCGCGCCGGGGGCGGGCCGCGGTTCGGGCCGGACCGCCTGGCGCTCCTCGATCTCGGGACGCGCGAGACCCGCCTCCTCCCGGTCGTCGGCGCGCGCGCCGCGTCGCCCGTGTGGGATGCTCGCGGCGAGTCGATCCTCTTCACCGCCGACCCGAACGGGGTGCCCGACATCTTCGTCCTTCGCCCGGCGACCGGCGAAGTCCTCCAGGCGACGCGCGTCCTGACCGGCGTCTCCGGGCTCCTCCCGTCCTCGTCGTGCCTGTCGGTCTCCGCGGACGGCCGCTGGCTCCTCTTCACGGCGCTCGAGCGCGGCGCCTTCGGGATCTACCTCGCCGACGGGATCCAAGAGGCCGCGGAGCCGTTCGACCCCGGCGTCGACGTCGCGGCGGGCGCGGGCGCGGACGGTGAGAGGCGCCCCCCGAAGCCGACCCCGCCCGCTCGCGAGAGCGGCGGCGCCGAGTCCGACACGACCCAGCAGTCGCGCGACCGGTCCGACTGGCGGCGTTCGTACGACCCCGACATCTACGACGAGGAGACGATCTACGCGGGAGCGACGCGGCGCGAGCCGGAGGTCTCCGAGGGGTTCGCAAGCGACGAGCGCGGCTCGGAGGACGAGCAGGGCGCGGAGGGCGCCGACGTCGCGGGGAACGAGGACGCCGCGGCGCCCGCCACGCCGACGCGGCGCGCCTACAGGCCGCGCTTCGCGCCCGACCTCGCGCTCGGCGGCGGCGCGATCAGCACGTCGGGATTCGGGTTCGGCGAGTCGCACATCACGCTCTCGGACCTCCTCGGGAACCAACGCATCCACCTCGGCCTCGGGATCTACGGCTCGTTCGAGAACTCGGACGTCGTGCTCGGGTACGAGGACCTGTCGGGCCGAAACGAGGTCGGCTACACGGCGTTCTCGCACCGCAGCCGGTATCGCCGAAGCCCCACCCGCGTCTTCCTCTCGCAGGACGCCGAGTTCCTCGCCGGCGGGTCGGTCGAGGTGCGGCGCCCGATCTCGCGCTACACGCGCTTCGAGACGTCGCTCGCACTCGGCGTCATGAACGACGCGTACCGGACGCGCTCCTACGCCGTCGACGCGAGCGAGGACCCCGATGAGACCTACCGCTTCGCGCGGGCCGGTCTCGCGTTCGTGAACGACACGGTCCTCTGGGGGCGAACCGGGCCGGTGCGCGGACGGCGCTTCCGACTCTCCACCGAGGCGACGGTGGGCGACCTCCGCACCGTCACGTTCCGCGCGGACCTCCGCCGCTACTGGCGCGTCACGCGCGACGTCACGCTCGCGGGCCGGGTCCTCGCCGGCTACCGGACCGGCCACCTCGCGGAGCGCTTCCATCTCGGCGAGACGACGCTCGTCCACGGGCTCCGCTACGGCGAACTCATCGGCACGCGCATGGCCGTCGCGAACGTCGAGGCGCGGTTTCCCTTCGTGCGGACGCTCGCGCTCGGCTTCCCGATCCCGATCCGCATCAACGAGATCGGGGGCGCGCTCTTCGTGGACGCCGGCGCGGCCTGGACGAGCGAATTCACGAACGGCGGCGCGGACGCCGACCGCGCGCTGCTCTCGGGAAACCTCCTCGGGGCCTACGGCGTCGGCATCCGATCGAACCTCGCCTTCCTGATCCTCAAGCTCGACGTGGCGCAGCGGACGAACTTCTCGACCCGGATCGGGAAGCCGATTGTCATCGCGACGTTCGGGGCGGAGTTCTAGGGGCCCCGGAGCGCGTTCCCGGCCCCCCGTGCGGCCGGAATCCGGTTGATGATTTTGCTTGTCGTGAGGCGATTTCCCCTTTATCCTTCCGGGGTTCGGATATGAAGCGACCACTGAGACGAAGATCACCGCGTCACCGACCTCCCCAGAACCGGTTCCAGGGGGGAGGTGCGCCTCGTCAGGACCGGCACGACGGCCGGCGCTACGCCCCGGATCCGACGATCCCATCGCCCGCGATCGTCACGGGCGAGACCGTCGATTTCTCCGACGCCGTCCTCGAGATCATGGATCGGGGCGTCGGCTACCTCCGCAGCCGGCGGAACAACTTCCTCGCCGAGCCGAACGACGTTCAAGTGCCCCCGGGGATCGTCGCGCGCTACCGCCTGCGTCCGGGCGTGCGTCTCTCGGGACCCGTGGCGAGGTCGGACGGCCGCGGCGCGCCGCGCCTCCTCGATGCCGTGACCGTGAACGGGCTCCCGGCGGCTGACTTCGCGAAGATCGTCCCCCTCGAGCGGCAGGTCCCGATCGATCCGACGGAGCGCCTCCGATTTGAGACGACCCCCGACAAGATCTCGCCGCGGGTGGTCGACCTCTTCACGCCGATCGGGAAGGGGCAGCGCGCGATGATCGTCTCGCCGCCGCGCGCGGGGAAGACGCTCCTCCTGCAGGCGCTCGCGCAAGGGCTCGCGGAGAACCATCCCGAGGTGCGCATCAAGGTGCTCCTCATCGACGAGCGGCCGGAGGAGGTCACCGAGATGCGTCGGAGCGTGCGCGGCGAGGTGATCGCCTCGTCGAACGACATGGACGCCGACTCCCACATCCGGATCGCCGACCTCGTGCTCGAGGAGTCGCGCCGCGAGGCGGAGATGGGCACCGACGTCGTGATCTTCCTCGACTCGCTCACGCGGCTCGGGCGCGCGCACAACCGCGAGACGCGGACGTCTGGGCGCACCCTATCGGGCGGCCTCGACGCCCGCGCGCTCGAGGAGCCGAAGCGCATATTCGGCGCCGCGCGGAAGCTCGAGGGGAGCGGGAGTCTCACGATCATCGCGACCGCGCTCATCGAGACCGGCTCGAAGATGGACGAGGTCATCTTCGAGGAATTCAAGGGGACGGGGAACATGGAGCTCGTCCTCGAGAGGAAGCTCGCCGACCGCCGCATCTTCCCCGCGATCGACCTCAACAAGTCCGGCACGCGCAAGGAGGAGAAACTCCTCCCGCCCGACGAGTTGAAGAAAGTCTACGCGGTCCGCCGCGTCCTCGCCGAGCTCGACCCGCTCACCGCCATGCAGAAACTCCTCGAGCAACTCGCCCGCTCGAAATCCAACAAGGAGTTCCTCGCCAATATACCGGGGTAGGGCGGCGCCCCACCCGGACGCGACGGTTGGGGGTCAGGCTATCCCGCGGCTGGCCGCAGGATCACGTACTTGAAGCGGCCCGGGATCTCGACCGCGCGCTCGGGGCGGTAGGCCTCGCCGATCGCCGCGCGGAGGCTCGGCGAGAGGAAGTTGTACGAGAGGACGATCGCGCCGAACTCGCGGCGGCGGATCATCTCGGCGAGCGGCCGCGCGTCGTAGCGTCCTTCCTCCTCGAGGTACCCGAGGATGAGCGGGTGCGCCCAGACCCGCTTCCCGGCGCGGACCGCGAACCCTGCGTCCTCGACGAGCACCTCGCCCGGCGTTTCCGCGACGACGCGCGCGAGCTCGTCGCCCGCCCTCCGGTCGTCCGCGCCGGGCGTGCGCCCCATCGCGGGGAACGGGTTGAGGCGGAGTTCGAGCGGCCGCACCCACGGGACCGTCGTCGCGAGGAGGGGCCCCGCGGCTGCCACGACGAGGAGGAGCCGCCGGAGCGGGCCTTCGCTCCGCCCGATCGCGACGCCGAAGAGGAGCGCGCCCGCCGCCACCGCCTCGAGGAAGTAGTTCTGGCTCGAGCCGACCTTCCCCACGAGGAGCGCGCCCGCGCACGCGAACGCGAAGGCGAGCCCGAGGAAGCGCCGCGAGCGCGCCGGCGCGGGCGGCGGGGCGATCAGGAAGAACGCGGCCGCGCCGAGGAGGAGCGGCGCGTGCGGTGCGGCGAAGTCGAGGAGGAGCCGGTGGAGTTCCCCCCAGCGGAACCGGTTCGCATTGTAGAGCAGGACGTGGCGCGCGAACTCTCCGCCCGTGGCCAGCGCGAGAAGGAGCGTGAGCGCGACGGCGCCGCCGGCGAGCGCCGAGAGGCTCCGCGCGAGCGCGCGCCGGTCGCGCGCGAGGGCGAGCGTGAGGACGAGCGCGAGCGGCGCCGCGACCGCGGTGGGCCGCGTGAATAACGCGAGGAGCGCGAAGAGGTGTCCGCGGAGAAGCGGGCGCGCGCGCCGGGCGCTCTCGGCGCGGGCTTCGCGCGGACCGCCGCCGTCCGACTCGCCGGACCCGAAGCGAGTCGCGAGCCCCGCGTGGTAGGCGTCGAGCGCCGCGCACTCGAAGAGGAGCGCGAGCATGTCGACGCGCGCGTAGGGGCTCCAGTAATAGACGACGAGGTCCGCGAGGAAGAGGAGCGGCGCGAAGAGCGCGGCGGTCGCGCCCGCCGCCTCGCGCCGCGCGACGCGCGCGAGAAGGAGCGCGCAGCCGGCGGTCGCGAGGATCGAGACGAGCCTCCCGCCGAAGAACCCCACGCCGAACGGGACCGTCGCGAGCGCGAAGAGCGCCGGAAACACGGGCGGGTAGTTCGCGACGACCGCCGGCGGCGGCGCGAGCGGCGCGTACGGGCTCTCCCCCCGACGCAGGAGCGCCGCGTCCCTCAACAAATATCCCTCGCCGTAGATCAGGTCGTACGGGAAAACGAGGATCGCGACGTCGTGGATCGCCAGACAGACCGCGGCGACGAGAAGGACCGCGAGGGCGATGCGCTCGAGGGCCCCTCGCGGTGCGGCCGGCCGGTCCACGCGGGGAATCTAGCAGCGCCCCCCGAGACTGTAAAGCGATCGCTGGCGGTTCGATCGAGCCACCCTGCTCCGAGGGGCGATGGTTCCCGTAGGCGTTAAGCACCGGCCGCTTCCGGTCGATAACAGATCGGATCGGCCACCGACGGTTCCGGCGCCCCCGGCCGTCAACGATGACACACCGGCCCAACGTCACGGAGGAAGCGATGGAACGGAATCCCGCTGAGCGCCTCGCCGCGCTGGTCAGCACGCTGAAGCCTCTCCCCCAGGTCGCGACGCTGGTCATCGAGAAGTGCGTGAACCCCCGCTCGACCACGCGCGAGATCGCGGAGTGCCTCGAGAACGACCCCGCGTTCACGGCGAAGGTCCTCTCGGTGGCGAACTCGGTCTTCTATCGCGGCGAGAAGGAGATCAAGAGCGCGCGCGACGCCGTCCTCCGCATCGGCCAGCGGACGCTCCAGCACGTCGTCTACGCGACCGCCGTCCATCACATCTTCGACAAGGGAAAGCGCTCGTCGTCGTTCGACCACGACTCGTTCTGGCTCCACTCGCTCTCGGTCGCGATCGCGTCGCGGCTCCTCGCGGAGAAGATGACCCTGCCCGCGAACGAGCCGTTCACGGCGGGGATCCTGCACGACATCGGGCGGCTCATCATCGAGCAGGCCGCGGAAGAGCGCGCCGGCGAGGGCGCCCCGAGCAAACTCGAGACGGTCATGATCGGGAACGAGGAAGCGCTCCTCGATGGGCTCGACCCGGCCGAGGTCGGTTACTGCGCGGCGAAAAAGTGGAACCTTCCGCTCTCGATCGCCGAGGCGATCGGGTTCATCCGCGTCGAGAACCTCGACTTCCTCGAGAACAAGAGCGTCGAGACCCTCATCCGAATCGTCCAATCGGCGAACTCGTTCTGCGAGGACATGGCGGCCCTCAATGGGAACGCGCACAAGGAATTCCTCGAGGCGTACGCCGACGTGTTCGGCTTCTCGGTCGCGGAGGTGGTCGCGTTCTCGGAATCGCTCCGGGAGGAAGTCGCCGCCACCGCGGGGCTCTTCGACATCGCGGAGGGGGACGTCCACCGCTACTTCGACGCCCTCGCCGTCGCGCAGTACGAGTTGGAGAAGGCGCGGCTCGAGCCGGCCCCCTAGCGGGGGACGGATCGAGTCGGCCCCGGAGAAAGGCCCATGGACAGTGTGATCGACCCGCAGACCGAGCGCCTCTACAACCTCGCCATCGCCCTCAATACGATCGATGACTTCGAGGCGGCGCTCGCGTGCGTCGTCGCCTTCACGCAGGAGGCGCTCGGGTGCGGGCGGGTCTCGATCATGCTGCTCGAAGGGGACGTACTGCGGATTCGCGCCGCGGCGGGGCTCCCCGAGGACGTGATCGAAACCAGCCGGATCCCGATCGGCGAACGGGTGTCGGGCGAGGTCTTCCGCTCGGGACAGGCGGTGCTCGTAAAGGACGTGAACGCGCTCCCCTACGTCGAGCGCGCCGAGAGCACGACCGCGGACTCCTTCATCAGCTCGCCGATCCTCTACGCCGGCCTCTCGGCGCCCGATCAGCCGCTCGGCGTCATCAACGTCACGGAAAGAGAGGAGAACCGCCCGTTCACGGAAGCGGACCTGGAACTCCTGACGTACATCGCGAACACGGCGTCGATCGCGATCCATAACCACACGACCCGAAGCCAACTGCAGAGCGCCTTCGTCGCGGCGAAGGCCCAGGCCGACGAGCTCGCCGAGGCCAACGAGCGACTTCAGATCCTGGAGCAACTCAAGACGGACTTCCTCTGCTTCATCTCCCACGAGCTCAGGACGCCGTTGAGCGCCCTCTCGGCCGTCGATCTCCTCGACGAGGGAAAAATCCCGCGAGAGCAGTCCGCGGTGATCGAGGCCCTGCAAGGAGGGTACGAACGGCTCGAGAAATTCATCCAGAGGGCGCTGGAGTACTTCGGGTGGGTCGGGACCGGCGAGGTGATCACGACCGAGACGACGGATCTCGGCCCTCTCGTCTGGTCCGTCGCGAGCGGCGTCCCCGCCCTCGGGGAGCCTCGAGTCGACTTCCGCATCGCTTGCCAGGACAGTCCCGGCAAGGTGCGGGCGCCCGAGCGCGAATTGGCGAAGGTCGTCCGGACGCTCCTCGACAACGCGCTCAAGTTCTCACCGCGCGACAAGTCGATCCTGGTGGAGCTGCTCGAGACGCCGGAGAAGGTGATCCTCGTCGTGTCGGATCGTGGTCGGGGGTTTCCGTCCGAATGGGCGACGGAGATCTTCCGACCGTTCACCATCGTCGACCCCATGCACCACGGCCGCGGGACGGCATTGAATCTCGCGCTGGCGAAGGCGATCGTCGAGGCGTTTGGCGGATCCATGCGGGCGGAGAGCGAAGGGATCGGGAGGGGGGCCGCCTTCATCGTCGAGTTCCCGGCCGCACGATGCGACCCGGAGGCGCCCGCGGGCGGCATCGCGAGCAAGGGCTACAGCCTGAAGATCTCGCGTTAAGGACTCACCCCGCGACGATCGCCTCGACCGCCTCGACGAGCGAGGGGAAGACCGCGTCGGGCCGCGACGGGAGGCGCGCGACGTCCTGCTCCCCGACCTTTCCCGTGAGCACGAGGATCCCGCGCAGGCTGACCCGCATCGCGGCGAGGACGTCTCCCTCGGGATCGTCGCCCACCATCGCCGCGTCGCTCGGCGCGATCCCCATCGAGCCGACCGCCGCCTCGAAGATCGCGGGGGACGGCTTCCCGACGACCTCCGCCGTCACGCCCGCCGCGTACTCGAGCGCCGCGACGTAGGGCCCGGCGTCCATCACGAGGCCGGCGGCGCGGCGCCACACGCGGGCCCGCGTCAGCGCGACCAGACGCGAGCCGTCCAGGAGATGCCGGAGCGCCCGGTCGAGGACCGCCGCCGTCCAGAGATCGCCCATGTCGCCGACGACGACCGCCTCGGGCGCCTCGTCGGTGATCTCGAAGCCCTCGAAGTCCTCGAGGACCTCCGGGGTGAGGAGGGGCGCGATGCGACGCACCCCCGCAGCGCGCAGGACCGCCGCGGCGGCGACCGGCGCCGAGTAGACCTCGTCGGGCTCGACGGGGAAGTCCATCGCCGCGAGGCGCGCGACGAGCGCGCGCCGCGGGCGCATCGTGGCGTTGGTCACGTAGCGGACGGCGCGGCCGCTCGCCCGGAGGCGGCCGACCGCCTCCGGCGCCCCCGGCACGACCTCCCCCTCGTTGTAGAGGACCCCGTCGAGGTCGAGGCAGACGCCCCGCACGCCCCGGAGGCCCTCCCTCCGGCTTCGCCCTTGCATTTTCCCCCCTCGGTCCTAAACTGGATGGCGGCCTGGCGCGCCGCGGAACGCCGCGCACGGGACGACGCTCCTCGGAAGCCCGGCCGGGCCCGGAGCCATGACCGACCTGTTCCTCTTCTTCTCTCTGTGCGTTCTCATCATCCTTCCCGGATGCCGCGAAGGCACGAGCGGGAACGGCGCGAAGTCCCCAGCGCAGGACCACTGGGCCGCCCTCCGCGAGCGGATGGTGCGCGAGCAGGTCGAGCCGCGCGGGATCCGCGACGCGAAGACCCTCGCGGCGCTCCGGAAGGTGCCGCGCCACCTCTTCGTCCCCGAAGCTTCGCGCCACCTCGCGTACGAGGACTACCCGCTCCCGATCGGCGAGGGGCAGACGATCTCGCAGCCCTACATCGTCGCGTACATGACCGAAGCGCTCCGCCTGCGCGGCGGCGAGACGGTGCTCGAGATCGGCACCGGCTCCGGCTACCAGGCCGCGATTCTCGCCGAGATCGCCGCCGAGGTCTACTCGATCGAGATCGTGCCGGCGCTCGCGGCGAGCGCCGCCGAGCGGCTCGCGGCGCTCGGCTACGCGAACGTGCGGGTGCGCGCCGGCGACGGCTACCGCGGCTGGCCGGAGGCGGCGCCGTTCGACGGGATCCTCGTCACGGCCGCGCCCGACCACGTCCCGCAGCCGCTCGTCGACGAACTCAAGCCGGGAGGGCGGCTCGTGATCCCGGTCGGCGTCGACACGCAGGAGTTGCGCGTCCTCGTGAAGCGCGCGGACGGCGGGCTCGACGAGGAGCGGACGCTCCCGGTCCGCTTCGTCCCGATGACCGGGGAGGCGGAGGCCCGCTGAAGGGGAAGCCGGACCACTTCTCGCGTCGCGCGAAGGCGGAAGGCTTCGAGGCGCGCTCGGTCTACAAGTTGGCCGAGACGGACCGGCGGCAACGTCTCCTGCGCGCCGGAATGCGCGTGCTCGACCTCGGCGCCTCGCCCGGCTCGTGGGGGCAGTACGCGCTGACGAAGATCGGGCCGACGGGCTTCCTCGTCGCGGTCGACATCGCGCCGCCGCGCGCGTCGCTCCCCGCGAACGCGCGCTTCGTCGAGGCGGATGGGCTGGATCCGGGCACGGCCGAGCGGCTCGCCGAGCACGCGCCCTTCGACCTCCTCCTCTCCGACATGGCGCCGAGCACGAGCGGCGTCCGCTTCACGGACCACGCGCGAAGCGTCGCGCTCGCGCGCGCCGCGCTCGCGCTCGCGGAGCGGCTCCTCCGCCCCGGCGGCGACGCGTTCGTGAAGGTCTTCGACGGAGAGGACCTGCCGGCGTTCCGGAAGGAGTTCGCGGCTCGGTTCCGCAAGACGACCCTCGAGAAGCCCGAGGCGAGCCGTGCCGACTCGGTCGAGGTGTTCCTGCTCGGCCGAGGGTACGCCGGACCGGCCGAGTCGAGTCGCTGAGACGAAGCGCGCCTACCTGACCAGGACCCACCGCGCCGAGCGCGTCCCGACGAGGGCGTCCGCGTCCGGGCCGGTCACGCGATAGAAGTACACGCCGGGCGGGATCGCCGGCATGCCGCTGAGGCCCACACCCTCGGGCGTGACGACGTGCGCGCCGCGGGGGAGCGAGACCAGAGGGGACGTCTCGAGGCGCCGTCCCGCGATGTCCAGCACGTCGAAGCGGATCCGCGCGTCCCTCGCGAGGGAGAGCCAGATGCTCGGCAGGGACCGCGCGGGATTGGGGAACATGCGCATCCGCGTCTCCGCGGGAGCGCCCGGGTCGGCGCCCGCGACGGCGGTCGTCGCCTCGAAGATCGTGACGCGGGCGCCGTTGTCCGTCACCAGAACCCCGGGGACGGTCACGAGCCCGTTCAGGTCCGCGATCGCCGCGCCCGATGCCATCAGTACGCCCGAAGTCGCATCGCGGACCTCCCACGGGTGGAGGCCGCCGGGCGTGACCCCAAACGCCTGCAGTCTCCGCGGCGTCACGTCGACGGTCATCGACTCGGGCGCGAACTCCGTCCCGTAGATGCTCGTCAGGTTCCGGTTCCTCACGACGACCTCCCAGTACGACGCGAGGTCGGTCGGCGGCTTGTCCCATGTCAGGTAACCGTTGATCGTCCCGAACGAGTCGGCTGTCGCCGGATTGCCGTCCCCGAGATTTCCATCCGCCGAGCAGCCCGTGAACACGGGGAAGCTCCGGTCGTGACGGTGGTCGTAGGTCCAGAAGTTGTACTGGATCGGGCCCCATTCCACCGTGCCGCTCGTTCGCACGTGGGTACTGGAGTCCCAGAAGAAGGTGAGTGGTTGTTTCGCCGCGATCATCGCCTGGATGGGAGCGAGCTTCTCGGTCCAACCCACGGACACATCATTTCGCCCACAGAATGCGATGAGCGGCGGAAGATCCTCGCTCTGGATCGAGGTGACCAAGTCTGTGTAATCGAGCCGATCATATGTCAGCACCCCGTCGGAACAGGGAAGGTTCGTCGCCACCGTCCCCCAGCGCCGGTCGCAATGCAGCCGGTGACCTTGGCCCAGATCGAAATCCGTTACGAAGTACTCGTCCAGAAACGAGAAGTCGAACTTGGGCACGACCGCGAGGCACGACGCGACGCGATCGCGAAGGCGATGTCCGATAAAGATCGCTCCGGTGCCGCCCATCGAGAACCCGATGGTGTAGACCCGGTTCGGGTCGACCGGGAGGTTCGCCATCACCCAGTCGAATGCGAATTCAACTCGTCGCTCGGTGTAGTCGACGTTCGTCCCGCTCGTCGGCACCGGCTGGCCGGTTTTCCAGTTGAACCCATCGTGATACCCGTACCAGAACGAGCATTGAAGGTTGTTCTCCAAGACATCATCTGGATACAGCGCCCACTCGCCGGGATATCCCGTACCGGCATTGGAAATGCCGGCGCCGTAGTAGTTCGCGCCGTAGGAGTGGAGACCTATGACGAGTGGATGAGGTTCGACGGTCCCTTGCCGCATCACCAAGTAGGTGAAGGGCTGGGATGGCACCACGCACATCTTCGGGTAGAGCGCCGTGCCGATGTTCGACGTCCAGTGGACGTAGATGTCATACGTGCGGCCGTTCCCAGGCGCGAGGGTCCGTTGCAGAATCGGTTGAGGCACGTTCAGGGTTTCGGGGAGCGCGACGGTGGTGACGTTCTGACCCTGAATGACGGCGGTGTTCTCTCCCGTCTGGTCGACGGAGGTGACCGCGTAGTAGAACATGCCCGTCTCGGCCGCCGTGTGGACGAACAGTCCCGACGTGAGCGAGAGATCCACCCCCGCGACGATGCGGTATGGATAGGCGGCACCCTCGGCCGTCAGCGCTCGTAGGTTGAGCGTCGTGTTCTGACCCAATTGGCCGAGGGGAGCCATCAGGGAGACGGAGCTGATCGGGGAATCCGCTCTGTAGACCCGATACGTCACCGTGGAATCGGGAACTTCGTCCCAGGTCACGAACGACTGGCCCGACCGGTGAAAGACCTGGATGTTCGTTGGTGGGAGTGGCGATGAGACGGCGAGCGCCGGCGCGAGGACCAATGGGGCGAGTGGGATGGCCAGAGGCCCGAGGCGCACCAGGAAGCCCTCCGTGGCGAACGCCCCTTCGCGACGGAAGGGCGGGTTTCATCGCAGCGTGATCTCGGCCGCGCCGATGATCCTCCCGCAAAGGAGGACCCGAGCAGTATACCACTGATGTCAAGCGCCCGCGGTCGGGGAGGATGGGGATCGACCTCAAGCGCGAGGTCGACGACGGGGAAGGCTGCCCGCGACGAGACGCGGCGCGGGTTCCGGCTAGAGCGTCTTGAGCGCCGTGCGGACGCGCGTGATCCCCTCGTCCACCTCTGCCTTCGTCATGTTGAGCGCGGGCCGGAAACGCACGGAGCGCTCCCCCGATCCGAGCATGATGACGCCCTTCTCGGGCGCGGTCGTGAGGTAGCGCTTCCGGATCTCCGGCGACGGGAGGTCGAACGCGCACATGAGGCCGCGGCCGCGCGGCGCGGTCACGAGGCCGGGGAACTGCGCGGCCAACTCGCGGATCCGCCCGAGGAGGTGCGCGCCGACCACGCGCGCGTTCTCGAGCAGCCCCTCGTCGTCGATCACCTCGAGGTACGCCTGCGAGCGCACCATGTCGGCGAGCGTCCCCCCCCACGTCGAGTTGATGCGCGAGGGGATCTTGAAGACGCTCTCCACGTCGTCGATCCGCCGCGACGCGAGGACGCCGCACACCTGCATCTTCTTCCCGAACGCGAGGAGGTCCGGCTCGAATCCGAAGTTCTGGTAGGCCCACCAGGTCCCGGTGAGTCCGAGGCCGGCCTGCACCTCGTCGACGATGAAGAGGATCTCGTGCTCGTCGCAGATCCGGCGGAGCGCCCGCAGGAACTCCCCACGGAAGTGGTTGTCGCCCCCCTCCCCCTGGATCGGCTCGATGATGAGCGCCGCGATGTCGTCCCCCTCGCGCGCGATCGCCGCGCGGACCTCTGCGAGCGCCTCCTCCTCGGCGCGCGCGACGCGCGCGTCCGACTCGGGCGTCACCGGGAACTCGATCTTCGGGTTCGCGACGCGGGGCCACTTGAACTTCGGGAAGTGGCGCGTCTTCACGGGGTCGGTGTTCGTGAGGGAGAGCGTGTAGCCGCTCCGCCCGTGGAACGCCTCGCGGAAGTGGATCACCTGCGTGCCGACTTCCTCGCGGTAGCCCTTCGCGAAGTTCTTCTGGATCTTCCAGTCGAACGCGGCCTTGAGGGCGTTTTCGACGCCCAGCGCGCCGCCCGCGACGAGGAAGAGGTGCGGGAGCGCGTCGGGGATCGCGATCCGCGAGAAGGCCTCGACGAATTCGGCCATCTCCACCGTGTAGAGGTCGGAGTTGGTGATGTTGGTGGTCGCGGCGCGGAGGAGCTTCTTTTGGAAGTCCGGCGCGTGGAGCCGCGGGTGGTTGAAGCCGATCGGCGCCGTCGCGAAGAAGGAGAAAAAATCGAAGTACATCTTGCCGCTCTTCGCGTCGACGATCCAGACTCCCCGGCTCTTCTGGAGATCGAAGACGATCGGGAAGCCGTCGGCGAGCATGTTCCGGCGCAACACCTCGTGCACGTTGGCCGGCGTCACCGGCGTGATCTCCTTCGCGCCCTTCTGCGTCATGGTCCTGTCGGTCATGGATGTCCTTTCCCGTTCGATCCCTTCACGCGTTCGATTCCCTCACGTATCGGTCCGATCCCACTTTTTCCTGAAATGCAGTACGGCTTCGAGGACGCCGCCGCCGACGGCGAGCGCCTTGTCGCTCACTTCGTGCACGACCGCGGGGTCACCGCGCGGGTCGACGTCGCCGACCTTCATCCCCCGCGTCGCGGAGACCCCGGACCAGAGGAGGCCGCGGAGGACACCCGCGATCGCGGCGGTCGCCGGCTGCCCCGCGACCGTCCCGACGACGTCCCCCGCCGCGACCCGGTCGCCGATCCGCCGCGCGGGCTCGAAAGGCCCGTCGGCCGGCGCGCGGATCACGCGCCCCGCCGAGGCGCCCCCCACATCGCCCGGGACTCCGGTGTCGTCCGCGGCGCGCCCCGCGTAGAGGGCGCGCCCGAGGCGGTGGCCGCGTTGCGTCTCGACGACCGCGTGGGCGTCGACCCCCGCCGTGAAGCCGGGCCCGAGCCCCACGACGACCGGCGCGTCCGAGATCCGCGTCGCGGGCGCGCCCTTTGACAGGATTGCGTCGACGAGCGCCGCGGGGTGCAGGAACCGCCGCGCGCGCGCCTCCGGGTCGACGAGCACCGGGATCTCACCCTCGGCCATCGCGGCCTCCGCCGCGGCGGCCGAATCGACGCGGCGAGCCGCGATCCCCTCGACCGCGAACCGCCCGGCGAAGACGGCGGTCCCGAACGCCACCGTGTGGCGGATCAAGGTCGGGGCCTCGCGTTCGAGGATCGCGACGCGGAAGCCGGCGCGCGCGAGGCGCAGGGCCGCGCCGCTCCCGAGGTCGCCGCCGCCGCGCACGAGGACGATCGGGAACGGATTCAGCGGCCGCCTCCCGAGGCGGCGCGCTCCGCTCGCTCGAGCAGCCGACGGTAGTCCTCGGGTGTCTCGACCCGGATCTGGGTCGACGGCTCATCCACGGGGACGAACGCCGCGTCGTGCCAGCGCGCCTCGATGAGCGCGAGCGCCCCCCGGTCGCCGCTGAGCGCGCGCAGTGCGTCAAAGAGCGATCGGCGAAAGAGGACCGGGTTCCCCTTCGCCGCGCTCCCGGTAGCTCCCGGGAGCGTCGGAACCACGAGAGGCGCGGCCCGCCCGCCCGCCGCCTCGCTCGCGTCGTGCGCCTCCCCCGCCGCGATCACCGCGTCGATCAGCGCGACCGACATGAGCGGCTGGTCGCCGAGGAGGTACAGCACGCCGGGCGCCGAGAGCGCGCGCGCCTCGGCGGCCGCGAGCCCCGCGCGGATCGACGTGCTCCTCCCCTCCGCGTGGCGCGGGTTCTCGACCACCCGAAGCCTCGGGTCCGCCGGGAGAGCCGCGCGCAGCCTCTCCGGCTCGGGCCCGACGACCACGACGACCTCCGAGAGGCGCGACGCGAGCGCCGCCTCCACGACATGGGCGACCAGAGGGGTACCACGGAGGGGAAGGAGGAGCTTCTGCCCCAGAGCCCCCATCCTCGTCGAGAGTCCCGCCGCGAGGACCACGCCCGGGTAATCGGATCGACTTCGGCCCATCGGCCCTCTTCGGGGCCCGAAGCCCCCCGCGGATCTTAGCCGATCTGGTCGTGGGGCTTCTAGCGCTTTCCCGTAGGGGGGCGTGGTCTCTCACCCTGCGGGTCACTCACGACTCCGCGTGGCGAGGCGGGTGGCGCGAGCCAGGGATCCCGCCCGTGCGAGCGCGCCCCGCGAACGGAAAGCTCGGCGCGTATGACTTTCGCTGGCGCGCGAGCATCGGGAGGGATGGCGAACGACAGGACCCGCCGAGCGCCGCGGAGCGTGCCCGCAGAGTGAGAGGCCGACCCCCCTAGCCCGCGAGCATCCGGAAGTACGCCTCGAGGATCGGATCGCCGAGGAAGAGCACGAGGATCGCGGCCGGCGCGAGGAACGTGCCGAACGGCACGCGGGTCTGCCCGCCGCTTCCTCGCAATCTCATGATCAAAACGCCGGCGACTGCCCCGACGAACGACGAGAAGAAGATCGTGAGGAGGATCCCCTTCCAGCCGAGGAAGGCGCCGAGCATCGCGGCGAGCTTCACGTCGCCCCCGCCCATTCCCTCGACCTTCCGCACGGCGAGGTAGAGCGCGCCGATCCCCCACAGCGTGCCGGACCCGAGCGCGGCGCCGACGAGCGCGTCGCCGAGGGAGCCCGCGATCGCGGCGTACAGGAGCCCCACGACCAGCCCGCCGATCGAGAGCTCGTTCGGGATGATCTGGAAGTCGAGATCGATCAGCGCGACCGCGATGAGCGTGGCGACGAACGCGAGGTGGAACGGGAGATGGAGGGTCGGCCCGTCGAGGCGGCCCGCCGCGACGAAGAGAAGGGCGGTCGCGGCCTCGACCGCGGGGTAGCGCGGCGAGATCGGCGCCCCACACGCCGCGCACCGCCCGCGCAGGAGGATCCACGACACGACCGGCACGTTGAGGCGCGCGGGGATCGGCGTCTCGCACGCGGGGCAACGCGAGCGCGGCCTCACGACCGAGAAGCCGCGCGGCAGCCGGTGGATCACGACGTTGAGGAAACTCCCCACGATGAGCCCGAGGAGAAAGAGCCCGAGATCAAACATCGGGGACTCGAGGAGCGGCGCGACGGGCACCTCGCGAACGGCGGCCTAGAAGAGGGGAGCCTGCTCGAAGCGCGGCGCCGAGGCGCGCGGCGCGTCCACGAGGGACCTGATCTTCCGGAAATCCTCGACCAAATCCTTCAGGAGCTCGTTCCGATAGAGCGCGGCGGCCGGATGGTAGATCGGGAACACCGTCCATCGCCCCCACGTGTAGACCTTCCCCCGGCTCTTCGTGATTCCCTTGAAGTTGGGGACGAAGAGCTCCGTCGCGGGGTTCCCCATCGTCCCGATCACCTGCGGATCGATGATTTCGATCTGCTTCACGAGATACGGCCGGCACGTCTCGACCTCGAGGCGGAGCGGCGACCGGTTCCCCGGCGGGCGGCACTTGAGGACGTTCGCGATGTAGATCTCGGACCGCTGGAGCCCGACGTTCTCGAGAATCTTGTTGAGGAGATTGCCGGCGGCCCCGACGAAGGGGATCCCCTGCTGATCTTCGTGAAACCCCGGGGCCTCGCCGATGAGGAGGATCCGCGCCTCGGGGCTTCCGGTCCCGAACACGAAGCGCGTGCGCGTCGCCCCGAGTGGGCACTTCACGCAATCCTTGATCTCTTGGTGATGTCGCTCGAGGCGGGCCGACTTCGAGTCCTGCGTTGAGGGCGGGATGGCGCGCGTGTCCTGGGTCACGTGGGCTCCTTCGAGCGCGAAACGGTACCCGAGGACCTGAAACCTCGCAAGGAGAATCCGCGACGCGAGAATCCGCGACGGCCATGTCGAGACGACTCGTCGGGATCGTTCGCGCGCCGCCGCTAGAGGCGCGCCTTGATCTTCTGTTCGATCTGATCCTTCCCGACGGCGCCGATTACCTGATCGACGACCTGGCCATCCTTGAAGAACAGAAGCGTGGGGATGCTCATGATGCGGAAGCGCTCGGCAAGCGCCTGGTTCTGGTCGACGTCCACCTTCACGACTTTCACCCTTCCGGCGTACTCCTCCGCCAGCTCGTCGAGGACCGGCGCGATCCGCTTGCAGGGGCCACACCACTCGGCCCAGAAGTCCGCAATCACCGGGCCCTTGACCTGGATGACCTCGGCGTCGAAGGTGCCGTCCGAGACCGGTACAGGAGTCGCCTTCGCCATTTCCTTCTCCTTTCGTTTGAGGAGGTTAAGCCCTGTGGGAGGGTCTCCGGCGCGCGCCCCGCACGGGCGCCGGGAGTGCCCCACATACTAGGGAGGTGCCCCCTGCCTGGTCAAGGGTCGAGGGTGAGCCGGACCCAGAAATGGCTCGTGAGCCCCTCGTCCCCCGGCCCTGGGTGCCTCGGAGAGCCGCATTTTCTGGGGGTTTTCCGTATTTTCCCCTTGCTTGAATTGGAAAAGGCTCTGCTGCTATACTGCCAGCCAAAGGTGTTTCCTGCAAAATCGTGATCTTTCGGTACCTCGAATCATCCAATTGGGACAAATCCGATTTGCCCCTGGGTTCCAGAGGATTCGAGACACGATGACACCGCGGGAGGCACCTTTCCTTTTAACTCTTCGGTTCTTCGCCCCCTTCGCGTTCGTCGCGTTCGTCGCGCTCCCAAGCCGCTCCGCCGCGTAGCCGCTCCGTCAGCGCCGTGACCCGCGCCTCCTCGCGGGTGTTGCGCACCGCGAGCGAGAGCGCGCGCCGGTCCCCGACCAGGAACACCCACCGCCGTCCGCGCGTGATCGCCGTGTAGAGAAGGTTCCGCCGCAGCATCACCGCGTGCTCCATGTGGAGCGGAAGAAGCACCGCCCGGTACTCGCTCCCCTGCGCCTTGTGCACCGAGCACGCGTACGCGAGGGTGATCTCGTCGAGGTCCTCCCACTCGTACGCGACGAGGCGGCCGTCGAAGTCGACGAGCAATTCCCGGTCCTCCGCGTGGACGTCCGCGACCCGCCCGATGTCCCCGTTCCACACGTCCTTCTGGTAGTTGTTCCGGATCTGCATCACCTTGTCGCCGATCCGGTAGGCGGCCTCGCCCCGGGCGACCGGGATGCCGAGCGGGTTGAGGAGCGCCTGCAGTTCCCGGTTCAGGTTGTCGACGCCGATCGCGCCGCGGTACATCGGCGAGAGGACCTGGAGGTCGCGGAACGGGTCGAGCCCGAAGTCGCGGACGAGGGCGCCGGTGACGAGGCTCTTGAGAGCGGCGAGCGAGCCGTCGGAATGCGGCGAGTCGAGGAAGTGGAAATCGACGGCCGGGTCGAGCGCCGCGGCGCTGGCCGCGCCCCGGGGCGCGATCTCGGGAAGCTCGCCGCGGTTCACGCGGTGCGCGCTCTGCACGATCGCGCTCCGCTCCGCCTGGCGGTAGATCTTGTCGAGGCGCACGACGCGCCCCGCGCCGCTCGCGATCAGGTCGCGGAGCACGTTCCCGGGACCGACCGGCGGGAGCTGGTCCGTGTCGCCCACGAGGAGAAGGAGGGCGCCGGTCGGGATCGCCGCGGCGAGCGCCTGCATGAGGAGAAGGTCGATCATCGACGCCTCGTCCACGATCACCGCCTTCGCTTCGAGCGGGCGCGCGCGCCCGCGCCCGAACACGCCCGAGCGCGGGTCCCATTCGAGGAGCCGGTGGAGCGTGCTCGCCGGGCGATCGGTCGCCTCGGAGAGGCGCTTCGCCGCGCGCCCGGTCGGCGCGGCGAGGAGGACCGAGACGCCGAGCCGCTCGAGGAGCCGGATCACGATCCGGACGAGCGTCGTCTTCCCGGTGCCGGGGCCGCCGGTGACGACGAGGATCCGCTCGTGGAGGACCGTGGCGAGGGCGAGGCGTTGCCGCTCGCCGAGCTCGATCCCGCCCTCGGTGATCGCCGCGGCGAGCCGCTCGTCGAGGTCGCGCGGCGGATCGGTCGTCGTGGCGCCGGCGAGGCGAGCGAGATCGGCGGCGACCTCGCGCTCGGCGCCGTCGAGGCGCGGGAGGAACACGAGAGGGCCGCGCTCCGCGTCGTGGCGCTCGCGCAGCGCGCGCCGCGCGAGTAGCCGCTCGATCGCCGCCTCGACCGAGCCGGGGTCGGTCTCGAGGAAATCGGCGGCGCGTCGCTCGAAGTACTCGCGCGAGGCGCACGTGTGACCCTGGTCCGCCCACTCGCCGAGGAGAAAGAGCGCGCCCGCCTCGATCCGGGCCGGAGCGTCGGGCGGGACGCCGAGCGACCGCGCGATCCGGTCGGCCGTCTTCCAGCCGATCCCCTCGATCTCGGTCGCGACCGCGTAGGGGTTCTCGCGCACGCGCTCGACGGACCGCGCGCCGTACGCCTTCCAGATCTTCATCGCGAGGCGCGGCGAAATGTCGTGCCCCCGCAGGTAGACCATCACCTCGCGGACACCGCGCTCGCGGGCCCATCCATCGCGAATCCTCTTGGCGAGCGCCGGCCCGATCCCATCGACCTCGAGGAGACGCTCCGGCGTCTCCTCGATGACCTGGGGAGTGCTCTCGCCGAAGCGGTCGACGATGCGGCGCGCCTTCTCTTCGCCGATCCCCTTGGAGACGGAGACGAGGTACCGCGCGAGCCCTTTCTCAGTCGAGGGAAGCGACAGCTCGAACCCGCGTGCCTGGAACTGCCGCCCGAAGCGCCGGTCGCGCGTCCAGGCGCCGGTGAAGCGGACCCCCTCGCCGGGCGAGAGGGGCGGGAGTTGTCCCACGACCGTCGCGAGCCCCGCCTCCCCCTCCACGCGCAGGCGGAGGACCGTGAACTGGTTCTCGGCGTTCGTGAAGACGATCCGCTCGACGGTCCCCTCGAGGGTGCTCTCGTCGGCCATTCCGGATCAGACGACGCCGGCGGTCTCGAAGAAGAAGGGGATCTCGACGGAGGCGCTCGCGATCGAGTCGGAAGCGTGCACGGCGTTCCGCCCCTTGTCCGACCCGAAGTCCTTGCGGATCGTGCCCGCCGCGGCGAGGGCCGGGTCGGTGGTTCCGATGAACGCCCGCAGGTCGTCGATCGCGTTCGCCTTCTCGAGGATCATCGGGACGCAGGGGCCGGAGGACATGAACTCGACGAGCGACGGGTAGAACGTCTGCCCGCGGTGGACGGCGTAGAACTGCTCGGCCTGGCGCGGCGTCATGTGGATCCACCGGATGCCGCGCAGCCGGAACCCGGCCCGCTGCACGCGCGCGATGATCTCCCCGGTGCTCCCGGCCGCCACCGCGTCCGGCTTGACGATCATGAGCGTTCGTTGAAGCATGGTTCTCCTTTCCGTCCGCGAGCCAACCTGTCGATCCGCTGCCTCAGCCCCCGAGCGCGCGCGCGACGAGGTCCGGGATCTCGCTCGGCAGGGCGGCGACCGGAATCCGGGCCGCCTCGAGCGCCGCGATCTTCTCGGCGGCGGTGCCCGTGCCGCCCGAGATGATCGCCCCCGCGTGCCCCATGCGCTTCCCGGGGGGCGCGGTGCGCCCCGCGATGAACGCGACGATCGGTTTCTTCACGCGCGCCCCCGCGTAACGCGCGGCCTCCTCCTCGTCGGTCCCGCCGATCTCGCCGATGAGGACGATCGCCTTCGTCTCCGGATCGGCCTCGAAGAGCGGGAGGACGTCGAGGAACGTCGTGCCGATCACCGGGTCGCCGCCGATCCCGATACAGGTCGTCTGGCCGAGGCCGCGGCGCGTGAGGGCCCAGACGACCTCGTACGTGAGCGTCCCGCTTCGCGACACGAGCCCGACCGGGCCCGGCGTCGCGATCTGACCGGGGAGGATGCCGACCTTCGATTTCCCCGGCGAGATGAGGCCGGGGCAGTTGGGGCCGAGGAGGCGCGTTCCCATCCGATCGAGGTGCGCGACGACGCGCACCATGTCGAGCGTCGGGATCCCCTCGGTGATCGCGACGACGAGCGCGACGCCCGCCGACGCCGCCTCGAGGATCGCATCCGCGGCGAACGCGGGCGGGACGTAGACGACGGACGTGTTCGCGCCGGTCTCCTCGACCGCCTCGCGCACCGTCTCGAATACGGGGACGCCGTCCGCGTGCCCGCCACCCTTCCCCGGCGTCACGCCCGCGACGACCGCCGTCCCGTACTCGGCCATAAGACGCGCGTGGAACGATCCGTCGCGGCCGGTGATCCCCTGGACGACGACGCGCGTCGTCCCGTCGATGAGGATGCTCACGCGCGCCCCCCCTTCGCGGCGAGAGCGACCACGCGGCGCACCGCGTCGTCCATCTCGGTCTCGGCCTCGAGCCCGATCCCCGCGAGGATCGCCCGCGCCTCCTTCTCGTTCGTGCCGGTGAGGCGGATCACGATCGGGAGGTCGAGGCGCGTCTGGGCGAGCGCCGCGACGAGCCCGCGCGCCACGTCGTCGCAGCGCGTGATCCCGCCGAAGATGTTGAAGAGGATCGCCCGGACGTTCCGGTCGCGCGTGAGGATCCGGAGCGCGGTGACGACCTTGTCGGGGTTCGAGGAGCCGCCGATGTCGAGGAAGTTCGCGGGGCGCCCGCCGAAGTGCTGAATGACGTCCATCGTCGTCATCGCGAGGCCGGCCCCGTTCACAACGCAGCCGATCTCGCCCTCGAGCTTCACGAACGAGAGGCCGCGCTCCCGCGCCTCCCTCTCCGACGCGTCCTCGGAGTCGGGGTCGCGGAGCGCCTCGATCTCCTTGCGGCGGAAGAGCGCGTTGTCGTCCACGACGAGCTTCGCGTCCACGGCCCAGAGCGCCCCGTCGGCGGTCGTCACGAGCGGGTTGATCTCGGCGAGCGAGGCGTCGCCGTCGACGAACACGCGGTGGAGCCGCTCGATCGCGGCGGCCGCGGCCTTCGCCGCCGGCGCGTCGCCGTACAGCCGCCGCGCGAGGTAACGCGCGTCGTGCGGGCGCAGGCCGATGAGCGGGTCGATCGGGAGCCTCACGATCTTTTCCGGCGTCTTCGCCGCGACCTCCTCGATGTCGACGCCGCCCGCCGCGCTCGCCATGATCACGGCCCGCTGCGTCGCCCGATCGAGCACGATCCCAACGTACACCTCCGTCGCGATCTCGATCGCCTCGGTGACGAGCACCGCGCGCACGGGGAGCCCCTTGATCTCGAGCCCGAGGATCGCGCGCGCGGTCGCCTCCGCCTCCTCGGGCGTCGCGGCGAGCCGCACGCCGCCCGCCTTCCCGCGCCCGCCGACGAGCACCTGCGCCTTCACGACGACCCGCCCGCCGATCGCGCGCGCGGCCTCCCTCGCGTCGGCCGGCGTCGCCGCCACGCGCCCCCGCGGGACCGGGATTCCGGCCCGCGCGAAGATCTCCTTCGCCTGGTGCTCGTGGAGCTTCACTTCTTCCCTCCCCGCTTCGGGTACTTCTTGAGGAACTCCTCGAGGATGTCCCCGAGGGTGGGCTCGCCGATCTCCTGCAATTCGTAGCGCACGCGCACGCTCGGCTTCTTGATGTCGATGATGCGCCGGAGGTCGACGGGGGTGCCGATGATCACGACGTCGCACGGGACCGCGTTGATCGTCCGCTCGAGGTCCTGCACCTGCTCGTCGCCGTAGCCCATCGCCGGGAGGAGGGGGCCGATGTCGCGGTACTGCTCGTACGTCTCCTTGATCCGCCCCTTCACGTAGGGCCGCGGGTCGATGACCTCCCTCGCGCCCCACTTGCGCGCCGCGACGACGCCCGCGCCGTACTTCATGTCGCCGTGCGTGAGGGTCGGCCCGTCCTCGACGACGAGCGCCCGCTTCCCCGTGATCGCTTCCGGGTTATCGACGAAGATCGGCGACGCCGCCTCGATCACCCACGCGTCCGGGTTCGCCTCGGACACGTTCTTTCGCACGGTGTCGATCCCGGCGCGCGGCGCGGACTCGACCTTGTTGATGATCACGACGTCGGCGCGGCGCAGGTTCGTCTCGCCTGGGTAGTAGGTCACCTCGTGCCCGGGCCGGTGCGGGTCGGCGACGACGATGTGGAGGTCCGGGGCGAAGAACGGCGTGTCGTTGTTGCCTCCGTCCCAGACGATGATCTCCGCCTCCTTCTCCATCGCGGCGAGGATCTTCGCGTAGTCGACGCCCGCGAAGACGACGGTCCCCATCCGGAGGTGCGGCTCGTACTCCTCCATCTCCTCGATCGTGCAGTTGTGGCGCTTCATGTCGGCGATCGAGCGGAAGCGTTGCACCATCTGCTTCGTGAGGTCGCCGTACGGCATCGGGTGGCGCGCCACCGCGAACTTCCGCCGCTTCTCCTTCAGGAGCTGCGCGACGCGGCGCGTCGTCTGGCTCTTGCCGCTCCCGGTGCGGACCGCGGTGATCGCGATGACTGGCTTCTTCGAGTGGAGCATCGTCCGTTTCGGGCCGAGAAGCACGAAGTCGGCGCCCGCGTCCTGGACGCGCGACGCCTGGTGCATCACCGAGACGTGCGAGACGTCGGAGTACGCGAAGACGACCTGATCGATCCGGTGGCGGCGGATCAGCGACTCGAGCTCCTCCTCGGCGTGGATCGGGATCCCCTTCGGGTAGAGCGGCCCCGCGAGGGCGGGCGGGTACGCGCGCCCGTCGATGTCCGGGATCTGCGTCGCCGTGAAACAGACGACCTGGTCCTCCCGGTTGTTCCGGTAGCACATGTTGAAGTTGTGGAAGTCGCGTCCGGCGGCTCCCATGATGATCACGCGGCGTCTCGGCATACTGCTCCTCGACTCTCCTTCCTAGGACTCCGTCACGACTCGAATCGCGTTCGAAAAAATCCAAGGGAACTCTTTCTCGCGGTACAGCGGCGGGAGCGCCCGCGTCTGGTACACCTCGCAGCGGTACACGCCCGGCTCCGTGACCTCCTCGTCCACGAGGGGGCCGCGCGCCTCGCGCCAGACGCGGCCGTCCTTGAGGACCCGAACGATCGCCCGGCGGCCGCCGGGCGCGAGCACGACGACTCGCGCGCGCTCGCCCGCGCGGAGCGGGACGCGCCCGCCGCTCCAGTGGACTTCGCCGCCTCGGCGGACCTGGAATCGAAACCCTTCGGCCGCGCCGAGCGATCGGAACACGACCGTCGCGCGACCCGACTCGATGTTGCGCTGGAGCGCGACCGAGGGGTCCGGCCGGTGCGTGCCGTGGGAGTCCGCGGGTGAGACCCGCCACCACGGCCACACGGCCGTCGAGACGAGCGAGAACGCCTCCCGGTAGCCCGGGAACTCGATGCGCGCCCCGCCGGGAAGATCGAGTCGCCCGTGCGCGTCGCAGGCGCCGACGCCGACCACGGCCCTCTCGGCGAGGAGCGAGTCCCAGAGCGCGAGGTTTCGCGTCGGCCGGTCGAGGAGGAGCGAGAGCGACCGCACCGGAGCGACCGGATACGTGAGCAGGCTTCCCAAGAGATTCAGGATCCCCTCGTCGCGCCAATCCTCGTCCGCGTTGTAGATCTCGAGGGCGCGCACGCGGTCGCGCGCGGAGCGGTCCCACGGGATCCGGGGGTGCGACGGGTGCGCGACGATGGCGAAGCCGCCCCGCGCCTCGACGGCGTCGAGGGCCTCGCCCATGCCCGACCGCTCCTCGAGGCCGCCGCGCCGCGTCTCCTCATGGAGCCCCAGCACAACGAGATGCCCTCCGTCGGTCGAGACCTCCTCCCCGACCACGACCGCGGGCCAGACGCTCGTCGCCTCCGCGCGCCCCGCCAGCGTATTGTGGTCCGTGAGCGCGAGGGCCACGACGCCGGTTCCGCGCGCGGCCTCGCGGATCTCCTCGACCGTCCCGCCTCCGTCGTGCGAGTGGCGCGAGTGGACGTGAAACGCCACCATCACCGGCCGCATGATGCCCCCGCCCACCGAGACTCCCGGCGCGGGAATCCCCCACGGCGCCATCGCCACGATGAGGAGCACCCGGTTCGCGACGACGAGCGCGAGGACGGCGAGCAGGACCCCTCCGATCCACTTCACCGACCCCTCTCCCCCCCGGAGCGTGGGCGCGACGCGCGCACGAGATCGACGATGCTCCGAGTCGACCGGTCGGCCACGAGCGGCACGACGATGACGCGCCCGCCCCACGACTCGACCTCGTCGCGGCCCACGATCGTGTCCGGCGAGTAATCGCCCCCCTTGACGAGGACGTCAGGACGGAGCGCGAGGAGCAGCTCGCGCGGCGTCGGCTCGTCGAAGACGACGACGAGGTCGACGAAGCGGAGCGCCGCGAGGACCTCCGCGCGCTCCGGCTCGGGTACGATCGGGCGGCCGCTCCCCTTGAGCGCCCGCACGCCGGCGTCCGAGTTGAGGCCGACCACGAGGAGGTCGCCCGCGGCGCGGGCGCTCTCGAGCAGGGCGACGTGGCCGCCATGCAGGATGTCGAAGCAGCCGTTCGTGAAGACGACGCGCAGACTCGCCGCGCGCGCCTCCGCGCACACCAGGGCCGCCTCGACCCTCGTCGCGACGCGGCCCATCACGCCCCCGCGCCGAGCGCCGCCGCCCGGAGGTCCTCGCGGGTGAGCGTGGTCGCGCCGACCTCGCGGATCACGACGCCCGCCGCGTGGTTCGAGAGGACCGCGGCCTCGGGGAGCGTCGCCCCAGCGCCGACCGCCATCATGAAGGACGAGATCACCGTGTCGCCCGCGCCGGTCACGTCGAAGACCTCGCGCGCCACGGTGGGAAGGTGCGTCACGCGCCCGTCCCTCTCGAACAGCGACATCCCCTGTTCGCCGCGCGTGATGAGAACCGCCCGCGCGTCGAGCATCTCGATGATCCCGGTGCCCGCGCGCACGAGGCTCGCCTCGTCGACGATGCGCGTCCCGGACGCCTCCCCGGCCTCGGCCTGGTTCGGCGTGACGAGCGAGGCGCCCACGTACGATCGGAAATGCGATACCTTCGGGTCGACGGCGAGGAACCGGTCGGCGCGCCGCGCCGCCGCGATGACGCGCCCCGAGAGGGGCGGGATCACGACGCCCTTCGCGTAGTCGGAGAGGACGACGCCGTTCACGTCGCCGAGCACGGCCTCGGCGCGCGCGACGAGCCGGTCGACGACGCTCGCGGCGATCTCCGCGGGGCTCTCGCGGTCGATCCGCACGACCTGCTGGCTCTGCGCGATGACGCGCTCCTTCACGGTCGTCGGGCGCGACGCGTCGGCGACGATCCCCGCGTCGTCGATGCCGCGCTCGCGCAGGGCGCTCCGGAACTCCCGCGCCGCGCCGTCCTCGCCGAGCACCCCGAGGAGGTGGACGCGCGCCCCGAGCGAAACGAGGTTCGCGGCGACGTTCGCCGCCCCGCCCAGGCGCGTCGACTCCCCCTTCATTCGAACGACCGGGACCGGCGCCTCCGGCGAGATCCTCTCGACCGTCCCCCAGATGTAGCGGTCGAGCATGCAGTCGCCGACCACCAGGAACGAGAGACGCTCGAAGCGGGAGAGGATCTCCTTCAGGCGGAGCGCGGAGATCGTCGGCACGGAAGGGTTCACCTCGGACGTCTGCGAGAGCGGGGTTTCGGCCCCGCGCGGCGTTCGCCGGGGCCCGAATGCGGACCGAGGCCAGCCCGGGCCGCAAGAACGGTCACGCTACATGCGCGCGCCGGGCGTGTCAAGGCTTTTATTCGTGGAGACTTACGGGCGGAACGCGTTTGACGCAGTCGCCGCGCGCTGTTACAGTCGCGCGGAGGGAAATGGACTTGCCGAGACTCTCCAACCCAGCCTCAACGCCGCGCTTCATTCTCATGTCGGCCCTCTGGTGGTCGGCCGCGGTTTCGCCAGCCGGTGCGATCATGCCGCTCCGACCGGACCTCGTCGAGGAGGCCGCCGCGGCCGCCAAGGCGGGCGCCGTCGTCTTCCCCAAGTTCCCGGGGCTTCTCGCGCCGGCCGCACCGCGCGCCATCCCGACGACCGGAACGATCGAGGCGGCGGTCCTCTTGATCGACTTCGCCGACGAGACGGCGGTCCTCCCCCCCTCATCCTTCGAAGACCTCGTCTTCGCCGACACGGGAAAATCGCTCCGGACCTACTACCGCGAGAACTCTTACGGGCAACTCGACGTGAGCGGCACGGTGAGTCCGTGGGTCCGCTCGAACCTTTCGTTCCACGACTACTACGTGAATCGGGACGGCGTCCCCGGCACGGCCGACGATTACGGCTTCGACGTGTCTCGCAGCGCGTACGTCCCCGGCGACACCCCCTATCCAAAGAACGTGTGGGGTGTCGTGATGGAGGCCGTGGCGCTCGCCGATCCGTTCATCGACTTCACGCGCTTCGACAACGACGGGGACGGGGTGGTCGACGCCCTCTTCGTGGTGCACGGCGCGCTCGGAGCCGAGGCCACGGCCGCGAACCCGGACTACATCTGGTCGCACAAGTCGAACGTCGCGGAGTACCTCGAGTCGATCGGCGTCTCGCCGTTCGCGATCTCCGGGGGGAGCGCGGACGGCGTCGCGATCGGGAACTACATCATGCTCCCGGAGTCGGGGCGGCTCGGCGTCTTTTGCCACGAGTTCGGTCACGTGCTCGGCCTCCCGGACCTCTACCGCACGGACCGGGAGACGGGCGAGCAGGCGAGCGTCGTCGGCGTGTTCGACCTCATGGACAACGGCGGATGGCTCGAGGCCGGGAGCGGAACGACGCCGGGACACCTCGGCGCGTGGTCCAAGTACCAATTGGGCTGGATCGACCCGATCGCGGTGGAGCTCGGCGTCGGGCGCACCGCCCGCCGCGACGACGTGCGGATCTACTCGGCGGCGTCGCTCACCGGGAGCCAATCCTTCTACCGCGTTCTCGCGAACCCGGCCGGCCCCGACTGGTCCAACGACCAGCAGGGCCTCGGCGAGTACTTTCTGCTCGAGGTGCGACTGGCGGGCGAGGACAACTTCGACCGCTACCTCCACGCGTCGGGCCTCGCGATCTGGCACGTCGACGAAGCGAAGCCGGACAACGACGCGGGCGACGCGAACGAGCACCTGGTGACGCTCGTCCAGGCGGACGGCGAGGACTGGACGAGCATGTCGCGCGACCGGCTCGGCGAGGCGACGGACCTCTGGCCCGGGAGCCTGCAGGTCGCCGACTTCACCGACCACACGACGCCGTCGGCGGCGCTCCACGGCGGCGCGTTCTCGGGCGCGGAGGCGCGGGAGATCCGCCGCTACGGCGAGGGGATCGAGGCGGACCTCGAGGACGTGATCCGGGTCGGGGAGCCGTACGCGTACCCGAACCCGCTCGTGATGCGCGAGGGGCAGGACGAGGTGGCGTTCGTCTTCCGCCCGTCCGGCTCGTCGGGGGGCGCGAAGGCGGCCGCAGCCGCGACGCCGATCCGCGTCCGCGTCTACGATCTCCTCGGAAACCTCGTCAACACGATCACGTCCAACGAGAGCCCGCTCGTGTGGGACTGCCGGAACGCGGAGGGACGGATGGTCGCGTCCGGGATCTACATCTACGTGATGGAGGCGGCGGGCGAGGCGGCGCGCGGGAAGCTCGCCATCATCCACTAATGGATCCGACGCGGCGGCGAGGCCGAGGGCCCGCGGCCTGGAGGTCAGGATGAAAGACGACGCGAGGGTTCCACCCGAGGGGCAGCGGATCCAGGTCGAGCTCCCCGAGAAAGAGTCCGAGGGGATCTACTCGAACCTGGCGCTCATCACGCACTCCCCCTCGGAGTTCGTCCTCGACTTCGCGAGGCTGCTTCCCGGGGCGCCGAAGGCGAAGATCTTCGCGAGGATCGTGACGACGCCGATGCACGCGCGCGCGCTCCTCGACACGCTCGAGAAGAACATCAAGATGTTCGAGGACAAGTACGGGAAGATCAAAGTGGTCGGGGTGCCGGAGAACAAGGAGATCGGGTTCTAGGGCGCCGGGGCGGGAGCGGGATCGGGGGCGGACGTGGCCTCGGCGAAGCGGCTCTCGCTCTTCGACTGCATCGCAATCGGCGTCAACGGCATCGTCGGCTCCGGGATCTTCCTCCTGCCGGGGCGCCTCGCCGCGGAGGCGGGGCCGGCGTCGGTCCTCGCGTTCCTCCTGTGCGGCATCCTGTGCGGCCTGATCGCGCTCTGCTTCGCTGAAGCGGCGGGGATGTTCGACCGGTCGGGCGGGCCGTACGTCTACGCGCGCGCGGCGTTCGGCGAGCCGGCGGGGTTCGCGGTCGGCTGGATGGCGCTCGCGACCGGGACGCTCGGCGCCAGCGCGGTCGCGCGCGGCTTCGCGCAATCGCTCGCGCCGTTCGCGCCGGCGGCGGCCGAGCCCGCCGTGCAAGGCGCGATCGCGGCGGGCCTCCTCCTCGCGCTCGGCGCCCTCAACGCGCTCGGCCTCAAGGTGGGCGCCGGCACGTCCGACTTCTTCTCGGTCGTCAAGATCCTGCCGCTCCTCCTCTTCGTCGCGCTCGTCCTGCCGCACGTCCGCGCGGCGAACTTCGCCGCGATGCCGGACGATCCGGTCGGCGGCGTCGCGTCCGCCGCGTTCATCGCCGTCTTCGCGCTCGCGGGGTTCGAGGTCGTGCCGGTGCCGGCCGGCGAGACCGCCGACGCGCGGCGGACCATCCCGATCGCGACACTCGGGTCGCTCCTCGGCGCAACGCTCCTCTACATGGTCGTGCAGGCGGTCGCCGTCGGCGCCTTCGCCGACCTCCCCGGCTCCGCGAACCCGCTCGCGGACGCGGCGCGCGCCGTTCTCGGGCCGGCCGGCGGATCGCTCATCGCGGTCGGCGCCGTCGTCTCGATGGCCGGCTACTGCGCGGGGAGCGCGCTCGTCGTGCCGCGCTACTACGCCGCGCTCGGCGAGGACCGGCTCCTTCCGGCGCGGCTCGCCGCGCGCGACCCGCGGCGCGACACGCCGGTCGCCGCGATCGCGACGGCCACGCTCGCCTCCGCCGCCCTCGCCGCGTTCCTCGACTTCGGCCGCCTCGTCGACATCTCGAACGTGGCGATCTTCTTCCAGTACGTTCCGACGTGCCTCGCGGTCCTCGTCCTGCGCAGGACGCGGCCGGACCTCCCGCGACGCTGGAGGCTCCCGGGAGGCGCGGCGATCCCCGCGCTCGCGACCATCACGTCGGTCGCGCTCTTCGCGATCGCGCGGCCCGCGCGCCGAGAGCTCGCGATGGCCGCGGTGTACCTCGGGGCCGGCGCGATCGTCTACGCTCTCGGGCGGGCGGCGCGAACGTCGCGCGGCAAGGAGGGATCGAGGTGAATCCGATCGAGATCGCGAGCCTTCTCACCGAGCGCGAGATCGCCGACGGGCTCGCCGCGGCGCTCGCGCGGCGCGAGCTCCCCGAGCTCGCCTCCTACTGGTCCCCGCTTTCGGTCCGTGCGTGGCTCGACCTCTGCAAGGACGGCGCGTACCGGAACTTCATCCGATCGCATGGGCTGATCGAGGCGCATGCGGCGGAGATCGCCGCGGAGGTCCGCTCCTCGCCTCTCGACGTCGTGAGCCTCGGGTCGGGGCAGGGCGACAAGGACCTGATCCTGCTCGAGGCGCTTCGCGCCGCCGGCCGCGCCCCGACGTATCGGCCCATGGACGCGAGCCTGTCGCTCCTCGAGATCGCCTGCGCCCGCGCGCTCGACGCGGGGTACCCGTGCGCCGGCGTGAAGGGCGACTTCGCGCGCGCCGAGCACCTCGCGACGATCGACGCCCTGCGCGCGGACCGTCCCGCGCTCTGGCTCCTCGTCGGAAACACGCTCGGCGCATTCGACCCGCTCGCGCTGGCGCGGGCGCTGCGCGCGCGCGTCCGCGCGGGCGACGCGCTCCTCCTCGATGCCGAGATCTACGACCCCGCCGCGACGATCGTCGGGTACGACAACCCCGACAACCGCCGATTCGCCTTCGCGCCGCTGGCGAGCCTCGGCATCGGGCCCGAGGACGGCGCGCTCTCGTTCGAGCCGCTCGAGGACGCGGCTCTCCCCGGTTTCTTCCGCCTCGTGAAGCGATTCGAGCCGTCGCGCGACCTGCGCCTCTCCGTCGGCGGCGAGGAGTTCGTCCTCCGGGCGGGAGAACGTCTGCACATGGGCCACTCGGGGAAGTTCAGTGAGGAGGGGTTCCGCGCCGTCCTCGGGCGGGCGGGCTTCGCCCCGCGCTCGTCCTGGCGGAGCGCCGACGCCCGCTTCGTGATGACGCTCCTCGCGTGAATCAGTCGAACCGCGGCTCGCCGAATCGGTCGAGGAGCGCTCGGAAGACGGTCTGCATCTCGTCCGTTCGGAAGTAGTACGGGGGAAAGCCGAGCAGCGCGACGTTCCCGCGGCCCGTGCGCGCCGACGCGGGCACGAGGAGCCCGCAGACGCGCCGCTCGCGGCCCAGGACGTCCACGATCGTCCAGAGCGGGATCGCCGCCTCCGGGTTTCCGATCGGAAACCCCGGGAGGACGTATTGCTCGCACGCCTCGAGCCCGCGTCTCAGGAGCGGCACCCCGCCCGGGTCGTCGCCGCGCTTGTCGAGGTCGAGCGCGAGATCCGGCACGATGTCCGGCCGCAAGGACCGGATCGATCCGAGGAGCGTCTGCTGCGCGATCTCGTTGATGGACTGGCTGACCTGGAAGACGTCGTAGACGAGGTGGAGGCCCTCGTCGCACGGGGCGGGGAACCAGTTGAGCTCGCGATCGCCCCCGCGGTAGGTGTTCTGCGGCCGGTGGAGGCACTGCCCGCCGATCAAGTCCTCCGGGACGAAGTAATTGTCCGGGGTGAGCGGATCGGTGACCAGGCTCCCGCACAGGATGAGGTTCCCTCCGGCCTTCACGTAAGACGCCATGGGATTCCTGTGCTGTTCCGGCCGATTCACGGTGTCGAGCCAGGTGTCCTCGTCGTCGACGTACCAGATGAGCGTGCTCGCTTCCGCCACGATGCGGATCGACGGGATGTCGCCCTCCTGCCGTGTATCAAAGCCCGAATGCGCGTAGCCCGCGAGCACCGTGTCCCAGAACGCGTCCTCCATCGGATCACCGGGGTAGAGATCGGTGCCGCCCCCCGTCCCCCCGTTGTCGAAGTCGTCGACGAGGAGGATCCGCTTGTCCGTTGTCACGGGAAAGACCACGAACGGGAAAGTGGCCTCGATCTTCTGGCCCGCGTCATCGAACGCATTGACGAAGAGGGCGTGCGAGCCGATCGTCGGCAGGAAATCGGGGCGATCGGCGGGGAACCGCGTCGAGCCGATGTCGCAGCCGGAGAACACCTGCCGCTGGTCGTAGGCGTACTGGTAACAGAGGATGATGCCGCCGTAGAGCGACGCGTCCCCCCGCCACGTGAACGAGACCGCGGTCCCCGCGAAGATCTGTCCTGCCGTTTCGCTGACTCCCGACCGGCTCCCCATCACGTTCGAGGAGATCACGAGGTTTCCGCTGATCGCGGCCACGGACTCCCAGCGACGCGAGTTCCGCGGCTCCTCGATGAAGCGCTCGACCGCCCCCGCCTCGTCGATCGAGAGGACGGAGAACGTGTGCTTGCCCCTCGGGTCGTCGCGGAACTCCGAAGTCGAGAGGTTTGTGAAGCGGACGCGCGTGCAGTCGGCGCCGACCGCGAACCACGGGCGGTCGTCGAGCCGGTAGCGGTAGCCGGCGACGACGCCGTCCGGGTCGCGGCCCTCCCACTCGAGGATGACGGTCGGCGCCGTGATCTGCCCGCTCCCGGTCGGAGACGGACCGCGCAGGAGGAGCGTCGTCGGGAAGACGTTCGTCGCCGTGAACGCCATGGCGACCGGTGACCGGTCCTCCGCGCCCTCGTTGTCGAGCGCGCGCACGAAGAGCCTGTGGAAGCGGTAGGCGAGCGAATCGAGTCGGGTCGACCCGTCCGACTCGATCGTGTCGGTGACGCAGCACTGCTCGGCGCGGAAGACGAACAAGCTGTCGAACGCCGTCGTGAAGCGCCACGACGAGGTCTCGTCCACCGCGACCTCGAAGCCCGCCACCGTGCCGTCCTCGTCGTAGCCTTTCCAGGAGACGAGGAGGTTGTACGTCGTCTCGTCCCCCGAGAGGACGGGATTCACGATCGCCGTCGTGGGCGGGAAGTTGCCGGATGAGAAGGGCGCCCGGTCGGGGTCGACGCTCCGCCCGCAGCCGGCGAAGCCGGCCGTGGAGAGCCCCACGAGGAGGACGAGAAGCGCGCTCCTCCCCGGTCCCGCGCCGCGCGGGGCAGCGGGTCGTGGAGCGCGTGGGGCGTTCGAGCGGCGTGACATGGGTCCCCGCCGAGGCGCCCCAGCACGTCCACTCACGTCTCCGGAAGTCGGGGCGACTCGATGACAGTGAATCGCCAACTCTCCCGAGGCGTGAGTTGGGACGTCAAGGGAGCGGGGACGGTGGTCGTGGGCCAGTTTGCGCGCGGGGCGATGGCGCCCGCAGGCGACATCACCCGCAGCCGAGCCGGTCAGATTCTCGAACGCGCCTCGTGGATAGGGCGCGCGAGGCGAGGCAGTCGCCGAAGGGCGGCCATCGCCCCGCGGGTGCGCAAACTGGCCCACTTCCGGAACGGTACGGGGCGCCCCAGTCTCGGTACCATCCACCCGGCCCGAAGAGGCCGAGGGTTCCAGAGGATTCCGATCGGAGCGCCCCTGAGGGCTGAATGGATCTCTACGTCGCGGGACGGCCCGCGCCGCCCGCCATCATCTCCCCCGCACCTTCTTCTCGAAGAGCACCGGATCCACCCGGTGCTTGAAGGCTTTGCGACCGTTCACGAAAACGACGGGGACCTCGTGGCCGAACCGGACGCGGAGCTCGGGGTCGCCGTCCACGTCCACGACCGCCAGGTCGAACGCCGCCCGGCCCCTGACCCCGTCGAGGACCACTTTCGCGGCCTCGCACAGGTGGCAATCCCGACGCGTGTAGAGGATGACGGACGCGAGGGCCTCCCGAGCCGCGCCCGCACGACGGCCGTGGCTCGGAGCCGGCTCGCCGGCGCCACCCGCCTCCCCGGAAAAGGCCTTGCCGCCCTCATGCCCGTTTGTTATCGTCATGGTTCGATTCGCGTCCGTGACTCGACTGCTCCGACGCTTCTCCTCACGAAAGGAGGTGACCGCTCGATGGCAAGACGCTGCGACATCTGCGGCAAAGGCGTTCAGTACGGCCACAACGTGAGCCACGCCCACAACCTCACGAACCGCCGCTGGCTGCCGAATCTGCAAAAAGTGCGGGCGAAGGTCCGGGGAGTCCCCCAGCGCCTCACCGTCTGTACCCGCTGCCTCCGTTCCGGCGCCGTCGCGAAGGCCTGATCGCGCCTCACCGGCCCTTCGCGCCGATTCCGACTCTCGCTCCTCTTTAGTCCATCCGCTTCCTCAAGAAAGTCGGCGTGTCGATGTCGATCTCCGCGAGGTTCTGCGGGCCGGCGGAGCGCCTCACGCGGCTGATCGCGTCGATCACGCCGCCGACGCGAGACGCCGCGGGCCGCATCGGCTCGCGACGGGGCGGCGGCTCCGGCCGGGCGGTCGGCTCCGGTCGGGCCGGCTCGGGCCGGAACGCCGGCGCGCGGACCGGCTCGGCCGCGACCGCCACCGGCTGGGCCGCCTGCGCCACCTCGACGCGCCGCGGCTCGAACGGCACCACCTTCTCCTCCTCGACGCGCTCCAGCCGCTCGGCGCGGAACGGCTGCGCCACGCGCTCGGTCGGCCAGCGCCCCGCCGCGGTCCGCGTGCCGATCCCCGTCGCGATCACGGTCACCCGGATCTCGCCGGAGAGCGAGTCGTCGACGACGGCGCCGAAGATGATGTTCGCGTCCTCGCCCGCCGCCTCGTGCACGATGTTCGTCGCCTCGCTCACCTCGAAGAGGGTGAGGTCGTTCCCGCCGCTGATGTTGATCAGGATGCCGCGCGCCCCTGCGACCGACACGTCCTCGAGGAGCGGGCTCGAGATCGCCCCGTTCGCGGCCTCGACCGCGCGGTGCTCGCCGCGTGCCGTGCCGGTCCCCATGATCGCGTCGCCCATGCTCGCCATGATCGTCCGCACGTCGGCGAAGTCGAGGTTCACGAGCCCCGGCACCATGATGAGGTCCGAGATCCCCTTCGTCGCCTGATGAAGGACCTCGTCCGCCATCCGGAACGCCTGGACGAGGGTCGTGTCCTTCATGACGATCGAGAGGAGGCGCTGGTTCGGGATGATGATCAGCGTGTCGACCCGCTCGCGGAGCTCGCGGAGCCCCTGCTCGGCCTGCTCCATCCGCTTGCGCCCCTCGAACTGGAACGGCTTCGTCACGATCCCGACGGTGAGCGCGCCCGCCTCGCGCGCGAGCTCCGCGACGACCGGCGCCGCGCCGGTCCCCGTGCCGCCGCCCATCCCCGCGGTCACGAAGACCATGTTCGCGCCGAGCAGCGACTCGCGCACCAGCTCGCGGTCCTCCTCGATCGCCTCGCGCCCCACGTCCGGCAGAGCGCCCGACCCGAGACCTTGCGTGAGCCGCGACCCGATCTGCACGCGCCGCGTCGCCCTCGACTGCGCGAGCGCCTGCGAGTCGGTGTTCACGCCGATGAACTCCATCCCGACGAGTCCCGCGTCGATCATCCGATTGATCGCGTTCCCCCCGGCGCCACCGACACCGACGACCTTGATCTTGGCCTCGGACCTGGGCCGCTCCTCGAACTCGAACGTCATCTCACACCTCCTCACCGCACACGGTTTCTTGACGGAACGACTCATCTAGAAGAAGTCCTTGAGCCAACCCGAGACGTTGGTCACGGCCCGGCTGATCGATTCGACGCCCGACGAGACCGAGACGAGCGAGCCGCGCCCGCCCCGGTCGTGCTCGAGCCCGTAAAGGACGAGGCCGGTCGCGCCCGCGAGGCGCGGGTCCGACAGCTCGATCGGCACGTCGTCCCACAACTCGGGCTCGCCGGCGCGCGCCGGCATCTCGAAGACGCGCTCGGCGTGCTCGGCGATCCCCGGGAGGAGCGACGTCCCTCCCGTGATGACGATGCCCGCGTGGACGCGGTCGAGGAGCTCGGACGCCTTGAGCGCTTCCTGCGCCAGCACGAGCATCTCCTCGACCCGCGGCTCGATGATCGAGAGGAGAATGTCGAGCGAGACGGCGCGCGACGCGCCGCCGTGGTCAGGCACGGGGAGCGCCGCGTCCTCGCCGTCCGCTCCGGCGAGAGCGCGGCCGTGCTCGATCTTGACCCGCTCGGCGTCCTCGAAGGGGATCTTGAGCCCGACGGCGATGTCGTTCGTGATGTGGTTGCCGCCGACCGGGATCGCCCCCGTGAAGCGGATCGCGCCATCCTGGAAGAGGGCGAGGCCCGTGCACCCGCCCCCGATGTCGAGGAGCGCGACGCCCCGCTCGACCTCGTGCGGCCTGAGGACGGCGTGCGCCGCCGCGTAGGGCAGCGCCGCGAGGTGCGCGGCGCGGACGCCGGCGCGGCGCGCGCATCGGGCCAGCCCCTGCACGACCTGCGTGGCGGCCGTCACGACGTGGACGCGCCCCTCCAGGCGGACCCCCTTCATCCCGAGGGGATCCCGCACGCCGCTCTCACCGTCGACCACGAACTCCTGCGGGATCGCGTGCAGGACGGTGCGGTCCGCGGCGACGTCGACCGCCCGCGCGGCGTCCATGACGCGCTTCATGTCCTGCTCGCGGATCTCGCCGGTCGAGCGCGAGACGGCGACGACCGAGCGGCTGTTCTCGCCGCGCAGGTGATCGCCGCCGACGCCGACGATCGCCTCCTCGATCCTCGCTCCCGCGGTGCGCCCCGCCTCGCCGACCGCGGCGGCGATCGCGGCGGTCGCCTTCTCCGGATTCACGATGACGGCCTTCCGGAGGCCGTCGCACGTCGCGCGGCCGACGCCGACGATCTTCGGCGCGTCCCCTGGCTCGAGCACGACCGCGCTCACCTTGGTCGTCCCGACGTCGAGTCCGACGATCAGCTCCTGCCTCTCCATCCACTCACCTCTCTCCCTCGAGCCTCGTATTCGACCCAACGCGCCCCTCCCCGTCACGCTCCGCGGAAGCGGACGACCGCTTGACCGCGGAACCGAAGGTCGATGCAGAGCGGCATCTCCGCGCGGCCCGACAGATCCTCAAGCACGAGGAGTAGTCTGGCAAGTTTTTCCGCATAGTCGCCGCCCCCGAATCGCACGGCGGTCCCGCTCCGGACGGTCGTGATGGTCAAGTCCTCCGGATCCGCGACGTTCACCTCCGAGAGGTCGCGCAGGAGGAACGCGCACTCGGAGGCGACCGTGCTGAGGAAGCCGGCCGCCCGGCGCAGGCGCGCCGCGTCGAGCCCCGAAGGGAGCACGCAGCCGGCCACGAGGGGGAGCTCGAGCGTGTCCCGCACCGCCTCGACGGGGAGGAGGTTCCCCTCCGCGTCCACCGCGCACCAGCCGCGCGCGGCGAGAAGCCCGACCGGCTCGCGCTCGGCGACGCGGATCACGACCGTCCCGGGCAGGTGGCGTTCGACGCGCGCGGAGGCGACCCACGGGTTCCTCGCGAGCCGCCGCTCCGCCCCGCGGCTGTCGAGCCGCAGGATGTTCGTCCCGGCGACGACGCCGGACGCGGCGACGACCGAGTCGGCCGGGAGCCGGCGCGCCCCCTCGACCTGGACGTCGGCGATGGCGAGGCGGGGGGATGACAGACACGCGTCGCGAGCCCAGAACGCTCCGACGACGGCGGCGGCGATGCCGACCGCCACGAGCCAGGCGAACACCAAGCGCTTCATCGGGCGTCCTCCCCCACGACCATCACCTCCGTGTCGATGCGCACGCCGTGCGCCTTCTCCACGCGCGCGCGGATCTCCTCGACGAGCCGGAGCGCGTCGCTCGCCGTCCCGCCGCCCAGGTTCACGATGAAGTTCGCGTGCTTCTTCGAGACCTCCATGTTCCCGATGCGAAACCCCTTGAGCCCGGCCTGATCGATCAGGCGGCTCGCGTGGTTCCCCGGCGGGTTCTTGAAGAAGCACCCCGCGTTCGGGTAGTTCAGCGGCTGGGTCGCCCGCCGCGAGGCGAGGTTGTCGCGCGTCTTCTCACGGACGCGCGCGCCGTCGGCCGGCTCGAGCGCGAAGAGCGCCTCGGTCACGACGAACCCCGCCGGGAGCCGGACGGAGCGATACCGGAAAGAGAGCTCCTCACGAGAGAGGCGCGCGGGTTGTCCCGTCCCATCGATCCCAGCCACCCACTCCACCCGCGCGCCGATCTCTCCACCGTGTGCGCCCGCGTTCGTCGCGACGCCGCCGCCGACCGTCCCCGGAATCCCGACCGCGAACTCCATCCCCGCGAGGCCCTTCTCCGCCGCGTGGTAGGCGAGCCGCGCCACCGGCTCCCCCGCCCGCGCGAGGAGCCGCCCCCCCTCCATCTCCTCGATTCCGGAGAAGTTCTTGAGGATCTTGATCACCATCCCGCGCACGCCCCCGTCGCGGACGAGCATGTTCGAGCCGGCCCCGAGGAGGAGGACCGGAGCGCCTCCCTCGCGCGCGAGGCGCAGCGCCTCGGCGATCTCCTCGGCCGCCGTCGGCGTGACGAGGAGGTCCGCCGGGCCGCCGACGCGGAACGAGGTGTGGCGCGACAGCGGCTCGTTGCGGCGCGCCCTCTTGCCGAGGGCCGCCGCGATCGCGTCGTAGTCCGAGGTCTTCATCTCCGCGGCGATCTCCATCACCTCGTCCCGCCGGCCGAGAGCCGCTCGAGGACCGCCTCGCCGACCTTCCAGACGTCGCCCGCGCCGAGCGTGAGGAGCACGTCGCCCGGCCGGAGCTTCGCGACCACGGACTCGACGATCCGCGCCTTGTCCTTGAGGACGAGGACGTCGCGCCCCGACTTCTCGCGCACCGCGCGCTCGATGAGCGTCGCGTCGACGCCGGGGATCGGCCGCTCCCCCGCCGGGTAGATCTCCGTCAGGAAGAGGAGGTCGGCCCCGGCGAACGCGTCGCCGAACGCGGCGAACAGGTCGCGCGTCCGCGTGAAGCGATGCGGCTGGAAGAGGACGACGACGCGGCCGCTCCACGCCTGCCGGAGCCCCTCGAGCGTCGCGCGGACCTCCGTCGGGTGGTGGCCGTAGTCGTCGATCACCGTGACGCCGCCCGCCTCTCCCTTCACCTCGAGACGGCGGCTGATGCCCGTGAACAGGTTGATCCCCGACGCGATCTGGGCGAACGGGATGCCGATCTCGAGCCCGACGCCGATCGCGGCGAGCGCGTTCCCGACGTTGTGGAGGCCCGGCACCTGCAATTCGACCTCGCCGAGCGGGATGTCGCCGATGACGACCGAGAAGCGCGTGCGGTGGCCGCGCTGCTCGACCGCCTCGGCCCGCAAGTGCGCGTCGCGCGCGAACCCGTACGTCACGACCCGCCGGTGCACGGAGGGGAGGATCGCGCGAACGTTCGGGTCGTCCGCGCACGCGACGCACGCCCCGTAGAACGGGACCTTGTTGAGGAACTCGGCGAAGGCCGTCTTGACCGATTCGAGGTTTCCGTAGAAATCGAGGTGCTCGGCGTCGACGTTCGTCACGACCGCGACGACCGGCGAGAGGCGGAGGAACGTCCCGTCGCTCTCGTCCGCCTCCGCGACGAGGTACTCGCCGCGGCCGAGGCGCGCGCCGGAGCCGAGCGCCTTGAGGCGGCCCCCGACGAGGATCGTGGGGTCCTTCCCGCCTTCCGCGAGGACGAGCGACGTGAGCCACGTCGTCGTCGTTTTCCCGTGCGCGCCGGCGACCGCGATCCCCTTCTTGAGCCGCATCAACTCCGCGAGCATCTCGGCCCGCGGGATCACGGGGATGCCGTGCTCGCGCGCGCGGAGGAGCTCCGGGTTGTCCGCGGCGACCGCGGTCGAGACGACGACGACGTCGGTCCGGGAGACGCGGTCCCCCTTGTGGTGGTACTCGATCTGCGCGCCGAGGCGCGCGAGACGGTCGGTCACCTCGGTGCGTTTCGCGTCGGTCCCCGAGACCTCGAAGCCGAGGTCGAGGAGGATCTCCGCGATCCCGCTCATCCCCGTCCCCCCGATGCCGACGAGATGGATCTTGCGAACGTGACCGAACATGAGCGACTCCACCCTCTCGACCATCAAGATCTCTGAGACACGCTCCAAGATCTTCCCCTCCCCCGCGAGAGGCCCACGAGGGCCTCCGCCACCTGGTCCGCCGCCTCCGGTTTGCCGAGCGCCCGCGATGCCGCCTCCATCGCGCGCCGCCGTCCGTCATCACGCATCAAAGTCGTCGCGTCCCCGCGAAGACGGCGCGGGGACAGGTCCCTCTCCGGGATCACCACGGCCGCCCCCGCGCGCGCGACCCACTCGGCGTTCCGCGCCTGGTGGTCCGCGGCCGCGAACGGGTACGGGACGAGGATCGCCGCCTTGCCGAGCGCGGTGATCTCCGCGAGCGTCGTCGCGCCCGCGCGGCAGAGGACGAGGTCGGCCGCCGCGTAGGCGTCGCCAATCTCGTGGAAGAAGGGGCGCGCGACGAGGCGCGCGGCGCGCGGCGCGAGCGCCGCCCAGTCGGTCGCGTCCCGGTCGCCGGTCTGGACGAGGAACTGGAGGCCGCGCGCCCAGTCGGCGTCCGAGGGCGCAGCGGGCGCCGCGGGCGCCGCGTCCGCTGCGAGCGCGTCCCGGAGCGCCGCGTTCAGCGCGACCGCCCCCTGGCTTCCGCCGAGGACGAAGAGGACCTGCATGTCGGGGAGGAGCCCGAGGCGCGCGCGGGCCGCGGCGCGGTCGGCCGCGAGGAGGCTCGCGCGGATCGGGTTCCCTGTCACCCGCGCGCGCGACCGCGCGCCTCGCGGAAGGGACGCCTCGCTCCCCTCGTACGTGAGGTGGATCTCGCGCGCGAAGCGGGCCGCGATCCGCGTCGTCACGCCCGGCACGGCGTTCTGCTCGAGGAGGAGGACCGGGACGCCGAGGAGCCACGCCACGACGACGACCGGTCCGGCGACGTAGCCGCCGGTCCCGACGACCGCGTGCGGGCGGAAGGAGGCGATGAGCGCCGCCGCCAGGAGGAGGCTCGCCGCGAGGCGGAACGGGAACGCGAGGTGCGCGAGGCCGAGCCGCCGGCCGAACCCGCGCACCGGGAGGCTCCGCCAGGGAAAGCCGGCCCGGTCGAGGACCTCCCGCCAGGCGCCTCGCCCCGCCGACACGAAGAGGATCTCCGTCACGCCGCGCGCGCGCAACGCCTCGCCGACCGCGATCCCCGGGAAGAGATGCCCTCCGGTCCCGCCGCCAGCGATCACGACCTTCATCGCGCCCGCCGCGCCCGACGCGCTCATCGTCCGCCCCTCGTCGATCGGCGCGTCATGGCCTCAGGAACTCCTCCTGCGTGAGGCCGGTCCCGAGCACGTCCGCCAGGCTCCTTCGCGCCGGCGCCTTCGCGTGCCGCCTCGCCGGGAGAGTCCGCGACAGCGCCGCGAGGATCCCCATCTCGGAGAGCGTCATGAGGAGGTTCGAGCCGCCGTACGAGAGGAACGGCAGCGGCTGCCCCGTCGTCGGGATGAGGTGCGTGACGACTGCGAGGTTGAGCAGCATCTGGTAGAAGACCGACGCGGTGAGCCCGAACGCGAGGAGCCGCCCGAACCGCGTGGGCGAGCGCCACGCGATCGAGAGGCCCCTCTGAACGACGACCGCGAAGAGCCCGAGGATGAAGAGCGTTCCCGCGTAGCCGAGTTCTTCTCCCACGATCGCCATGATGAAGTCCGTGTGCGCGTCGGGCAGGAAGAAGAACTTCTGGTACGAGTGCCCGACACCGAGGCCGAACGCCCCTCCCGAGCCGAGGCCGAGGATCGCCTGGTAGACCTGGTACTCGGTCCCGGAGAGGTCGAACCGGCCGTCGAAGAAGTTGCGGATGCGCGCGAGTTGGTACGGCTGCGCGACGAGCGAGACGGCCGCGACCAGGGCGAGGACGACGCCGACGAGCGTGAGGTGGTGGAGGCGCGCCCCGCCGACGAAGAGGAGGCTCGCGCCGATCAGGCCGAGCAGCATGATCGCTCCGAGGTTCGGCTCGAGCAGGATGAGGAACGCGGCGAAGCCCAGGACGATGAGCGGCGGGAGCAGCCCGCGGCGGAAACCGGGGAGCCGCTCCTCGCGCCGCGTCATGAAGTCCGCGAAGTAGACGACGAGCGCGAGCTTCATGAGCTCCGACGGCTGGAGCGTGAGGGGCCCGACCGGAAGCCACCGCCGCGCGCCGCGCGCCTCGATGCCGATCCCGGGGACGAGCACGAGGACGAGGAGGGCGAGGGCGACGAGGAGGATCGTGCGCGCGTGCCGCGCGAGGAGGAGCGGGTTCACGAACGCGAGCGCCGTCATCATCGCGAGTCCGATGAGCGCGCGGAACGCGTGGTTCTTGAGGTAGTAGAACTCGTCCTTGTGGTCCTGGAGCGCCTTCACGGTGCTCGAGGCGTAGACCATCACGAGCCCGGCGCCGACGAGGAGAAGGACGGCGAGGAGAAGCAGGCGGTCGGGCTCGCGGCGGTCGGCGCCGCGGAATCGGTCGGCTTGGACGCGGAGGAAGCGCGTCACGCGGCGCCCCCTTCCTCGGCGGCGAGCGACCGCGCGATCTCGCGGAACGCGTCGCCGCGGTGCTCGTAATCGCGGAACATGTCGAAGGAGGCGCACGCGGGCGACAGGAGGACCGTGTCGCCTGGCGCCGCGAGCGCGAGCGCGCGCCGCGACGCGTCCTCGAGAGTGCCCGCGCGGTGCACCGCGGTCGCGCCCGCGAACGCCGCGGCGAATCGGTCGGCGGCCTCGCCGATCAGGACGATCGCGCGGACGCGCCCGCGGACGAGCGGGACGAGGGGCGCGAGATCGGTCCCCTTGTCGCGCCCTCCCGCGACGAGGACGAGCGGCCCCGGGAGCGCCTCGAGCGCGACGAGGAGCGAGGCGGCGTTCGTCGACTTCGAGTCGTTCACGAATCGGACGCCGCGCGCCGTGGCAACCGTCTCGAGCCGGTGCGGGAGGCCTCGGAACGCCGCGAGGCCGCGCGCGACCGCCTCGGCCGACGCCCCGATCGCGAGGGCCGCCGCCGCGGCCGCGAGCGCGTTCGTCACGTTGTGCCGTCCGGGAATCCGGAGGGCGTCCGCGGCGATCAGCCGCTCCGCCGGTCCGTCGCCGACGCGCGCCCAGAGCGCCCCGCCCTCGAGCCACGCGCCGCGCGCGACTCGCCGCGCGAGGCTCACGTCGAGGACGCGCGCGCGGGTCTCCGCGCGGTAGCCGTCGAGCGCCGGTTCGTCAGCGACGAGGACGAGCGCGTCCTCCCCGGCCATGCGGAGGAAGACGCGCCCCTTCGCGCGGCGGTACGCCTCGAGCGATCCGTGATGCTCCAGGTGGTCCGGCGTGAGGTTGAGGACGATCGCCGCGCGCGGGTGGAACGTGTCGATTCCCTCGAGTTGGTAGCTCGACGCCTCGACCGCGAGGTATCCGCGCGCCGGCACCGCGGGCGCCGCGCTCGAGAGCGGGAACCCGACGTTCCCCGCGACCGCGACCGGCGCCCCGGTCTCCGCGAGGAGCGCGCCGACGAGATGCGTCGTCGTCGTCTTCCCGTTCGTCCCCGTGACCGCGACGATCGGCGCTCGCGCGGCGCGGAAGCCCAACTCCAACTCCGCCCACACCGGCACGCCGCGCGCCCGCGCCGCCGCGAGGAGCGGGTGATCGGGATGGACGCCGGGGCTCGTCACGACGAGGTCCGCGCCGTCGACGAGCCCGGGCGGGTTCCCGCCGAGCGAGAGGCTCACGCCGCGCGCGCGCCACGTCCCGGCCGACGCGCGGAAGGCCTCCTCGGGGCGCGAGTCGGTCCCGTCGACCCGCGCACCCGATGCGAGGAGAAGCTCGATCGCCGCCTCACCGCTCTTTCCCAGCCCCAGCACGACGACCCGCTTCCCTCGGAGGCCCACCACGCCACCGCCGCTCGTGTCCCGCACGCTCTTCTCTCGCTTCCTCCGCCCCGTGTCCGGCATCGCGATGAACGCTCCCGAGATCATCTCCTGTTACCGCAGTTTGAGCGTCGAGAGCGACAGGAGCCCGAGGAGGATGCCCGCGATCCAGAACCGCACGACCACCTGCGTCTCCGACCAGTTCGACAGTTCGAAATGATGGTGGAGCGGCGCCATCCGGAGCACGCGCTTCCCCCGCGTCTTGAACGAGGCGACCTGCGCGATCACCGAGAGCGCCTCGAGGACGAACACACCCCCGACGACGACGAGGAGGAACTCCATCTTGATGCACGCCGCCACGATCGCGAGCGCCCCGCCCAGCGGGAGCGACCCGGTGTCGCCCATGAAGACCTGCGCCGGGTGCGCGTTGTACCAGAGGAAGCCGAGGCTCGCCCCCACCACCGCTCCACAGAACACCGCGAGCTCCCCGGCTCCCTCGACGTAGAGAATGTTCAGATACCTCGCGAACTTCGCGTGGCCCGCCACGTACGCCATCAGCGCGTATGCGCCGAAGGCGAGCGCGAGAAGGCCGGTCGCGAGGCCGTCGAGCCCGTCGGTGAGGTTCACCGCGTTCGACGCGCCGGTCACGACCACCATCACGAAGATCGCGTAGAAGATCCCGAATTCGATGTAGAGGTTCTTGAAGAAGGGGAGCGACGTCTTCGTCGCGAGCCCCTCGCCCACGGGGTACATGTAGAGGACGATCGCGACGAGGAGGCCGATCGCGAGTTGACCCGCGAGTTTGTAGCGCCCGACGAGCCCGTTCGGGAGCCCCTTCACGACCTTCAGGTAGTCGTCGAGAAACCCGAGCGTCCCGAGCGCGAGCGTGCTCACGAGCAGGAGCACGACGAAGTGATTCCGGAGATCCGCCCAGAGAAGCGTCGGGATGATCACCGAGAGGAGGATCAGGATCCCGCCCATCGTCGGCGTGCCCGATTTCTTCTTGTGCGTCTCGGGGACATCGTCACGGATCTTCTGGAGGATCAGGCGCTCGCGAAGGGTTCGGATCACGAACGGCCCGAGGACGAACGCGATGAGGAGCGCGGTGACGGCCGCGTACGAGGCGCGGAATGTGATGTAGCGGAACACGTTCAACGCGTGCCACTGCTCGCGGAGCGGGTAGAGGAGGATGTAGAGCATCAGGCCTCTCCTCTCGCCGGGCGGATCGCCTCGGGGAGGTCGGCCTCGAGAGGACGGATCACGTCCTCCATCCGCATGCCGCGCGAGCCCTTCACGAGAAGGTGGTCGCCCGGGCGGAGGCGCTCGCGGAGCGCAGCGGCGATCTCGGCGTGCGAGGCGAACCGCCGCACGGCGTCGGCGCTCAGGCCGCCGCGGCGCGCGCCGCGCTCGACCGCCTCGCAGAGCGGCCCGTACAGGAAGAGGAGATCGATCGGCTGCCGCGCGAGGTGGGCGCCGAGTTCCTCGTGGAGCGCGTCGGCGCGCGCCCCGAGCTCGAGCATGTCCCCGAGGACGACGATGCGCGCCGCCCCGCCGGGCCGCTCGCAGAGCGCCGCGACCGCCGCCCGCACCGAGGCCGGGCTCGCGTTGTACGAGTCGTCGAGGAGGCGCGCGCGCCCGAGCGGACGGAACGCGGAGCGCCCGCTCGCCGGCCGGAACCCGCGCAGGGCGTCCCTCGCCTCGGTCGCGGGGACGCCGAGCATCTCCGCGGTCGCCATCGCCGCGAGCGCCGCGTACACGAGGTGCCGCCCCCAGGCGGGGATCCGCACCGAGCCGCCGCCCACGATCTCGAAGAGTGTCCCGTTCTCATCGAGGTGAACGCGCTCGGCGCGGAGCCGCGCCTCGGGGCCGAACCCGTACGAGACGACCTGCGCGCGCGCGGACGCCGCCATCGCACGCACGCGCGGGTCGTCCCAATTGAGGATCGCGGCGCCGCCGGGCGGCAGCGCCTCGACCAGTTCCGCCTTCGCGCGCGCGACGGCCTCGAGGTCCCCCATGCTCTCCAGGTGGACCTCCGCCACGTTCGTCACGACGCCGACGACGGGCCGCGCGAGGTCGGCGAGGAAGCGGATCTCGCCGGGCGCGGTCATCGCGAGTTCGTAGACCGCGGCCGTCGCGTCGGGCGCCACGCGGAGGATCGAGAGCGGCACGCCGAGGTGGTTGTTCAGGTTCCCCTCGGTCTTCGTCACGCGGTGTCGCGCGGAGAGCGCGCACGCGATCGCTTCCTTCGTCGTCGTCTTGCCGACGGAGCCGGTGACGCCCACGAACGGGATATCGAGGTCCGCGCGCCGCGTTCGAGACATCTCCTGGAGCGCGCGCACCGGGTCGGGGACCGCGAGGAGCGCGCCGGGGACCGGCGCGGCCGGCGCGAACCCCTCCGTGACGACCGCTCCCCACGCGCCGCGCTCGAACGCCGCGCCCACGAAGTCATGCCCGTCGAAGTTCGGGCCGCGCAGCGCGAAGAAGAGATCGCCGCGGGCGAGCGTGCGCGTGTCGATCGACACGCCGGCCGGCGCGCCGGGCGCGCGGGCGAGCATCCGCCCCCCGACGGCCGCGAGGAGGTCGCCGAGCGTCCTCACGACGCTAACCCCGACCGGCATGCGAGATCCGTCTCCCTTCCTCGCGCTCACGGAGCAGCGAGCGCGCCACCTCCACGTCCGCGAACGGATGCCGCTCGTCGCCGATCTCCTGGTAGTCCTCGTGCCCCTTGCCGGCGATCACGACCGCGTCGCCCGGCCGCGCCTCGTCGAGAGCGCGCGCGATCGCCTCGCGGCGGTCGACGATCGCGACGTACGACGCGCCGGCCTCGCGGAGCCCCGGCTCGACCTCCGCGATGATCGCGCGTGGATCCTCGCGCCGCGGGTTGTCCGAGGTGAGCACGGCGACGTCGGAGCGCCCGCCGACCGCGCGCCCCATGAGCGGGCGCTTCCCACGGTCGCGGTTCCCGCCGCAGCCGAAGACCGTGATGATCCGGCGGACGACGAGCGCACGCAGTCCGCCGAGAAGGGCCTCGAGCGCGTCGGGCGAATGGGCGTAGTCGATGATGACGTGGATCCCGAGCCCGTTCTCCACGGTCTGGAAGCGCCCGGGGACCGCCCTCGCGCCCTCGATCCCCTCGACGATCGCCGCGCGCGGGAGCCCGAGCGCCTCCGCCGTCGCGACCGCGGCGAGCGCGTTCCGCGAGTGGAAGGGCCCCGGGAGCGGCAGGCGGCAGCGGAACGGGCCGCGCGGCGTCTCGAACTCGAGGACGCTCCCCGAGAGGTCGCGCTCGCGCACGGTGAGCCGCACGTCCGCGCCACTCGCCTCGCCGAACGTCGTCACCGGGAGGTCCGTCTCGCCCGCGAGGTGAAGCCCATACTCGTCGTCGCGGTTGATGACCGCGCGCTCCACGCGCGCGGCGAGCCGCTCGAGATCGGCCCGCCGGAAGAAGCGCCGCTTCGTCTCGTAGTACGCGTCCATCGTCCCGTGGAAATCGAGGTGGTCGCGCGTGAGGTTCGTGAAGACCATCGCGTCGAGCGCGAGGCCGACGACGCGGCCGAGGGCGATCGCGTGCGACGAGACCTCGAGGGCGACCGAGCGGTTTCCCGCGTCGACCATCGCGCGGAGCATGCGGTGGAGGTCGGGCGCCTCGGGGGTCGTGCGCGGCGCTCGCTCCTCGGCGCGGCCCACGCGGTACGCGATCGTGCCGAGGAGCCCCGCGGGCGCCCCCGTCGCATCGAGGATCCCCGCGACGAGGCTCGCCACGGTCGTCTTCCCGTTCGTCCCGGTCACGCCGACGCCGAGCAACTCGCGCGAGGGGTCGCCGTGGAAGCGCGCCGCGATCCTCCCCATCGCGTCCCGGACGTCCGAGACGAGGAGGCGTGGGACCGTCGTGTCGACCGAGTCCCGCGCCACGACGGCCGCCGCACCCCTCCGCACCGCCTCACCCGCGAACGCCGCCCCGTCTCGTTCGAGTCCAAGCACCGCGAAGAAGAGATCGCCCGCCGAAACGATCCGCGAGTCGTACGAGAGCCCGCGGAACGCCACCCGAGCGTCTCCATCGATCCGGGCGCCGGCGATCAGATCCCTCGCCTGCCCCAATGTCATCGTGCGCGCCGTCACCGGCTCCTCTTCGGCCGCTCACCGCCGCGGCCGTCCGGGGTAATCTGCTCAACCGGCGAGGCCGCGGCCAGCACGACCTCCGCCGCGTCGCCGCGGAGCCTCACCCGGCTCCCGGCGAGCGCGGGCGTCCCCGCGGCCGGGCTCTGCTCGAGCACGAGGCCGGTCCCCTCGACGACCGGCTCGAACCCCGCCTCGCGCAGCGTCCGCACCGCCAGCCGAAGGCTCATCCCGAAGAGGTCCGGGACCTCCGGTCCGACCGGGACCGGCGCGGGCGCGCTGTCCGCCGGCGCTCCCGCGCGCTGGCCCGCGCGTCCCGTCGCGCGCCGCTCCCTCGAGGTCGTCGCCCGCGCGCGCTTCGCGTCCGTGGAAGGGGTTCCCGCCGCACCGTTCACCTCCCCGTCCCCACCACCCCCCTCACGCTCCCGGGGCGGGCGGTTTGCCAGGAACCCTTCCCACGACACGAAGTCCTCGCGCGACGGCGCCGGCCCCACGAACGAGGCGTCCATCGCGCAGAGCGGAACCGGCGACGTGCTCACGAGGCGCTCCACCATGGCTCGAAACGCCGGGGCCGCGACCTGCCCCCCCTCGAGCTGGTCCTCCGGCTCGTCGATCACGACGACGGCGACGATCTTCGGGTCCCACGCGGGCACGAAGCCCGCGAAGGACGAGACGACGCGGCGCTGGTCGTACCCCCGCCGGCCGTCCGCGACCTTGTACGCGGTCCCGGTCTTCCCCGCGATCGTCCAGCGGGTCATGTAGGCTTTCTTCGCCGTCCCCTCGACGACGACCCCCTGCATGAACTCACTGAGGAGGCGGGCGGTCCCCTCGTCGACCACGCGTCGCACCGGGCGCGCCGGGAACTCCTTCACGGTGCGGCCGCCGCGATCGACGATCCGCCGCACGACGCGCGGCTCGTAGAGGATGCCGCCGTTCGCGACCGCGGCGTAGGCGCACGCGAGCTGGAGCGGCGTGACCGTCACCTCGTGGCCGATCGCGATCGTCCCGAGCGATCGCCCGCTCCAGTCGCGCGGCTTGCGGAGGAGCCCGGGGATCTCGCCGGGGAGGTCGATCCCGGTCCGAGTCCCGAAGCCGAACCGGCGCGCCATGCGGTAGACCGCCTCGGCGCCAACGCGGTTCGCGACCTTCGCGGTGCAGATGTTCGAGGAGCGCTCGAACGCCTCCTGGAACGAGATGAGGCCGTTCGGGTGCGCGTCGTGGAGGACGTAGCCGCCGAGGTTCGCGCGCCCCTTCTCGCCGTTGATGAGGTCCGTCCGGTGGTAGAGGCGCTTCTCGAGCGCGGCCGCGAACGCGACGAGCTTGAACGTCGAGCCGGGCTCGAGCTGCATCGACGTGATCAGGTTCATCGTCGGGCGGACGGCGGCGTCCCGCGCGCGCCCGACCGAGGCCGCCATCGCGAGCACCTCGCCGTTCCGCGGGTCGAGAGCGACCGCGATGCCGCGCCTCGCGCCGCTCTCTCTCACGATCCGCCCGAGCTCCAACTCGACGACCGTCTGGATCTGCGTGTTGATGGTGAGCTCGACCGATCGCCCCGCCTCGGGCGAGCGCCCCGTCCAGGAGAGGTTCGCCTGCGGGGAATGCCCCGCGACCCGCTGGAGCACCTGCCAGCCCGGCGTCCCCGCGAGCAACGTGTCGCACGCGAGCTCGATCCCCTCGAGCCCGCGGTCGTCGATGTCGGTGACGCCGACGATCGCGGAGAGTTTCTGCCCGCCGGGGTGCACGCGCTGCTTGTCGGGGATCGTGTAGATGCCGGGGAGCCTCATCCGCTCGACGACCTCGCCAACCTCGTGGCTCACTTCCCGCTTGAGCCACTCGAAGTGGGACACCGTCGTGAGGCGGCGCGCGATCGCGCGCGACGGCTCGTGGAGGAGGGGCGCGAGCCTCTCCGCGACCGCGGTCGCGCCCTTCACCTGGCTCGGGTTGGCGACGACCGACACGCAGTCGAGGCTCACGGCGAGGATCTCGCCGTTCCGGTCGAGGATGAGCCCCCGGTCGGTCGGCAGGGCGATCTTGTCGAGGTGCTGCCGTCGGGCGAGGTCTCGGTACTCGTCGCTCTTGCGGATCTGGATTTCGCCGAAGCGCGCGGCGATCCAGGCGAGGAGCGCGGCGGCGACGAGCCCCGCGACGATCATCCGACGCTCGCCCGAGTGCTTTGGGCCCCGGAGCCCCGAGAGGAACCTCAACTCAGTCGCCCGCGCGCGCGGCGTTGCCGGGGAGGGCCCAGTCGATCCCGTCGCGCACGGCGGCGACGAGGAGGTCGAAGCCGCGCTCGGCGCGCGAGGGCTCCACGGCCGGAAGGGGCGGGATCGGCAGGTAGACCTTCGCGTCGGGAGCGCCGACCGCGAGGCCGAGCCGCGATTGGGCGAGCGGCTCGATGCGTTCGATCGCGGAAAGCCCCCGGATCGCGATCTCCTCGCGCGCACTCGCGTCCTCGAGCCGCGCGATCCGCTCGCGGAGGTCCGCGATCCGATGGAACGTCGTCTCGACGCGGTTCTTCTGCCAGATCCCCGCGATGGGCGCGAGGACCACCAGCGTGAGGAGAAGGATCACGGCGGCGTGGCGTGGACGGAGTGGGTTCATGGCTCCTCCTCGAGGGCGCGCGATCCGGCCGCCTCGGTGAGACGGCGGGCCGCCCGCAGCCGAGCGCTCCGCGCCCTCGCGTTCGTGGCCACCTCGGACGCCGACGGACGGACCGCGCGCTTCGTGAGGATCTCGATACGCGGGGACCGGCCGCAGCGGCAAACGGGAAGGCGCGGGGGGCAGATGCACCCCTTCGCCTCCCGGCGGAAGAACTCCTTCGTGAAACGATCGTCGATCGACTGGTACGAGATCACGAGGACGCGGGCATCCGGCGCGAGGAGGTCGATCGCCTGGGGGAGCGACGCCTCGAGCTCCTCGGCCTCGCGGTTCACCGCGAGACGGAGCGCTTGGAACACGCGCGAGAGGGTCTTCTCCGCGGGGCGCGGCGCGACCTCGCGAACGAGCGCGGCGAGAGCGCCCGTCGTGCGCGGGCGTCCGGGCGCGCGCGCGACCCGCCTCGCGATCGCGCGGGCGCGCGGCTCCTCGCCGTACCGGTGGAGGAGGTCCGCGATCCCCTTCTCATCGAGGCGAGCCAGAAGTTCCGCGGCCGTCTCGCCCGCCGTCCGGTCCATGCGCAGGTCGAGCGGCGCGTCCGTCCGGTAGGACATGCCGCGTTCGGCGTGGTCCAACTGAGGGCTCGAGACGCCGAGGTCGTAGAGGATGCCGTCCGCCGCGTCGATCCTCTCCGCGGCCGCGACGCCCGCAAGGCGAGAGAAGGGCGCGCGGCGGAGGCGCGCCGCGCCGCCGAACCGCGCGAGCCTTGTCCCCGCCGCCGCGATCGCCTCGGGGTCCCGATCGATACCGAGGAGAATTCCCCTTCCCTTCATCGTCTCCAAGATTCCTTCCGAGTGCCCCCCGCCACCAATCGTGCAGTCGATATACGTGCCGCCCGGACGCGGCTCGAGCAGCCGGATCGCCTCCGCGAGGAGCGCCGGCTCGTGTCGGTACTCGGTCACACCTCCGGGGCCCGCGGGCGCGGCGCGAGGTTGATCGCGTTCGCGATCGTCACCGCCTCATCGTCATCGCGCTTGCGGACCTCCGTGTATGCATTCGGGTTCCAGATCTCCAGCCGATTCGATGAGCCCGCCACGACCGCGCGCCCGTTCAGGGCGAGCTTCTCGCGCAGGTGGGACGGGAGGAGGATGCGGCCCTGCGGGTCGAGCTTGCATTCCTCCGATTCGTGGAGGAACCGCCGCAGGTACTTGCGTTGGCGGGGGTCGAACGGGTTCGCGAACTCCAACTCCGCGATCCGCTCTCGGAGTTGCCGCCAGACCTCCTTGGGGAATGCCATCAGCTCGCCGTCGAAGCCGAGCGTCAGGATGAAGGTCTCTTGGTCGTCGGGATAGAGGAGGCGGCGGAAACGGAAGGGGACCGCGAGTCTTCCCTTGTCGTCGACCGCAGCCTCCGCGAACCCGATGAAGTCTCTCATGTCACCTGTCGGGGGGCGCCCCCGCTCCCGATCGAGAAGCAGTCCCGCGGAGACGTGGGGGGCAGGCCGACTTTTTTTCCCCACTATCTGCCACTTGCCAACCGCGGAGCCCCACTCTAATCCCGAGGGGACAGAGAGTGTCAAGCGGAAATCTTTTCGGCTTCTCTTATTCTAGTGCCCCTTCGGCGCTCCTTTTCTGACGTGGCGACCAGCCAGGTTATTTGCCGCTGATCCGGCTAGTTCTTGATCTGACCGAGGGCTTCGACGACGAGATCGCCGATCTCGGACGTGGCGAGGGCGCCGGCGTTCAGCGATGGGATCCGGCCCGATGAGAGGAGCGTCGCGATGGCCGTCTCGATCGCCGCCGCAGCGTCCTTCTCGCCCACGTGGTCGAGCATCATCTGCACCGCCGCGATCGCCGCGAGAGGGTTCGCGACGTTCTTGCCGCTGTACTTCGGCGCGGAGCCGTGGATTGGCTCGAACATCGAGACCTGGCCCGGATGGATGTTCCCGCTCGCCGCGATCCCCATCCCCCCCTGGATCATCGCCCCGAGGTCCGTGAGGATGTCCCCGAAAAGGTTCGGCACGACGACCGTGTCGTAAATCTCGGGGTTCTTCACCATCCACATCGCCGCCGCGTCGACGTAGTTGTGGTCCTTCTCGATGTCGGGGTACTCGCGCCCGACCTCCTCGAACGTGCGCGTCCAGATGTCCATGATCCGGATCGCGTTCGCCTTGTCGACGAGCGTGAGTTTCGGCGCGCGGCCGCCGGCGCGCGCCGCGCCGCGCACGCGCGCCAATTCGAACGCGTACCGCACCACGCGCTCGACTCCCTTCCGCGTGAAGATCATCTCCCCGATCGCGACTTCGTCCGGCGTCCCTTTCTTGAAGATCCCGCCGAGCCCGGTGTAGAGGTCCTCGGTGTTCTCGCGCACGACCACGAAGTCGATCTCCTTCGGGCCCTTGTCCTTGAGGGGGGTGAGGTGCTCCGCGTACAACTTGATCGGGCGCAGGTTCACGAAGAGGTCGAGCCGGAAGCGGAGCCCGGCGATGATCGCGCGCTCGAGGAGGCCGACCTCGACGCGCGGGTCGCCGATCGCGCCGAGGAGGATGGCGCTCATGCCGCGCACCTCGTCGAAGACCGAGTCGGGGATCGTTTCGCCCGTCGCGAGGTAGTGGTCGGCGCCGAACGGATACCGGACCAGGCGGTAGCGGAATCCGTGCGACGAGGCGACGCGCTCGAGGACGCGAAGCGCCTCGCGCACGACCTCCTCACCGATCCCGTCGCCGGGGATCACCGCGAACGTGTGCATCGACGCCCTCCGGATCTCCTGTTCCGCGGCCCGGGTCATTTCACGAGCGCGCGCCCGATGATCGTGCGCTGGATCTCCGACGTCCCCTCGTAGAGTTCCGCCGCCTTCGCGGCGCGGAAGAGGAGTTCCACGCCGTACTCGCGCATGTAGCCGTACCCGCCGTGGATCTGGATCGCCTTGCCGGTCACGCGCGTCGCCATCTCGGTCGCGTGGAGTTTCGCGATCGCCGCCTCGACCGTGTGGCGCTCGCCGCGCTCGCGGAGCGTCGCCGCGCGGTACACGAGGAGCCGCGCCGCGTCGAGGTCGACCTTCATGTCGGCGAGCATCCACTGGATCCCCTGGAACTCGGCGATCGGCTTCCCGAACTGGACGCGCTCCTTCGCGTGCCGCGTCGCCTTCTCGAGCGCGGCCTCGGCGAGGGCGCACGACTGCGCGCCGACAGCGATGCGCCCGCCGTCGAGCGTCGCCATGGCGATCCCGAATCCCTCGTTCTCCTTCCCGAGGAGGTTCTCTTCCGGGACGAAGCAGCCGTCGAAGATCAGTTCGGTGGTGGGCGACGAGTTGAGCCCCATCTTGGTCTCGACCGTGCCGACGGCGAAGCCGGTGCTCGACGCCTCGACGATGAAGCACGAGATCCCGCGCGAGCGCTCGCCGGGCCGCGTCACCGCCCACACGAGCGCGACGTCGGCGACCGCCCCGTTCGTGATGAAGATCTTCGTGCCGGTGAGCGTCCACCCGCCGGCGACCCGCTCGGCGCGCGTGCGCTGGTTCGCGGCGTCCGAGCCGGCGTCCGGCTCGGTGAGCGCGTACGCGCCGAGCCGCTCCCCCTTCGCGATCGGCGCGAGGTACATCCGCTTCTGCGCGTCGGTGCCGTGCGCAAGAAGAGGGTACGCGACGAGCGAGTTGTGGAGCCCCATCGTCATGCCGGTCGGGGGGCTCACCTTCGTGATCTCCTCGAGCGCGACGAGATACGAGAGGTAACCGGCGCCGAATCCGCCGAACTCCTCGGGGACGGTCATCCCGAGGAAACCCATCTCCCCCATCTTGCGGGCGATCTCGTGGGAGAAGCGCGATTCGCTCTCGGCGCGCTCCGCCTCGTCGCGGATCTCCTCCGCGAACTCGCGCGCCATCTTGCGGACCATCTCCTGCTCTTCGGTCCAGGAGAAGTCCATCTAGGGGCCGGCTCCGTGCGCGGCGCGGCGCGTCACGAGCGCAGCGCCTCGACGACCATCGCGATCCCCTGGCCGCCGCCGATGCAGGCCGAGGCGACGCCGTGGCGCGCGCCGCGGCGGCGGAGCTCGAGGAGGAGCGTGAGGAGGAGGCGCGCGCCGGTCGCGCCGAGCGGGTGGCCGATCGCGATCGCGCCGCCGTTCACGTTCACGCGCTCGCGATCGAGGCCGAGAGCCTTTTCGACGGCGAGGTACTGGCCGGCGAACGCCTCGTTCACCTCGACGAGGTCGATGTCGCGGAGGGAGAGGCCCGCCCTCTCGAGCGCCTTCTTGATCGCCGGTACCGGGCCGATCCCCATGACGCGCGGCTCGACGCCCGCGATCCCCCAGGAGACGACGCGCCCGATCGGCTGCGCGCCCGCGCGCGCGGCGCCCTCGCGCGTCGCCATGACGAGCGCCGCGCCTCCGTCCACGATCCCGCTCGCGTTCCCCGCGGTGACGAACGAGTCCTTCCCGAACGCGGGCGGGAGTTTCGCGAGCCCTTCCCGCGTCGTGTCGGGCTTCATGTGGTCGTCGTCGTCGAAGAGGGTGCTCCCCTTGCGGTCCTTGATCTCGATCGGAGCGACCTCCTCGCGGAAGACGCCGCGCTCCCGCGCGCGCGCGGCGCGCTCTTGCGAGAGGAGCGCGTAGGCGTCCTGCTCCTCGCGCGTGATGCCGTGCTCGCGCGCGAGGTTGTCGGAGGTGTTCGCCATGTAGCAGCCGCAGTACGGGTCCATGAGGGACGCCATCAAGAGGTCTTCGAGCGCGCCCTGGCCAAGGCGGAAGCCACTCCGCGCGCCGCGGATCACGTGGGGCGCCTGGCTCATGCTCTCCATCCCGCCCGCGAGCACGACCTCCGCGTCGCCGGCGAGCATGAGAAGCGACGACGTGACGGCCGCCTGGATCCCGGATCCACAAATGCGATTCACGGTGACGGCCGGCACCTCGATCGGGACGCCCGCCCTGAGCCCAACGTGCCGCGCGCCGTATATCGCGTCCGCGCTCGTCTGGAGGGCGTTCCCGAAGACGACGTGATCGACCTGCGTGGGGTTCACGCCCGCGCGCTCGAGCGCCGCGCGCGCCGCGTGCGCGCCCAGCTCGTTCGCGGTGAGGTGCTTGAGCCGCCCGCCCGGCTCGCCGCGTCCGTTCTTCCCCCCCTCGTACTCGGCGAACGGCGTCCGCGCGCCACCGAGAAAGTAGATCTCCTTCGCAAGGCTCATCGATGACCCCTCATTCGCCCGTGAACTTCGGCTTTCGCTTCTCGAGGAACGCGGCGAGCCCTTCGTGCAGGTCCTTCGTCTCGTAGATGCGGCCGAACGCGTCGGCCTCCTTGTCGGTCCCCGAGCGAAGCGTCTCGTCGAGCCCCGCGAGCGCCGAGGTCAGCGCGGCGCGCACCGCGAGCGGCCCATTCTTCATGATCTCGCGGGCGAGCGCCTCCGCCGCGCCGCGCAATTCCGCCGGAGGGACGACCCGGTTCACGAGCCCGATCCGTTGCGCCTCCTGCGCGTTCACCTGCCGGCCCGTCACGATCATCTCGATCGCGATCGCCTTCCCGACGAGCCGCGGCAGTCGCTGCGTGCCTCCGTAGCCGGGGATGATGCCGAGCCCGACCTCGGGGAGCCCGAACCGCGCGCTCTCCGACGCGACGCGCAGGTGGCACGCGAGCGCAACCTCGAACCCGCCGCCGAGCGCGTAGCCGTTCACGACCGCGATGACCGGCTTCCCACACTCCTCGATCGAGCGGCACATCGCTTGCCCGCGGAGCGAGTTGTCGCGCGCGCTGTGCGACGATTCCTTCGCCAACTCGGCGATGTCCGCGCCGGCGATGAAGGCCTTCTCGCCGGCGCCGGTCATGAGGACGACGCCGACCTCCGGGTCGTCGCGCAGTCGCGTGAACGCGCCCGTCAACTCCTCGATCACCGCGCGGGAGAGCGCGTTCAACGCCTCGGGCCGGTTGACCGTCACCCACGCGAGCCCGTCCTTCCGTTCGACGTCGACCGTGGCCATCACGCCGTCCCTCCGTTGGTGGCGCGCTCGATCGCGACCGCCATCCCCTGGCCGCCGCTCACGCAGAGCGCCGCGAGCCCCCGCCGCGCGCCGCGCCGCTCCATCTCGTGGAGAAGCGTGACGAGAACGCGCGCCCCCGTCGCGCCGATCGGGTGGCCGAGCGCGATCGCGCCCCCGTTGACGTTGAGCCGCGCGCGGTCGACCGGCAGTTCGCGGAGGACCGCGAGCACCTGCGCGGCGAAGGCTTCGTTGATCTCGACGAGGTCGAAGTCCTCGAGGTGGAGGCCCGTCTTGTCGAGGAGGCGCCGGACGGCGGGGACGACGCCGATCCCCATGACGCGCGGCTCGACGCCCGCCTGCGCCCAGCCAACGACGCGCGCGCGGAGCGAGAGGCCGAGCCGCTCGGCGGAGGCCCCGTCGGCGAGGAGGAGCGCGGCCGCGCCGTCGACGATCCCGCTTGAGTTGCCGGCGGTCACCGTGCCCGCCTTGCGGAAGACCGGCGCGAGCCCAGCGAGCCCCGCGGGCGTCGCGTCGGGGCGCGGGTGCTCGTCGCGGGCGACGCGCGCGGCGTCTCCCTTCGCGCCGGGCACTTCGACCGCGACGATCTCGCGGTCGAAGCGCCCCTCGCGGATCGCGCCGCCCGCGCGCCGCTGGCTGTCGAGCGCGAACGCGTCCTGCTCCTCGCGCGAGATCCCGTACTGATCGACGAGGTTCTCCGCCGTCTCCCCCATCACCTGGTTCGCGAGCGGGCAGAAGAAGCCGTCGCGGTACATCGCGTCGACGACCTCGGTGTTCCCCATCCGGTATCCGACGCGCGCGCGGTCGAGGAGGTAGGGGACGCGGCTCATGCTCTCCGTTCCGCCGGCGGCGACCACGTCCGCGTCGCCGTCCGCGATCGCCTGCGCGGCGAGCGTCACGCTCTTCATCCCCGACGCGCACGCCATGTTCACCGTGTAGGCGGGGACTTCGACCGGGATGCCCGCGCGGACCGCGACCTGCCGCGCGACGTTCGGGCCGCCGCCCGCCTGGCGCGCGTTCCCGAGGATCACCTCGTCGACCTCCTCGGGCGCGACGCCCGCGCGCCGGATCGCCTCGCGGAGCGTGGCGACCCCGAGGTCCGCGGCCGACAGCGTGGCGAGTCCGCCGAGGAACTTGCCGATCGGCGTGCGGGTGGCGGCGACGATGAATGCGGATCGTGGCAACTGAGCCTCTGCGCGTCCTTTCGGGAGGGTTCCCGTCTCGTTTCAGAGCGGGCCTGTAGAGCCTACGTGTCGAGCGGGCAGTCGTCAAGGGAAAGGACCTCCCGAGCCGCTTTGACGGCGCGAGAGCCGCTGCTATAATCCCCGCCGGCTCACTTCGGCGCCCCGCGCGACGCGCGGACTGCCAATCCTCACTCGGTCCAGGGAGCACCATGGCGGATGCACTCGACCCGAAAGTCCCCTCCACGACGCGCGAACGCCTCGACGATCTCCGCGCGCGCCGAGCGCGCGTCGCCGACGGCGGCGGCCGCGAGCGGGTGGAGAAGCTCCACGCGCAGGGGAAACTCTCCGCGCGCGAGCGGATCGACCTCCTACTCGACCCGGGCTCCTTCGAGGAGTTGGGCGTTTATGTCACGCACCGCTGCGCGGACTTCGGGATGGCGGCGCGGAAAATCACCGGGGACGGCGTCGTCACGGGCCACGGCCGCATCGACGGCCGCGAGGTCTTCGTCTTCGGGCAGGACTTCACGGTCTTCGGCGGCACCGTGAGCGAGATGAACGCGAAGAAGGTCTGCCAGGTGATGGACCTCGCGCTCGAGAACGGCTGCCCGGTGATCGGCCTCAACGACTCGGGCGGGGCGCGAATCCAGGAAGGCGTCCAGAGCCTCGCCGGGTACGCAGAGATCTTCCTCCGCAACACGCTCGCGTCCGGCGTGATCCCGCAGGTGAGCGCGATCCTCGGCCCCTGCGCGGGGGGCGCGGTCTACTCCCCCGCGATCACCGACTTCGTGTTCATGGTGCGCGGGACGAGCCACATGTTCGTGACCGGGCCCGACGTCATCAAGTCGGTCACGAACGAGGAGGTCTCGTTCGAGGAATTGGGCGGCGCCGAGACCCACAACACGAAGAGCGGCGTCGCGCAGTTCCTCTCGGACTCGGAGGAGGAGTGCCTCGCGTCGATCCGGCGCCTGATGGCATTCCTTCCGCAGAACAACGTGGACGACGCGCCGGTCGCGCGCTGCGCGGACCCCGCCGACCGGGCGGAGAAGGCGCTTGACGCGATCGTCCCGGACGATCCGCGCAAGCCGTACGACATGAAAGAGGTCGTGCGGCTCGTCGTCGACGACGGCGACTTCTTCGAGGTGCACGAGCACTACGCGCGGAACCTCATCGTCGGCTTCGCGCGGCTCGGCGGGCGGCCGGTCGGGATCGTCGGGAACCAGCCGAAGGCGCTCGCGGGAACGCTGGATATCGGATCTTCGCTCAAGGGGGCGCGCTTCGTGCGCTTCTGCGACGCGTTCAACATCCCTCTCGTGACGTTCGAGGACGTGCCGGGGTTCCTGCCGGGCACCGAGCAGGAGTGGGGCGGGATCATCAAGCACGGCGCGAAATTGCTCTACGCGTACTGCGAGGCGACGGTGCCGAAACTGACCGTCGTCACGCGGAAGGCGTACGGCGGCGCGTACGACGTGCTCTCCTCGAAGCACATCCGCGCGGACCTCAACTACGCGTGGCCCAGCGCGGAGGTCGCCGTGATGGGGCCGGAGGGCGCGATCAACATCGTCCACCGCCGCGAGATCGCGGAAGCGAAGGACCCGGACGCGGCGCGGTGTCGCTTCATCGACGAGTACAAGGCGAAGTTCGCGAACCCCTACATCGCCGCCGAGCTCGGCTACTTCGACGACGTGATCGAGCCGAGCGAGACGCGCGCGCGCCTCATCCGCGGGCTCGCGCTCCTCAGGAACAAGCGCCAGAGCCTCCCGCCGAAGAAGCATGGGAACATCCCGCTCTGAGCGAGCGCGTGGCGAACATCCGAGCGCTGCTGTATTCAGCGCCTTGACGATAGTGCTCGTCCTTCAGAACGCATCATCCGCGCGCTCTCAAGAGACTCCTCCACCCGGGACGCAGTCGCCATCTCAGATGGGACAGATAGTCCCCGTGTGCGAGGACTTGCGTGCGCTGGAGAGCCCACGATTAACACCGGAGGCGATTCAAGCGGACCTCGTGGAGGCTCTACGGACGGAGTGGCCCGGAGTCGCTCGGGCCCTCACCGCGCCTGAGGAGGTGCAGCGCACCTTCTTGCCGGCGCCTCCGAGAGAGCCCGTCATCGTGAGAGGATTGCTCAAGCCGGACTCGGGGAAGGTCGGCGTGGAGTACGCGCTCTTCTCTCCCGAGCCAGCGGGTCGCGTCGAGTTCCTCTATCTGCGCGAAGTCTGGGAAGCACTCGCGAAGGTGAGCGCTCCGGACCGTTTTGATGAAGCGCACGATCTCGTCGTCGTCGCTGCGGATCAGTGGCTTCGCCGTTTGGGGCACTTCTGGGAGATGAGCGGGGTCGAGCCGGGGCAGGGACCGCTCGCCCTCAAGGTGTTGGAGGACACGCTCCGCGGCTACGGCGTCCGCTTCGGCCACGCGCTCGAGGGCGGACGGGCGTATTGCGGTTCACTCCTCACGACGCTCGCCAACCGACCCGAGTCGAGCCGCTGGGCCGGGGTCGCGTTCGTCACTCTCCTGGAGCAGGGCATGGTGACGGACTGCGGATATGACTTCGGCTATCTCCGGTTCACGAACGATTTGTTCGCTCCCGTGATCCGACACGGCGAAGGCTTCTTGGGCGAGTATCCGGGCTCTTCGTACTGGCCGGCCGTCGCGCTCCGCGTCGCTCTCGCCCACGAGACCGCATGGTCCGTAGGAAAGTCGTTTCCGGAAGACTATCCGGAGGAATCTCGGAACGGCGACTTCCATAGGACGCGCGCCGTCCAGCTCTACGAAGCCGTCTCAGCCCGATCGCCGAGTACGAAGCTGAAGGAAGCCATCCAAGACCGGCTCCGTGATCTTAGGCGCAACCGGGACACGGGCTGTCGGGTCTACTACCTCGAACTCGGATGCTGACGTCGTGAGTCGACCGCAGGCCCTGCCGAAACGTCCTATCCGCAAGGTCCTCGTCGCGAACCGCGGCGAGATCGCGGTGCGGATCATCCGGACGCTCCGCGACATGGGGATCGGATCGGTCGCGGTCTACTCGGAGGCGGACCGCGGGGCGCTGCACGTGCGGCTCGCGGACGAGGCGCGCGAGATCGGCGCGCCGCCGCCGAGCGAAAGTTACCTTCGAATCGATCGGATCATCGACGCCGCGCGCGCGGCGGGCGCCGACGCGATCCACCCGGGCTACGGGTTCCTCGCGGAGAACGCGGAGTTCGCCGCGGCGTGCGAGGCGGCGGGGCTCGCGTTCATCGGGCCGCCGCCCGAGGCGATCCGCGCGATGGGCGAGAAGACGGCGGCGCGCGAGCGGATGCGCGCGGCGGGCGTTCCCGTCATCCCCGGATCCGACGGGACCGTCGCCGACCTCGACGCGGCGGCCGCGGCCGCGCGCGCGATCGGATTCCCGATCCTCGTCAAGGCGGCGCACGGCGGCGGCGGGCGCGGGATGCGCGTCGCGCGGAGCGAGGCCGATCTCGCGCCCGCGTTCCGCCAGACGACCAGCGAGGCGGCGAGCGCGTTCGGCCGCGGCGAGGTCTTCGTCGAGCGCTGGATCGAGCGGCCGCGCCACGTCGAAGTGCAGGTCCTCGCGGATGCGCACGGCGCCGTCGTCCACCTCGGCGAGCGCGAGTGCTCGATCCAGCGGCGCCACCAGAAACTCGTCGAGGAGTCGCCGTCGGTCGCCGTTTCTCCCGCGCTGCGCGAGGAGATGGGGCGCGCGGCGGTGCGCGCCGCCGCCGCGGTCGGCTACCGGAGCGCGGGGACGGTCGAGTTCCTCCTCGACGCGGGCGGGACGTTCTACTTCCTCGAGATGAACACGCGCTTGCAGGTGGAGCACCCGGTGACCGAGATGGTGACGGGGCTCGACCTCGTGCGCGAGCAGGTGCGGATCGCGGAGGGCGCGCCGCTCGGCTTTCGGCAGGAGGAGATCGCCGCGCGCGGCTGGGCGATCGAGTGCCGCGTGACGGCGGAGGACCCGGAGCGCGCGTTCGCGCCGAGCGCGGGGACGATCCGCGCGCTGCGCCTCCCGGAGGGGCCCGGCGTGCGGAACGACATGGGAGTCGCCGAGGGGAGCGTGGTCCCGGTTTTCTACGATTCGCTCCTCGCGAAACTCGTCGTGTGGGGGGCGACGCGCGACGAGGCGATCGCCCGCCTGCGGCGCGCGCTCGGAGAATACGTGCTCGTCGGCGTCCCGACGTCGCTCCCGTTCCACCGGTTCGTCGTCGAGGACGAGGCGTTTCGGGCCGGCGACCTCTCGACGGCGTTCGTCGAGGAGCGGTTCGCGCACGGCGGAAAGGGCGAGAGCGTCGCGGGGCGCGGCGCCGAGGCCGCCGCCTCTCGGAGCGCAACGCTCGCCGCGGCGGACCGGGAGTCGACCGAACGCGTGGCGGCTCTCGCCGCCGCGGGGGCCGCCTTCTTCCTGCGCGCGCGCCGCGGCGGCGTGAACGGCGGCGCCGGATCGGCGGGCGGCTTCGGCCGCGGCGGACTGACCGCCCCCGCGGCGGCCCGCGGCCTCCCGAGCGCATGGCGCGCGGCAGCCCGCGCCGAGGCGATGCGACGGCCGGGGCGCGCCTGACGGACCGCGCTTCGTGCTCGCTCGCGCCGGCGCGCCACTCACGCATGGGGGAACCGCGGTGGACCTGATCGCGAGGATCGGAGACTCGACGCACGAGATCGTCGTCGAGCCGGAGCCGAACGCACCGGAGGGCGCGACGAGCGGGCCCTCGCGCCTCCGCGTGCGCGTCGATGGGCGCGAGCACGCGATCGATCTCCTCCCCGATGATGACGGAAGCGGATTCTCGATCCTGCTCGACGGGCGCCCCTTCGACGTCGCGCTCCTCGAGGGCGGCCGCGGCGTGCGCGTCGGCGACCGCGTCTTCGCGATCGAGATCGACGAGGCGCGCCGCTTCCGCACGCGCCTCGCGGCCGCGCGCCCGCACGGCCTCGATCGCGAGACCGTCTCCGCGCCGATGCCGGGCCTCGTCGTCGCGGTTCCCGTCGCCCCCGGCGACGCCGTCTCCGCGGGCCAGACCGTCGCGGTCATCGAGGCGATGAAGATGCAGAACGAGTTGGTCGCCGAGAGCGCGGGGCGCGTCCACGAGGTGCGCGCGAGGCCCGGCCAGGTCGTCGAGTCGGGCGCGCCGCTCGTGATCCTCGATCGGGAGACCGCGTGAAGCCCGAGCGGAAACCGCCCTACGCGACGCCGTCCGGGACGCCGATCGAACCGGTCTACACGCCCGAGCACGTTGTGGGGATCCCGTACGAGACCGAGATCGGCGAGCCGGGCGCGCCTCCCTTCACGCGCGGCATCCATCCCACGATGTACCGCGGCCGGCTCTGGACGATGCGCCAGTACGCCGGCTTCGGCACCGGCGAGGAGACGAACGCGCGCTTCCGCTTCCTCCTCGCGCACGGGCAGAGCGGGCTTTCGCTCGCGTTCGACCTCCCGACGCAGATGGGCTACGACTCGGACGACCCGATCGCCGCGGGCGAGGTGGGACGCGTCGGCGTCGCGATCGATACGCTCGACGACATGCGCCGCGTCTTCGCCGACATTCCGCTTGACGCCGTGAGCGTCTCGATGACGATCAACGCGACGGCGTCGATCCTCCTCGCGCTCCTCGTCGCCGTCGCGGAGGAGCGCGGCGTCCCGCGCGCGGCGCTCACCGGCACCGTGCAGAACGACATCCTCAAGGAGTACGTCTCGCGCGGCACGTACATCTACCCCGCCGCGCCGTCGCTCCGTCTGGTCACCGACCTCTTCGCCTTCTGCTCGCGCGAGATGCCGCGCTGGAACACGATCTCCGTCTCGGGCTACCACATCCGCGAGGCGGGAGCGACGGCCGCGCAGGAGATCGCGTTCACGCTCGCGAACGGGCTCACGTACCTCGACGCCGCGCGGCGCGCGGGGCTCCCGCCGTCGGACGTCCTCCCGAGGGTCTCGTTCTTCTTCAACGTGCACAACGTCTTCTTCGAGGAGGTGGCGAAATTCCGCGCGGCGCGCCGCCTCTGGGGGCGGCTCCTCGAGGAGCGCCTCGGCGTCGCCGACCCCGCGCTGAGGAGATTGCGCTTCCACGCGCAGACCGCGGGGAGCACGCTCACCGCGCAGGAGTCGCGCGTAAACGTGGCCCGCGTCGCCTTCCAGGCGCTCGCCGCGGTCCTCGGCGGCGCGCAGTCGCTCCACACGAACTCGTACGACGAGGCCCTTTCGCTCCCGTCGGAGGAGGCGGCGACGCTCGCGCTCCGGACGCAACAAGTTCTCGCGCACGAGACCGGCGTTCCGCGCGTCGTGGACCCGCTCGGAGGCTCCTACTTGGTCGAGCGGCTCACGACCGACCTCGAGACGAAGGCGCGCGCGATCCTCGCCGAGATCGACGCGCTCGGCGGCGTCCTCCCCGCGATCGAGGGCGGCTACTTCCACCGCGCGATCGCGCAGTCGGCCTACGCGTACCAGCGTGCGATCGAGCGCGGCGAGATCGAGATCGTCGGCGTGAACGCCGCCGTCACGAAGGACGCGGCGAGCGACGCGCGCCACCCGGGCGACGCCCGCCCATTCCGCGTCGGCGACGAGCGCGAGGCGGCGCAGAAGGAGCGCCTCGCCGCGTGGCGCGCGGCGCGCGACGGCGCGCGCGTGGACGCCTCGCTCGCGCGCCTCGAGGCCGGGGCGCGCGGCGCCGAGAACCTGCTCCCCGCGATGATCGACGCGGTCCGCGCGGGGGCGACGCTCGGAGAGATCGCGGGCCGCCTCCGCGCGGTGTTCGGCTCCTTCCGCGAGAAGGTGGCGTTCTGATGGGCGCGGCGCGGAAGCCGAGCCGGAAGCCCTCCCCCGCGCGGCGCGCCGGATCGAGTCGGACGACGCGCTCGCTCGCGAACCAGGCCGCGGGCCGCATTCTCGGGATCAACCACGTTGCCATCGCGGTCCGCTCTCTCGATGACAATATCGCCCTCTTCCGCCGCGTCCTCGGGGTCGAGCCGCGCGCGATCGAGGATCTCCCCGAGCACGGGGTCCGCGTCGCCCTCTTCGTCCTCGGCGAAGACCGGCTCGAGCTCCTCGAGCCCCTCGGCGAGAAGAGCCCAGTGGCGAAGTTCCTCGAGGCGCGCGGCGAGGGGCTCCACCACGTCTCGCTCTCCGTCGACGACATCGCAGCGGCCCTCGCGCGTCTCGACGCGTCTGGCGTCCCGCTCATCGACCGCGCCGGGCGGACCGGCGCCGAGGGAAAACTCGTCGCCTTCATCCACCCGAAGGGGACCGGCGGCATCCTCTTCGAGTTGAGCGAGGACGCGTCCCGACGGCGTCGCCCAACCGGAAGCCCCAAGAGCGGAAACCCGGAGATCGGATGAGCCGTATCAGATGCCCGTGGGAGCGCCGATCCCGCGACCCCGCGCACCACGACAGGAGGGCTTCATGACATCCGAACACCTCGACTACCGTGTCGTCGGCCTCGACGGCAAGGAGTACGGGCCGATCCCTCTCGCGACGCTGACCCAGTGGGTCCGCGAGGGGCGCGTGACGCGCGCGACGATCGTCCGCGCGGGCGACGGCCCCCTCGTCGAAGCGGGATCCCTCGCGGAGATCGCCGGGGCGTTCCCGATGTTGGAGGCCTTCCCGCCGCCGGCGCCGATCGGCGTCCCCCCGCATCCCGCCGCCGTCCCGATCCCGGCCCAGTTCAGCGCGTGGGGCTTCATCGAGAAGGGGTGGGGAATCGTCAAGGAGGACTGGATCATCTTCGGCACGATGTTCCTCCTCATGGCGCTCATCAATGCCGTTCCCTACGTGGGCCCCGTGGTCGGGTGCGTCATCGACGGGCCGATCGCGGTCGGGATCTGGCGCGCGATCCTCGGCCGGATCGAGGGGCGCCGCCCGACCGTCGGGATGATGTTCGACGGGTTCGACCGCTTCGGCGACGCCTTCCTGGCGACGCTCGTCATGGCGGTCCTCGCGACGCTCGGGTTCTTCTTCTGCGTGGTCCCGGGGATCTACCTCGTGATCATCTGGTCCTTCACCTATCCGATCATCGCCGAGACGCGGATGGGATTCTGGGACGCGATGCAGGCGAGCGCGCGCCTCACGCGCGGACACCGGATGGATCTCTTCCTCCTCCTCCTGGCGGGCGTCCTCGTCGAGATCCTGGGCCTCTTGTTCTGCATCGTCGGCGTCCTGATTGCGATGCCGGTCGTCTACGCCGCCTTCGCGTTCGCGTACCGCCAACTTCAGGAGGAGATGCGGCGAGGCGCGGGGGGCGCGCCGGGCGCGACCCCGATGCCCGCGCCGTCCGTGTGAGCCGCCTGGCGCGTGTGAGCCGCCCCACGCGAGCGAGACGCCCCGCCCGCGTGGGCGCCGTCCCGCCGCTCCCCCTCTCGGGGCGCGACCGCTCGGGCCGCGCGGTCGGGGCGCTCGCCCTGGCCGCCCTCCTCGCCCTCGCGGCCCTCCTTCCGGTCGCGCGCCCGCTCCCGATCGACGTCTGTCTCTTCAAGCGGGCGACCGGCCTCCCGTGTCTCGGCTGCGGGATGACGCGGTCGGTCTGCGCCATCGCGAAGGGCGAGTGGAGGGCGAGCCTCGCGCATCACCCCGCGGGGTGGCTCGCCGCGTTCGGCGCCCTCGGGGCCGCGATCTGGCTTGGGGTCGAGGCGCTGTCCGGGCGCGCGCTCCGGCCTCGACTGCGGCGCCGGCTCGCGGTCGGCCTCGTCGCGGCGTGCCTCGGCGTCGCGGCCGTCACGTGGGTCGCGCGACTTCTCACGCTCCGACACTGAGGTCCGCGGCTCCTCGCGCGCCGCGACCCTCTTCTCGCGCCGCGCGGCACCTCGCTCGCCGCGCGGCTCGTGATATAATGCCCGCGCCCCGAACCGGCGCGGACCCTTCCGGAGGTGATCGCATGATCTTTCCCGGCATGACCCTGAACCGGCACATCATCGAGATCCAACGCCAGCACCAGAGCGCGACCGGCGAGTTCAGCGGCCTCCTCTCCGACCTCGGCTTCGCGGTCAAGACGATCTCCTACCACGTCAACAAGGCGGGCCTCTCCGGCATACTCGGCCTCACCGGGAAAACGAACGTGCAGGGCGAGGAAGTGCAGAAGCTCGACGAGTACGCGAACGAGACGCTGACGCACGCGATGGAGGCGGGGGGCCACCTCTGCGTCATGGCGTCCGAGGAGTCGAAGGACCCGATCGCGATCCCGGACGGTTACCCGAAGGGGAAGTACGTCCTCCTCTTCGACCCGCTCGACGGCTCGTCGAACATCGACGTGAACGTGTCGATCGGGACGATCTTCGCGATCTATCGGCGGCGGTCGCCCGACGGAAAACCGGGGACGCTCGAGGACCTCTTGCAGAAGGGGCGCGACCTCGCGTGCGCCGGGTACGTCGTGTACGGCTCGAGCACGATGCTCGTCTACACGACCGGCAGGGGCGTGGCCGGGTTCACGCTCGACCCGGGGATCGGCGAGTTCCTCCTCTCGCACGAGACGATCCGTGTTCCCGAGCGCGGGAAGACGTACTCGGTGAACGAGGGGAACTCGCGCTTCTGGCACGAGAACGTCCGGCGCTTCGTCGATCACCTCAAGCAGGAGGACAAGGGGACGGGGCGGCCGTACTCGTCGCGCTACATCGGGTCGCTCGTCGCCGACTTCCACCGAAACTTGCTCACCGGCGGAATCTTCATGTACCCCGCGGACCACAAGGACCCGGCGAAGCCGAAGGGGAAACTGCGCCTCATGTACGAGGCGAACCCGCTCGCGTTCATCGTCGAGCAGGCGGGGGGATACGCGTCGACGGGCGAGGGCGCGATCCTCGACCTGGAGCCGAAGGAGCTCCACCAGCGCGTGCCGCTCTACATCGGCAGCCGCGAGGACGTGCGGCTCGCCGAGCGCTTCGTGCGCGGCGAGATGTGATCGCGGGGCATCGGCGGGCTCGCGGGCGCGCCGATCCGGATCGCTTCGCACGTCTCGGTCGGTTCGGTCGGTTCGCGGGGCTCGACCGCCTCGAGCGCCCGCTCACTCCGCGCCTCGCGCGCCGATCAGGGCGCGGCACGGGGACGCGCGCGGCGCGCAGGGCGACCCCGGCGCGACCGCCCGCAACGAGTCCCCTGGAACGAAACCGGGATCCACGAACGCATTCGCTTCCGCCACCCCGAACGTGTCGTCCGACCTGAAGGCGAGGTCATCGGTCGTCGCCCAGAACGCGTTGCAGCAGAGGCTGTCGACCGGGACGCCGGCCCCGGTCGTTCGCGACGCGATGAATCGGGAGACGGCGCCCTCGCCGGCGGCGAAGATGTTCCGGTTCACGACGACTTTCTGGCTCGGAAGGCCGGACCCGTCCAGGCCGATCGCGTCGCCGAGGCGCTCGGCGCGACACTGATGAAACGTGTTGTTGACGATCCTCATCTCGCCCCCGCGATTCCCACCGTGGCTCACGCGAATCGCTCCGCCGAATCCAGCGCTGTCGGCCTCGAAGAGATTGAAGAGGATCTTGACGTTTCCGAAGCCGAAGTCCTTGTAGATCGCGACGGCGCCACCGGCCCCCGCAGCGCGATTTCGGCGGAACAGATTGCCGGTGATCCGGGGCTTCCCACCTTGAATGATGATCGCCCCCCCGTCGCCGCGGGAGACGTTTCCCTCGAAGAGGTTCCCGTCGATGACCGGGTTGGACCACTTCACGCGGATCGCGCCGCCGCCGCGGCCGGCGCGGTTTCGGAGGAAGACGTTGTTCCGGATGACGGGAACGACCGACGGGATGCTGCCCATCAGGCCGATCGCCCCGCCAGAGTTGTGGATCCCCGCGTTCTCGGCCGCGTTCTCGAGGAACAGGTTGTCCTCGATGAGGGGAGCCGCTTCCCCTTCGATCCGTAACGCGCCACCGAAGTCCTCCTCGCAACTCTCGAACACGGAGCGCCGCACGACCGCCGTCCGGTCGGCGCGCCCGTAGAAGAGCATCCCGCCGTCGCGGAACCGGAGCCGCTCGAGGATCGTGTGTCGGGCCCCCTCGACCCACACGACCGTCCTCGCCGTGTCCCCGCCGGAGATGATGGGGAGAGGCCCCGCTTCCTCGCCTCGGATCACGACGCCGTTCCTCGGAAAGACGACTCCCCGGAACGTCATCCGCGGCCGCCCGAGGCAGTTCCGGATGCAGCGCACCTGCGTGCCCGAGTAGGCGCGCGACGTGTCCGCGCGGATGAGGACGCAGTCCCCCGAATCCGCGGCGTCGATCGCGTCCTGGATCGTGCGGGCCGCGGTCTCCCAGGAGGTGAAGGGAGTTGCGGGCGAGGGGCTGCCGAACCAGACCCGGAGCGTGTCGGCGGCGGCGGCCGGCCAGGGCGTGAGGGCGATGAGCGCGGCGCAGATGAGCGTGAGGGGGGGCACGCGTCGAGTGTAACGTAGGGCGCGGCGCGTGTCGCCGGATCGGCGCGAGGAGCGGCGCCCTCCTTCGCAAACCTATCCGCTCGGCGGGCTCGCTCGGATCGTCACCGATTGGGAGCATCCCGATCGAGCGAGCGGTACTGGATCGCCTCCGCGAGGTGCGCCTCGGCGATCGCGGCGCATCCGTCGAGGTCGGCGATCGTGCGGGCGACGCGGAGGACCCGGTGCACGCCGCGGGCCGAGAGCCCGAGCCGCTCGAGCGCGGCGCGCAGCAGGCGCGTGCCGCGCGCGTCGAGCGCGCAGTGGCGCTCGATCTCGCGCGTGGCGAGGCGCGCGTTCGGATTTGACGCGCCGCTCGTGGTCGGCGCGCCGTCCGGAGCCGCCGCGCCGTTCCGCGCGGATTGCCGCTCGCGCGCGACGAGGACCTCGGCGCGTACCTCTTCGGAGCTCCGCGAGCCCCCGTTCCCGACGAGGCTCTCGTACCGGAGCGGCGGCACCTCGACGTGGATGTCGATCCGATCGAGGAGCGGGCCGCTCACGCGGTTCCTGTAGGCGCGGACCTCGCGCGGCGTGCAGCGGCACGTTCGGCGCGGGTCTCCCAGGAACCCGCACCTGCACGGATTCATCGCCGCCGCGAGGGTGAAGCGAGCCGGGAAGGTCACCGTCCTCGAGACGCGCGCGATCGTCACGCGACCCTCCTCGACCGGTTGGCGGAGCGCCTCGAGCGCGGGGCGCTGGAACTCCGGCAACTCGTCGAGGAAGAGGACGCCGCGGTGCGCGAGGCTCACCTCGCCCGGGCGCGGGCCCGACCCACCCCCGACGAGCCCCGCGAACGAGACCGTGTGGTGGGGCGCGCGGAACGGCCGGGCGGCGAGGAGAGGCGTCTCGGGCGGAAGGAGCCCCGCCACCGAGTAGATCGCGCTGACCTCGATCGCCTCCTCGCGCGTGAGGTCCGGGAGGATGCCCGGCATGCGCTGCGCGAGCATCGTCTTGCCAGACCCGGGCGGACCCACGAAGAGAACGTTGTGGCCTCCCGCCGCCGCGACGAGGAGGGCCCTCTTGGCGTGCTCCTGCCCTCGGACGTCCGCGAGGTCGAGCGCGTGCCCCGCCAACCCCGCCGAGCCTGCCGCAGCGACGCTCGCGCTGCCGCCGGACGCGTCCTCGCCGGCCGCCAGCGCGCGCCTGTCCGGCGAGAGAAGCCGCACCGCCTCCTCGAGCGTCCGCGCCGGATGGACCGCCATCCCGTCGACCAGCGCCGCCTCGGCAGCGTTCGCCCAGGGGAGGAGCACCGCGTGTCGCCCCCGCCCTCGCGCGGCGACGACCATCGGCAGAACGCCGCGCGTGGGCCGGAGCGACCCGTCGAGTGACAACTCGCCGAGCATCACGAGGCCGTCCGGCTCAGCCTCTTCGACCTGCCCGCTCGCGAGGAGAATCCCGAGCGCGATCGGAAGGTCGTAGCGCGCGCCCTCCTTCCGCACCCCGGCCGGCGCGAGGTTCACGGTGATCTTCCGGACCGGGAACTCGAACCCCGAGTTCTTGATCGCCGCGGCGACCCGCTCGCGACTCTCGCGCACCGCCGCGTCGGGCAACCCGACGACCGAGAAGTACGGGAGCCCGGCCGCGATGTCCGTCTCCACCTCGACGAGGAAGCCCTCGATCCCCGCGAAGGCCGCCGTCGTCACCCGCGCCAGCATCGTCCGCCCCCCGAGCCCCAAACGCAGGAAGCCTGCCAGCGAGGAGCGCCCTCACAAATCGCTGCGGGCTCTTGGCGCGATGAGGGTCACGAGCGATTCCGGAATCCCCGCGCCCGCGCGCCCGTCAACGCGCGTGGACGCTCGAGCGGCGGCGGCGCCAACCCGGGGCGTCGTTGCGGCCGAGACCATTGACCCGAGCGAACCGTCCCGGTAGTCTCCTCGCGCTCGCGCCGAGAGAAAGGAGGAGGTCCGCATGCTCGCAATCTGGGTCGGGTTCGCCGCGGGAGCGCTCCACGTCCTGTCGGGCCCCGACCACCTCGCCGCGGTCGCGCCCCTCTCGGTCGCGCGCCGCGTCCGTCACTGGGCCGTCGGCGCGCGCTGGGGGCTGGGCCACGCGGCGGGCGTCCTCGCCGTCGGCGCGGCCGCGCTTGCGGCGCGCGGCGCGTTCGACGTGGGCGCGCTCCCGCCTTGGGGCGAGAAGCCGGTCGGGATCGCGCTCGTCCTTCTCGGCCTGTGGGGACTTCGGCGCGCCCGCTCGCGGTGGCTGCACGAGCACGAGCACGAGCCGGGCGGCCCCGTGCACGTCCACGTTCACGCGCACGAGGGCGGCGTCGAGCGCGCGCACGCGGCGCCCGGACACGCGGGCGAGCACGCGGCCGCCGAGCACGCGGGCGCGCGTTCGGCGTCCGCCCATCACCACGGCCACGCGGCCTTCTGGATCGGCACGCTCCACGGGTTCGCCGGCTCGGCGCACCTTCTCGGCGTCCTGCCGGCGATCGCCCTTCCCTCGCGCGCGGACGCTCTCCTCTACCTCGCCGGTTTCGGGGCGGGGACGGTCGCCGCGATGGCCGCCTTCGCGCAGGGCGTGGGCCTCGCGGCGGCGCGGCTCGCCTCGATCGCCCGCGGGGGCGAGCGCGCGTACCGGCTCCTCCTCGGCGGCGCCTCGGCGACGGCGGTCCTCGTCGGCGCCGTCTGGATTCTCTCCGCCTGACCGGCGAGCCTCGTCGCGAGCCTCGTCGCGGGCCTCGTCGCCGGGCGCGCGATGGACCGCGACCCGCCGGCGCCGCGCGCGAGCGCCGCGGCACGGGCATGGCTGGAGGCGTGATGTCGCGAGACGTCGCCATTCGATTCGTCGCGAAGGATGCGGCTCCAGGCGCGGCGGGAGCGCCGCCCGCCCGCCTCGATCGCTTCCTCGCGTCGCGATTCCCCGCGCTGTCGCGGGCTGACTTCGCGCGCCTGATCGCGTCGGGCGGCGTCCTCGTCGACGGGCGCTGCGCGCCGAAGGGCCTCCTCCTCCGCGACGGGCAGGAGATCCGCCTCACGCTCCCGGAGGCGCGCGCCCGCTGGATCGTCGAGCCGGACCCGACGCTCCGCCTCGCCGTCCACTTCGAGGACCCGCACCTCGTCTGCGTCGAGAAGCCGCCGGGGATCCCGTGCCTCCCGATCCGCCCGGACGAGCGCGGCACCGTCGCGAACGGGCTCGTCGCGCGATACCCGGAACTGAACGCGATCGGGAAGCCGCTCGAGGCCGGGCTCGTCCATCGCCTCGACACGGGGACGTCGGGACTGCTCGTCGCGGCGCGCACCCCGGATGCGCACGAGAGGATGCGCGCGGCGTGGCGCGCCGGCGAGGTCACGAAGATCTACCTCGCGGTCGTGCGCGGGGCCGTGCGCGAGCCGGGCCGGATCGAGGCGCCGATCGCCGCGCACCCGAAGAGCGCGCGCCGCATGATCGTCGCGCGCGATCCCGCGGATTCGGAGGCGCTCGCGACGCACACTGAATACGAGCCGATCCGCGTCGTCGAGGGGCGGACGCTCCTCCGCGTCCGTCTCGTGGAAGGACGGCGACACCAGATCCGCGTGCACCTCGCCTCGATCGGACATCCGGTGGTCGGCGACGCGGTCTACGGGAGAAACGCTGGGGACGTCGGCGTCGGGCGAGGCGAAGAGGGGACGCGAGGCGTACGGGGGGCGCGCGACGAGGGGCGATCGCGCGACGAAGGGGGATCGGCAGGCGGACGCGCCGCGCCGGAGTCGCGCCTCGCGCTCCACGCGCACCGCGTCACGCTGCCGCACCCCGAGACGGGCCGCCCGCTCTCCCTCGAGAGCCCTCTCCCGGCGGACCTCGCCGCGCTCCTCGAAGTATGAGACGCCCCGCGGTCGCCGCGCTCGGCGTCGCGCTCGTCGCGTGCCTCGCGCACGCGCCCGCGATCCGCGGCGGGTTCCTCAACTGGGACGACGAAGCGTACCTCCTCGAGAACCCGCTCGTGGAGGCGATCACGCCGGAGGATCTCGCCCGGATGCTCACGAGGTCGCACGCCGCGAACTGGCATCCGCTCACGTGGCTCTCGCACGCGGTGGACCTCGCGCTCTTCGGGCGCTCGCCGGCGGGGCATCACGCGGTGAGCGTCCTCCTCCACGGGGCGAACGCGGCGCTCCTCTTCCTCGCGCTGCGCGCCCTCACGGGCGCGGGCGGGCGGAGCGCGGTGGTGGCCCTCCTCTTCGGCGCGCACCCGCTCCGCGTCGAATCGGTCGCGTGGCTCTCCGAGAGGAAGGACCTCCTCTGCGGCTTCTTCGCATTCACGACGCTCGCCGCCCACGCGCGCTACGCGGCGCGCCCCTCGCCGACGCGCTACGGCGCGGTCGTCGCCGCGCTCGCCCTCGCCCTCCTCTCGAAGCCGATGGCCGTCACCGTGCCGATCGTCCTGCTCCTCCTCGACGCGTGGCCGCTGAGGCGCCTGTCGCTCGCGGCGCTCCTCGAGAAGGTCCCGCTCCTGGGGCTCTCGATCGCCGCGGGGGTCGCGACGGTCGCCGCGCAGTCGGCGGGCGGCGCGACGGTCGCGCTCGAGGCGATCCCCTTCTCCGAGCGCGCGCGGAACGCGGTCGTCGCGGTCGCGGCCTACGTCGCCAAGACGCTCGCGCCGGTCGGCCTCTCGCCGTACACGCCGTTCCCGGGCGTCGCGGGCGCCCCGCCGCGGCCCGGCGCCGTCGTCGCGCTCTCGGCGCTCGCCGTCCTCGGGGCGAGCGTCGCCGCCGCGCGCGCCGCCCGCCGCGCCCCGCACGTCGCCGTCGGCTGGGCGTGGTTCCTCGTCATGCTCCTGCCGGTCATCGGCCTCGTGCAGGTCGGCTCGCAGGCGATGGCTGACCGCTACACGTACCTCCCCACCGTGGGTCTTCTCGTGGCGATCGTGTGGGGGCTCGGCGAGCCGTGCGCCGGGGCGCGCCACGCGACGGCGTGCCGCTTCGCGCTCCCGACCGCCGTCGCGCTCGCCGTGGCCGTCCTCGCGACGCTCTCGTGGAAGCAGAGCGCCACGTGGCGCGACTCGGAGACGCTGTGGCGGCGCGCGCTCGAGGTCGGTCCGCCCTCCGCGGTCGCGCACAACAACCTCGGCCGCGCCCTCGTCGCCGAGGGCCGCGCCGACGAGGGAATCGCGTGCTACCACGAGGCGCTCCGTCTCGACCCGGACTTCGAGCTCGCGCACTTCAACCTCGGGATCGCGCTCTCGACGCAGGGGAAGGGCGAGGACGCGATGGCGGCGTTCGACGCGGCGCTCCGGGCCCGCCAAGACTTCGCGGATGCGCGCTACCAGATCGCGAACCGCCTCGCGCGCGCCGGGCGGGTCGACGAGGCACTCGCCGCGTATCGGGAGCTCGTGCGCGCGGCGCCGCGCCACGCGCTCGGCCACTACGATCTCGGCGTCCTCCTCGCCGCGCGCGGGGCGCGCGACGACGCGATCGGCCACTATCGGGCCGCGATCGCGGCGCGCCCGCGCCACGCCGAGGCGCTTGTGAACCTCGCGGCGCTCCTCACCGAGCGCCGCGACCTCGCGGAGGCGCGCCGCCTCGCGCGCCGCGTCCTCGCGAGCGCGCCGCGCCCCGAGCAGGCGGAGCAGGCGCGCGCGCTCCTTCGCGAGATCGAGCGGCTCAGCGCTCCCGCAGGCGCGCCCGGATCGCCATCTGCGCCGCGATGAGCCCCGCGAGGAGGCCGTCCTCGTATTGGAAGATCGGGTTCCCGGAGATCTTCGGGTTGTCGTGCGGCTGGAGCGTGTCGTCGAACGTCGCGGTGGGCTCGACGCGGCGGGCGATCGCGAGAACCTTGTCGCGCTGCCGGACGATCATCTCCTCGAGAAGTCTGACGAGAGCGTCCTCGGTCACGTCCGCGTCCGCCGTCACTCCCCGGTGAAGCGGGGCTCCCGCTTCTCGAGGAAGGCGCTCGTCCCCTCCTCCTTGTCGCGCGACTCGAAGAGGATCGCCTGGATGAGCGACTCCACCTCGAGGCCGGCGTGGAGCGGCATCTCCGCGGCGAGCGTCATCGCCTTCTTCGCGAGACGGATCGCGAGCGGCCCGCGCTTGAGGATGCGCGCCGCGATCTCGCGCGTCCGCGCGAGGAGATCCGCGGGCGCCACGACCGCCGCGACGAGCCCGATCCGCTCCGCCTCCTTCGCGTCGATCAGGTCGCCGGTGAGGATGAGGGCGCGCGCGCGGCTCCAGCCGATCGCGCGCGGAAGGCGCTGCGTGCCGCCGGCCGCGGGGATGATGCCGAGGTTCGCCTCGGGGAGCCCGAAGCGCGCCCCCTCCGACGCGACGCGGATGTCGCACGCGAGCGCGAGCTCGAACCCGCCGCCGAGCGCGTAGCCGTTCACGGCCGCGAGCGTCGGCTTCTCGAACGCCTCGATCGCGGCGAAGAGCCGGTTGTTGAGGCCGAGGAGCGCCTCGCGGCGGCGGCGCGCGCGGATCGCGTTGATGTCCGCGCCGCTCACGAACGACTTGTCGCCGGCGCCCGTGACGATCAGCGCTCCGACGGCGTCGTCCGCGCGCGCGGCGTCGAGCGCCTGGTAGAATTCGGCGATCACGCGGTCGTTGATCGCGTTCCGCGCCTCGGGCCGGTTCACGGTGAGGACGGCGATCCGGTCGCGGACCTCGTAACGAAGCGTCTCGTACGCCACGGGCATCTCCTCTCGACTCCTTCTCCGTCCTTAGCGGGCGGGCGCGCCGGCCGCGGCGAGAAGGTCCGCGTACGACGCCGCGATGAGGTCCGCGCTCCGCACGCGCAAGGCGGCCGCGACCCGCTCGACCTCCGCGCGAGCCGCGCCCTCCGAATCGCCCCCCGCCATCACCCGCTCGATCTCGACGAAGTGGCCCAGCCCGTCGACCGCGTCGAGGTGGATCCGGGTCGACTCGAGCAAATACACGATGCGCTCCTTCCTCACGCGCGCCACGGTCCCGAGCGTGTCGGCGAGAAGCCGCCGGAGCCCATCGACGTCCGACCGAAGGTCGACGAGCGCGTAGTCGGAGCGGCGCGCTCCCGCCTGGTCCGCCCTTCGATAGAAGATGAGCTCTCCGCTCGTGGCGCCGGGCGCGTCCGCGTCCTCGATCCGCCGGAGTTTCAGCCGCCCCTCCGGGACGTGGAAGTACGTGTCCTCCTGCCGCAGGCGCGCCGCGCGCCGCGCCCCGAGCCGCCGCGCCGCGTCCTCCGCGGCGACGAGGTCTTGGCACCGCGCCTTGATCTCGATGTTCCGCCGGTCAGTCACGCGCCGACGTCCCCCTGTAGTCGAAGACGCCGCGCCCCGCCTTGCGTCCGAGGCGCCCCGCCTTCACGTATTGTCTGAGGAGCGGCGACGGCCGGAACCGGTCGCCGAGCGTCGAGTGCAAGTACTCGAGGATCGACAGACGCGTGTCGAGCCCGACGAGGTCGACCAATTCGAACGGCCCCATCGGGTGGTTGAGGCCGAGCTTGAGCGCGCGGTCGATCTCCTCGGCGCCCGCCACGCCCTCCTCGAGCATGCGGAACGCCTCGTTCCCGATCAGCGCGTTCATGCGCGACGTCACGAAGCCGGGCGACTCGCGCACCTCGACCGTCTCCTTCCCCATCGCGCGGGCGACCGCGTGCGTCGCCTCGACGGTCGGCGCGCTCGTCTCGAGCCCGCGGATCACCTCGACGAGACGCATGAGCGGCACCGGGTTGAAGAAGTGCATGCCGACGACGCGGTCGGGGCGGCCGCAGCCGGCGCCGATCTCGGTGATCGAGAGGGACGACGTGTTCGTCGCGAAGATCGCGTGCGGGTCCGTGCACGCGTGCGCGCGGCGGAGCGTGCCGATCTTGAGGTCGGTCTTCTCGGGGACCGCCTCGATCACGAAGTCCGCGCCCGCGACGCCCCGCTCGAGCTGGTCGTCGAGGTCGATCCGGCCGAGCGACGCGACCATCGCGTCCTCGGTGACCTTCCCCTTCTCGACGCCCTTCTTGAGCGATTGCTTGATCGCGATGAGCGCCTCCCCGAGGATTTGCGCGTTCAGATCGATGAGCGTCGTCTCGAAGCCGCCCTGCGCCGCGACCTGCGCGATGCCGCGGCCCATCGTCCCCGAGCCGACGACCGCGATCTTCCGGACCTCGGGCTTCGTCGCCGCCATGGCGGCGAGGATAGCAGAGGGCCGCGCGCCCACCAAGCGCCGCATTCCTCCTCCGCGTTCCCCCGCCGGCCCGGCCCCCGCTTGCCTCGCCGGGGCGGCTCGCCTAATGTCGCGGATGATGGACGGAGCGAACGATTCGAAGGCGACGGCGCCGATTCGGCCCGCGCGGCTCAAGCCCGGCGTGACGGTCGAGACGATCGAAGCGCGCAAGGGCGTCGCGCCGTCCACGCTCGGCGCGGGTGGAGGCGCCGGCGCGGGCGCGCAGGGCGGCGCGGACGGCGTCATCCGCGGCAAGGCGCTCATCTTCTGGGATCCGGAGCGCTCCGGCCGAAAGCGCGACGCGATCGACACCGACCAGATCACGCCCGCCGCGGACTGCGTGTCGGAGAGCCTCGACACGCTCGACGAGCGCTGGAAGGCGGGCGCCTTTCGCTACCTCATGCCGGACTTCCGCGCGCGGGTCCACGCGGGCGAGACGTTCCTCGTCGCGGGTGAGCGCTTCGCGATCGGCTCGAGCCGCGAGATGTCCCCCGCGGGGCTGAAGGGCGTCGCCGAGGAGGCCGGCCTCACGCTCGTCGTCGTCTGCGGCGCGAACATGGGGGACATCTTCCGACGAAACGCGCTCAACCTGGGGCTCCACGTCGTGCAGTCGCCCGAGGCGGTCGCCGACGCGCGCGACGGCGACGTCCTCGCGTTCGATCCGGGGTCGCGCGCGCTCGCGAACGAGACGCGGGGGACGCGCTACGAGCCGATCCCGCTCGCCGCGAAGGAGGAGGAGATCCGCTGGAGCGGAGGGATCATCGCCGTCGGGCGACGCGAGTTCCTCGCCTCGCTCCGGCGCGCGCCGGCCGTCGAGTTCCCGGACGCGGCGGTCGCGCGGCGCCTCACGACCACCGAGCAGATCGTCTGGGCGCACCGCGTCGACCGCGCGGCCGAGGTGCGTCGCGGCGTGACCCTCCTCGTGCAGGCCGACCTCCTCCCCGCCTCCGACGGCACCGCGCCCCTCGCGATCCACACGTTCAACCAGATCACCGGGGGCGACGCGATCTTCCCGCGCCAGGCCGCGATCGCGAACGACCACTTCGTCTTCACGGGGAAGGAGGCGGACGAGCGGCAGACCTCGATCAGCCGCGCGTTCGCGCGCCTCCACGGCATCGAGTCGCCGCGCTACGCGACGCCCGGCGACGGCATCTTCCACTTCTACTTCCCCGAGCAGGGGCTGATCGTGCCGGGCGGGTTCTATCCCGGCGCCGACTCGCACAGCCGCGCGTACGGCACGTACGGCGCGGTCGGGATCGGCGTCGGCTCGACGACGCTCGGCTTCGGCTGGGCGACGGGCGCCGTCTTCTTCACGCTCGCCGAGCAGCGTCGCGTCCGCTTCACGGGGCGCCTCCAGCCGTGGGTCACGGGGAAGGACATCGTGCTCGCGCTCATCAAGCGCTGGGGGACCGAGCAGGCGCGTGGGATGGGCGTCGAGTTCGTCGACGCGAACCGCCAACTCCCGATCCCCTACCGCAACACGATCGCGAACATGATGGCAGAGGCGGAGGCGCAGAACGGGATCTTCGCGCCGGACGAGGTCACGGCCGCGTGGTTCCGCGAGCGCGGCATCGCGCTCCCGTACCCCGCGATCGCGCCGGGCGCGGACGCCGCGTACGCGATCGACGAGGAATTGTCGCTCACCGAGGTGATCCCGCTCATCGCGAAGCCGTGGAGCCCGGGAAACGCGTTTCCGGCCGACGAGGTCGCGCGCGAGCGCATCACGTTCACGAAGGCGTTCATCGGCTCGTGCACGAACGGCGGGTACGACGACCTCCTGCAGGCGGCGCTCGTGCTCGCGGCGGCGCGCCGCGCCGGCGCCGCGCGCGTCGCCGAGGGCGTCTCGTTCGTCGTCTTCCCGGGGAGCGGGCGCGTGAAGCGAGAGATCGAGCGCGCGGAGCCGCGCCTCGGCGGCGCCTCGATCGCGGAGGTCCTGCGCGCGTCCGGCGCCGCGATCCGCGACTCGTGGTGCGGGCCCTGCTTCGGCCAGGGGCCGGACTCCCTCGAGAAGGGCGAGCGCGCGATCACCTCGTTCAACCGGAACTGGCAGAACCGGATGGGAGTCGGCGGGGAGGGCTTCCTCGCGAGCCCGGCGGTCGTCGCGTCGTCCGCGCTCGCGGGCTACATGGCGCCGCCGTCGGAATTGGGGCTTCGCTGGGACCCGGAGGCGTTCGGGATCTAGGTGCGGCGCGCCGCGGGGCCGCGATCAGGCGCGCGGCCGCCGGAGCGTCGACCAGCCGCGCAGGATGACGAGCGCGGCGGCGATCTTCAAGACCTCGCCCGGGAGGAACGGGAGGAGCCCAGCCGCGATGGCGCGCTCCGGCCCCAGGAACCGCGCGAGCACGGCGAGCCCTCCGACGAAGATCACCGCGTGCGAGGCGAGCGACGCGACGACGATCCGCGCGACGCTCGAACGCGGCGACGCGAACGCGCCGGCGACGAACGCGGCGGGCGGAAACGCGAGGAGGTATCCCGCGGTCGCCCCGACGAGGACGCCCGGGCCCGCCGCCCCGCCGGCGAAGACGGGGAGCCCCGCGATCCCCTCCGCGACGTAGAGCGCGAGAGCGAGCGCGCCGCGCCGCGCGCCGAGGAAGAATCCGACGAGGAGAAGCGCGAGCGTCTGCCCGGTCACCGGCACCGGCGATCCCGGGATCGGGACCGCGACCTGCGCGGCGACCGCCACCGCGAGGCTCGCGGCGAGCGCGGCCGCGAGGTCACGCGTCGCGGCGGAGAGTCGGGCGCCGACCGGCAGCGCGGCCGGACGATTCGCGGGCGTGGGCGCGGGCGCTCTCATGGCCTCACGCATCCCCCGTCTTCTTGGGCGCGATCCAGTCCTTCGTCTTGAGGATCGCGTTCACGCCGGCCCGGTCCTCGTCCGTCGGGAGCACCGTCTTCGCGTACTCCTCGTACGCCGCGGCCGTCAACTCCTCGCCGGTCACCGAGAAGCACTTCCCGGCGTGCTTCCCGATCGACCGGTTGAACTTGACGTCCGGCATGTACAGTTTCGGCTCGCCCTCCGCGAGGTGCTTGTTGAGCCGCTCGCACAGTTCCTTCACCTCTTCGAAGTAGAGCGTCCGCGCGTACTCGTTGAGGCTCCCCTTGTCCGCGGGCCGTGCGTTCTGGTCCTCGTCGAAGCGCCCCTTGAGCCCCCACACGTAGGCCCAGTGCGCGCTCGAGGAGTGGTCCGTGCCGAACAGGTCGTACGCGGTCGGCACCCACTTGTTGAAGTACTTCTGGATCAGGCGTGATGGGATCTTGGCGGCCTTCGCGATTCGAAGTAGCCCGTCGTTCCCGGTCCCGAGGTGGAACGCCTCCTCCTTGAGCATCGGCCGCATGCTGCGCGCGAGCGGCGCGAACGACGAGCGCGAGAGCATCTTGAGTTGGAATTTCCCGTCGCGGTCGATGAACTGCGTGTACACGTAGAAGTCGAGCCAGTTCTCCACGTCCTCGTTGAAGGAGCCGAGGAGCCGCTTGTTCTCGTACGCGCGCCGCTCGAGGAGCTTCAGCGCCTCGACGCGGCCGGAGTAGCCGAAGTGGTCGATGAGGAGCACCGACATCTGCCAGCCGTGCCGCATCTCCTCGCACATCACGCGGACGAGGCTCCGCAGGTCGCGCTCGTTGGGGTACGTGTTGACGAGGTGTCGCTGCTGCTCGACGGAGGCGAACTCGGTGTCGCCCTGATACACGATGAGGTTGAGGAGCGCGTCCTGGATCCTCTGCTCCGGGATCTGGGTGACCTTCTCCCACTTCCGGTTTCCCCGGTAGTCGCCGAACTCGATCTCCTCGGTCTCCAGATCGCCGAAGAGCGCCGTCCACTCGTAGCCCTTCAGCAATTCCTGGTCGAGGCCGATCTCGTCCTGCCACTCGCGGAAGAGGTCGATCCAGTCGTCGAACGTGTGGATCTTCTGCATCGTGCTCCCTCTCGTTCTCCTCGGTGGCGCGCCGCCCTCGCGGGTGGAGTTGCGGGCGCGGCGTTGACCGTATAATCTATCGGACCGGGTCCGTGGTTTCCAGAAAAATTTCGACCCGAAGGGACGTCCCATCCCGCAACTCCTCGCCATCGTCGGGACCGACATCCCGCGCGTGCTCGGAGCCTACTGGTTCTGGCTCGCGGCGGTCTCGGTCGCGTGCTTCCTGCTCGAGCGTCTCCGGCCGTGGCGCCCGCAGAAGGCGTTTCGGCCGCAGTTCACGCAGGACCTCTTCTGGCTCGTCTTCAACGGGCACTTCCTGGGGCTCGCGCTCGGGCTCGTCGGCGGGCGCGCGGCGCACGCGGCGAACGCGGCGCTGGGCGGCCTCGGCCTCCCGGCGCCCGGCCTCATCGCCTTCCTCGCGGGCGCCCCCTTCGCCGTCCAGTTCGTCGTCCTCCTCGTCTACAAGGACTTCCTCGAGTACTGCGTCCACAACCTGCTCCACCGCGTCCCCTGGCTCTGGGAGTTCCACAAGGTCCACCACTCGGTGGAGATCCTCGACTGGATCGGGAACTTCCGCTTCCACTGGATGGAGCCGATCGTCTACAAGTCGCTCACGTACTTCCCGCTCGCCGCGGTCGGGCTCGCGAGCCCCGACCTCGTCGCGAACGTGATCCTCCCCGTCGAGGTCGTCACGCTCGCGGTGAGCCACCTCAACCACTCGAACCTCGCGATCTCGTGGGGGCCGCTCCGCTACGTGATCAATTCGCCGAAGATGCACGTCTGGCACCACGACGTCATCCCGCGCGGCGGCTACGGCAAGAACTTCGGGATCGTGCTGTCGGTGTGGGACTGGATCTTCCGCACCGCCTACATGCCCGAGGGGCTGCCGGAGCGGTTGGGTTTCGCGGGGATGAAGACGTTTCCGAGGAGTCTCACGGGGAGGTTGATCCACCCGCTGCGGCTGGCGGGTCGGACGGAGCGGCCGGGGCCCGGCTGAGACGCGCCCGGGCGGCGGCCCTATTCGGGGATCGTCAGCGTCGAGTCCTTCTCCGACTTGCGGATCACGCGGCAGAGGCTCAGGAAGTGCCCGGCGAACTTGCTCCCGGCGCTCTCGGCGCTCGAGAGGTTCACGACGATCTGCGCGTGGCCGCCGCGGTCATCGACGCCCATCGAGACCCCCTGGTCCACGTACGACGTCACGCCGGTCATCGACAGCACATTGTGCCCGGAGACGACCTCGAGCACGGTGCCGAGGTGCTCGCGGACGCCGGGCGCGAGGTAGAGCACGTCGACCCACTCATCCTGGATGATCTGCGATAGTTCGGTCGAGTCACGGAACGGGATCATGCGGTAGTAGATCGGCAGGTCGACGACCTCCTCGGTCGGGTACGCCGCCATGAGCTTCGCCACGGAGCGGGCGGCCGCTTCCGACTCGACGTCGCCCGGCTCGTAGAGGAGGCCGATCAGGATGTCGCCGCGCGCCTTCTCGGTCAGGTTGCGGTCGTAGGCGAGCGCCTTGAGGAAGATCGGCACCTGCACCTCCGCCGAGACGGCCATCGGCTCCGCGCGCGCGACGCCGCTCCAGCCGACGACGGCGGACACGAGCCCGACGAGCGCGGCGTGCATCGGCGCGGGGATGCCTCGCTGGAATGGTTTTTCTCGCACTGGTCCTGGACGATCTAGAATAGAAGCTTCAAGCCCACGAGATTCTGGTCGTCGAAGAACTCGGACGTCGATTGCCGCGTGTAATCGACCTCGATCCGCCCCCCGCCGACCGGCGCGCGCACGCCGCCGCCGAACGTCGCCCCCCATGGGGACTCGTCCGCTCCCGTCGCCGTCACGCCGCCACGAAGGACGAGCGATTCACGCCACGTGTACTCCGCCCCGAATCGGTACGAGCCCTCGGCGAACGTGCTGCTCTCGAACCCGGTGAGAAGCCTGAGCGAGCCGTTTTCGCCCTGGAACGCGTCGTACGAGAACCCGACGCGGAACGAGCTCGGCAGCTCGAACGCCGCCGACTCGGTCACGACCGTCCGCGGCGAGGCGCTCGGGTCGCCGCCTGGCGGTTCCGCCGGGAACCCGAAGTCGGGGCCCTCGAACCGCATCTTCGGCCCGAAGCTCTTCATCACGGCGCCGAAGCGCACGCCGCGCGCCGGCAGCGCGTACTGCACGCCCACGTCGAACGCGAAGCCGGTCGCCTTCTCGTTCCGGATCGATTCGGTGACGAGGTTCGCCGTGACGCCGACCGCGACGCGCTCCGTGAGCGATCGGGCGTACGTGAGCCCGAGCACCGAGGAACTGGGCGAGAACCGCTCCCCCGTCTCGCCGCCGGCGTCCTCGGTCGTGACGGCGATCTCGCCGAGGGCGAGCGCCTTCACGGCGAACCCGATCGTGCCGATCCCGGCGAACTCCCGCGTCACGCCGGCGTAGTGCACGTCGGAGTCGACGAGGTACGACATGGTGCTAAAGAGGATCTCCGTTCCCTCGAGGGACGCGGCCCCCGCCGGGTTCCAGAAGAGCGCCTCGACGCCGGTCGCGTCGGCGATCGCCGACCCGGAGAGCGCGGTGCCGCGAGGCCCGACCGGAATGCGCAGCTCCTGCCCGCCCGACGTTCCCGCGCGCGCCGAGCCGGCGGCCCCGGCGCTCGACGCCGCGAGGAGCGTGCCCACCGCGGCCATCGCCGCGAGTGCCAGTGTCCGCTTCATGATCAAACCCCTCCTCCCGCCTAGAAGGTGTTGAGCCGTTCCTTCTCGACGAAGACGGCCAACTTGCCCTTTTGCGTCTCGGCGCCGTCGACCTCGGCCACCCAGAAGTAGATGCCGCTCGCGACGGGGAGCCCCCGATCGGTCAGGAGGTCCCAGTCGACGGTCCCCTCGGTCGCGTCGTCGCGCACGAGCGTGCGCACGAGGTCGCCCGCGAGGTTGAAGATCCGGATCGTCACCTTCCGAGGCGGCAGCGACGCGAAGCGAAGGACCCGGTTGAACTGGTTCTGCTCGTACGTCGAGCGGTTGTAGTACGGGTTGGGGATTGGCATGATGCGACTCTCGGCGGTGAGCACCGTGCCGTCCGCCTCCCCCGGCGCCTTCGCGTGGTACTCGTAGACGTCGTCGATCGCGAGGACCTTCTTCGTGACGAGCCGGATGCGCGTCCCGGCCGCCGGCTGCGGGCCGGTGGTCGCGCCGTCCACGCGGTAGAAGAAGAACCGCCCGTAGCCGAGGAACTCGTCGTTCGGGTCGTAGGTCTCCGAGGAGAGGCCCGGGTCGCTCCAGTTCACGGAGGCATAGGGGATGTTCCGGAAGTAGATCCCGTCGCCCCAGCCCCACGCGTCCGGCGTCACGTCGTACTCGTCGAAGACCATCGCCGTGATCCGGACGTCGTCCGTCGTGTCGTTCGGCGTGTTGATCCCGATGTCCCACACCTCCCACGGCACGCGCCCCGGGAAGCGGCCCGAATAGAAGTCGGGCCGGCCGAAGTAGTCCCAGGCGTACTCCGTGCTGTCCGCCACGAAGCGGATCTCGTAGTCGTGGCTCGCGTCGTAGATCGGCTCGAAGCGCGTGAAGCGCTCGAGCGTGTGCTCGCCGAGCGGGTCGATGTACCACTCGCCGGAGCAGTTGCCGGTGTCGTAGGTGTAGACGACGTCGGTTTCGCTCCCGTCGCCGCACACCTCGACGACCTTCTTCGCTCCCGGCGACACGCCGATCACGCGCACCATGATGCCGCTCACGACCGGGTACGTGTAATCGCCGTCGAACTTCGTCTGCGCCGTGAGGACCGACTGCGGGACGGGGCCGATCTCGGCGAGGTTCCAGGTGAGCGCGCCGAGGCCGTTCTCCTCGAACGTCACCCGATAGTCCTTCGATTCGACGAGGCGCGGGTCGAGGTACTCGAGGATCACCTCGCCGTCGCCGTTCCCCGCGACGTGGTCCGCCTCGTCGAACAGGACGGCGCTCGATCCGGAGGGCACGATCCGGAGCGGCCGGATTCCGCTCTCGAGCGGGTACGTCGAGAGGTGTCCCACGACGCTCCCCCCCACCTCGAATGGCACGGTGTGGTTCACGTCGTACGAGTACGCGGTCACCGCGAAGAAGTACTCGCGGTTGTTGACCAGTTTCCCGCCGCGGATCGCGTCGGTCGTGATCACCATGTGGTTCGTGATCCCCTCGTTCGTGCCCTGCTGGATCACGATCCGCTCGTAGGTCCCCTTCTCGGGCGAGAACACGTCGTCGTAGAGGATGCCGACGGAATCGACGAGATCGAACGTCGCGATCCGCTCCCACGGCCCGCCGAGCGAGAGGCTCTGGTACACGTCGTACCCCTCGAAGTGGTACTCCTGGGCGAGCGCGGCGTTGACCGAGACGTTTCCTTCGCTCTGCGTGCCCCAGATGAGGTCGATCTTCCTGTTGAAGGCGCGCGACGAGACCGCGGGCCCCGGCGGCGGCGAGGCGATCTGGAAGTCGAGGTCGTAGGCGGCTTGCGCGAAGTCGTCGCCCGATTGGAGGACGCGCACCGAGGAGAGGCGGTTCGCCCCCTGCCCGACGATGACGCCGACGACGATCTCCTGCGTGTCGCCCGGCGCCATCTGGAACGGGCCGGACGAAAGTTGCATGCGCCGATCCGACGGGTCGGAGTCGAGATCGCCGGCCCCCGTCACCGGGTCTCCGGTGAGTTGGAACGACACGGGAGTGCCCGCCGGATACTCGTACGGGCTCCCGTCCGCCAAGAGCCCCCGCATGTAGTTGTAGCTCTGGACGGCCGATTGCGGGTCGGTCCCGTTGGTGTACCGGCTGAACGAGGACATCGGCAGGCGGACCATCTGGCCCGGATTCAGCGGGTCCGGGACCAACGGCCCTTGGAAGAAATCGAAGCCGACCGCGGGCGGGGTCGTCGCGTAGAGCTGGTCCGTGTTCGTCGAGTTGTACGCGTACCCGAGCGAGCGCGTCGTGTCGCACCCCACCAGGTCGTCGAGGTAACCACCGAGATCCGGGTCGCTCCAGAACGTCACGAACATCGAGTCGAGCTGGTTTCCGCCCTTGTTGATGATCACGTACCTCATGAAGGCGCAGTTCCCGAGCGGGTTCTGTTGGTTGAAGGCGAAGACCGTCTGCTGGATCTCGACGCCGAGCGGGGCGCTCCGCCCCGCGCCGTTCAGGTGCACGGACTGGTCGGCGTCGTTGTAGACGCACCAGAGCGTCAGGTCGCCGGTGACGGCGGGGCGGCCCTGCGCATCGAGAGGCGCCCCGTCTTGAACGGGCCAGTTCAGGTAGTCGCTCGACGTGGTGTCGCCCGGCGTGATGCGATAAACCTTGAAGCGCGCGTTGTCGGGAAGCGCGGCGCCGTCCTGGATCGGCCCCGGGACGAACTCCTGCGAGTACTCGCCCACGGTCACCCGGAGCGAGTCGTTCACCTTGGCGCCGAGCCAGAGCCCCGCGGCGAAGACCACGGTGTTCGTGCTCCCACGCGGGTAGAAGAGACCGGATCCGCCGTTCATGAGATCGAACATGACGGACCCGTGGTTCGTGACCACGAAGTCCAGGTTGTTCACGTCGCAGCGGGCCGAGTTGTCGACCTTCGCGACGCCCGTGGGGGCCGTGGCCTCGTGCGCCTTGGCGGGCGCGTCGGCCGGGGCGACGAGCCAGAGGCAGAAAACGCCGGCGGCGAGTCGTGCAGCGCGTGTCATCGCAATCCTCCCCGGTTCAGAACGAGGTCCGCAGCCCGAACCGGACGATTCGGGGCGGTCCAAAGTTCCGCGGGTCCTTCTGGGCCATCTCGTAGCGCTCGAGCGCCGCGTCTCCGTTCGCCTCGAGCCACGCTTGGCCGTCGGGCGTCGAGAGCCATCCGGTCTCGTCCGCGAGCCCCGTCGACGTGTAGACCGTGACGGGGTTCTTCCGGTCGAAGACGTTCACGACCCAGAGGAACGCGTTCAGGTTGGTGAAGCCGACCTTGAAGTCGCGGTCGAGCTTCATGTCGACTTGCCAGGTCCAGGGTCCGTAGCGGCTGTTGATCGGCCCGGAAGGGATGCTGGCGACCGACTGCAGGGTCACCTCGTTGTAGACCTGGGTCGGCGTGTACGGGAAGCCGCTCCCCGCGTTCACGAGGAGGTTGAGGCCGGTCTTCGAGAAAGGCCGCCGGCCGAACAGGAGGGGCCCCTCGTTTTCGCCGTAGCGGTAGTCGAGGCCCAGCGTGAAGCGGTGTCGCTGATCGAACGCGAGAGGCGCGGTCTGCTTCGGCGGCTCGGCCCCCGTCCACGCGATGTTCCGCTGCGTGTTCGAGATCGAGCCGGTCCCCTCGGCGTACGAGAGGCTGTACGAGAGGCTCCCCGAGAGTCGATTCACGCGCTCGGTCATCACGTAGACGTCGATCCCCTTCGCCGTCCCGTAGTCGCGGTTCCGGAAGCTCGCGAAACTGTTCGGGCTCGACGGGATCGTCGTGACCTGCGTGAGCCCCTCGATGTCCTTGTAGTACGCCGAAACGTCGAGCTTCGCCGACTTCGAAAGCTCGCGCGTCACGCCCACCTCGTAGGCGATCGTCTCCTCGGGTTCGAGGTTCGGGTTCCCGAACGGGTAGTAGTAACCGCCCGTGCGGATCTTGTAGGCGATGTACGAGTAGTTCGTGTAGAGCTCCTGGAGGTTCGGCTGCTGGTAGAACTTCCCGAAGTTGAGGTGGACGTGCGTCGCCTCGTCGATCGGGAAGGCGACGCCGAGCCGAGGCGAGATCGTGTGCTTCGGCTCGCTCTCCGTCAGGCGGTCCGCCGTGAGCTGGCTCGCGTCGTCGAGCGGGTTCGACTCGTCCTTGATGCGCGGCGTCTTCGAATCGAAGTAGTCGTACCGAAGCCCCGGCTGGAGGATGATCCCCTCGTACTCGATCTTGTCCTGCGCGTAGACCCCGACGCTCAACGGGTGCTTCGTCTCGTCCAGGCCGGCCGCGACGAGCGAGGAGGATCCGGTCGAATCGTAGCCGTAGCTCTGGACGTCCAGGAAGGGGAACGGGTTTCCCGCGTAGATCGCCGAGGGGTTCAGGTGCTCGAAGAAGCGGAGCGAGTGCCTCTGCATGTCGACCCCGAGCTTGATGAGGTTGTGGTAGTCGTGCTGGTAGGTGAGGTTCCACTTGAGCTCGAGGTACTGCGACTGACGGTGGAGCATGTTGTCGTAGATGTGCGCCCCGCTCGGATCCCCGTCGCCGTAGACGAAGAGCCCCTCGATCGGGTCGAAGCTCGGGTTCCCGTTCGCGCCGTTCACGCCGTACGCGTCGAGGTCGTCGAAGGCCTCCGAGTCGCCGCGCCTGCGCTCGGTCCGGAAGTACCCGAGGGCGAGCGTCTGGACCGCCCGCGTGCTGAGCGTGTGCCCGAGTTGGGCGTACGCCGAGTAGTTCGTGTCGCGGTAGCGCGGCACGTGCGTGAGGTCGAATCGGTAGACGTTCCGGAACTCGCGCCAGTTCTGCACGCTCCCGGTCGATCCAAACTTGAGCTCGAGACGCGGCGTGACCGTTCCGGAGACCTTGCCGTTCCACAGCCACGACCCGTTCGAGTTGCTCGGAAGGCGCCCGTCCTCGTAGCCGAGCGGGCTCGGCGTGTGGTCGCGGCTCCAGCCGCGCTCCGCGGCCAGATGGAAGCGCCAGCCCTCCTCCCCGCGCGTGATCGGGCCGCCGAAGCTCGCCGAGTAGACGTTCTGGTCGTAACGCGGCGTGCCGACCCAGCCCCCCGCGAGGTTGTCCGTGATCATCTCGAGCGACCCGTTGTAGCGGTCGCCCCCCTCCTTCGTGACGATGTTCACGACGCCGGAGAGGTTGCGTCCGTACTCGGCGCTGAAGCCTCCGGGGAGGATCACGATCTCCGAGAGCGAAGCGTTCGGCACGGTCGCGGTGGTGAGACCGGTCTGGAGGTCCTGCTGGCTGAACCCGTCGACGTAGTAGCCGACCTCGTCGGGCCGGCCGCCGCGGAACACCAGGATCGGATTGTTCGAGCGCTCCGTGGGGCCGACGAGGAACGAGTTGTATCCGGAGAAGTTCACGACGCCCGTGTGCTGCGCGACGATCCCGAGATACCCCCGCGTCGGGCTGTGCTGGATCTCTTCCTCGCTGATGATGCGCACGGTGCTCGTCGCGTCCGCCTGGATGAGGGCCCGCCGCCCCTCGACCGTCACGGTCGGCGTCGTCGCGGCCACCATCGTCTCCAAGGGGAACTCGATGCTCGTCGTGAAGTCGGCGGTGACGTGGACTCCGGTGAGCGTCACGTCCCGGTAGCCGAGCGCGTGCGCCACGAGCGTGTAGGCGCCCGGCGGCAGGTTCAGGATGAAGAACTGGCCGTTCTCGTCGGAGACGGCGCCTTGGCGGGTGCCCTCGACGAGAATCGACGCGGCCGACACGGGCTCTCGACCCGTGAGCGTCCGCACGCGGCCGGCGACTTTCCCGGTCGTGCCCGCATCGGCGCGGGACACCATGGCCAGGAAAAGACCCAGGATGAGAACAAACCTCGCCCTCATGGGAAATCCCTCCCGTTTTGGTCGGGGGCGATCCGTCCGCCCCTCGAGAACCACACTAAGATCGACCAGATTTGTGAAAATCTTGAGAGGTCGGACGAAAATAAGCGGGCGATGCTTGCTCTATCTCGTTCAGAGGCGATACAATAGAGGTCCTGGGCGCCGACCCCCACGGCCCCCGGTCCTCGCCCCCGTCCCCCGATCGCCATGGAGGTACTCCGGAATGAGACATCGCGCTCCGTTCCTCACGGCCATCCTCGCGGCCGCCCTGATCGTCGCCGCGGCGGGGACCGCGCTCGGCAACGCGCCGCTCGCCACCACCCGCGTCGCCTCGGGTCTGTCGCGGCCGCTCTACGTCACCGCGCCGCCGGGCGACACGAGCCGGGTCTTCATCGTCGAGCAGCACACGGGGAGAATCAGAATCCTGAAGAACGGATCAGTGCTCGCGCAGCCGTTTCTCACGCAGGGAAATCTCTCCACCGGGAACGAGCAAGGGCTCCTCGGGCTCGCGTTCCACCCGCAGTATCCGGACAGCCCGTACTTCTACGTCAACTACACGCGCGCGAACTGGGCGACGGTGATCAAGCGGTACACCGTCTCGTCGGCGAACCCCGACAGCGCGGACTCGACGACCGGCATGACGGTCCTCACGTACTCGCAGCCACAGGATAACCACAACGGCGGGTGGCTCGGGTTCGGGCCGGACGGGTACCTCTACATCGCTTCGGGCGACGGCGGCGGCGCCGGCGACGACGACACGGGGCACGCCTTCGGGGAAGGGAACGGGCAGGCGGACAGCACGCGGCTCGGGAAGATCTTACGGATCGATGTCGATGGCGGGAGCCCCTACGCGATCCCGCCCGACAACCCGTTCTTCGGCCAGGGGAGCCCGAAGGACGAGTTCTGGGCGAAGGGCGTGAGGAATCCGTGGCGCTGCTCCCACGACCGCGCGACCGGCGACTTCTACATCGCCGACGTGGGGCAGAACATCACGGAAGAGATCGACTACCAGGACGCGGACGCGCCGGATGCGGCGGGACGGAACTATGGATGGCGGAAGTTCGAGGGGTACGCCATCTTCAACTGCCCGAACCCGTGCGACTCATCGGGGATCACGCGTCCAGTTCACACGTACAGCCACGGCGGCACTTCGTTTCGATGCTCCATCACGGGTGGGTACGTTTACCGCGGCGAGGCAATCCCGCAACTGCAGGGCCACTACTTCTTCGCGGACTACTGCGCCGACTCGATCTGGACGATCCAGGTCACCAACGGCGTGGCGTCGCCCCGGCAGGACCGCACCGCCGACCTCGCGCCGGGCGGGGGGCTCTCGATCACCGACATCACGTCGTTCGGCGAGGACGGGCGGGGCGAGATCTACATCTGCGAGCAGGGCGTTGGTGGCGCGGGGACCGGCGAGGTCTTCAAGATCGTCCCCGAGGTCGGCTCCGGCGTCGGGTTCGAGCCCGGGGCCTCCGGGCTCTTCCTCGGCGCGCCCGCGCCGAACCCGAGCGGGAAGGGCTTCGCGTTCCGCGTCGGGCTGCCCGCGGATGGACGCGCGCAGCTCGATGTGTACGACACGAGCGGACGGCGCGTGCGCACGCTCGTGGACGGCGCGCAGGCGAGCGGCCCCCGCGACCTCTCGTGGGACGCGCGCGACGCGAGCGGCCGGCCGGTGCCGGGCGGGGTGTACCTCCTCCGTCTCGAGATGGGAGACGAGGCGCGGACACAGAAGGTGTCGGTCGTGCGGTAGAACGGCGAGGGCCCGCGAGGGGCTCTGTCGGGGGCCCTCACGACTTCGCCGGGCGCCCGCGAGATCGCGCGGTCCCCGCGCGACGAGCGGGCGGCGAAGCGTGCGGGAGGGGAGCGCGCGGGAGCGCGCGGACCCGTCCCCCGAAAGAGCCCCTCGCGGGCCACCGATCGCGAGGTTCGTCGCCGTCGATGGGCCGCGAGCGAAGACCGGGCGAGGTTCCCGAGCGACAGGACCCGCCGAGCGCCGACAGAGCCCCTCGCGGGCCCCTACGCTAGCCCGCATTTCTCACCGTGCGCGACGTCGTACGCGCGGGAGTGGTTTTTCCCGGCGCGCGAGAGGTTCCCGCGTCACGCGACGGCCGTCCGCTGTGGTTGGTTGTCGGTTGGAGCGATTTTC
>Ga0247727_10000162_pt1 | contig 149428 bp, 104 predicted proteins | sample WisWelCaveWW1625_FD_202498 | JGI IMG/M metagenome (GOLD analysis project Ga0247727, IMG submission 202498) | Biofilm microbial communities from Wishing Well Cave, Virginia, United States - WW16-25 | ecosystem: Environmental > Aquatic > Deep subsurface > Groundwater > Cave microbial mat... | reverse complement strand
AAAAGACTTTGCAGACGCGTCCGGCATTCTTTAAGGGCTTGGTGACCTCCTCGGACTTGAGAAGAGCATGCGAACGCTGGTTCTCGTCCTGTCTTTGCTCACTTTCTTGCTGATCTCAGGGGTCACCGTCCGCCTCCAGATCCGTGCGGCATTGCGTTCCTATGACCTGGCCGAAGAGGTGCACCGACAACGTGAGCTGAGCGAACATGGCGAGGTCCGTGCGAGCCGTGTGGAAAGAGACTTTTCTCCGGAACAGGTCTACGGGCTGCACAGAGCTCGTGGGTCCGCCGATGATTGCAGAGAGGGGTCGCAACCGGCGTTGCCGTCGGTGTGGAACTGACGATCCCCGGGCATTGAGGCGGGTCACTCTCGCGGGAGCCCGGCGGTTCGCGGAAACCCTAGGCGAACGAGTATCGTCCAGGGGGAGGGGGAAACCAGGGCTTCATGATTCGTCGCGCACGTCGGCGCGCAGTCTTCATCCTGGCCGTGATCTGCGGCCTGCTCCTGGTCCTTCAGGGCCGGCTGTTCTTTCTTCAGGTTCTCCGACACCGGCCGTTCAGCCAGAACGTGGTCTACCGATGGTTCGAGGTCTCCGAGGCTGGTCTGCGGGGCAAGGTCGTCGATCGCAACGGCGGAGTGATCGCCCGCTCGATGCCCTGCTACGAGGTGTATGCCTGGGTGCCCGGGATCAAGGATCGCCGGGAACTGGCCCGCGGAGTGTTCCGGCTCACCGGCGCCGATCCGGACGGCCTGGTCGAAGCGATGCGACGGGATCCCTGGACAAGAGTCGCACAAGATGTGCGCGATCCCGCGATCCTCGCTGGTTTTCGCGAGCTTGCCAAGGATCGGAGATTCCGCAATCTTCACCTTGAAGCGACGCCGGTGCGCATCTACCCGCGCGGTGATCTCTTTTCCCCGGTCCTGGGAATGACCGACTGGCGTGATCAGGGAGTCTCCGGGCTGGAGCAGATGTTCAATGACTGGCTGGTTCCCAGGGCCGGACTACGAAAGGTGCAACGGGACTCCCGCCGAACCGAGATGATGGACCTTGGCCTCTTGTTCGAGCCGGCGGAAGCCGGCGAGACCCTGTGCCTCACGCTCGATCCGATCCTGCAACAGATGGCGGAGAGATCACTCGAGGAGCTGATCGATCGTGTGTCGGCCAGATCCGCATTCGCAATCGTCGCCGAGATCTGCTCGGGGGAGATCCTCGCGCTGGCACAGCGTCCCGCCCCCAGGAGCGGCCGACCCGAGATCGCGGGCGAGAACGCGCTCGATTCCTACCGCTGTTCCGCCCTGCAGGACAACTATCGGCCCGGCTCGACGATCAAGCCGCTCCTGTTGAGCCTGGTGCTCGACCGTGGGGGAGCGACACTCGACGAAGTCATCGACTGCGAGCACGGATACCATCGTTTTGGAAGTCGCATCGTTCACGATGTCGACGGTGGATATGGACTCCTGTCGATTCCCGAAGTCCTGATCAAGTCGTCGAACATCGGCATGGCGAAGCTCGTTTGCCGGCTGGTTCCCGCGGACGCGAAAAAGGGGGACCCGGCCTTTGGCGTCGTACGAGACCACCTTCTGGGCATGGGTTTCGGCAGCCCGGTCCTGGGTTTCCCTGCCGAGGAAGTCGGGATCCTGACCGATCTCTTGAAATGCGACCGCAATCACACGTTGGTCAGCTGGTCATTCGGTCATGAGGTTGCCGTGACCGGCGTTCAGATGCTCAACGCCGTGCGGATGTTGATCAACGACGGCATTCGCACGCCGCTTTGCCTCGTCAAGAGTCCGGTCGGTGTCGGATTGCAGGCCGCAGCCGAGCCCCAAAGAGTCATCAGCGAGGAAACCTCGCGGTCGCTGCGCGAAATCCTGGTTCGTGTCATCGAACAGGGCGGGTCGAAGAAGTACCGGCCTCCCGGTTACGGGATGGGCGGCAAGACCGGGACGGCGGACAAGGAGGAGGATCGAAACCTCAAGACTTCCTCCATGTACGTGTTCGCTCCCGCGCTGGAACCCGACATCGTGGTTCTGATGGTCGCCGACGACCCCGAAAGCGGCCGTTTCTCTTCGCAGATCGTCGGACCGACGCTCTGCCCGCTGGTCGGGGAGATCCTGAGACACCGCGGCGTGCCACCCGATCGTCCCGAGGAACTCTCCGTGGTAGCTTCCCAGTGGAGCTCCGAACCAAACGTAGCTTCTCCCCAGTGAGCGCGCGATGACGAGGACAACGGCGCTGCTCCCGCGATCTTCTCGCACGCTTCGCGAGCTCGCCGAGCAATCCGGGCTCGATGCCCGGACCTGTGAGGACGTCCGGGTCATGTCGCTGTGCTCGGACAGCAGGAGGGCGACCCCGGGGTGCCTGTTCATCGCGGTTTCGGGCATGTGCGACGACGGCGCGCGCCACATCCGAGAGGCGGTCGAAAAGGGGGCGAGCGTCATCGTCACCGAGCGCGCGGTCGAGGTCGGTTCTTTGCCGCGTCGCGTGCCAGTGCTGCAAGTGCGAGATGTTCGAACTGCCAAGGCAGAGCTCGCGAGGCAGTTCTTTGCCGATGTCTCGCGGCGGCTGGTCTGCGTCGGCATCACCGGAACCAACGGCAAGACCACGACTTCGACGATGGTGCATTCCATTCTGGAGGCGGAGGGTTGGCGGCCTGCTCTGGTGGGAACCATCGAGCAGCGTCTCCCGGGCGGAGAACGGCGCGAGGCCAGTCACACGACGCCCGACCTTCTTGACCTGTACGATCTCCTGGTCGAGACCGATCGTCGCGGCGGTCGCGCCGTCGTCATGGAGGTTTCCTCTCACGCTCTCGTTCAGGCGCGTACTCAGGGGATTCGATTCCAAGCGGCCGCGTTCACTCACTTGACTCCGGAGCACCTGGATTACCACGGCACCATGGAGGCCTACCGGGATGCCAAGGCGCGGCTGTTCGAAGACCTGGAGAGTGAGGCGACGGCCGTGCTGAACCGGGACGACCCGGTCTCCGCTTGCTTTGCGGCCAGAACGCGGGCGCGCGTCGTTCACTATGGCTTCCAGAGGGATGCAGACTACTGGCCTGAGATCGGGCGAGTCGACGTCTCCGGATTCAAGGCCGCCATTCACGCTCCGGGTGGCGTGTTCGAGGTGGAGTGCCCGCTGCTGGCGCGCCACAACGTCGCCAATGCTCTCGCGGCGATCGCGACCACGTCTTCTCTGGGAGTCGAACGGAACAGCATCCAGCGCGGCCTGAATCTTCTCGGCAGCATTCCGGGCCGGCTCGAGAGCATCCATCGCGGCCAGGATTTCGAGGTCTTGATCGATTATGCGCACACCGACGATGCGCTCGAAAAGGTGCTGGATGCCCTCCGCCCTCTGACTCGAGGACGCCTGCTCCTTGTGTTCGGATGTGGGGGCGATCGTGACCGCAGCAAGAGACCGCGTATGGGCAGAGTCGCGTCGCTCAAGGCCGACAGCGTCTGGATCACGAACGACAATCCCCGCAGCGAGCCCCCGGAGGCCATCGCGGCGGAGATCCTGGAGGGAGTCGTCGATCGCTCCAAGGTGGAGGTCCTGCTCGATCGAAGAGACGCGATCGCTGCCGCCTTGAGCCGTGCCGCTCCCGGGGACATCGTGCTGATTGCCGGCAAGGGCCACGAGAGCGAGCAGGTGGTCGGCGCGATGCGCCGGCCTTTCCACGATCGATCCGTCGCGGAGGAGCTTCTGTGTCGGCCTGCACCCTGAAGGACGTTCTTCTCGCGACCCAGGGAAGCGTTCTGGGTTCGGCGAACGACCTGCAATTCGATCGTGTCGGTACCGATACTCGCACGACCACGTCGGGCGATCTGTTCGTCGCCCTGCGCGGCCAGCGATTCGACGGTCATCGGTTTCTCGCGGAGGCCGCGCGCAAGGGCGCGCGCGCCGCAATGGTTGACTCGTCCTCGGATCTCGGCGCCGGACTGCCGCTGATTGTCGTCAAGGACACGATTTCGGCACTCGGTGATCTTGCATCCACTCTTGCGCGAGGAAAGAAGGCCAGCCGGCTGGCGGTGACCGGCAGCAACGGCAAGACCACGACCAAGGAGCTCCTGCGAGCGGCGCTTTCCGCCAAGGGAAGAACGGTCGCTTCGCACAAGTCTTTCAACAACTTCGTCGGAGTTCCGCTGACCCTGCTTCAGATCGAGCCAGGGACGGATTTCGCCGTGCTCGAGCTCGGAACGAATCACCGTGGAGAGATTGCGCGCCTCTCCGCTCTGGCTTCTCCTTGGGTCGGCGTGATCACCAACTGCGGTCAGGCCCATGTGGGGCCACTCGGGGGAGTCCAGGGTGTGGTCGAGGAGAAGGGCGCCCTTCTGGACGCTCTCCCCGGGGACGGAGTCGCTGTTCTCAATGCGGACGATGCCTCGATCGACGCCTTCAAGGAGCGCGCGCACTGCCGAGTCGTCACGTTCGGAATCCGTCAAAAGGCCGATTATCGTGCCGTCGACATCCGCTTCGACCTGAGACGACTCTGCTTTCACCTGCAGGGCGAGAGAGTTTTCGTCCCTCTGGGCGGGTGTCATAACGTCTACAACAGCCTGGCGGCGATCGCGGCGGCGGAAGCTGTCGGCGTCTCGCGGGCCGCGGCCATTCGATCGCTGCGCCGCATCGAAGGACCGCCGATGCGCCTGACTCCCCTACGGACCCGTCGATTCTGCATCATCGACGACTGCTACAACGCCAACCCGGGGTCTGTCGAAGCGGCGTTTCGCACGCTTGCGGCCGTGCACAGCCAGGGACGCAAGGTTGTCGTACTCGGGGACATGCTGGAGCTCGGCGAGCAGTCCGAGGAACTCCACCGCGCTGCGGGCCGGTGGGTGAGCCTCCTGCCCCTCGATCTGTTGGTCGCGGTCGGCCGATTCTCCAGCTTCGTCCGCGAAGGCGCGCTGCTCACGGGGTTTCCGGAGGATCGCGTGCGGGTCTGCGCCGATGCCAGAAGCGCCGCACGCTTGTTCGAGGACGAGCCGTTGCTGCGCAGCGGAGATACGATTCTGGTCAAGGCTTCGCGCAGCATGACGCTGGAAGTCCTGGTCGAGGCTCTGCAGCTGCTCGGAGAGAAGGCGGATGCCGTTTGACCTCGGTTCCTTCGCCCTCCCGTCCTCCGAGAGCGCGCGCTCCCAGGTCTTCCTTCGGTCGGCCGCGGCGGCGTTCACCGCTTTCGTCGTCGGCCTAGTCGTCGGACCGCTGGTTCTGCGCTGGCTTGATCGCCTGAAGATTCGAATGGCGGAGGACCGGGGCGATTCACTGCGCCTCGACCAGATGATGAAGGATCGTCGCAACACGCCGATCATGGGTGGACTGATCATCGTGGCCGCACTCCTTATTTCCATTGCTCTCTGCGGCGACCTCGCCAACGCATATGTGATCCTGGCAATGCTTGGGGCGATCGGATTCTGCCTGATCGGGATGATCGACGACTGCCTGAAGACGGCCGGTCGCAAGGGCATGAATTCAGGCTTCAAATTCGTCCTGCAGTCGCTGGTCGCCACCGCCCTGGCCACTGGCCTGCTTTGGGTCGTGAAAGGCCGGTCAGAGCTTCCTCAGGACCAGGCGCTGCTGCATCTCAATCTGCCGTTCACGGCATTCGCCCTCGATCTCTCGGCGGCCTACGGGATTCCCTACGTACTGGTCGCCACCCTCGTCATGGTCGGCACCAGCAACAGCGTCAATCTCGCCGACGGCCTGGACGGACTCGCACCGGGTTGCATGATCATCGCCAGCGCCGCCTTTGCATGCATCGCCTTCGCCGTCGGCCGTCCCGACGTGTCCCAGCAATGGTCCCTGCTCCACGTGCGTGGCGCCCAGGAGATGACGGTCGTGGCGGCCGCCTTGGCCGGAGCCACCCTCGCCTTCTTGTGGTTCAATTCCCATCCGGCGGAGGTATTCATGGGGGACACCGGGTCGCTCTGCCTGGGTGGCCTCCTGGGGTACATCGCCCTCGTCACCAAACAGGAGATCCTGCTCATCATCGTAGGTGGTGTGTTCGTGGTGGAGGCTCTGTCGGTGATCCTGCAGGTGGCCTCGTTCCGCCTTCGTGGCGGAGCCCGGGTCTTCCGCTGCGCGCCGCTGCATCATCACTTCCAGTTCGGAGGGATGCACGAGGTCAAGATCGTGACTCGTTTCTGGATCGTGGGTTTGCTGTGCGCCATTCTTGGTTTGGTTGTGCTAAAGTTCGGTTGACCTGATCGAAGGAAAGACAACAGGGTCGATGGCGGATCGACGCGAGTCGTGGCGGATTCGCGCTCGGACTCGAGCGGCAGACGAAAGGGGAGGGGACCCCGGTGGGCAAACTGCCGATTGTGGATGACTTCACGGACCCGGACGAGGTCCGTCGCTGCTCGTTCCTCCTGCTGGCCTGCGTGCTGATCCTCCTTTCGATCGGCGCAGTCATGGTCTACAGCGCCGCCGGAGTCCGGAACGGCGTGCTCGGATCTCCCGAGGACAGCCTGGACCCGCTCATCGGCCACCTTGCCAAAATCGGCCTCGGGCTCTGCTTGCTGATTCTCTCCGCGCGCTCCGACTACCGCTCCTGGATGCTCTTCAGTCCATGGATGTACATCGCTTCCGTGGTACTTCTGGTCCTGGTTCTGATCCCCGGGATCGGCACCAGCATCAATGGCTCGCGCCGCTGGCTCCACTCAAGCTTCCTGCCGTTCGCCGTCCAACCCTCCGAGTTCGCCAAGCTCTCTCTGATCGTGCTCCTCGCTGCCGAGATCCAGAGAATCAAGGCCTCCGGTCAGGGCTTCTTCCGGTCCTTCATGCCCTGTGCGCTCCTAATCCTTCTTCCCGCCGCCTTGATCCTTGCCGAAACCGATTTTGGCACGTTCCTTCTGCTCGCAGCGGCTGGTCTGACAATGCTGGTCCTCGCGGGAGCTCCGGCGCGCTACGTACTTTTTCTGGCCGCTCTTTCGATTCCGGCCCTCGTGTTTGGCGTGATCTTCAAGTTGCCCTACATCCTGTCGCGCTTTCAACGGTTCGGCGAGGTCGACCCGAGTTCGCAGGTTGGGATGTCGCTGTCGGCCCTTTCCGTGGGAGGAGTCGGCGGCGTCGGGCTGGGGGGAGGCCGACACAAGCTTTTCTATCTCCCGGAATCGGAAAACGATTTCATCCTTTCGGTCATCGGTGAGGAGCTGGGATTCCTTGGCACCTGCGTCATCGTGTTCATGTATCTCTTGATCGTCGGAGCCGGCATCCGCATCCTGCTGGGCGTTCGCAATCGATTCGCGTTCTTCGTTTGCGCAGGAGTGTTGTTCACGATCGGCACGCAGGCATTGATCAACATCGCGGTAGCGACCAATTCGACACCGGTCAAAGGCATGCCGCTGCCCTTCGTCAGCTCCGGCGGATCGTCGCTGTGCATGCTGTGTCTTGGTGTCGGTCTGATCTTGAGCATTGCCCGCCATCCGGATCGGACGGCGCTCCCCGACGAGTCGACGCCGTTCTTACGCCTTGGCAGGAGGGGAAAGACCTCATGAGACGGTCGCGTCCTCAGCCTCACCCCTTCAAGGCGCTCAGCGATCTCGAGCGATATGGAATCCTCGCGTTGACGGCCTGTCTGGTCCTGCTGCTTGGTTACCTCCTGGACAGCCTGATCCGGCCCGCCCGTCCCCAACTCTCGGCCGTGCTTTCCTCGGAATCCGACGATCGCGGCGTCGCCCAGGAGAGCGCTCTCAAGATCGAGTCGTTCCCACCGGTCGCGCCGGCCGAAGCCACGCCCGACAAGGCCGTCTCCGCGGCACTGGGGCAATCCGCGGCCCTAAGTGCCTCTGCGCGCAAGGATTTCGATTTCTTCGAGGAGCCGGTGACCCTGCCCGGCCGGCGACCGCCGGCCAGGGCCAAAGAGGAGGGGGCCCGTGTCGTCAAGATCCGTCCGGGCGACACGTTGGAAAAGCTCGCTCGACGAGAGCTCAAGGATGCTTCGTCCTGGCGCCGGATCCTCGAGCTGAATCCCGGAGTATCACCGGAGCGATTACGGGCGGGCGATGCGATCTGGATTCCTGCCTCGACGGCGATTCATACTTCGACGATGCAGAGCGAGCCGCACTCGCGGACCCACAAGGTGGTCAAGGGCGAGACGCTGGAGTCGATCGCGCGACGTTATTACGGGCAGCGATCGCGCTGGACCGAAATCCTCGAAGCCAACCGCAATCTTCTCGAAAGTCCGCGCTCGTTGAAGATCGGCATGGCTCTGCGGATTCCGTGAAGTTTCGAGAACCGACCATGATGATCGACCGAAGAATCCTTTTCGTCGCTGGGGGAACGGGTGGCCATCTGCAGCCCGGCTTCGTGCTCGCGCGGGCATTGCGGCGCAAGCATCCGCACTGGAAGCAGAAGTTTCTCCTGTCCGGCCGGGCCATTGAACGACGATTCGTGCCCGACGACACCCCGGCATCGGACCTCTTCCCAGGCCTGGAGGGTCGGCCTCCGTTCTGGCGTGCCGATCGTTATTGCGCAGCGCTGCTCCGAGCGCGCAGCGTTGTCCACGAGTTCCATCCTCATCTGATCGTGCACCTTGGGGGATACGTGAGCGCGGTCGCTCATCTGGCAGCGCCCCATGCTCCCAGCGTCTGCCTGGAGTCGAATTGCCGCCCCGGCAAGTCCGTGCGCCTGCTGCGGCGCAGCGCGTTGCGCGTGTTCTTCCAGTGGCCTCCGGCTCCCGGATCGGGTTTCGGTCGCGACCAGGTGCGCGTCACGGGAATGCCGACGGCGTTCGAACAAGTTCCCGATCCGACCGTTGCGCGCATCGAGCTCGGTCTGCGTCCGGAGCTACCGACCTTGCTCGTGGTCGGCGGCAGTCAGGGATCGCGGGCACTCAATCAGATGTTCCTGAAGGGCGCTGCCGAGCTGGCTCGTTCAGGCGTTCAGATTCTGCACATCACCGGACCGGCAGACTTTCCCAAGGTGAAGCAGGTCTATCTTGATCTGGGACTGCTCGCGGCCGTTCATCCGTTCCTCGAGAGGATGGACCTTGCCTACGGCGCGGCGGATCTGGTGGTCGCACGAGCCGGCGGCATGACCGTGGCCGAACTGACGATGGCCGGCAAGCCCGCCGTGCTTGTCCCGTATCCGCATCATGCTGACCTTCACCAGGAAGCGAATGCACTCGCCCTGGTCGCGCGTGAGGCTGCCTGGCTGGTGCACGAGATGGAGGCCGGCGACTCCTTCGTCACCCGGGACGTGATGCCGCGCCTGTTTCATCGTCGGGAGCTCAACCGGCGTGGCGCGAATGCGCTCGCTCTGAGACGCACGGGGGCGACCGAGCAGATCATCAAGGAAATCGAGCTGTTGTTCGAGCGCGAGCTTGAGAGCAGTCGCGCAGCGTAGCAGGGTGCCTGTCCATCGTTCGAGCAGGGGAGGGGGAGGATGAAACCAAGACGCCTGCACCTGGTGGGAATCGGCGGCAGCGGAATGTCTTCGCTCGCCGCCTACCTACTTGAACGTGGCGACATCGTCAGCGGCAGCGACGCCAAGGACAGCCCGATCCTGCGGCTTCTTGTCGCACGCGGTGCGCGAGTCAGCTTCGGAGCGAACGAGTCGCTCGTGAGGGACGTCGATCAAGTCGTGCACACCGCGGCGGTCGACGACCGCCATCCCGAAATCCGTGCGGCCATTCTGGCCAGTGTCCCGGTTTGCAAGTACGCCGGTTTCCTCGGCCGGGAGATGAAGGAATCTCGCGGACACGGGGTGGCAGGAACGCACGGCAAGACGACCACGAGCGGGCTCCTGACCTTCATCCTGGAACGCGCCGGTCTCGACCCGTGCGCGGTCCTGGGCGGATTCTCCCGAGCGTTGCCCCTTCCGGGGCGGTTCGGGCGGGGACGGGATTTCGTCGTGGAGGCCTGCGAGTACGACCATTCGTTCCTGCAGCTGCCGCTGCAGACCGCGATCGTCACCAATGTCGAGGCCGACCACCTGGACTATTTCGGCGACCTGCCCGCGGTGATCCGGGCATTCCAGAGCCTGATCCTTCAGCTTCCGAGCGACGGCCTGGCCGTGATGCACGAGAGCGCGGCGCTGCAGCTCGATCTCGGCGCCATCACCGCCCGTCCGATCGTCGTCGGCGAAAGCGACGGAGTCACGGACCGGCTGTGCATCGTCGCCCCGCAGAACGGACTGGAACGTGGAACTCTGTGCATCGAAGGGCGAGTCGAGCTCTGCCTGCATCCCGCGATCGCCGGAATCCACAGCCTGTGGAACTCGGCGTTCGCGGCATCTCTGGCCGTTCGCCTCGGCGCCGATCGGGCCGTGGTCGAATCCTCCGTGCGCGAGTTTCCGGGCATGCGTCGGCGCCTGGAGCCGCTGTGCGTCAAGGATGGCCGGCTGTGGTTCTCGGACTACGGGCACCACCCGACCGAGATTCGTGCGGTGCGCAAGGCACTGCAGACCCGCTTTCCGGACCGGCGGATCGTGCTTGTGTTCCAACCTCATCAGGTGTGCCGCACGGCGAGCTTCCGCGGGCCGTTTGCCGAGGAGCTGGTGCAGTTCGATCGCGTCATCGTGCCCGGGATCTTCACCGCCCGCGAAGGCGCGCAGGCCGCGGATGAGGAGATGCAGCGGCTCGCAGAAGAGACTCGCCGAAGGGGCAAGGAGCTGACCCGCGTTGCGGGGCTTGCGCAGGTGATGGACGCGGTCGCCGCGTGCTCGCGCGAAGGGGACGTCGTGGTGCTGATGGGTGCCGGCGACATCGACGATCTCGCCGAGCCGATGCGCGCACGTTATCGGGAGGCCAGCGTTGCTTGAATTCTCGAGGACCCTGACGGCCCGCATTGGCGGCGTCGCTCCCGAAGTCCATGAGCCACGGAGCATTGCGGACTTCGTTCGCATCGTCGACCACCTGTGCGAAAAGGGCCGGCCGTTCCGGATCCTGGGAGGAGGCAGCAATGTGCTGGCCGCCGACGGCGTGTTTGACGAACCGATCATTCTGTCCAGGGGTCTTTCGGCTTTGCGGGCTCACACGGCTCGGCTGTGGGAGGTCGAGGCCGGCGTCAACCTGACGACGCTGGCGCATCGATCGGCGGAGCTCGGGCTCCAGGGTCTGGAATGCTGTGCCGGGATCCCGGGGACGGTCGGCGCCGCGATCCACATCAACGCCGGCGGAAGGTTCGGGTCCATCGGAGCGGTCGTCCGGGAGGTGCAGGTCCTTTGTCGCGACGGAAACGTGTGCCGGCGCGAAGTGGGACCGGCCGACTTCCAATACCGGCGGACGTCGTTCTTCGAGAGTCTGGTGCTGTCCGCGGTGCTCGAGCTCGATCCCGGGGATCCCGCGCATTCGCGGGACAGGGTTCGCGAGGTCGTCACGCACAAGCGCGCGACTCAGCCGCTGCGCCTGCCGAGCGCCGGCTGCGTGTTCCGCAATCCCAGGACCGGTGCGAGCGCCGGAAAGCTGATCGATGAGGCGGGACTCAAGGGAGCTCGAGTGGGCGGGGCGATGGTGTCGATTCTCCACGCCAACTACCTCGTCAATGTCGACCGGGCGAGCAGTGCGGACTACTTTGCCCTGATCGGTCTGGTGCGGAACGAGGTGCGCTCCCGCTTCGGGGTCGATCTCGAGCTCGAGGTGGAGGTCTGGAACCACCAGAACTAGACTCGCCCGGATCGTTCACGTCCTAGTCCTGTGCGGCGACGGACGCGGAAGGGCTTCGGATATCGTGCTCCGTCTCTCCCCTTCGGCCCAAAGGTCGCGGTGGCGGGAAGTCCCGGTGCGGAGTCTCTCATGTCCCTGGTCACTCCTCGGGTGATGCGCGGTGCCCTGGAGCTCCTGCCGCGCGAGCAGATCGTGTTCCAGCGCATGCTCGACACGATCCGTCGCGGTTTCGAGCGGTTCGGATTCCTCCCGGTCGAGACACCGGCGATGGAGTACGCCGACGTCTTGCTCACCAAGAGCGGCGGAGAGACCGAGAAGCAGGTGTACTTCGTGCTGTCGACCGGCACGCTGCAGCAGGGCCGGGCCCCGGATCTGGCGCTGCGCTTCGACCTGACCGTGCCCCTGGCACGTTACGTGGCGCAGCACGAGAACGAGCTCGCTTTCCCATTCCGGCGCTACCAGATCCAGAAGGTGTACCGCGGAGAGACCCAGCAGAAGGGCCGGTTCCGCGAGTTCTACCAGTGCGACATCGACGTCATCGGCAAGGACCGGTTGAGCCTGGACTTCGACGCCGAGATCCCGGCCGTGATCTACACGGTTTTCCGCGAGCTCGATTTCGGAAAGTTCACGATCCTGATCAATGATCGCCGCCTGCTACGCGGCCTGCTCCTGTCGCTGGGCATCGCCGATGCGGACGTTCAGGCGGCCGCCCTGCGCGAGATCGACAAGCTCGACAAGAAAGGCACGGACGCCGTGCGCGGCGCCCTCCTGGGACCGCCGTTCTCGTTGCCGGCGGACAGCCTGGAGCGCCTGTTCGAGGTGCTGACGATCACCGGGACCAGCGCGGCCGTGCTCGAACGACTGCGCCGCCTCGACCGGATGCCGGAGGAGTACGCCGCGGCCGTGGGCGATCTCGAGAAGATCGTGAGCAAGCTCAGGGCGCGCCGGGTTCCCGAGGAATATTTCCGGATCCATCCGGGAATCGCTCGCGGCCTCGACTACTACACCGGAACGGTCTACGAGACCACGCTCGACGAGCATCCAGAGATCGGCAGCGTGTGCTCCGGCGGCCGGTACGAGAATCTTGCCAGTCACTATTCCCGGTCGAGACTCCCGGGTGTCGGCATCTCGATCGGCCTGACGCGTCTGTTCTCCCAGTTGATGGACCTTCAGTTGCTGCCCGCCGAACCCAGCACGACGCAGATCCTCGTGACGCGGATGGACGATCGTCTTCAAGACGAGTACGACTCGATCGGCGCCGAGCTGCGCACGGCCGGCCTCAACACCGAGAGCTACCTCGAGAACGACAAGATCGGCAGGCAGCTCAAGTACGCCGATCGAGCCGGCATTCGTTTTGTCGTGATCGTCGGGGAGAACGAAGCCGCCGCGCGCTCGGCGCTGGTCAAGGACCTGAAGACCGGCGAGCAGATCACGATCCCGCGCGCAGACCTCGGCGCTCGCCTCCGAGCCCTGTGCGGAGTCAGCGTCCTGCCTGGGTCGCGGCCCGCGCAGCCTTGAGGTCCTTGACGACCAGCTCGACGGGATGGTTTCCGGGAAACGTGCTCGGCCGGGTGGTGAAGGCGATGGCGGCCGAGGAGGTCGCCTCCGCGATGCGGCTGCCCAGCTTGAAACCGATCGCGGAGATCGGCTTGTCGCCTCGTCCATTCTTGAGCTTCATCAGTAGGTGCGACCCGTCGACACCGACGCGTCGCGGCGGAGAGGCATGCTCAATGGCGGCGGCGGCGAATACCGGAGCGGGATTGCCTTCGCCGAACGGCGCGAGCTGGCGCAGGTCGCGAAGCAGCCGGTGGTCGAGCTGATGCAGCATCACCTCGCTGTCGATCTCGAGCGGCGGCACCTGGGCGTTCCGACCATGATCCGCGGCGAACCTGCGAAGCTGGTCGCGCAGCTCGCCGACTCTGTCCGAACGCATCTCGAGGCCGGCCGCGGCGGGATGGCCGCCGTGGGAAAGCAGGCACGAACGGGCGGAGGCAAAGGCCGCGGCAAGGTCGAAACCCGGAACCGAGCGACCGGAGCCCTTCGCGGTTTCCCCGTGAGTGGCGAGCAACACGACCGGCCTCGAAAACCTCTCGACCAGCCGGGCGGCCACGATGCCGATCACGCCCACGTGAAAGCGTGCGTCGGCGATGCACAGCACCGGCTCGCCCTCGGCGGTTTCTTCGGCGGACTCGAGCGCAATCTCGAGCACCCGCGCCTCGACGCCCTTGCGCTGTTGATTGAGGCCATCGAGCTGCGCCGCGAGCACCTGCGCTTCGAGCGGCGACTCGCTGAGGAGAAGCTGATGGGCGAGCTTGACCTGCCCCATCCGACCGGCGGCGTTGAGCCTGGGCGCGAGGCTGAAGGAGATGTCCTCGGTGTCGAGGGTTCGCGACTTGAGTCCGGAGACGTTGCGCAGCGCGGCGATTCCCGGGAGACTCGACTCCTCGAGCATCCTGAGGCCATGGCGCACCAGAACCCGGTTCTCCCCGACCAGAGGGACGACATCGGCGACCGCGCCCAGCGCGGCAAACGCCAGACTCTCGTGAAGGATCTGCCGAAAGCGCGGGTTGATGCGGATCCGATCGGGCTGGGCCTCGAACAACGCACAGGCGAGCTTGAACGCAACTCCCGCTCCCGAGAGGTGCTCGACCTCGGTGCCCGGGTCGAGGAGTCCAGGATGGAGGATGGCGAAAGCCTCCGGCAGCTCCGGCGGGAGCTGATGATGATCGGTGACGATCACGTCGACGCCACTCTCCTGCAGCGTCCGGATGTGCACGCCGGCGGACACGCCGTGATCGACGGTGATCAGCGCTTTCGGACCAAGGCCGAGGACGCGCTCGACGCCGGCAGGATTGAGGCCATATCCCTCGCGGATGCGATCGGGCACGACCAGCTGCACCTCGGCCTTGAGCGCGCGCAGCAGGTGGACGAGAAGGCACGATCCAGAGAGGCCGTCGACGTCATAGTCGCCGTAGACGACGATGCCCTCGCGCGTCTCGATCGCCCGGAGGATCCTCTCCACGGCGCGGGGCATCTGCGGAAAGATCGACGTCGGCGCGAGGCTGGAGAGCGGCGCGGCAAGGAACTGGCGGGCAGTGGCGACAGTCCGGATTCCTCGTCGGTGTAACGCACGCGCCGCCAGCGGATGCAGTGCTAGCCCGGAGGCGAGCTCTCTCTCGATCCCGGCATCCGCGCTGAAGATCGACCACGGGCGCGCCACCCTCATCGTTGTCCCCCCCTCCTCCTCGCGACTCGAGGCCCGCTGATGATGCCGGGTTTGATAGGCTCTTCGAGCCGGCAGTAGAGCGGCGCGCGAGGCCTTCGTCAATTTCAAGGCGTGAGGCAAGGAGGAAAGCCCATGGCGAGCGAGGAGCTGCGCGACCTTCCGCCCATCGACCGACTGCTCTCGCAATGGGAGAGCGAGCTGAGCGGCCTGCCGCGGCCGCTCCTGCTGCGCTCGCTGCGCGGGACGTTGACGCGCGTCCGCCAGGAGCTGCTCGACGGCTCGTTCTCGAGGCGTGGGACGTCCGTCAAGGCGTTCGTCCAGAACGGCGGCCTTCGCGAGGAGGTGCTGGCGGAGATCCGGAGGCTGCGCGAGCCGCGCCACCAGAGCCTGATCAACGCCACCGGGGTGCTGCTGCACACCGGGCTCGGCCGCGCGCCCCTGTCCGACTCCGCGGTCGACGCGGTCGCCCGCATCGCACGCTACGGCCTGGTCGAGATCGACCCGGTCAGCGGCGTTCGCGGCCGGCGCGAGCTCTTCGTGCGCGACCTGCTGACGGACCTCACCCTCGCGGAGGAGGCGACCGTCGTCAACAACAACGCCGGCGCGGTGATGCTGATGCTCGCCGCCCTGGCGAAAGGAAGGGAGGTGATCGTCTCGCGCGGCGAGCTGGTCGAGATCGGCGGCGGCTTCCGCGTTCCCGAGGTGATGGTGCAGAGTGGCGCGGTGCTGGTCGAGGTCGGAACCACCAATCGCACCCGTCTGCAGGACTACGAGGCCGCGATCCGCCCGGAAACCGCGATGCTCCTGCAGGTTCATCCGAGCAACTTCAAGGTGATCGGATTCACGGAGGCGCCGCCGCTCGTCGACCTCGTGAATCTCGGACAGGCGCGCGGACTGATGGTGTGCTCGGACCTTGGGTCGGGATACCTCCGGCGCTACTCGGGCCTCGAGTTCCTGCAGGAGCCGACCGTTCAGGAGACTCTGGCGAGCGGTGCCGACGTAGTGTGCTTCAGCGGCGACAAGATGCTGGGCGGGCCGCAGAGCGGCATCCTCATCGGCAAGAGCGAGCCGGTCCTGCGCATCCGCCGCCATCCGCAGTTCCGCGCGCTCCGTCCCGACAAGATGACGCTGGCGGCCCTGGAGGCGACTCTGATCGCCCACCGCGAGTCCGGAGAGGACCCGCCGCTGTCGATCCCGTTCTTCCAGCAGCTCACGGCTTCGCTCGATACTTTGCGCTGGCGGGCGAGCCGCGTGGTGGACAGTGTCCGCGCGAGCCTCGGCACGGACAGCCCGCTGTTGCTGGCGGTGGTCGATTCACTCGCCCAGGTGGGGAGCGGATCGGTGCCCGGGCTCCAGTTTCCTTCGATCGCGCTGTCGATCCCGGCTCCCGGCTCGATGGCGGACCGTCTGGCAGAATGGTTGCGAGTCGGCTCGCCCCGCGTGTTCTGCCGGGTCAGCGAAGGCCACGTGTTCCTCGACCTGAGAACCGTGTTCGAGGAGGAGGACGAGGCCCTGATCGGCGCATTGAAGGCTCTGGCGCAGCGTGCCCGGGCCGATCGGCCGGCTTGACCGTGCCCGGAGCGAGCGCTCCTCAGCAGAAAGGCTCTCCATGGATGCCAAGAAGTTCCGGTTGACCAATTACGCCAACTGCGCCGGCTGAGCGGCCAAGCTGTCACAGAAAGACCTGGGACAGGTCTTCAAGAGCGTCGGCAGGACCCGGACGAAGGAAGTCCTGATCGGGCCGGAAGGCTACGACGACGCGGGCATCTACCAGCTCAGCGACGACCTCGCCCTGGTCGAGACGGTCGATTTCTTTCCGCCGATCGTCGACGACCCGTACCAGTATGGAAGGATCGCCGCCGCCAACTCGCTCTCCGACGTGTACGCGATGGGCGGCGTGCCGCTCAACGTCCTGCAGATCGTGGGCTTCCCCAAGGACGAGGTGCCGATCGAGATCCTCGGGGAGATCCTGGAGGGCGGCGCCTCCGTGCTCATCGAGGCCAACGTCGCGATCCTGGGCGGCCACTCGGTCGTCGACAAGGAGATCAAGTATGGAATGGCGGTGATCGGCACGGTTCATCCCAAGAAGGTCATTCCCAATTCAGGCGCCAGGGTCGGAGACATCCTGTACCTCACCAAGCCCCTGGGAATGGGACCGATCACAACCGCGCACAAGAAGGAGAAGGTGGACCTCGACACCGTGAAAGCGGCATGTGAGGTCATGGCGCGGCTCAACAAGGACGCCGCCCTGGCAATGATCGAGGCCAGAGCGAATGCTGCGACCGACATCACCGGATTCGGGTTCTTGGGCCACGCCGCCGAGATCGCGCGCGGCAGCACCGTCACCCTCGAGGTGCGCGCCAAGGACCTGCCGATCATGCAGAAAGCCCTCGAGCTCGCCACGCAGGGCATCACCTCGGGCGCCTCGGGACGCACCCGGGAGTTTCTGGGCGATCAGGTGCGCTTCGCCCCCGAGATCGACGAAGGCCTGAAGCGCCTCCTTTACGACGCCGAGACCTCGGGAGGCTTGCTGATCAGCGTCTCCGAATCCAACTGCAGCACGCTGGAGGCCGGGCTCCAGCGGCGCAACGTCCCCATTCACCGCATCGGCCGCGTGCTCCCCCCTCAGGGAGTGTTCATTGCACTGACTTGAGCAGGCCCCTGGCGCGCAGGGCCTCGTAGGTGCAGCCGGCGACCTGCCAGCGGGCGGAGTTGATCTCGTCGGCGACCTCGAGCGCGTGGGCGCGGAAGGACGGGTCCTCTGCGGATTTCTGGTCGACCTCGCTGATCAGGGAACCGCGATCGCCCAGTCGAAACCACTGGCGGCGCAGCGGAGCCACCTCGAGTCCGTAGAGGTGGAAGAAGTACAGGATGCGCTCGCGGATCGCCTCATGGGCGCCGTCGATCAGGGCCTCGGGGTCGACGTAGAGGTTGGCGATGTACTCCACCGTGGTCCGGTACCGGAAGTAGCGCAGGAACTCGGCGTGGATCGTCTCGAACAACCGCGTCTGCCTCGAGCCCGGCGGGATCGGCGACACGAACGAATCGTCGCCCAGGATGTTGCGTGCGAACGCGATCACCTCGACGTCGGGCATATCGACCCCGCTCATCGACGAGAAGGCGTCGTAGAGGGTGATCTCCGTCACGACGTGGCCGTCGAGGTCCGAGTAGGGATTGGAGAAGTGCTCGGCGAGGAGGTCCAGGTTGTCGTTGTGATCGAGTTGGTGCTCGAGCCAGGCCACCAGCCGGTCGACGTCGGGAATGAACCCGAGAAGATGGTTGGAGAGTTGCTCTTCGGGGAGAAGCGGCGTTGTCGGAGCGTCTGAGTGCTCCAACGGCCCCCAGGTGCCGACACCGCAGTTGAGGCCAAAGTCGTACCACACCCACCCGTGGTAGCGGGGATTGGAGCCGAACCCGACGAATCGTTCGGAGAACTCGGAGGCCACGGTGCTGCCTTGGTCCACGTACCCGCGCTGCACCTGGCCCGGCGCGTAGAAGTCGGCATCGAACGGCCCGGGGTCGGGTTTGTGAACGACCTTGAGCTCGCGACATGCCCGGTCGCGAAGCTTGAGGAGCCTCTGCAGTCGCGGATGCTGCGATTCGGACAGGCGCCTCTCAACATCGGCGAGGAGTGAGATCTGCTCGTCCTCGGCGAGGTCCGCGAACAGCTCGATCGCCCGCTGAAGGGCAGGAGCTTCCGGAGGGACGACCTTGAAGGCATCCTCCTGCGGCAGAGTCCGGGCGGCAGCGACCTCGGGTTTCTCTGGTGTTTCCCCGGCGGACTGGAACGACAACGGCAGCAGCAGGCGCAATGCGAACAGGAAAAGCATTTGAAGTCCTGAACCGGGAAGAAGACCCAGGCGATGAACGGGTAAGCGGCGAGCTGCGCGGGGCGGGTCGAGGGTCTGCGAGAAGACCACCCACGATTCTGCCCGCCGATCGTTGGATCGCAACGGTCGATTCCCCGACGGAGGTGACCTCAAAACCATGCCCGCGTCTCGCGTCCACAGCCGCCAGAAGGCGGCGGCGGGAGCTGGTTTTTTTGCCTTGGCACCCAAGGTCGACTTGACCAAGGTGGAACGGCGCGTTCAGATTTCCGCCGCGACGCGCCCGTAGCTCAGGTGGATAGAGCAGCGGATTTCTAATCCGCGGGTCAGAGGTTCGAGTCCTCTCGGGCGTGCCATTTCCTTTCGTCTGACTTTGCTCTCCGCTCCCGGTCGGGCCCGTCTGGTGCCCGCCGTCGATCCAAGCCGACCAGCCAAGGCGCAGGTGCACTGCTCATGAAGATCCTCCTGATCGGCTGCGGCGGCCGCGAGCACGCGCTCGCGCGTGCGCTTCTGGAATCGCCCAGGACCAGCACGCTGTTCGTCGCGCCCGGCAGCGACGCCCTGGCGAAGATCGCCACCTGCGTCGATCTCTCCGACAAGGACGTGGCCGGACTCTTGCGCTTCGCCAAGGCGGAAGAGATCGACCTCACGGTGGTGGGGCCGGAGGCGCCCCTGGTCCTGGGGGTCGCGGATCGATTCGAGGCGGAAGGGCTCAGAGTCTTCGGACCGACGGCGGCGGCCGCGGCCCTCGAAGGCAGCAAGACGTTTGCGAAGAACATCCTGCGCAAGTACCGGATTCCGACCGCCCACTTTCGCGGGTTCGACGATCCCCGCGCCGCGGTCTACTGGATCGAGCAGGAGAACCGGTTCCCGCTGGTGATCAAGGCGGATGGCCTGGCCGCCGGCAAGGGCGTGATCATCGCCGAAGAGATGGAGGTGGCCAGGGGAGCCGTCGAGCGGATCATGGTGCGCCGGGAGTTCGGCGAGGCCGGCAGTCGCATCATCGTCGAGGAGTTCCTGCACGGGACCGAGGCGTCGATGCTCGCCTTCACCGACGGCCACACGATCATTCCCCTCGATGCGGCGATCGATCACAAGGCGGTCTTCGACGGCGACGTCGGGCCGAACACCGGCGGCATGGGCGCCTACTGTCCGTCGCCGATTCTCGCGGGCGAGCTGTACGACCGCGTCGAGGCTGAGATTCTCCTGCCGATCGTGCGCGCGATGAACCGGGAGGGGCGTCCCTACCGCGGGATTCTGTACGCGGGTCTGATGCTGACCGACCACGGTCCCAAGGTTCTCGAATTCAACGTCCGCTTCGGGGACCCGGAAGCCCAGGTGATCCTGCCGCGCATGAGGACCGACCTGGTCGAGATCGCGCTCAAGACCTGCGAAGGCCGGCTGGCGGAGCTCTCGTCGATCGAGTTTCTGCCCGATCACGCATTGATCGTGGTGCTGGCCTCCGAGGGATATCCAGGGTCTCCCAAGGTGGGCCGCGAGATCTCGGGCCTCGAGGAGGCCGAAAAAGTCGAAGGTGTGACCTTGTACCACTCCGGGACCTGCCTGGTGAAGGGCCGGTGGCAGACGTCCGGCGGCCGGGTCCTGGGCGTCGGGGCGAAAGGCCGGGACCTGGCGGAGGCCCGGCAGCGTGCCTACCGTGCCGCGTCCCTGATCCGCTTCCAGGGCATGCACTACCGTCGCGATATTGGAGTTCCACGGCGTTCGAAGTAGCCTGTCCTCGCGGCGGGGGGAACCGAGACCAGGGACGAGGCCGCTGTCTTGAGAGGCGACCCATGACCGCCATCCACATCAAAGAAGGCCAGGGGCCGCATCCGCATTTTCCGCATGACGGCGTCGAGCCGTCGCTCGAGCGGGTCGAGAAGGCTTTCGAGCAGTTCATCCGGACCAAGGACCTCAAGCTGACCGCCCAGCGCCGCCGGGTCCTGAAGAAGGTGTTCATCGTTCATCACCATTTCACCGCCGAGGACATCCATCAGGTGTTCGCGCGCGGCAAGAACCCGGTGTCCCGGGCGACGGTCTACCGCACGCTGTCGCTGCTGGTCGAAGGCGGCTTCCTCGATGAGCTCGACTTCGGCGGCGAGCGCAAGTATTACGAGCACATCCTCGGCCACGACCATCACGATCACATCGTGTGCCTGGCCTGCGGTGACGTCATCGAGTTCCAGGAACCGCGGATCGAATCATTGCAGGAAGAGGTGATGGCCAAGCACAACTTCCTGATCACGTCCCACTCGCTGCGCCTGTTCGGATACTGCCCCCGTTGCCGTGAGACCAACGCCAACGCCCGCAAGGTCCTCGCGAAGATCCGTTCTACTCAACCCGCGGGAGCCGGAGTCTCCTGAGCTGCGCGGCGATCCCGGGAATCTTCCACAGATCCGCGACCGCGTCCGCGATCCAGCCGTCGACCCTGACCAGCGCTCCGGGCTCGAGCCGACTCAGGTGCTCGATGGTGCGGCGCGATCCGCTCTCGTGAAAGGTCACCCAGGCTTCGAGCAGTGCCCGATTCGACGCCGCAAGGTCGTAGCGAGCCGCGCGTTCCAGACTGTTGCGTGCCTCCCTGAAGCACTGCGCCGCGCGGATCGGGTCGGACTCCTCTCTGCCGATCTTCACCGATTCCAGTGCCCACGAGAGCTGGGCGTTCCTGTCGGCGTCGCGATGACCCTTCTCGTCTCCGAGGTCCTCGAAGCATCGCGAGAGGAGCTGGTAGTAGCGCGCGTCGCCGGGAACCTCGCCCAGCGTGTCGAGAATGCGCGCCGCCTCCTGGGCCATGCCCTGGCTCAGCAGGCCTTCCACTTGAACGAAGGTGCGCGCGAGTGCCTCGGGGCTCTGGTGCAGACCGCGCGTCCTGGCGGCGTCGAGGTGCATCCCGAGGTGCTCCTGCAGCTGTGCGAGCTGGGAGCGCGCGTCGCCGCTCCATGGCTCGAGCACCGCGATCCTCCGAAAACGGCCCAGGGCGCCGGCTGGATCTCCGCTGCGAAGATCGATCTCCGCGAGCGCGCGCAGAGACGCCACGTGGTTCTGGTGCAATCGCACCGCCCGCTGGTAGCAGGCGCGAGCCTTGGACAGCATCTCGTCGGCACGCGCTGGAACCTCCTTGGCCGCGCGCAGGAACTGGAACCCGACCGCCTGCTGACGATCGACTGAGAAGCGATCGATCGCGGCGGCTCGGGCGAGTTCCTGGAAGGAATCCTCATCGAGCACGCCGCTCTGGATCGCCGCCCGCTGCAGGAGCTCCGCATACAGCGCCGGGGCGGCGGCAGCGGCGAGCGCCGCCGCCAGTGTCACGGACGCCAGCATCGCCAGGCCGGCCGGGCCGCGGGGAGCTTCATCGATCTCGACTCTCGAAGCGAGGGCGGCCCCCAGCAGTGTGGCGAGAAGAACCGCGGTCGCCGGATCCCATCCGGTCGACCAGGTCATCGATGAAGCACCGATGGCGACCAGCGCCGCCGTCATCGACCAGCGCCGCCGATCGTCGTCGCCGCGGTGCGCCGAGCGCGTGCGCAGCAGATGCCACACACTCCACAGGACCGCGGCGGCCGCCATCGAGAACGCAGGGATCCCACCTTCACTCAGCAGATGAAGAGGCTCATTGTGGGGATGAGACACGTACGAGGCCGCCCCGCCGCGCGTCGGAACCGCGGCCTCGGCCGCGTCTCGAAACCGCGGGTAGACGACGTCGAACTGCGCGGGACCCCATCCGAGCAGCGGCCGGGCCGCGATCATCTCGAACGTGCTCTGCATCACGGAGAGGCGGACCTGATTCGAGATCTTTTGAAGACCGAGGCCGAGCGGAAGGTCTCGGGATTCACTGCGAGCGGATTGCAGTCCGAGGCCCGCGGCCGCGCCGGCGACCACCGTGATCAGGAGCGCGGCGCCGCGCCTCGAGAACAGGATCGGTCGGGCAGTCAGGACGGCGACGGCAAGACCGCAGAGCGCCGCGAGCCACCCTCCGCGGCTCCTCGCGACAGCGAGCGCCCCCGACAGGAAGAGAAGCGTGGCGAGCAGGAAGACGCGCGCGGAGCGTCGCTGTTCGCGCAGGGCCTCGGCCGCGACCAGGGAGAGCAGGGGCGCCGCGACCGCGGCGAAGGCGTTGGTGTTTCCCAGAGTGGCGACCGCAAGATGGGGTGAGGCTTCCCTGTAGAGGGGGTCAAGGCCAAGCGCCTGAAGCAGGGCGAGGAGTCCGAGCAAGAATCCCAGAAGTGCAAGAGTGCGGATCAAAGTGTCGCCGTGCAGCCAGAACATTTCCCGGGCGATCAACGCGGTCCACAGGAACGCAAACCACGCAGCCGATCCCAGGAACAGCCGGGCGGGATGCCCGGCGCTCACGTAGGCGGAGAAGCACAGCCACACTAGAGTGGTGCCCAGAAGGGCGAGGGGGCCCATCAGCCTCCTTCGCAGGAGCCGCCACGACGCGGGAAAGATCAGCGAGAAGGCGACGAGCAGAATCCAGACATGGCGCTTGATCTCGGAAAGAACGAAAGCATGAGCATGAACCGCGATCAGGACCAATCCGAGCATCGCAACCACGGCGATCCGCTCGAAGAGCTGGCGCGGTTCGCTGCTGGACGGCGTGGATGATCGATTCATCGGACCGGTGCGCCGGGCGAATGCATCGGATCTCCCTGCTGATCGCAGCACTGGTCTGCCTTCCTCATGCGGCAGTGCTGGGCACGACCGTGGTCGGCCACGACAGCCCCGAATGGATCGATCTGGGCCGGATCCAGGGCCTCGACGGCCTCTTTCATCTGATGACGAGCCGGCATTTCATCGGCTACCGCCCGCTGACCGCGCTGACTTTCGTGCCGGGGTGGAGAGAAGCGTGGTTGCACCACGGCATCGACCTCCTGATCTTGTTCCTGTGCATCGTGCGGTTGCATCGGTGGCTGCTTTCGATCGCGGGGTTGAGCCGCGGTCTGTGTCTTCTGTCCGTGGCCGCCTTCGCCTGGCATCCGGTGCTCGAGGAGATCATTCCCTATCCCTCCCGGCGCGCCGACCTGCTCCTGACTCTTTTCGGCATCGAATACCTGCACGCACTCACGTCCGGATCTTCGCCTTGGCGGCGCTGCCTCTTGTTGTTCCTTGCGGTGTGCAGCAAGGAGCCCGCGTTTGCCCTGCCGATCGCCGCGGCGATCGCCCTTCTGCCGGGAGCGGGAGGAAGGCTTTCTCCCCGGGTGCTGGTTCCCGATTTCGCGGTCCTGTTCGTCGCCGCGCTGCTGCGTCTCTGGGTGCTGGGCGGCGTCGGCGGCTACGAGACCGACAAGCTGGTCGGCAACCGGGCATGGATCGGCCTGGATTATGCGGCCAATCTTCTGGTTCCGCATCTGTTGTGGATGCGGCAGGAGGCGCCGCTGGTTTCGGTCGTCCTCCTCGTCCTTTCCAGCGTCACCTTCCTCAGTCTGGTGACCCGCTGCTGGCGCACCGGCGCGATGACCCGCGTCTGCGTCGCCGCCCTGGTCCTCGATTTCGCTCTTTATCTGGTCAACGGCTTTGTCTGGCCCCGGCTGCTCGCCTACGGGCTGGCGCTGTTCATCTTCGTGTGCGCCTCGTGCATGGCCAGCTTCTCAGGGATTCGGCAACGAATCGTCGCCGTTTCCTTGCTGCTGATCGTCGGGCTCGAGCTCGCCTCGGCGCCCTGGAAGAGGATTCAAGGCGCATCTTTGATCGTCGAGAGATATGTAACCACGCTCACGCGTGCCCTGAAGAGCCAGTCCGCCGGGCCGATCTCGATGGCATTGCTCGACGTTCCGGCGGTTCGGGTACGGCCATGGGAGGAACGCCGGATCCAGTGGAGCGCGCCTCTCTCCGCCGAGGATGCCGATCTCGTGCCTCTGCTGCCGCCGCCGCCGCTCGTGCGCATGCTCCGCTGGCAGCTTCCCGACAAGAGTCTCGAGGTGCTGCCCCTCCTGTCGATCGCGGTCGAGGATCTGAATGCCGACTGGGAGGTTCGGATCTCGGATGGAGCGGTGGATGATCGTCTGACCATCGCGCTCAGAGCCAGCGCCGCCCGCTTCACTGCGCATTCCTCCATGCCCGGTTTTGTGTTCCCACCCTCGAGGCGCGAGGCGCATTCGATGTGGTACTCGTTCCGGGAATGGCAGGCGCAAGGACGTCCGCTGCTGCTGCTCGCCGGACGTGGCATTCCGGGCGGGAGGTGGTTCCACGGCGAGCGACTGGTCGTCGAGCTGCCGGACTCCACCGGCCAGTGACCGACTCCGTCCGACCATCCAGTTGAAGTCGATCACGCATCAAGACACCAAGGAACCGGCTCTCACTGGCCGTTCCAAAGCTTCGTCTTGAGTTCTTGTGCCCAAAGATACTCCGGGGACACCGAATAGCCTTCGAGGATCCTCTCGACGTGCTCGAGCGCGGCCCCTCTGTCGCCCTGATCGAGAGCGATCTGCGCGAGCATGCGTCGCGTTCTCTGGTGCAGCGGATTGATCTCGATCACTCTCTTCAGCGCAGCGAACGCCCGTCCATCTTCGCCGAGCTCGTGCAGGGTCACTGCAAGGTTGTACTGGGCCTCGTCGAGACCGGGCTCGAGCTCGAGCGCCTTCTCCAGTGCGGTCTTTGCCTGCGCGTGCTTGCCCTGCCGTGCGAGAGCGGTTCCGAGCATCTCCCACGCCGAAGGGCTCTGCGGAGAGAGCTCGGTCAGGGTCTTGTAGGCCCTCTCGGCCTCGTCGAAGCGGCGGGCGTAGAACAAGGTACGCGCCCGGTCCCGGACCTCGAGAATCGCGAAGAGGTCGGGCGGCTGCCACTTCTCCCGCGTGACGGGCGAGCTGCCTTCGCCGGCGATGTATCCCAGCTCATCGAGCTGCTCCTTGAGCTCCGCGTCCGGCGTTTCCTCGGAGAGCGTGACGGTCTTGGCACGGATTCCTTCGAGGCTAGCCCGCATCTGGTGCACGCGCCCGGCCTGCTCCGCCGCGCGGTTCTCCCTCTCGAGCGGGTCCGCTCGAAGGTCGAACAGCTCGGTGTACGGTCCGTCGATCAGCTTCCAGCCATCCATGACGAGACCGCGGACCGGCGCGAAGCCGAAGTTGAGACGCGGCAGCTCGCTCTCCAGATAGGCCTGGGATCCCCCGGCGCCGGCGTTGCCCGCCGCGAGGTTGCGGCCTCCGATCGCCTCCGGAGTCTCGATCTCGAGCAGACCCAGGAGAGTGCGCGGCAAGTCGCTGAGCTGGCCGAGGACGTCGATCCGTCTTCCCGCGGAGAGCGATCTGTGACGAATGACGAGCGGCACGTGCATCGTCGTCTGGTACAGCAGGTATCCGTGCGTGTGCTCGTCATGCTCGTTGAGCGCCTCCCCGTGGTCCGCCGTCACCACTACCAATGTTCTCGACTCGAGGTCCGCGGAGCGGAGGTACTTCATCCATCGATCGACCTGTGCGTCGGCGCTCGCAATCTCCCCCTCGTACAGCCGGTCCTGGAATCGAACGGCGATGTCTGGCGCGGGAGTGTAGGGATAGTGCGGGTCGTAGTAGTGCACCCAGGCGAACCAGGGATTCCCCTTCTCCGTCGCCGCCCACTCGAGCGCCGCGTCGGTCACCGCGCTCGAGGCACGCTCCCCGACGAAGCCGGTCTTCTTGCCGTCGCTCTGCAGGCGGTCGTCGTAGACGTCGAATCCCTGAGAGAGCCCGAAACGGGAGTCGAGGACGAAGGCGCCGACGAAGGCCGCGGTCGAGTAACCCTGAGCCTTCAGCACTTCGGCCAAGGTAAGGCACTGCCCTGAGAGCCGGTACAGCGAGTTGTCGCGCACTCCATGCTCGACGGGCAGAAGACCGGTGAACATCGAAGCGTGCGCCGGCAGCGTCAGCGGGACCGGCGAGTAGATGCTCTCGAAGCACCACCCTTGCTGCGCGAGGCGGTCGATCGCAGGCGAGGTGTCGCCCGCGCCGCCGTAGCAGCCCAGCCGGTCGGCACGCATCGTGTCCACCGTGATCAGGAGCAGATTGGCGCCGCGCGCCGACGGCTTGTTTCGGTGGCAGGAGACGAGAGGAAACGAGAGCGGGACCGCGAACCCGATCGCGAGCGCGATGCTCTTGCGGAGCGCGCTCGCGACCCTCCGTCGTGGCACCTTTCTGTGCATGCGGCGCAGTATAGGCCCGGCTCTGGCCACGCCGGCGACGGTCTGCTCGGAGGAATCACTCGTCGCGAGATTCGTCGCCGTCCGGATCGACGTCCCGGTCTTCGTCGTCGTCGGTCTCGAGAGTCTCGCAGAGGCTGGCGATCGGCACCAACGCGGCGACCTTGCGGTAGCCCAGCGCGCGCAGGATGTCGAGAACCTCGCTCCAGGTCGGGAACGCGCGATCGAAACGCCGCCGGTAGTCATCGATCGCCTTGATGAACTCCAGCGTCTCTTCGTCCATCAGTGCGGCGTTGCGTTCGGGTCGCCGTCGCTTCTTTTTCTCTTTCGTGTGCGTAGTCATGGTGTGGATTCCTCAGGTGTGCGTGTTCGTGCGGGGCGTCGTTCAGGCCGATCCCCGGCGGGCGGGTGCGCTTCGCGGGACCGGCTCCAGATGGTGCGCTGCAAAGAATCGATCGATGCGCTCGGTGGACGGGGCGTCGATCACGCCGTGCTCGGTGATGATCCCGGCGATCAGCTCGTGCGGGGTGACGTCGAAGGCCGGGTTGAAGGTCTTCACCAGGGGCGGCGCCGTGCGCCGGCCGAAGCCCTCGGTGATCTCTTCCGCCGCCCGCTCCTCGATCGGAATCTGGTCGCCGTTCTCGATCGTCCGATCGAAGGTGGAGATCGGGGCGGCGACGTAGAACGGAACTTGGTGCGAGCGGGCGAGCACGGCGACGGAGTAGGTTCCGATCTTGTTGGCGGTGTCGCCATTGCGCGCGATGCGATCGGCGCCGACCAGGACCAGATCGACCTTCTTCTTCTGCAGGACGACGCCCGCCATGCTGTCGCAGATGAGCGTCACGTCGATCCCGGCCTGCTGCAGCTCCCAGGCCGTGAGGCGGGCACCCTGCAGCAGCGGGCGGGTCTCGTCGGCGAACACTCGAATCGTCCGGCCGAGGTCCCGGGCGGCGTAGCAGACCGCGAGGGCGGTTCCGTACCCCGAGGTGGCCAGTCCTCCGGCGTTGCAGTGCGTCAGCAGCGAACAGCCGTCCTTGATCAGCGCCGCGCCGTGTCGACCGATCCGCCGGCAGATCTCGCGGTCCTCGTGAAGGATGCGCCGCGCTTCCTCGAGAAGGCCCTTCTTGCGCTGCACGAGAGAGAGATTCTTCTCGCGGCGAACGCGGTCCTGCATCCGCTCGAGCGCCCAGGACAGGTTGACCGCGGTCGGCCGTGCGGTCTTGAGGTGAAGCGCAACCCGCTCCACCTCGGACTCCCAGATCGCGGGGTCCGCGACGTGCTGAACTCCGAGAACCAGGCCGAAGGCCGCGGCGATGCCGATCGCCGGAGCACCGCGGATGCGCAGGCTCTGGATCGCCTCCCACATTTCTTCGTGGGTGGTGAGCGACCGCACGACGACCTCCGTCGGCAGCAGAGTCTGGTCGATCAGCTCGACCACGCCGGGCAGCTCGCCTTTCCATGCGATCGTGGGGACGGTCACTCTTTCGGCCTTTCTTTCCCGATCCGTCAGGGTGCCTGAGTCGATCCATCCTCGGGCACCGACCGGTGTTGCAGAATCGAGCCCCGGGTACGCGATCTTGATGCGTCAATCGGTCGCAAGGAAAACGCTGCCCTTAAAAGTTGACAAGCTTCCGGACCTCTGCCGCACCCTGGACTAGGTACTAGGTCTGGATTGCACCGAGACCATCCTGAACCTCCCGGTCCGACCGGAGGGATTGCTCGACCCTTCGCTTGCGGTCGGCGGCCACGCGGGCTGCGATCTTCTCGTCGGTGAGCGCCAGGATCTGCGCAGCGAGCAGGGCGAAGTTGGTCGCCCCGAACGCGCCGGCGGCGACGGTCGCGACCGGAACTCCGGGAGGCATCTGCACCGTCGACAGCAGCGAGTCGAGGCCCTGGAACGGCTCGGTCGCGATCGGCACTCCGATGACCGGCAGCAGCGTGTGCGCGGCGACTGCTCCCGCAAGGTGCGCCGCGCCACCGGCCGCGCACACCAGGACCTTGAGACCGCGTTGCCTGGCGGTCTCGGCCCATGCCGCCGTCTCGGCCGGAGTTCGATGGGCGGAAAGAATCCGGACCTCGAATGGGATCTCGAGGCTCTTCAGCACTTCGAGGCCCTTCTCGAGCTTGGGCAGATCGGAGGGGGACCCCATCGCGATTCCAACGAGCGGCGCGGTCATGAATCGTCCTCGAGCTTTCTTCCGGTGAGGCGGTCGTGGATCTCCGCGTAGGCGCGCTGCGCGCGATCCAGGATGTCCTGCGGCAGGCGCGGCGCCGGCGGCTGCTTGCTCCAGCCGGTCCGAAGCAGGGCGTCGCGGATGATCTGCTTGTCGAACGAGGGTTGCGCCTTCCCGGGCTGGTAGAGGTCCATGGGCCAGAATCGCGAGCTGTCCGGAGTGAACAGCTCGTCGATGATCAGGACGCCCTTCTCGTCGACTCCCAGCTCGATCTTGGTGTCCGCGATCAGGATGCCGCGCCGTTCGGCGAAACCTTGCGCGCAACGGTACAGGTCGAGGACGAGGTCGCGGCCGACCCGCGCGCGGTCTGCGCCGACGATGCGGCCGAGCTGCTCGAAGCTGACGTTCTCGTCATGCTGACCTAGAGGTGCCTTGGTGCTGGGAGTGAAGATCGGCTCCGGAAGGCGTGCGGACTCCTCGAGTCCCGGGGGTAGCTTTATTCCGCACACCTTGCCCGATTCCTGATACTCCTTGTACGCCGATCCCGCGAGATAGCCGCGCACCACGAACTCCGCCTTGAGCGGCTCCACTCGGTGCACCAGCATGCTGCGCCCCTCGATCTCCGCGAAGTCACACAGCGGCCGTGGCATCTCGCTCACCCGGGTGGTGATCAGGTGGTGGCGGAAATCCTTCTCGAACATCCGGAACCAGAATTCCGAGATGCGGTTCAGGATCTCGCCTTTGTGCGGCAACAGGTCGGGAAGGACCACGTCGAACGCCGATACCCGATCGGTGGCAACCAGCAGCAGGGTCTTGCTGTCGACGGCGAAGATGTCCCGCACTTTTCCGCGGTGCAGAAGCTCGATCCCGCGAAGTTCCGCCTGACGAAGGGGGGCGCGCTGGGCCGTGGGCATGGGAGGAAGAGCTCCGTCCGAGTGGGTGGAAAGCGGAGAGATTAGGGCCCGTCCCGAAATAACTGCGCCGTTTCGCCGGGCCCTCCCCGCATCTGGCGTTGTTGCGCCTCCTTGGAAACCAAGGTTGCCTGCGTCGGCGCGCCAGCCCAGCCACGAGCCGGTCCACTCAGTTCGGTGAACAAGGTGGTGCGAAGACGTAGACAAGTCGCCGGGCTCTACCGGCGTGGACAGAACCCAACCGCGGAGGCGCTGAGATCTCAGGATTCAGGAATCTCCTGATCCTGCGGGGTCTGCTCACGCGCCGGTTTTTTCTGCGTTCCCTGCGCCTCTGCGGTGATTCTAGTTGGTTCTCTTTCGACGGTGGAGGTCCGAGCATGATCCTGGTGACCGGCGGAGCGGGTTATATCGGCAGCCACACACTGCTCGAGCTCGAGTTCTCGGGGCTCAAGTACGTGGTGCTGGACGACGTGGTCAACGGGCACCGCGAGGCGGTGCGCGGGGCGCCGCTGGTGGTCGGCGATCTGAGCGACCGCGCGCTGCTCGAGCAGACCCTCAAGAAACACTCGGTCGACACCGTGATCCATTTCGCGGCGCGCGCCTGCGTCGGCGAGTCGGTGGAGCAGCCGGCCAAGTACGTGCGCGACAACTCCGTGGGAATGTTCCATCTGCTGGAGGCGATGCGCGCGACCGGGGTGCGCCGGTTCATCTTCTCCTCGACCTGCGCGGTCTACGGGGTTCCAGAGAGCGTGCCGATCCTCGAGAGCGAGTCGAGGAAGCCCATCAGCCCGTACGGGTTCACCAAGCGCTTCTGCGAGGAGATGCTGGAGGCGTACTGCAACGCCTATCAGTTCGCCGTGGTCGCCCTGCGCTACTTCAACGCTGCAGGCAGCGATCCCGAGGGTCGACTCGGGGAGTGGCACGAACCGGAGACTCATCTCATCCCGCGCATCCTGCGCAGCGTGCTCGGGGGCCTCGACGAGACCTTTGCGGTGTTCGGCACCGACTACCCGACGCGCGACGGCACCTGCATCCGCGACTACATCCACGTCAGCGACCTTGCCCGCGCCCATCGCCTCGCTCTCGATCACCTGCGTCCGGGCTCCTTCCAGGCCTTCAACCTGGGCACCGGACGGGGCACGAGCGTGCTCGAGGTCCTCGCGGCGGCGGAGAAGGTGACCGGGCGCAAGGTGAAGTACGAGGTGCACGGACGGCGCGCCGGCGATCCCCCGGAGCTGGTCGCGGGCGCCTCCCTCGCCGGAAGAGCCCTCGGCTTCGAGGCCCGCTACCCGGACATCGACTCCATCGTCGCGCATGCCTTCAAGTGGCTGAAGACCCACCCCCGTGGATACTCGACGTAGCCCGCTGCCAACCGCGTCATTCCCGCGCAAGCCCGTCATTCCCGCGAAAGCGGGAATCCAGGCCTGCGACGCAACCAACCCCGTCATTCCCGCGAAAGCGGGAGTCCAGGCCGGTGCCGCAACCTCCCAACATTCCCCACTCTCACCACGTCGTTCCCGCTCTCGCCGGAAAGACGTTTCCGGCGGTAGCATTGCGGCGTTGGGCAGCTCGCGTCGACGCTCGCTGCATCAAAGAATCATCGCGCAACCGTCATTCCCCGAACCGGAGCACCTGCAATTCTCCAGGCACAAGGTCGACTTCCAGGACGACAGCCTCCATTCCAGGCATGTTGAATCGAGCGACGATTCTTCCCGTCGGAACCAGCACTGTCCGGCCGTTGCCAACTTCCACCCCGAAGATGACTCCTTCATGTTCAAAAACCACACTGGCCAGAGGCGGACACTTGATCTTCAGCTCCGCGCCGGCCTTGAGCACGACGACCTGCTCGTCTTGGATTTCAGGACCCAGCACGGCGATCCGGTTCTTGTATGCGGTCACCACGATCGCGGTGAATCCCGGAAGGATCTCCTTGCACAGCAAACCGTCCTCCAAAAATCCGCCCCATCCGACAGAGCGCTCAGGATAGTGGATCGCCACGTCCACCCCCGCCTTGACCGTTTGTCTGGTGCTCTCGTCCAGAACGATCAACCGCAGCTCCTTTGCGATCACCTCGGACAGGAGAACGACGACTCGAGCATCTCCCGCTTTCGCCACGACCTTTTCTTGCAACTCAGCGCCTGTATGGTCGCTGTCTCGCACGGCTGCCAATTCGTACGAGCCGGGAATGAGTGGGCCCACGTGGAACTCCTGCTTTCCTCTGGAGGCGTCCAGGAAGCCCTTACCCGTCGGGTCGAAGGGTGAATCCCCGGTCTCCACCGACCGGACCAGGAGTCTCGGAGTCTCGCGTCCGCCCTTCTCACCTCGCCGTGGATGAACAGGCCGCCCCAGACTCGAAGGATCACGGGCTGGGCTGAATCTTCGGGCACCCGGACCGCTCTGGCGTTCGATGAAACTCGATCTTTCAGCTCGCTCTCTTGCGTCTTTCTTTCCACGCTCAGCGACTCGGGCGGCGCGGCTCCCAGGAAGTAGGACCCCTGCTGGATTCCGTCCATCTCGAATTCACCCCTGTGGCCCGTGCTCGCCTGAGACACGACCTGGTCGTCTAGAAACCCTGAAAGCAGAAAGTCTCCGCTGCGTGGACCGATCGCATCCTGGTTCAACAGCCAGACGACTTGATCGACCACCGGCTGGTCGAGCTGGTCGACCACCTTCCCGACGAGTCGATGGCCGCCGCGGGGAGGATCACCAGCGAGGGTGCAGGTCAGCCACCTTCTCTCTCCCGGAGCGAGGGACAGAGGCTTGGGCGAGTGATAGAGAGGCTTCAAGCCGCGGCCGGCAAGTACGGTGAGATGCACCTCTGCCGGCAGGTTCTCGAATCGTGAGATTCCCGAGGAGTCGGAGCGAACCTGCCACTTCAACGATTCGGAAAATAGCGGATCGAGCTCTTCCGACGTCACCCGAACCGAGATCGCCTGGGCCGGACGCCGGGAAGACTCAAGCGCTTCGACGATCAGGGTCGCGCTGCGTCTGAGAAGAATCGGCTTGGCGTGCGACCGGCTCCTGATCTCTTCGGTCACTGCCGCCCTTTTTGTCGCGTATCCGTCGGCCTCGACGCAAACGAACAAGGAGTGAGGATCCGCCTTCGCATCGACGGCAATCGAGAAGTAACCCTCCCCATCGGTTTCCGTGGTGAAGCGGGGGATGGATCGGCCGCCCAGTGTCTCGCAGAGGAAATTCTTCGTGAATAACTCGTCATGGGGGAATTCCCAGTCGCTGGATCGTGTGCGCGCTCCTTCGAGCGACACCGCGGCATGAACGACCGGCAACCGGTCGGCTCGCGCGAGAACCCTTCCCCAGAATGTTCGTGGACCGACGTCTGCCTCATCGTTCGAGGGAACATTGACCGGTGCGGGCGCAGCCTCGTTCCCGTTCTCGGTGAGTTCATCGCGCGAAAAGCGGACCTCGCGCGAGGGACGCCCTTCGGAGGATTCGCTCGTTTGCCCGGTCCGATCTCCCGAAACCCGGTTCATCTCCCCGATCCGACCGGAAGACGCTGCACCTGTTTCTCCTCGCCACCACGCGAAGAAGATCCAAGCCACGAGCAGACTTCCCAGGATCAAGCTCGCCGCTACTGCCCGAGACATGACGATGCTCCTTGGGGAGAACATCATCAGTCCTTCGATTCGAAGAGTCGAGAGGTCCAGCCCGCAACCGTCATTGATGCGAAGGTCCCACGACCCGCCATTCCCGCGAGAGTAGGCGCGAAAGCAGGAATCCGGGTCCTCGGCGGCTGAAGGGTGCAAGATTCCTGGATTCCCGCCTTCGCGGGAATGACGGTTTCAACTCCGCGAGAAGGACGATCTGGTCTTCGCGGAAATGACCGCCTGCCTTCCGAAATCCGGCGGTCCGGGAGGGTCAAGGCGCTCCCTCACCTTCGGATAACACCGAGTCTGTTCGAAGTCGTTATCTGTTGAGGGGATGACGGATGGGAGATGAAGAAAACCACGGACACAGGAGAAAGCACATGTTGAAACTGCGCCCTTCGGTTGCTGGAGTCGCCATCGCCGCTCTCGCGGGACTGGTCGCTTCCGCTGCAGCGTTGTCGATGGGGTGCCCGCCGGCTTCGTTCGACCGACTGAAGATGTTCCTGGAGTTCAACTCGACCGACGTCGACGGGGAGATCGTGATCGATCTCAAGACCGACACGGGGCTCAAGAATCTCGAAGTACGAGGTCCCGACGGAAGGAAACGCGTCATCAAGCTCGAGTCCAACGACAGTAACGGCATCGGCCTGGCCGAAGTCTTTCTGGAGAGCGGCGAACCGAACCTGGAGTTGTCGCTGGGTTCGTACCCGGTCGGTGTGTACCAGTTTTCCGGCAAGGATTCGGACGGGACCCGGTACTGCGGCGAGGTGTTCCTCAACCACGACCTGCTCGCTCCGCCGGTCTTCAGCCCGTCGAATGGAGAAGAGGTGGATCCCGATCAGGTGACCGTGGAGTGGGTCCCGGTCGATGGCGCGATCTCTTACTTCGTCGAAGTCGAGAACGACGAGCTGGGATCCAAGTTCGCCGTCACGGTCCCGAGCACGGTCACTTCACTCGACGTGTCGCCGCAGTTTTTCGAGGCGGGCACTGAGTACGAGATCGGCGTCCGCGCGATCGCCGCAAACGGCAATGTGACGGTGTCCGAAAGTGATTTCGTCACCGAATCCTGAGATTTGCTTCGACCGCGGAGAAGACTCACGGGGAGGAACCGGCTGAGACTCCTCGTCGCGACCTCGAAACACCTGCGACCAGCCACCAAGACCTCGCCCGTCATGGGCGAGGTCGCTTTGCTGATGTAGAGATCGCCAGGACGACTTGGCCGTTTCGACTCCTGCCGCGATTGCGTGCTCACCGGATCTCGACCAGAGAGACCCGCTCCGTGTTGGCTGAATTCGTCTCGAGGACGAGGCCGATACCGGCGGCGAAGTACTTGAACTCGTTCGCGGAGTCGGGCTCCAGGGGGTTCTCTTCGATGACCTCGAGGCAGGTGAACTCTCCCAAGTCGGTGGAAACCGCGGCTTCGAGCGAAGTGACGATCGCCAGATCTTCGGCAATGCCCGCCGCGTATTCCTGACGATAGCTGTCGCCGACGCGGGGCAGCGCGATCATCTCGATTCCGGGTTGTGCGCCGTCGACCCCGGCGATCCAGTGATCGGCCGGGTCGCTTCCTTCCTCTTCGCCAAAGTGCCACACGTTTCCGCGGATGTCCTGCGCGTACCAATGGAGGGATTCCTCCGCCAGGGCGCCCTCGACGAACGTGCGCTCGCGAACCGTCGTGCAATCCACGCCGGCGATCTGCCTGCGTTCGTCCAGCACGCACACTTCGATTTCCAGGTATCCGTCTTCCTCATGTCCCGCATAGAGGAGCATTCGTCCGACGGGAAGCGGCAGCAGAGGATGGTCCACTTGTTCGATGAATTCAGCGGGCTGGATTCTTGGAAGGCGATCGTCCCGGATCTCGAGGAGCTCGAGAGTCGCGATTCCCTGGGTGTTCTCCACGAGGATCGGCCCGGTCTCCGGCGCGAAGTAGCGGATGAGAGGCTCTCGGGCTGCGCCAGTCTCCAACAGCCTGAGACAGCTCTTGAACAGGCCGAGCTCCCCAAGCGTCACCAGGGCATCGAGCGCGGTGACCTCGACCCGCCGATCTCCATCCTCGGTGCGTCGCAGGTACGTCTGGCCCAGGACGTTCTTTCCCGACAGGACGAGGCCGGCTCGGGCCCTGGCCACGTCAAAGCGCCAGCTTCCCTCGTGGCCGGTGATGTCATCTTGGTGGTACTGCGCCACGTCGGCTCCGAGAATCCACACGTTGTCCCGGCTGTCCTGGACGAAGTACTCGAACCGCTCTTCGGTCATCTCGCCGAACTGGAACCGCCGGGAGAGAACGACAGTCACAGGAATGCCCGCAACCGTCCCCGGAAAGTGGCTGACCTGGCTCGTGACTACGGCGCTTTGTGGATCCTCCCGGTCCAGGAACTGATGAGTCGTTCCCGGCACCAGCGTGTAGTGGAGATGATCGACGACGTAGGTCGTCGAGTGTGGATCGAATCGAGCCCTCCCATCGTTGTCATCTCCTCGCGGTTGGCACGAGCACAGGATCGCGATTGACACTGAGACGAACCTCATCGGACCTGCTCCTTTGGATCCCGGTCTCCCTTTGCGAACAGCCCTCATAGCATCCCGGCTGCCGCTGAACATTACGTCAAGGTTATGGGATTGACCGGAAGGCCTTTGACCACGGAGATCCTGGGTTGAGCCGGTTGGCCGGCCGGTGCTTCTTCAGCTCGTCTCTCACGTTGCCGTCACCCAACGGCGACACTCGCGAGGTATTCCATCGAACCAAGGCTGGGCGGCCGCGCACGGCATCAGCTCGCGAATCCAGGTTCTCGACAGTAGAACGTATGAGCATGAGAATCCTCCTCGTCGAAGACTCGAAGTCCCTTGCGGACACGCTCAGAGCTGGTTTGAGAAAGCTCGGCCATGGAGTGGACGTCGTCGCGGACGGAAAGCGCGGGCTCTCCTACGCTCGCCTCAATCCCTACGACCTTGTCGTGCTCGATCGGATGCTTCCGGAACTGGACGGCCTGGCACTGCTCCAGAAGCTCCGGGCAGCGGGGCTCAACACGCCCGTGCTCTTTCTTACGGCGCTGGACACGGTGGAGGATCGCGTGGTGGGACTGCGCGCAGGGGCGGACGACTACTTGGTCAAGCCCTTCGCGTTTGAGGAATTCGTCGCGCGCGTGGAAGTTCTCAGCAGGCGCCGACGAATCACAGGTGTTCCGATCGTGGAGCTGGGTTCACTGAGGGTCGACACGGCGGCCCGCACGGTGACCTATGAAGGACGCCCGCTGGACCTGCCGGCCCGCGAGTATTCGTTGCTGGTGTTGCTGGTCACGCGTCGCGGGCAGACCGTTTCGCGCATCGAGATCGAGGATCACCTCTACGATGAGTCAACGCTCCCCATGAGCAATGCAGTGGCCGTCGCCATTTCGTCCCTTCGCACCCGGCTGAAGGAAGTCGGTGCTCCCGAACTGATAAAGACTCGCCGCGGACTCGGATACGTGTTCGACGTGGGAGACCCATGAGCTCGATCCGTCGGGATCTCGCTCTGTCTCTGGCGACCGGAGTCGGAGTCACTTTTGTGCTGGCCGGAGGGCTTCTCTGGACGCTGGTCCGGGAGAACAGTCGAAGAGACTTCGATCTGGCCCAGCGTGCAAGAGCAGGAGCGTTGGGCACTCTTCTCGAGTGCAGGAACGGCAAAGTCGAGTTCGACTTCGCGGACGAGGTGATGCCCGAGTTTCATCGCCTTCACGAGCCGGAGTACTTCGAGATCTGGATCCGCGGAGGCGCCGTTCTCGAGCGATCGCTGTCCCTCGGCGATCGAGATCTTCCGCGGCGTACGGGCCCGGTGAACGCCCCGTGCTTCTGGGACCTGATCCTTCCTGATGGGCGTCCGGGCCGGGCCGTCGGCATGACCACTCCGGTCGATTTTGCGGACGATGCGGATGTGGATCACCGACGCCATGAGATCCACGCGGAGACGGTCGTGGCTGCCTCGCGGGAAGGACTCGATCGCAGGGATGCGGAGATCCTTCGGGCGCTGCTGTTCACGGGCGCCGTTCTCGTGGGGGCCGGGATTGCCGTCGTCTGGGTCGCGATCCATCGCGTGACGCGCAGGATCGGAACGCTCACGGATCAACTCGAGAAGGTCGACAGTGGATCGTTGGACGCTCGCTTGGTCACCCGCGAGCTGGTCACGGAGCTTCGCCCGCTCGCTCAAACCCTCAATTCCCTCCTCGAGCGACTGCAGCACGGCTTTGCACGCGAGAAGCGAATGACGTCGAACATCGCACACGAGTTGAGAACTCCCGTGGCCGAACTCCGTGCCGCCGCGGACGTCGCCCGCATGTGGCCCGACGACCCGGAGCTCGCGACCGAAGCCTTGGCGGTCGCTGCGAAAGTCTCCGTGCGCATGTCGTCGACCATCGACACCTTGCTGCGGCTGGGCAGACTGGAGACCGACGGATGCTCCCTGGAGATCACCGAGGTCGATCTCGCCGCATTGATCTGCGAGATCGAGGCGGAGCTCGGTCCCGAAGCCGGCATGCGTTCCTGCCGGATCGAGCACCTGGGTGAGACGCAAGCGATCGCAAGCGCGGACGTGCAGCTGGCGCGAGTGCTCGTGCGCAACCTGCTGGAGAATGCGATCACCCATTCGCCGGAGGGCAGCCGGATCGCGTCGGAGATTGTCCGTCCCGATGGCATGCTCCGCTGGCGCATCGCCAATCCTGCCCGCGATCTTTTGAGTGACGACGTTCGATTCCTCGGGGAGCCCTTCTGGCACAAGGAGAAGTCACGCACCGGCTCTCAGCACCCCGGCCTGGGCCTCCCGCTCTGCCGAACGATCTGCGCCGCCCTCCGCTGGGATCTGCAGTTTGAGCTCGAGTCCGGGACTCTTCATGTGTTCGTGCACGTGAACTGAATCCGACGGCCTTGTGAACGCCACGCAGGGGTTCTCTCAGAACCCGAAGGTCATCTGCAGGCCTCGGGTGAAGGCGACTCCGGCAGAGGCGCCGAAGTCGAACTCAATGGTCTGCAGATAGGCGGACACTCCCGACAGGTTTGGGTTGCAGGCGACATGGAGCGGGAGGGTTAGATCGGGCGCGGGGATCAGAGCCAGGGGCAGGATCAGGTTCGGCAGGACGAGCAGCGTTCCGCCGACGTTGGTGGGAATCGCCGCCTGGGAGAACCCGATCAGGATCATTCCCGAGGTCGGGGATCCCAGCGAGTTCTCAAGAGTGAGATCGACGCTGGTCCCGAGCACCGGGTCCGCGCTCAAAGTGAGCGCCGGCTCTCCGAGGGTCCCGGGCCAGCCGCTGCCGTAGTTGCTCCAGGATGCGACGTCGTCGCTGCTGAAAAACACGTAGGCCGCGCCGGAGTCCGTGCCGCTGTCGTCCGCCCAGAACGCGCCCGAAAGGATGAATTCACCCGAGATCGAGACCGAGCGACCCAGCTCATCGATCGGCAGCGGGTCCTCCGCGGTCAGCTTGCCCACCTCGTTCCAGGTGACTCCGTCGTGCTCGTAAAGGTACACCGAGCCGGCGTTGGTGGCGTTGTCGTCGTCGGCGATCGCGCCGACCACGACGCGGTCGCCCTCGACGTCGACCGAGACGCCGAAGAAGTCGAACTTTTCGGCATCCGAAGCGACGAGCTGCGCGGTCTCAACCCAGGAGACGCCGTCGTGCTCGAACACGTAGGCCTTCCCGGCCCGCGTCGCTGCCGAGCTGTTGCCTTGAGCGCCGACGACGATCCTGCCCTGGTCGATGCTGACCGAGATCCCGAAGTAGTTGAGATTGGCCGGGTCGGAGGGAATCAGGATCTGCTCCTCGGTCCAGGACGTGCCGTCGTAGCGGTACACGTAGCTCTTGCCCTCGAACGTCGCCTCGGTGTAGTAGGCACCGACCACGATGACGTCGTTCTCGACGGCGACCGAGTAACCGAAGTAGTCGCGCAGCACTGCATCGGAGGCGGTGAGCTTGGCCTCCTCGATCCACTGGCTGCCGTCGAAGCGGTAGACGTAGACGGCGCCGGTCAGGTTGTTGCCGGCATTGACCGCGCCGACGACCGCGAGGTCCCCGTCGACGGCCACCGAAGTCCCGAACGCATCTCCCGCAACCGCGTCCGAAGCGACCAGCTTGGCGACTTCCACCCACTGACTGCCGTTCCATTCGACGACGTAGGCGGAGCCGGCGTTGTCGGTGCCGGGGAAATCGTCCTGGGACGAACCCATCAGCGCGCGGTTTCCTTGCAGGGCGACGGAGCAGCCGAACAGATCGCCGCTCAGCTCATCCGAGGCAGCGATCTCGGTCTCCTGCACCCAGTTGCGACCGTTGCGGCGGAACACATAGGCGATCCCGGAATTCATGCCGGCCGCATCGTGGAACTGCGCTCCGACCAACGCGACGTCGCCGTCGAGCGCGCTGGCGAATCCAAACCAGTCCTCGGGGGCTCCGCTCGACGGCACGAGCTTGGCGGTCTGACATTGGGGGAAGGCAGGCGAGGCGATCGATCCAGTCAGAAGAGTCAGGGACAGAATTCGCCCGCAGCCGGAAAAGGTGGGTGGCATCTGGCTCTCCGCTCCTTCCGATCGACATCCCGCTTGGGCGTCGGCGGGGGGGAACCCCGGCGCCCGGGTGCAATCGGTATAGCAGAGGATCCGGGGACGTGCACGCCGGGCGAGGAAAGCCGGGCCAGCGGACAGGAGGGCCGGTTCGCCGCTGCTCCCGGAGGAATGCCCGGACCGGGGAAGACCATGCAATCGAGCGCATCCTCGCGCAGCGCGACGGGCGCCGTAGCGATCAAGTCATATGGCCGAGTGACCGTCGAGCCGTCGCCCGGCCACGGTGACTCGATCGATCAGAACTAGTGGTCTGATGCAGAGATACAGCACCTTTTGCGCCGGCCTCTGGCCGTCATTCCCGCGAAAGCGGGAATCCAGGGTTGTGCGCCCGCCCGCCGCAAAGGCCTGGATTCCCGCTTTCGCGGGAATGACGACGAGGAGCGGGGCGGAGGGTGCAGGAGTGAGAGTAAGAGCGAGTGAGCAGGAGAAGGAGATGCAGGGAGAGGTGGAGCTGGACGAAGCGGTTTGAAAACTGATCTCGAGCACTTGGAAGCGAGTGACCGAACCTCTCTCTACCTCCTGGCTCTGCCTCTCCCCGTCCTCCTCTTTCCCTCAGATCCCCCTCCGTCTCCTCCTCTTGCTCTTGCTCCTCCCAGCATGCACGCTCCTTTCCAAAACCCTTCGGAGTGACAAAGTGAACGGCATTGGGGCTAGGCCTGGGCTAGGCCCTGGGAAAAGTGCCTTCGGCAGGATTGCGGGCATCGTACAGGACCGTGCCCTTCTTGTCCTCGACCGTCGAAAGGATGCGGTCGGCGAACACCTTCGCACGATCGAAGTCCTTGAATTCTCTCCTGGTGATCTGGCCGCCGATGCGCTCGGCGTAAGCCGCTGAGTCCTCGTTCATCAGGATCGAGGGCCCGAGGTTGGGAACGAAGTACATGGTCGGAGTTCCGCGATACGGGGCTGGAAGAAGCGCCTGCAGCCTAGCCCGGATCAGGCAGCGTTGGAAACCCCAAGAAACCACCGCAAGCAGGATTTGGACAACGAGTTGCTACCGACGATCCATGATGTTCATGAAATGATCCGGGCTCGCCGGGACGCCAAGTTTCATCATCGTCGGTCCATGAGCCAGTCAGAGTCCTTTCTGACACTCGCGGCGCGCGTGCGTCACGAGATCCCCAAGGTGCGCGGCTCGCGGTTCGTCGCGACCGCCGCCCCCGTCCAGAGCCCTGGGGAGATCGAGGAATTCCTGCGCCAGGTACGCAAGGAGCTCCATGACGCGAGCCATCATCCCTACGCTTGGCGGCTCCGGGACTCCTCCGGACTCGACGCCTTCCGATCGAGCGACGACGGTGAGCCGTCCTCCTCCTCCGGCAAGCCGATTCTCCAGCAGATCGACTCGAAAAACCTGACGCAGATCGTCGTCGTCGTGACGCGCTACTTCGGCGGCACGAAGCTCGGCGTCGGCGGGCTGGTGCGCGCCTACGGCGAGGCGGCGCGCGAGGTCCTCTCTCGAGCGCGGGTCCTCGAAGTGTTCCGGACACAGCCCATCGAGCTGTGCTTCCCGTACGAGTTCACGGGCCGGGTGCAAGGTCTGCTCACGAGTCTTGGAATCAAGAAAGGCCAGTCCACCTGCTCCGCAGCTGTGACGCTGATCGTCGAGATCCGCGAGTCGCTCGTCGACAAGCTGCTCCGGAACTTCGCCGAGTGCACCGGCGGACAAGGTCGACACCGTCGACTGGAACGCCAGTGACTCCCAGGAGCCGCCCAACCCTCCCAAATCGAGAAACCAATCCTTGCGCAAACACGCAAAGCCGGTCGAATTTCCGCGGCATTGCGCGAGACTCCTTCCTCTCCGCGCCTTTGCGCGCTGAAACTCATGGTTCATGGACCGTGGCCCGTCAAGGCCGGTGGCAAGCTCTGTTGACGGCTCTCAACCGAGGGCCGATTCGTAGCGCCGGAACGAGGCGTTCCAGGACTTGAACACCAGGACGCCGAGCACGAACGTCCAGCCTGAGTGGAACAGAGCTTCGAGCAAAGAGCAGCGCCCCAGGGCGATGACCGCCGGCAGGTGGGCGGCGGCTCCGATCGGCAGTGCCAGGATCAGGAGCCGGCGCAGTCGAGACGGCCAGATGTCGAGCGGGCGGTCGACCACCGCGCCGAAGAAGTCGTAGCTGAACTGCGACAGGTCCGAGCTTATGAAATAGAGCTCCCAGATTGAATAAAGGACGGTCAGCACCACTCGCCCCCAGAACGACAGCAGCAGGGCAAGGGGCAGCGCGACCATGGACTCAGGGAGAACGACGGCGCCCGCCTTGACTAGCGCAAAGCCCAGGTAGCCCGCGGCGATCACCATGTTGAAGCAGGCTTCCAGGCTGAAACGCTGGAAGAAGTACAGGAACACGCCCGCGGCCGGACGCACGCGGACCGGGTCGAGGTTGCCGTCCTTGAGGTCGTTGCCGAAATGCCATGCCTGGCCGAGCCACATCATCGAGAACGCGTCCGACACGAACAGGAAGCCCAGGAACACGCGGGCCTCGGGGGCGGACCAGCCGGCGATGGTCTCAGTGTGCAGGAACAGGATCTCGAACGTCAGGATGTGGAACAGATACCAGATCATGTCCATGACGATCTGGCTCAGGAACTCGACCCGGAACTGCGACTTGCGGATGATGCCGATCCGCACGAACTGGCGGGCGATGGCGACGTGGTGGCGGAGGGCGTGAAACATGCTCGGTCACATCCCGCTGCCGGTGTAGCGCGCGACGCCGCGCCGCCAGAGGAATCGATACAGGAAAAACGTCGCCAGGGCCCAGCAGAGCAGCACGAGAACTCCGTGCAGCGCCTCCGCCATGGAGAAACGGCCGCAGCCGACCTCGATGGCGCCGAACACGCTCCAGTAGGGAAAGGTCATCCGGAACGTTTCCTGCAGCGCGGGCGGCATGATCGAGATCGGGATCGAGACTCCCGCCATGAAGTGAGTGATGAACGCCGCCATGACGAGCAGCGACCAGACGACGTCGAGGAAGAAGGCCAGCGTCTGCACGACGAGGTACATCAGGAAGTAGCAGAAGCTTCCAAGGAGGACGAGCGTCAGGGCGAGAAGAGCTGCGGAGAGGCTTGCGGGGACCGGGCACCACTGCGGCAGGAACAACGCCAGGGCTCCGTACAGAACACTCGCGGCCACGAGCTGAGTCGCCTGGAACTGCACGAAGCGTCCCAGGGGCAGAACGAACAACGAGAACGGCATCACCAGGTACTTGGTGATCCGACCCTGGAAGATCTGATCGGCGAGGTCGATCCCGCGGCGATCGAAGCAGAGCTTCTGCGCGAGGGCCGCGAGGATCAGGTACTGAACGATCGCGGCGAAGTCGTAGGGGCCGATCGTCGACCGCTCGCGGAGCTGGAAGATCGCGCGGAACACGAAGATCGCGACCGCCGCGCGAGTCGTTCCGCGCAGCAGCTCCTTCACCAGGAATCCGGTCCGGAACACCGAAGCCTTGCGCAGCTCGTACTCGCTCACCTTGAGCAGCAGGCGCAGGTTGCGGCACAGACCGCCGAACGCAGTGGAGGTCAAGCGGGAGGTGGTCATCGCCGGTCCTTGATCCGCAGGAACAGATCCTTGATGAGCTGCTCGAGCGGCTGGCGCTCGATGCTCAAGTCGCGGATCTCGAGGACCTCGAACAGACGCCGGACCAGGGCCTGGGTGCTGCGCGAGGGCACCTTGAAGGTCAGCGACCTCTGGGTCCTTGCCACCAGGCGCGCACCGAAGCTCTCGATCTCGCGCGCCAGCTCCTCGCTGAAGCCGTCGTGTTCCGCGGCGAGGTGCAGCTCGACCGATCGCTCGTCGACGATCTGGTGCTGCAGCTCGATCCGGTCGCCATCGAAAAGCAGCCTGCCCTTGTCGAGCACCAGCAGCCGCCGGCAGGTGTTCTCGATGTCCTCGAGGTCGTGACTGGTGAGGAGGATCGTCGCCCCTTCCTGGTCGTTGATCTCGCGCAGGAACGCGCGGATGACGTCGCGCGAGACCAGGTCGAGGCCGATCGTCGGCTCGTCCAGAAACACGACCTCGGGGTCGTGCAGGAAGGCGCCGATGATCTCCATCTTCATGCGCTCGCCGAGCGAGAGCTGGCGAAGCTGCAGGCCGAGCTTGTCGGCGACCTCGAGGCGCTCGGCGTAGGCCTTCACCTTCTGGCGGAAGCGCTCAACCGGGACCTGGTAGATCTCGCTCAGCAGCTCGAAGGAGTCGATCGCGGGCAGATCCCACCAGAGCTGCGAGCGCTGGCCCATCACCAGCGACAGCCGCCGCTTGTTCTCGTCGCCCAGCTCAAAACTGTCGCAGCCGAACACCTGCGCCGAGCCGCCGGTCACCGGAATGATGCCCGTCAGGCATTTCACCAGAGTGGTCTTGCCGGCGCCGTTGGGGCCGATCAGTCCGACGAGCTCGCCGCGCTCCACCCGGAGGTCGAGGTCGTCGAGCACGACGGCGTCGACGTACCGGCGGCGGAAGAAGCTGGTCCACAGGCCGGTCCAGCCCGGCGAGCGCTCGAACGATCGAAACACCTTGCGCACCGACGAGCAAGAGAGGATCGGCAGGGTCATGCCACGATTTGACCCGAGAACCGTCTGAGACGCCCAGGTGATCCGCGGCATTCTTCTTGTTGCGCCCGGTGCTCTCGTACACGCGCAGGATGTGCCGTTGCTCGACCTCCCGCAGCTCCTCCCTCGTCCAGATCCTGGACCTTCATTGTCCCGAAATGGCTGTCCGTGCCGCAGACGCTGAGGAAAAGAGAAGGGAGGTCGCCGCAGGCCTGGATCTGGTGGGAGCCGGGTCGTCCCGTCGGAGCGCGCCCGGCCGCACAGGTTTCGCAGGTGCCGCGAAGCGGCACCTCCAGGAAAAAAACCTGGCCCGGTTCGTGGATGAGAGGTGGTAGACCGGCAGCCATGCGGCGACCTCTGTCCGCTGGAAACCCTTCGTGGGCGGGGATCGGTCCTGGCTTTGCGTAAAGGTGTGATGTCCAGAGATCCAAACCCGACGGAGTGACCTCAATGAACCGAGCTCGTGGCCTGGCGCGGGTGCACCTGCCGGCGTTGATCCTGGTGGGCCTCGCTCTGGCCACCGCCGGGTGGGCCTTTGCCGAGCGCTGGGGCCGGAACGACTCAGCAACCGGACGTGCGCAGGACGAGGTCGCGCAATCGATGGCCCTCCTGCTCGAGGAATGGAATGCCGTCGAAGGTCGAGAGGAACGAACAGCAGAGGAGCTGCAGAAGAACCTGGCGGCGTGCTTCGAGCGGCTCGCTGAGCAGTACGGAGAATCGGACTCGCAGACTCTCGAACGACTCCGCTCCCTTCAGGAGCAGATCGAGTCGATCGACCGCCGGTTGTGCGCGATCGACGATCGGCTCGACAGTCTCTCGGGGCAGTCGGACGCCAGCGGTGTCGAGGAGGCAGAGGCACAGGAGGTCGAACCCAAGCCCGATTCGACCGCGGGGTCGGAGACGGTGCGTGGAATCGACGAACCCACCAGGGATGGAACCCGATCCACGCTGTCGTTCTCGGATCTGCTGCGCGTCGACTCCGCCGTGGCCAGGACGCCAGCCGTCTCGCGTTACGTCCTGGTGGAGGGTGCCTGCAGGGCGGGGTTCGACGGCACGTCGAACATTCACGACTTCTCCGGAGCGACCGATCGCGTCGCAGGTGAATTCACCGTGCAGATGGGCGATCCGGAGAACGCGCCGCACGGCGCCGTCCGGATCGACGTGACTTCCCTGTCGACGGGCAACGACGCTCGCGATGCAACCATGCGCGAAGACCATCTGCAGACCGCCCTTTTCCCGACGATCGAGTTCGAGTTGAAGGAGATTCGCGGCGTGGAACCCCTCGCAGACGGGAGTCACCAGGCGCGGGTGCTCGGAACGATGCGCTGCCATGGTGTCGAGCGCGGCCAGGAAGTGCTCCTCAGCTATCAGAAGATCGGTCGATCGCTGCTGCGCATCCGCGGCGAATGGAAACTCAGGATGTCCGACTTCGGCATCGAGCCGCCGGTGGCCCTGGGCGGGATGGTCCGCACCAAGGACGAGCTCAAGGCCTGGTTCGTGCTGCAGGCGCGCCGACGGGACTCGGGATCATGAGAGCGCGGACCGGGGGGACGATCCTGTGCCTTGCGCTGGTTACGGGGTGCTCGGGCGGACCGAGGATCGAGCGCGAGCCGGCGCCGCTGGTCGATCCGGACCGGGGAATGGCCGCCGCCGCCGCCCTGGAATGGCGCGCGCCGCAGGAGAGCGACCTGTGCGGAGTCTGGGAAAGCGAGCGCTGCACCGGCGCCTTTGCCCTGCCGGGATCACGGCTCGAGTACGTGTTCCGGGACGACCACTGCTTCCAGGTCGTGGCGTTCTCGCGGGATGAAACCGGCAACCCCAATGTGGTCCTCGCCCGGGGAGAATGGCGGCTTCTCGCCGAGGGGCTGGAGCTCCTCCGCGATCGTCCGGTGTTCGATGCGAGGGTTTGCGGTCCGTGGCTGAAGATCAGCGACGGGACCTCTCTGGTCGAGCTCAAGAGATTGCCGCTTGAGTGACGGTGGTGGATGACATGACGACGATCGTGGCGAGCGCGACCGATGGCGGCCGGTACGTGTACCCGCAGGAACGGGTGAAGCAGGCGATCCGTGACTGGCTGAACGGCAGCGGCAGGTGCATGGAGAATGCGGTCGCCGCGTTCGATCATGCGCTGGTCGAGAGGCGCAGCAGCGTCGAGCCGATCGAGTATGTATTCGCTCGCCGGGGCCTGGGCGAGAGCAACGACCGCTACAAGGTCCACGCCAGCGAGCTGGCGACGGCAGTCTCGCGCCGGTGCCTCGCGGCGGCGCGCTGGTCGGCCGAGGACGTCGACCTCTTCATCACGACCTCCTGCACCGGGATCATGATCCCCAGCGTGGACGCGGTGGTCGCGGAGCGATTGCAGATGAAGGAGAGTCTGCGCCGCCTGCCGATCACCGAGCATGGATGTGCGGCCGGAGCCGTCGCCCTCTCTCATGCGCACGATCATCTCCTGGCCCATCCGACGCATCGAGTCCTGGTCGTCGCCGTCGAGATCCCTTCGCTGACGTTCCAGCCGACCGATCAGAGTGCCAGCAACGTCATCTCGTCGGCGCTGTTCGGAGACGGGGCGGCCGCGGTGGCGCTGGAGGGCCGCGCGCGCCCCGGTTTTCCGCGGATCGTCTCGACCGGCAGCCATCGATTCCGGGACAGCCTGGACTGGATGGGTTTCGACCTCAAGGACAGCGGGCTGCACATCGTGCTGTCGCGCGAGGTCCCCGTGCGCATTCGCGAAGGCGCTCGAGCGGTCATCGGCGAGTTCCTGACCGGATCGAAGCTCGCCCTCACCGACATCGATCATTTCCTGCTGCACCCGGGCGGCGGGAAGATCCTGCAGGCGTTCGAAGAGACTCTCGCGCTTCCCGAAGGCGCTCTGGCCGTTTCGCGAACCGTTCTGCGCGAGCACGGCAACCTTTCCTCCGCGACGGTCCTGTTCATCCTGCAGGAGTATCTCGAGCGCCGGCTGGCCGCCTGCGGTGACCTCGGGCTGATGATGGCGTTCGGCCCCGGCTTCGGGGCGGAGATGCTGCTCCTTGAGTGGGATTGAAACGTTGGATCGTGCCCTTCTCGAGCGGACCGAGGCGGACGTGATCGTGGTCGGCGGCGGCCCGGCGGGCTCGGTCACCGCTGCGCTCCTTGCAAAGCGCGGTCTTCACGTGCTGGTTGTGGAAAAGTCCCTGCAGACGGCTCGCAGGATCTGCGGCGAGTATCTGTCCCCCAAGGCGGTGCACGACCTTGCCCGGCTCGGACTGCTGGATCGAGCGTTGAAAGCGGGAGGCCTTCGCATCCTCGGGATGAGGATCGTCTCTCCCGGCGGCATTGAAGTCGACCACTCCTTCGCTCCGGCTTCGCACGCCCTGTCCGTCCCTCGGCCGCGCTTCGACCAGGCCTTGCTGCAATACGCGACGGAGTGCGGCGCGAGACTCCTTCGCGGAATCCTCGTCACACGCCTGAAAACGGACGATGGTGGCGCCGACGTGCACGTGGTGTTCAACGGACGGCAAGGAGTACTGCGCGCGGACATGGTCATCGGCGCAGATGGCCGGTTCTCGGTCGTTGCGAGGTCGCTGGGGCTGACGGTTGCGGAGCGGCGGGCGGGGCGCGGAGTCGTACACGGATGGCTCAAGCCAGAGCAGTCCTTCGGCGATCGGGCTGAGATGCATCTGTTCGAGGACGGCAGCTACCTCGGCGTCAATCCGCTGTCCGACGGCACAGTGAACCTGTCGTGGGTGTCCGACGACGAAGTGGTGGGTCGAATCGCCCTCCGGCGCGAAGGCAAGCTTGCGCTTCAAGATCGCCTGCACCGTCGCTCGGAGCTCGGTCGGCGTTTCGAGCGTGCGAGCTGGGTCGGAGACGTCCGCTATCTTCTGCCGCTGGCAGTCGACCGGCGCGGATCCGCCGGCGACCGTGCGATCCTGGTCGGTGACGCCGCCGGTTTCGTCGACCCGCTGACGGGCGAAGGGATGCACCTTGCGATCGTCTCCGCTCAGCAAGCGGCCGAGTGCGCCGTGCAGGCCCTGCAGCGGCGTACCTTGAAGCGTGCAGCCTTTGCATCCTACGAGCGTGCCCGGATTTGCACGTTCCTGGAGAAGCGGCTATTCCACAGGAGTCTTCAGTGGCTGATCCGCCGTCCGGCGCTGTTGGACTCTTTGGCTCGCCGGTTACTCCTGTGTGACTCGAGCCGGTGCCGGTGGCTGGAGGTGATCAGCGATCTGTTGCCGGCACGCCGTCTGCTAGCACCTTCCTTCTGGTGGCCGCTTCTGGCGGTCCGTCCCCGGGAGACCGAGCGTCACAAGGACGGCACTCAAGCGGGGATGGGTACGATGCAACGGCGAGCGAGAATCCTGCGTGCGAAACAACCTTGAAATTTACGACAAGCTCTCGGACCAGTGGTGGAGGCCGGAGGAATCCGGCTTTCGCTCGCTGCACGAGGTCAACGAGTTCCGCTTCGCGCTGCTGAAGGAATGGCTCGGTGACTTTGCTGGGAAGAGGGTCGTCGACCTGGGATGCGGCGGCGGACTCCTGAGCGAAAAGCTCGCGCATCAAGGAGCCGAAGTGGTCGGCGTCGATCTCAGCCTGCCGAGCCTTGCGGCCGCGGTGCGCCACCGACCGCCCCAGATCACCTGCGTGTACGTGCACGGAGAGATTCAACAGGCTCCGCTGCGCACCGGCTCCGCGGATCTCGTCCTGCTGGCGGACGTCATCGAGCACATCGTCGACTATCCACAGGCGCTGGCGGAGAGCGCGCGCATCGTTCGATCCGGAGGCCACGTGTACATCAACACGCTCAACCGGACGTTCACTTCACGATTGTTCGCCGTGTGGATGGCGGAAGGCATGGGGCTGATCCCGCGGGGCACGCACGATCCGCGCCTGCTCGTGCGACCCGATGACCTCGAGCGGCAGGGCGATCGAGTCGGCCTGAGGATGCTGCGCCTGCAGGGCGAGACGCCGTCCGTGTGGAGGACCCTGCAGCACCGCGCGGTGCATCTCAAGAAGGCGTCGCACTGCCAGATCGCCTACAGCGCGCTGCTGCTCAAGCGCGGGTGAGCAACGTCGACCCGGAACGCTGTCGCGCTCGGCGAAGGCCTGCTGGCCCACGGATCATTCATCGGGATAAGGGTCCGCGCAAGAATAACTTCCCATCCTGGGCGCCCAGCTTCACACCATCTTCGCCCTCTCCTCAATCGCGAATTCCTCAGCGTATCGACCAATACACCGCTCGCGGCGCTCGCTGCCCGGATTCGCTCAATCGTCGAGGACGAACCTGGCGCAAATCTGAGCACCGAGAACGGGAAGTTATTCTTGCGCGGACCCCAAGCCGGTGATCGCGGGAGCGGGAGGCTCCGCCGGACGGCCGACCCGGGTCAGGAACGAGGTCAGCGCCGCACCCTCGAGGGTCTCTTGCGCGAGGAGCTCGCGCGCGCCTTCCTCCAGGAGGACCCGATTGTGGCGCAGGATCGCGATCGCGCGCTCGAAGGCGTGCTCGAGCAGGGCGCGCGCGGCGCAGTCGATCTCGCGCGCCGTGTCCTCGCTGTAGTCCTTGCGCACGACTCCACCGCCGAGGAACGGCGAGCTCTCCTGCTCGTAGGTCATCGGGCCCAGCCCCGGGATCAGGGCAAAGCGCGTCACCATGTTGCGCGCGATGTCGGTGGCGCGCGCGAGGTCGTCGGCGGCGCCCGTCGACCACTGCTGGAAGATCACGTGCTCCGCCGCGCGCCCGCCGAGCAGCACCGCCATCTTGTTGCGCAGCTCTCCCTCGGTCATCAGGTACCGGTCCTCGATCGGCCGCTGAATCGTGTACCCGAGCGCACCGATGCCGCGCGGAATGATCGAGATCTTGTGCACCGGGTCGGATCCGGGAAGAGCGCTCGCCACCAGCGCATGTCCCATCTCGTGATGTGCGACGATCGCGCGCTCGCGTTCGTTGAGCAGGCGGTTCCTGCGCTCCAGGCCCGCAACGATGCGCTCGAGCGCCTCGGTGACGTGTTGCATCTCCACCATCGCCGCGCCGCGCCGCGTGGCCGCCAGCGCGGATTCGTTGACCAGGTTGGCGAGATCGGCTCCCGTGAACCCGGGCGTGAGGCTGGCGATCTCATCGAGGTTGAGCTGATGGCCGCCGATCACCTTCTTGAGGTGCACGCGGAGGATCGCGGCGCGGCCGCGCTTGTCGGGCCGATCGACCAGCACCTGGCGATCGAAACGGCCGGCGCGCAGCAGCGCCGGGTCGAGGACCTCGGGACGGTTGGTGGCGCCCAGGAGGACGATGCCGCTGCTTGAGTCGAACCCGTCGAGCTCGGCAAGGAGCTGGTTCAGCGTCTGCTCCTTCTCGTCATGTCCGCCGAGGGCCCCCTGGATGCCGCGCGCTCTTCCCAGCGCGTCCAGCTCGTCGACGAAGATGATGCAGGGAGCCTTCTGGCGGGCCTGCTCGAACAGATCGCGCACCCGCGCCGCGCCGACGCCGACGAACATCTCGACGAACTCGGAGCCGCTGATCGACAGGAACGGAACCCCGGCCTCGCCGGCGACGGCGCGCGCGAGCAGAGTCTTTCCGGTCCCCGGAGGGCCGACCAGGAGAACGCCCTTGGGCATGCGCGCGCCGAGACGACCGTAGCTCTTGGGATCCTTGAGGAACTGGATGATCTCGACCAGCTCCTGCTTGGCCTCGTCGATGCCGGCGACGTCCTCGAAGGTCACCTTGGTGTCGCTCTCCACGTACACCTTGGCCTTGCTCTTGCCGATCGACAGGAAACCGGCGCTGCCGCCGTTGACGCGCCGTGCCAGATACCTCCACAGCACGAAGAAGAACAGCACCGGCAGCACCCATGACAAGAGCAGCGGCCACCAGTGGCTCTCGACTTCGCCGAAGTAGCGCACCTGGTGCTGGTCCAGGCGCTCGGCGAGGTCGGCGTCGACGCGGGTGGTGACGAAACGCCGGTATTCCTCGGCCGCGTCCTCCTTGAGCTTGCCCTGGATCTGGTCCGAGGTGATGACGATCTCCTCGACCTTGTTCTCGGTGAGCAGCCGGGTGAACTCGCTGTACGGGATCGCCTTGGGGCCGAACCGCGTGGCGAACAGATCCTGCAGGAGCAGGACGCCCAGCAGCGCCAGCAGCAGATAGCCGAGATGAAAGCGGACTTTCTTGTCCATGGTCTTGACTCGATCCAGTCATTCTCCCTCTGGGAGGCGGACGCGGCCTGCGACGATCTCGCACGTCCGCGACTCAATCAGCTGCTCGAGAGCGGCCTGCGCGGTCTCCTCGAGGCGCCGTGAAAGGCGCAGGAAGCCGAGCGCACGACAGGATTCGCGCACCAGGTCGGCACGCGGCAGGCTGATCTGGCGTTTCAGCACATCCCGGAGGGCGACTTGGTACTCGATCCTGGGAATGCGATCGGCGGCGCGCAGCTCATCCCCGCCGCCGGCACGGTAGAGAGCAAAGCTCTCTGGCTCCTGCTCCGGCCGCCAGAACGCGTCCAGGGCCCGCTTCCACTGCGAGGCGTACTGAGGCGCGTGCAGAATTTCCTCGAAGTGGTCCTGAAGGCGCGGCGAGATTCGCTCGATCGAAACCGCGTCCGCGATTCTCTGCAGCAGCTCCTTGAAGACGATCGGCGCCTCTACCTCGAGAACCTGCTCGATGCACTGCACGATCTCGGCGCGGCTTTGTTCCTCGAGGAAACGTTCACTGGTCCACGACCTTTGGCGCAGCCGGCAGCGCCGGTATTCGGCCCGCCCCGAGGACGACGACGCCTGGTTCGCGCCGGATCCGGACAGGCGCACAGTCACGGGGGGCACGACTTCGAGGACCTGCGAGGAAACGACGGCAACGTCGGAGGCGAACGGACCTTCGGCTCTCTGGCCCTTGTCGGTTCGCCGCTGCGCCAGGATCTCCTCGATCCGCGCATCCAGCCGCGCGAGAGTCTCGTTCGGGGCGACCCACAGATCGTGGGACCAGATGCGCTTGAGGTTCCATCCAAGGCCCTGCAGGACCTGGGCGCGCAGCCGGTCGCGGTCGCGCGCCGTCGCGGCATTCTGGTAATGCTCGCCGTCGAGCTCGATCCCGAGAACGAAGCGGCTGGGATGCCCCTTGTCGGCGACGGCGAGGTCGAGGCGATACCCCGAGCTGCCGACCTCTCGCCGAACGTCGAGGCCACGCGAGGCGAGCGCCCGCAGCAGCCATTCCTCGGCCCCGTCCTTCCTCGGCGCCTTGGGCGGGACGGTGGCCTCGGCGAACGACTGGATGCCCTGCTTTGCGTACTCGAGGAAGCGCTTGAGGTGATGCACGGCGAGCGCGCGCGTCCGTGAAAGGTCGATCTCCTCTGGATCGAGCGAGGTGAACACCAGGATCTGCCGGCGCGCGCGGGTGATCGCGACATTGAGGCGGCGCTCGCCTCCGGTCAGGTTGAGCGGGCCGAAGTTCATGTGCAGCCTGCCCTTGCCGTCGCGCCCGTAGCCGATCGAGAAGATCATCAGGTCGCGCTCGTCACCCTGGACATTCTCCAGGTTCTTGACGAACACCGGCTCGTCGTGCTCGGGGGAGAAGAATGGCTCGATGTCCGGATGTTGCGCGCGCTTCTCCTCCAGCAGGTCCTCGATCAACGCCTGCTGCGGCTGGCTGAACGTGACCACTCCGATGCTGTGCGCGGGCGCGCCCTGGGCCATCGCCGAGAGCCGCGCGACGATCTCGGCGACCACCGCCCCGGCTTCGGTGCGATTGGTGCGTGTGCCGCCGCGGTCGAACACGGCGCCCGAAACCCTTCGAATCGCGATGCCCAGATCGGGCGCGTGCTCCGCGGCGCTGGGAAACGTGAGCAGGCGGTTGCCGTAGTAGTGATAGTTGCTGAAGCTGATCAGGCTCTCGTGACGGCTTCGATAGTGCCAGAGAAGCCGCATCGATCCGATTCCGCTGGCGACGCACTCATCGAGCACGCTCTCGAGCTCTTCGACGTCCGGCTCCTCGGCGAGGACCTCGCCCTCGAGCTCGAGCTTGTGGAAGAAGCTGGTCGGCGGGAGCTGGCGCGAGTCGCCGACCACGATCACCGACCTGCCGCGCGCCATCGCGCCGACCGCGTCCCACACCGGGATCTGCGAGGCCTCGTCGAACACCACGACGTCGAACGGCGGCAGCTCCGGGTCGAGGTACTGGGCCACCGACAGAGGGCTCATCAGGAAGCATGGCTTGAGACGGAGCGCGAGGTTTGGAATCTTCTGCAACAGGCGGCGCACCGGCAGGTGGCGGCGCTGGAGCCTGAGCTGGCGCAGCAGGATTCCGACTTCCGAGGCCTCGGACGCGGTCTCGTCGACCGTGGGCATGCGCCGCTTGAGCGCCGCGGCGAGCACCCGCGCGGTCGTGCCGAGGTGGCGGCGGTCGAGGTCGATGAATCGATCGACCTCTTGCTGCTGCTGCCGGCTGTTGAAGTCGCGGAGGACCGGCTCCTGGTCGCAGATCCGGTCGTGCCATTGTTCGAGAAAGCTGCGTTCGAAGACCGGGACCAGAAGATCGGAGCCGATCCTGCCGTCCTCGAGCGCCTCGAGGAACGGCTCGAAGACGGCCGCCGCCTCCGTGCGCACCCGCCGCCAGTGGATCCAGTCGTTGAGCTTTTGCCTGTGCTGCGACCAGGAGTCGAGAATCTGGCGGAAACGCTGGAGGAAGCCCTCGGCGCCGTCCTCACCAAAGGCTTTCCTCAAGTCCACCTGAAGCAGCGAGACCAGCGCGTCGAACGCCGTCCGGAAGGCCTGAGCGCCGGCAAGAAACACATTCAGAGGCTCCCTGATTTCAGACTCGAAGGCGCGCGACGCTGCCGGCTCGCACAGAAAGGCCAGGGCCGAGGTCAACAGCCGCTCGAGGGTTTCCTGTGCGGGTCCTGAGTCACTCCGCAGTGCGTGCCACTCTTCGGCAATGCTCAGCATGCGCGAGCAGTCGAAAAGGTGCCCGTGGCCGCTCTTCCAGCAGGGGCCCAGCGCCTTTGCAACGGCGACGTCGCCGGCGAGCTTCCTCTCGAGCTGGCGCATCCGCGCGCTCGCCTCGAGGTCGGCGAGCAGGTGGGTGTCATCGATCGTCCGGCCCGGAAGCATCCATGGGCGGAGCCGCTTGCGTAGGGTCCGCACCGCAAACCAGCGCAGGACCGCCGGCATCTCCAGGGCGTAGGCGAGCTTCAATGCATGCGCCGGGTGATCAAGGTCGAACCATTCGCGAGAGTACTTCTGCTCGAGGTCCCGGCGGATCTCCTGTGCCGTCTTCGCCTGCTCGAGCGCCTGCACGATCTGTCGTCGCAGCGCAGCAAAAGGATCTGCAGCGAGAAGCTCCGCCGGCACCTGCGGGTGATCCTCGAGCAGGGTGACCAGTCTTCGAAGCCACTCGATCTCCCGGCTTGAGAGAGGGTGGGAATGCGCAGCGCCGAGCGCGCGCAACGCGTCCGCCGCGCTCTTCGACAGCGACTCCGACGCCGCGCGTGCGCTCGCGACCAAGCGCTCCATGTCATGGGGCAGACTGCTGCTCCACCGGGAGCAGCCGATCCCGCTCAACGGATGCTCCGCGATCTTTCCCAGTCCCTGCGCCGCGAAGGCCACGCGCGACAGAGTCTGCCGCCACTCCCGCCAGGGCTCGGCCTGGATGGTTTCTGGCGCGTCGAAGCGGCATTCCACTCTCTGCAGGTCATGTGCGGCGATCAGCCGCGTCCGCGCCTCGAATACGCTGAAGCCGATCGGACGCTGCGAATGCAACGCCTCGACCAGACGGTTGAGGCGACTCCTCTGCTCGAATAGAGAGTCGTTGAGCGAATCGGCATCGGCGGGCCCGGCGTCGACCTCGCAACGCAACGCCGTCTCGAGCTGGGAGAGGACGTCCTTCTTGCGAACCCGGTCGGAGTGCAGCTCGAGGCAGAACGGTGAAAGACCCACTCTGCACAGGCGCTGGTACACCACGTTCAGCGCCGCCAGCTTCTCGGCGACGAACAGCACTCGCTGGCCGCGCGACAGGCAGTGCGCGATCAGGTTGGAGATGGTCTGGGACTTGCCCGTTCCCGGCGGGCCTTCGAGGACGAAGCTCCTGCCTTCGGCGGCGGCCTGCACGACGGCGAGCTGGGAGGAGTCGGCATCGAGCGGGCAGAAGGTGTCCCGCGGATGCTGGAGCCGGTCGAGCCCTTTGAGCTCCGGGAAGGGCTTGGCGTCGAAGAGCGCGTTCGGACGATCGACCAGGTGGCGCACGACCGCGTTCTTGAGAAGGGTTCCGGCACGGGCCTCGAGGTCCATCCACAGCAGGAACTTGGAGAACGAGAACAGCCCGATGTGGGCCTCGTCGTACACGTCCCAGCGGTCGAGGTGCTTGATGGCCTGGCGGAACTTGAGAAGGATGCCGGCGACGTCGAGGCCTTTTTCGTCCAGGTCGAGCTTGTGGAGACCCTGCACGTCGATCGGGAACTCGCTGCGCAGCTTCTCGATCAGCGTCACGTTGCAGCGCGCGTCCTCGTCGGCCATCCGGATGCGAAACCCCAGGCGGACGGATTCCCGCTCGATGACCAGCGGGACGAGCAGGATCGGCGCGCGCCGCGCCTCGCTGCTGTCCTTGGTCTCGAACCACTGGAGGAACCCCAGGGCAAGGTAGAGAGTGTTGGCGCCGGTCTCTTCGATGCTGAGGCGCGCGGCGCGAAACAGCTCGACCAGGCGTCGCTGCAGGTCTTCGGCGGGTAGATCGGCATGCAGGCGTCGTTCGGCGAGCTCGTCCGTCAGGTACTCGGCGAGAGCGTTCTTGCCGGTCCTCTCGAGGTGCACCCGCGCGTCGCGCGGGCCGCCCTCGGGCATCAAGTCGGGTCGCGGCTCGACCGTGAACGAGCGGCCCTGCATCAGGGCGTCCTCGATCTCACCGAGGAACGAGCCCAGGAGCGGGATCGTCTTGCGAGTGGGTACGTAATGGATCAGCCGATTGCGCAGCGACAGGTCGAGGAGCCTGCGCTTCCATCGGTCGAGGCGCGTTCTTGCAGTCTCCGCGACCGGACTCTTGCGAGTCGATGGGTCCGGTGGTCCAGCCGTCGGCGTCTGAGTCGTCGCGGTCTGCGGCGACGAGAGTACGTCGACCTCGGAGGAATTGACCTCTTGAGTGCCATCCTGCACGGGCAGGGGAGCGCGAGTCGGCAACGGTCGGATGCGCTGGCGGCGCGCCGCGAACAGATCGATCGCCCCGACGAATGTCTCCTCGGACTCGTCGAGGTAGAGGCGGCCGCGTTCGAGCGCCTGCTCGAACGGGAGCACGGGACGTGAGGTGACGCCGATGGTCTCCAGGAGCACCAGCTCTCCGAGGGCCGCGCGCTTGCGCAAGCGGGCGAGGTCTTCCACCCATACCTCGGGGAAATGGTCCTCGACTCGCCATGCGGCGAGCAGCGCGTGATCCTTGGCGAACAGCACGGAGCTTCTGAGTCCCGCCTGCTCGAGCAGCGCCGCGAACAACAGGACGAGATCAAGGCAGGTCGCCTGTCCGAACTCCGCGATCTGATCGGGCGTGCGGATCTTCTGGCCCTGCTGCTCGAAGCTGCTTGGCGGTCGCACGTAGCTGAGATTGCGGTCCGCCACCGCCCGATAGATTGCCTCGAGCATCGCCTGGGCCCTGCCGGGGTCCCGGGAGGAATAGCCGTCGAACGAAGGATTCCGGGTGCTGTGCTCGAGATGTCGGGCGGCTGCGGACAGCAGCGTGAGGACCGCCGGATGGTTGGGAAGGACGAACGCCGCGAGGATCTCGGGAAGAGCGCCGAGACCGGGCCACTCGTTGAAGGCGAAAACGTCGATCGGCAGCGCCTTGCGGGCGAGGAGCTGCTGGCGGCTCTGAACTGCGATGCACAGCTGCGCGGACTGGCGCTCGATCTGCCGGGAAAGCACGTCCGGCTTGAGGCACAGGTCGACCGGGGCGAGCGTGTAGGAGGCACCCTTGGGGAGGCGGGCGATCCGGGCCGACCAGGGAACGGAGAGCTCCGCGTCGATCCAGGCGCTGACCTCGATGTCCTCGAGGTCGGCTCGGTCCGGAGCGGCGGGCTCGGCGGAAGGCGATGGTGCCTCTTCGAGGTGGCGCAGGCGGATCGCGCGGATGACCGGGACGTCGTTCTGCTGCATGGCGAAGTGCACACGCCGGTCATAGTCGACGTCGACTTCGACCCTCGCGCTCAACACTTCCCAAGCCGTGCTCATCAGCCCTCTCCGCCGTCCTGACGTTCGCGGACGATCACGAGTTTAAGAGTGCCTGACGAAATGGTCGTCGGGGCCCTGAGACCGGGCAGCGGCGCCTGGATCCCTGAAGTCGCCGCCCGACCCGGTCGGGTTGCGACCGACCGGCGGGTTGCAGTCTGGTGGGAATCCTGCACAATCTGCGCCCTTTCCGCCGATTCTTCGACCCCGAGAGCAGAGCTTGAGATTCACGCCGACCGCCATCCCGGAGGTGCAAATCATCGATCCCCAGGTGTTCGAGGACGAGCGCGGCATGTTCATGGAGACCTGGCACGTGGAGAGATTCGCACAAGCCGGGATCCAGGCGAGCTTCGTGCAGCACAACCACAGCGGTTCGGTGCGCGGCATCCTGCGCGGCCTGCACTATCAGATCCAGAGGCCGCAAGGAAAGCTGGTGCGGGTGATCCTGGGCGAGGTATTCGACGTCGCAGTCGACCTGCGCCGGAGCTCCAAGACCTACGGCAAGTGGGTGGGGGTCACGTTGAGCGCCGCCCGAAGGCAGCTCATGTGGATTCCTCCCGGCCTCGCCCACGGCTTCTTTGTCTTGTCCGAGTACGCCGACTTCGAGTACGCGTGCACGGATTTCTATGTGCCACAGGACGAGCGCACCCTGCTGTGGAATGATCCTTCCATCGGAATCCGCTGGCCGCTCCTCCCGGGACAACCGCCGACCCTGTCCCCGAAGGATCAACGCGGCCGGCCGCTTGCGGAGGCGGAGTGTTATCCGTGAAGTAGGAAGTAGGAAGTAAGAAGTAAGAAGTAAGAAGAACTTTGGCGGGCTGTTGGTTTCTTCTGCGTCTTGTCAGGAGTCGAGGAGGTTCATGCAGCACTTCTTGTACTTCTTGCCGCTCCCGCAGGGGCAGGGGTCGTTGCGGCCGAGCTTGGTTGCCGGCCCGACGATCGGCTTGATCTTGCCGCCGGCGGCTGCGACGAATTCGTCGTGATGGGCGCGCACCGCCTGGCCGAGGAAACGGCCGTTCGCGAGGCGACCCTGGACCTCGAGGTCTTCGAGGAAAGCACCGCAGAGCCGTGGAATCTCCGCTCTCGCCTCCGCGGGGAGCTTCGTCCCGGCGAGCTCGTGCACGAGGGCGTGCTGGAGTTGCGAAGCGTCCAGGTCTTCGGGCTCGCAGTCGGATTCGGCGCACGCGTGCACGAAGAACCGCTGCAGGAGGTCGGCGGCGTATTCCTGGACCCCGGGCGCGAACGACTTGAGGCGGTCTCCTGCACAGAAGTCGCCCACCCAGTTCTCGATGCGCTCGCGCGTGTACGGGCTCAGCATCGACCGCGACCGATCATCGTTCCCACCCTCCCTCCCATTCCTGGGCGTCGATTCGAGTGCCGGGAAATGCTTCCGGCCGAGATTCTCAACTGCGCTCGCTGATGATGCGCGCCACGGCCCCGAGGTCCTTGTCCGCGATGATGGCGTCGGCCCGCTCCTTGGGAACACCGGCAGCGATCATCTGGATGTGCACGCTCTTCCAGGCGCGCTTGATCTTCACCTCGCTCGTCTCCACGTAGAGGTCCGACACCGCCTCCGCCAGCTTCTGCAGCGCCAGCGTGTCCCGGTTCTCGTAGTAGTTGCGAATGATGCTCTTCTGGTGTGGCGTGTGGTCTGCCATCGTCTCCTCCCACCGTTCATCCTCACCTGCCACGAGCGATCGCGGAACGGGCCCTTTGTTCGCCGACGCGCCCGGATCCTCGGTAACCCTCAAGAAGTGTACTCATCGTTCCAAGCAGCGTCCTTCCAGGCCCGAACCCGACCGGTCCCACGGACGGTTTCCTGGTCAGCTCTTATATTCCCGTGCGCGGTGCGGGGCCTTTGAAGGAGGACGGGACGATGCGGCACGCCGGTGGACTGTGGATGGGCGCGGTATTCGTGGGTCTTCCGGCGCTCCTGGGAGAGCCGGATCCGGTCGTTCCCGTGACCCAGGATCTGGGATACGACGACACTCCCTTTCTGCCGGACGGCAAGTGGCGGGTGCACGACAAGACCCGGCCTCAGCCGCGAGTGGTCACTCCCGGAGAGATGGACGGAGAACCTCCCGCGGATGCAGTGGTGTTGTTCGACGGGAAGAACCTGTCGCAGTGGCAAGGCGGCGGCGGGGCGGCCGGATGGAAGGTCGAGAACGGCTTCATGGAAGTCAACGGCACCGGCACGATCGAGACCAAGGCACAGTTTGGCGACTGTCAGCTCCACCTCGAGTGGTGCGCGCCCGCCAAGGTGGAAGGCAGCTCGCAGGGTCGCGGCAACAGCGGCGTATTCCTGATGGGGCGCTACGAGATCCAGATCCTCGACTGCTTCGAGAACCGGTCCTATCCCGACGGCCAGACCGCGTCGCTGTACGGCCAGTGTCCGCCCCTGGTCAACACCTGCCGGCCTCCGGGCGAGTGGCAGAGCTACGACATCGTGTTCCATGCGCCGCGCTTCGAAGGCGACAAGCTCAAGTCGCCGGCGCGCGCCACCGTGATCCACAACGGCGTCGTCGTCCATCACGACCGCGCGTTCATCGGTGCCGCGACGCACCGAGCGGTCGCGCAGTACCAGGCTCACGGTCCCGGCCCGCTCAGCCTTCAGGACCACGGCAATCCCGTCCGCTTCCGCAACATCTGGATCCGGCCGATCGGAGAGTACGACCAGCAGTGATCCGTGATTCCGTGCGCCCGACGGGTTTGCAGTCATGCTTTGATTCCGCGCCAAGGCGCAAAGGACGCAGACAGGAGAATCGAACCACATTTTTCTGCGACTCTGTGTCCGGGCGCGACCGGGTTTCCGTCGAGACGCAGGGCAGGTAGAGACATTGAATGAGTCTTCCGTCCTTGAAGGGTAGGGTGGCGGTGATCACAGGCGCGAGCCGCGGCATCGGCCTGGGGCTGACCGAGGTGTTCGCCGAGCACGGGATGCACCTTGGACTGTGCGCCCGAACTCTTCCAAGGGCTCCGCCGGGCGTGAAAAGCCTCTGTCGCAGCGTCGACGTCGGCGACGAGCGCGCGGTGGAAGCGTTCGCGGACGAGGTGTGGAGCGAGATTGGCCCCGCCGCTCTCTGGGTGAACAATGCCGGGATCCTCGCGCCGGTCGGTCCGCTGCGCGAGCTCGACACCAAGGATCTGGAGCGCCACCTGCGGGTCAATCTGTTCGGCGTGTTCTTCGGTTGTCGCGCGTACGTACGACGACTGCGCGCGGAGCTGTCGTCCCGCCGGCCGCAGAACCCGGTGCTGATCAACGTCTCCTCGGGCGCGGCGCAGTCGGGCTACGCCGGCTGGGTGCCGTACTGCTCGGCGAAGGCGGGCGTCGACCGTCTGAGCGAGTGCCTGCAGCTCGAGGAGGCGGACGCGGGACTTTCGGTGTATTCCGTCGCGCCCGGAGTCGTCGACACACAGATGCAGGCCGAGCTGAGAAGATGCAGCCCCGAGCAATTCCCGATGCTCGACAAGTTCCTGCGTCTCAAGACAGAAGGGCGGTTCAGCTCGGCGCGCCACGTGGCGAGCGAGCTGCTGAAGCTCGCCTTCGACCCAGCTCAGCGAGCACGCACGGTCGTCGTCCGTCTGCCGCCGGAAAAGCCATGACGCGACTGCTCGATTCGGTCTGCGTGACGCGGTGCCTGGGCGACTTCTCGGCACGGCTGTGGAAACCATGGGAAGAGTGCAGCCCGGCACGGATGTCGGGTCGGGTCGAAATGGACCTGACCGCGGCGAACCGCCATGAGTGCGTTGTCCTGTGGTGCGCAACGCGGCGCTCCGAGCCGGCGATGGACGAGGAAGCGGCCAGAGTCCTTTCGCACGATGAGCTGGCGCGCGCCGATCGGTTCCTGAACGAAACCGTGCGCGCCCAGTGGATCTTTTCCCGCTGGCTGCTGCGGGCGATTCTTGGCGCCTATGTTCGTTGCGCGCCGCGTGATCTCTTGTTCGGAGTCTCCCCTCTGGGAAAGCCCGTGCTCGCCGGCCCTCCCAGCGACGTCGATCTGCGCTTCAACCTGTCGCACTCCGAGGAGGTGACCGCGATCGCCGTCCATGCCGGCCACGAGGTCGGCGTCGACGTGGAGTCGACCTGGCGCAAGCTCGCCAGCCCATGGCAGAGGATCGTCGACCACCTTCGGGATCCAGACGCCACCGAACCTCTTCCAGTGGACGACGAGGAGTCCTTCTGGAGGTTGTGGACTGCACGCGAGGCGGTGCTCAAGGCCTTGGGGACCGGAATGCGCGCCATTCCGGGTGGCGTCGACTGGCAGGCGACTCTGCACCAGAGAGAGGCCTCTTGGATTCGACTGAGAACGGAAGGGGCCTTGGTGATCCTTGGACGGCCGCCCGCCGCAAGCTCCATTCGCTGCGCCGTCGCCGTGCTCCAAAACCGTCCCAGCGGTTGAAAGCAGCGCCGACGCCGCATTCCAAGGCACTTCGAGCGGCACGGCGCAGATGTTCATCGAGAGCCTCCGCTGGCTCGCGATCATTGATTCTTCGTTCGAGTTCACCTGCGTTGCAATGTAGAACTCTGCCGCTCTTCTCGGGTCGATCTTTGCAGTGCAAAGCAAAGCCAGCCCAGGCACCGAGGTCGCAGAGTGGCACAGGCCAAGGCGGACGAAATCCAGAATACGGGTGCCCGAGCACTAGGGGCCTTCAGCCCGTCGAGTTGCGAAGCGCTCTTCGCGGTGTCGATCAGAGACGCTCTGCGCCAGGTCGAGAGGCCGCTCTATCTGGTCGAGCACGAGGGCGACCTGCAAGTCGCGCACGAAGGGACGATTCGACTGGGTGAAGGTGAGCTCTCGCGCGAGGAGTGTCCGCTGCTCGCCTACGTCGCGCCGCAGCCCCTCGATCGTCTGGGAGATCCCACCTTTCTTCGCGACCTCGGGATCGCCTATCCCTACATGGCCGGCTCGATGGCCAACGGCATCGCCTCGACCGAGCTGGTGGCGGCGCTCGCCCGGGAAGGAATGCTCGCCTCGTACGGAGCGGCCGGACAGGAAATCGGCCAGGTTTCCGGGGCGCTCGACCGCCTGGCCGGTGTTCGCGACCGGACCTGCTGCTTCAATCTGATCCACAGTCCGCAGGAGCCCCTGGTCGAGCGCGACGTCGTCGAGCTGTACCTGCGGCGCGACGTGCGCGTGGTCGAGGCATCCGCCTATCTCGACCTCACGCTGCCGGCGGTCCGCTTTCGTACTCATGGCCTGCATCGCGACGTTGACGGACGCATCGTCGCGCCCCACCGAATCATCGCCAAGGCCTCGCGGGTCGAGGTCGCGCGCAGATGGTTCTCGCCGCCGCCCGAGGCGCTGTTGCGGAGGCTCGTGGAGAGCGGCGATCTCACCGAGGCACAGGCGCGGCTTGCGCGGCACGTTCCGATGGCGCAGGACGTGACGGCGGAGGCTGACTCCGGCGGTCATACAGACAACCGGCCGCTGGTCGCCCTGCTCCCGACCTTCCTCACTCTCGCCGAGCGAATGCGGCGCGAGCACGGGTTCGCCGATCCCCTGAGGGTCGGAGCAGCCGGCGGGATCGCGACTCCGGCCTCGGTGTTCGCCTCGTTCGCGATGGGTGCGGCCTACGTCGTCGGCGGGTCGATCCATCAGGCGTGCGTGGAATCGGGCACCAGCGACCGGGTGCGAAAGATGTTGAGCGAGGCCGAGCAGGCGGACGTCGCGATGGCGCCCGCCGCGGACATGTTCGAGATGGGCGTCAGGCTGCAGGTGCTCAAGCGCGGCACTCTGTTCGCCATGCGTGCCCAGAAGCTCTACGACCTGTATCGCAACCACTCCTGCCTCGAGGAGATTCCCGCAGCGGAGCTCCACAAGCTCGAGCAGACCGTGTTCCGCGCGCCTGTCTCCGAGGTGTGGGAACAGACCTGCGAGTTCTTCCGAGCGCGCGACCCGGGGCAGATCGAGCGCGCCGGGCATGACGCTCGCCACAAGATGGCCCTTGTGTTTCGCTGGTACCTGGGCCTCTCCTCGATCTGGGCCAACGCCGGCGACCCGGATCGCACGGCCGACTACCAGGTGTGGTGCGGCCCGTCGATGGGTGCGTTCAATGAGTGGACGCGTCACTCGTTCCTGGAGGCGCCAAAGGAACGCTCGGTCGTCGCCGTCGCGTTCAATCTCCTGTTCGGCGCCGCAGTGCTGGCGCGGATCGACGGGCTCCGCCGTCAAGGCATCCGCGTCGCCGGCGATGGGGAGCTGGTCCGGCCCCTGAAGCTCGCGCAGATTCAGAGTTATCTCAAGCTCCCACTCCTGCAAGCATCCCAGGTTGCATGAACGCCTCCGACTCAAAGAGTCCCACCGAGCCCATCGCCGTCGTCGGCATGGGCTGCCTGTTTCCCCGGTCGCCCGGAACCCGATCTTTCTGGATCAACATCAAGTCGGGAACGGACGCCGTCGGCGACGTGCCCGCGACCCACTGGAACGTCGCCGACTACTTCGACGCCGATCCCGCCGCTCCCGACAAGACCTATGCCCGGAGGGGCGCGTTCCTCGAGCCGATCGACTTCGACCCGATGGAATTCGGCATCAGCCCGGTCAACCTGGAGGCCACCGACACGACCCAGCTCCTGGGCCTGGTCGTGGCGCGCGAAGCGCTGTGCGACGCGGGCTACGCGCTGCGCAAGGATGATCCAAGGGGCCGGCCGTTCGCGCGCGAGCGCACCAGCGTCATCCTCGGGGTCACCGGGACTCTGCCGCTGGTGATTCCGCTCGGCGCGCGCCTGGGCCATCCGCTGTGGCGGCGCGCGCTGCGCGAGGGGGGCGTTCCCGAGGCGCAGATCGAGGACATCGTGCGGCGCATCGCCGACGCCTACGTGCCATGGCAGGAGAACTCGTTCCCGGGTCTGCTCGGCAACGTCGCCGCCGGCCGCATCGCGCAGCGCTTCGACCTGATGGGCACCAACTGCGTCGTCGATGCCGCCTGCGCCAGCTCGCTCAGCGCCCTGCACCTTTCGATCCTCGAGCTTCAGGCGCGTCGTTGCGACCTTGCCGTCACCGGCGGGTTCGACGCGTTCAACGACGTGTTCATGTACCTGTGCTTCAGCAAGACGCCGGCGCTGTCCCCGAGCGGAGACTGCCGGCCGTTCAGCGCTGACGCCGACGGCACGATCCTGGGAGAGGGTCTGGGGGCGGTGATTCTCAAGCGCCTCGAGGACGCGCGCCGGGACGGCGATCGCATCCGCGCCGTCATCCGCTCGGTCGGAACCTCCAGCGACGGCAAGGGTCAGGCGATCTACGAGCCGAGCGCGGAGGGCCAGGCGCGAGCTCTCCAGAATGCCTATCGACTGGCGGGCGTCAGTCCGCGGTCGATCGAGCTGGTCGAGGCGCACGGCACCGGCACCAAGGTGGGTGATGCGACCGAGATCCGCGCGCTCGCCGGCACCTTCCGAGAGCTCGGAGGCCGGGGGACCTGGTGTGCACTGGGGTCGATCAAGTCGATGATCGGCCACACCAAGGCTGCGGCGGGCATCGCGGGGCTGATCAAGGCGGTGCTCGCGCTCGAGAACAAGGTCCTGCCGCCGACGCTCAAGGTGCAGAAGCCCCTCGACGTGCTCAAAGGAGATGCACAGCCGCTGTACATCAATACCCGCGCGCGGCCGTGGGTCCGCGGTGATGAGCCAAGGCGCGCGGCGGTCAGCGCCTTCGGCTTCGGCGGCAGCAACTTCCACTGCGTGCTTGAAGAGGCCGACGCGCGCAAGAGCCGTGCGGACTTCTCCACTCCGCTCGAGATCGCGGCGCTCGGCGCGGAATCGATCGAGGATCTGTCGAGCGAGCTGGCGCGTCTGAAGGCGTCGCCGTCGCAGGAGGAGCTGCTGGCCGCGGTCCGCCGGCGGCGCACCGACAGTGATGCACATCGTCCGGTGCGCGTGGCGCTGCTGCTCGAACCCGGGCTCACGGCGGCGCGCGCCGCGATCGAGCGCCTCGAGAAAGTTCTGACCACTCCACCCGCGGCAGGTTTCCTGAATCTCGCGGAAGGGGCCTACTTCGGCGTGGGACGCTGCGGCGGCAAGCTGGCGTTCGCGTTTCCCGGGCAGGGCTCGCAGTCCACGTCGATGCTGCGCGACCTTTCGGTCACCTTTCCGCAGATGCTGGAGCTGCTCGAACGCGGCAATCGAGCCTTCGGCAGGAGAACTTGCGGAGACAGGTTGAGCGATCTCATCCATCCGGTCGCTTCGTTCGACGAAACGGGCGCGCATGCGCAGGAGGTACGCCTGCGGGCCACCGAGTCGGCGCAGCCGGCGCTGGGCGCGGTGTGCGCGGGCGCGCTCAGAGTGATCGAGTCCTTCGGCGTGCGCGCCGATGCGGCGATCGGCCACAGCTTCGGCGAGCTGGTCGCGCTGCATTCGGCCGGATGCTTCGACGCCGACGCACTGCTCGACCTCGCGGTCCTGCGCGGCGCGGCGATGGCGCAGGGCTCGGCCGAGCCGAGCGGAATGCTCGCGGTGTTCCTCGACAAGGTCGCGCTCGAGCGGTGGCTCTCGGAGAGGGCGCTCGACCTGGTGATCGCCAACCACAACGCCCCTCGGCAGGTCGTGCTGTCGGGATGGATGTCGAACATCGAGCGCGCCCATCAGCTGCTCTCGGCCGAAGGCATCACAAGCAGGATCCTGCCGGTGTCGGCAGGGTTCCACAGTCCCTGCGTCAGCTCCGCCCGGGAGACGCTGCGCGCCCGTCTGGCCGACCTCGAATGGAGGACGCCGAGGATCCCGGTCGTCGCCAACGTCAGCGCCGACTTCTACCCGCGGGAGACACCGTCGGCCCGCGAGCTGCTCTCCGAGCAGATCGTGCGTCCGGTGCGCTTCGTCGAAGGAGTCGAGCGCCTCTACGACTTCGGTGCGCGCACCTTCCTCGAGGTGGGACCGTCGAACAAGCTGACCTCTCTCGTCGGCGCGATCCTCGAGGGTCGCGATCATTGCGCGCTGGCGATCGATGCCTCCGGCGGGAGGCAGAACGGCGAGCGCGATCTTGCAAAAGTGCTCGCTGCACTGTTCGCGCGCGGCTTCCACGTCGACTTCAACCGCTGGAGAGAGGGCGAGGAAGAGTCCTTCCTGCCGCGCCCCGCGCGCGGCTTCACCGTGGCTCTCAGCGGCGCCAACGTGTTCCGGCCACGGCCACAGCGACCGCCGATCGATCCGCGCCCGCTCGACCAGAGTGTCCCGGCGATCCCGTCGTCGCCACCATCGGTTTCATCCTCGGCAGCGATTCCCGTGACCGCATCAGCTCCGGAGGGAGACCCCGGCGGTGACGATGCCGCCTCCGGCACGCGCTGGAGCAATGCATGGGCATTCACCCAGCAGAGCCTCAAGGCACTGCAGAACGCGCAGCAGCAGAATGCCGAGCTCTTTCGTCTCTACCTCGAGGGTCAGTCGCAGGCGCTCAGGACCATCGAGCATCTGATCGCCGAGCAACAGCGCCTGGCCGTCTCGTCCCTGGGCGTCGTGCCGGCTGCGAGCGCGCCATCCGAATCGTCCAGTGCGTCGCGGGCGGTGAACGGGACGCGGCATTCGGCTGCACGGCCATCGATGAGCAGCGTGCTTCCCACCGGTGCCGCAACGAATGGATCCGCCCACGCCGCGCCGGCGGATGCCACGGGCGGATGGGAGCGCATTCTGCTCGAAGTCGTGGCTGAGAAGACGGGTTATCCGCAGGAGTCGTTGGCGCTCGACCAGGAGATCGACCAGGACCTGGGCATCGACTCGATCAAGCGCGTGGAGATCCTGTCCGCTCTCAAGGAGCGCATTCCGGAGCTGCCGGTCTTCCGGCCCGAGCAGCTCGCGAGCCTGCGCACCCTGCGCCACGTGCTCGAGCCGGTGAACAACGGCGCGGCGGAGCCGGCCCGACCGGTTCTCGTCGCGAGCCGCAAGCTCGATGACGGCAGCCCCGTTCACGCCGAAACGTCCCATCCGGCAACCCGAGGCGCCGCCGCCGACGATCTTGCGAATCTTCTGCGCAGCGTCGTCGCCGAGAAGACCGGCTATCCCGTCGAGATGCTCGAGCTCGACCTTCACCTCGACACGGAGCTGGGGATCGACTCGATCAAGCGCGTCGAGATCTTCGCCGCGCTGCAGGCAAGACGGCCGTCGTTGCCCCTCGTGCAGCCGAAGGAGCTCGGATCGTTCACGACGTTGCAGAGCGTCTGCGACTACTTTCAAGGCGCCCGCGATCCGGTCTCGACTCCGCCCGCGCGTGCCGCCGCTGCGAAGGAATCGGCAACCCAGGGCGCGACCGCGTGCTCGCAGCCCCGTGATCTTCGACTGGAAGGTCTTGAGACCGTCGAGCTCAAGGTTCCCGCGGAGCTGGCAGTCGAGCCCGGGGTCCTGCGCTGGTTGGTGACCCAAGACGGTACTTCGCTGCCGCGCGCCGTCGCTGCCGAGCTCATCCGCCGTGGAGCCGATGCGGCGGTCCTTCCGGGCGAGGACGCTCCGATCGGCCGGGTCAACGGTTGCGTGCTCCTGGCGCAAGCAGTCGGCTGCGAGGCGGTCCGCGGACTTCGGATCGTGCGTAGGCTCGCGGACCATCTGTCGCGCGGACCGTTCGTGCTCGCCTCGGTGTCGCGCATGGATGGAGCGTTCGGTCTGGAGCACGGCCCGCGCGGAAACGCCGCGCAGGCGGCGTTTCATGGGCTGGTGAAGAGCGCCGCGCACGAGTGGCCGGCGTGCTGCGCAAAGATCATCGACGTCGACGCCGAGCTCGACGCCGACGAGGCCGCCCGGGCCGTCGCCGACGCGCTGCTCAAGAAGACCCCGCTCGAGGTCGGTGTCGCAGGGCAGCGCTGGTGCACACTTCGGCTGAAACAACACCCGGTGGAAGTCGACCCGGTCGCGTCGATCCTGCGTCCGGGGGACCTCGCGGTCGTCAGCGGCGGGGCGCGCGGCATCACCGCGGAGGTGGTCCTCGCCATGGCGCAGCGCCTTTCCTTGCGGTGGGTGTTGCTCGGAAGGAGTGCGCGTTGCGATGAATCCGTGCGGAGCTTCGCCGAGTGCACGGACGAGGAATCCCTGCGGCGCGCGTTGTTTTCCAGGGATGGACGGCGGACGCCTGCCGAGGTCGCCGCAGGTGCGCGGAGGATTCTCGCCGCGCGCGAGATCGACCGGACCCTCGGGCGGCTTGCGGCGCTGCGCGCGCCCGTCGAGTATCACTCGGTCGATGTCCGGGATGGCGCTTTGGTCGAGTCCGTGATCGATGCGGTGGTGGAGAGGCACGGTCCGGTGCGCGCTCTGTTCCACGGCGCCGGAGTGATCCTCGATCGCCGGATCGTCGACCAGACCGACTCCCAGTGGCAGGAGGTGATCGACACCAAGGTGACGGGGCTCCAGCACCTCCTCCAGGCGATCGATCGCCAGGGTGTGGATTCGCTGCGGTGCCTTGCGCTGTTCTCTTCCACCAGCGCCCGCTTCGGCCGCAGAGGTCAGGCGGCCTACGCAGCCGCCAACGAGGTCTTGAACAAGATCGCTCAGGAAGAGGCGCGGCGCCGGTCGCGTGTCCTGAGCTTCAACTTCGGTCCCTGGGACGGCGGGATGGTCGGGGCGGCGCACCGAAGACTGTTCGAGACGGAGGGCATCGGACTTCTGCCGCTCGAAGCGGGAGCACGGACCGTTGCCGACGTTCTTCTGGCATCGTCCACTCCCCCCGTGGAGCTGGTCCTGTGGCGCGGCAGAGAGGTCCCCGCGAACCTCCCCACGGTGCCGCGGCTGGAGCGCGCGTTCCGGCGGACGATCGACGTCGAGACCCTGCCGATCCTGCGCTCGCACGTTTTGCACGGCAAGGCGGTCGTGCCTCTCGCGATCCTCGTCGAGTGGCTGGCGCATGCCGCGATCCACGGCGCGCCGGATCTGTTGTTCCACGGTTTCGACGATCTCGCCGTGCTCAAAGGTCTGGTCCTGGAGCCGGGCTCAAGCCTCGACGTCGAAGCGTTCGCGTCCTCCCCGAAGCCGTCGGGCGATCACTTCATCGTCGACGTCGAGCTGCGTTGCGCGGACCGGGTGCACGTCCGCGCGCAGGCGATCCTGGTGCGCGATCTGCCTCGGGATCGACGGGTTCTCGAGGACTCCTCCTCCGGCGCTCTCATCGCCCCGGGTTTCTACGAAGACGGCCGTCTGTTCCATGGACGGGATCTGCACTGCATCGTCACGGCAGAGGCCGTCGACGAGAACGGCATTCAGGGCCTCGCGCGTCCCGCGCCCGCGCCCGAGGAATGGATGCAGGCACCCCTGCGCCACTCCTGGCTCGCCGAGCCGTCGTTCCTGGACGCGGCGTTCCAGTTGATGATCCTTTGGTGCGTCGAGCGGCGAGCGATGCGTTCGCTGCCGTCGCGGATGGGCCGGTATCGGCAGTTCGTGCGCGCGTTCCCCAGGGAGCCGGCGCGCATCCTGATCGGCGTCCGGCGCTCGACCGAGCACAGCGCCGTCGCTGCCATCGAGATCGTCTCGCCCAAGGGCGAGCTTCTGGCGAGAGTCGACGACTATGAATGCGTGCTCGACGCCGCCCTGGCGAAGGCGTTCCAACGCAATCGTTTCACCCCGGACTATGCATGAAGCGACATTCACGCATCTTCCGGGCTGGGCCTGAGCAGGTCGGGTCGTGAACGCGGGCCGGGAGAGAGTCGCGATCGTCGGGATGGGCGGAGTCTTTCCCGACGCGCCCACTCCCGAGGTCCTGTGGCGCAACGTGGTCCTCGGCAGGTCCGCGGCGCGTCCGGTCGATCCGGGTCGCTGGTGCCTCAGCCCCGAAGTCGCCGTCGACACCGAAGGCGCCGTCGATCGGGTGTTCACGGCAAAGGCCTGCCTGATCGAATCCGATCTCCGTCCGGAGCACTTGGTAGGAGCTCGTGACCGGGAAGCGGTCGAGCCTTCATGTGACCTGGCGATGAAGGCGGGCCTGCAGGCGTTTGGCGCCTGCCGTACCGGCCGCGTTGCGCGCGAGCGCGTCGCGATCATCCTGGGCAACATCGTGCTCCCGACCGATCAGGCCTCGAGAGCGCGCGCTCGGAGCGTTCATCCGCTGCTGTGCGCCGATCCGTTGCTCGGCGGGCTCGTCGAAAACTGGGGATCGATCGGCGAGGGAGCGAGCGCTGCTGAAGAACAGCGCTTTCCGGCGGCCTCCCCTGCGGCGCTCCTCAAACGCGCGCTCGGGGCGGGCGGAGCGGTGTTCACTCTCGATGCAGCGTGCGCTTCTTCGTTGGTCGCGGTCAAGCTCGCGGTCGACGAGCTTCTCGAGGGGCGCGCAGACCTGGTGCTCTCGGGCGGATTGTCGCGTCCGGATTGCCTGTACACGCAGATGGGCTTCACCCAGCTTCGCGCGCTGTCGAGGAGCGGCGTGTGCCGGCCGTTCGACGCGCGTGCCGACGGCCTGATCGTCGGCGAAGGGGCCGGCGTCGTCGCGCTCAAGAGGCTTTCCGACGCGCTCGCGCACGGCGACCGGATCCTCGCGGTGATCGCGGGCGCGGGGGTCTCCAACGACATCCACGGAAACCTGCTGTCTCCGGCCTCCGAGGGTCAGGTGCGCGCGATGCGCGCCGCTTTCGAGGGCGCCGGATGGGACCCGGAAGACGTGGAATTGATCGAGTGCCACGGCACCGGCACGAAGGTGGGCGACGACACCGAGATCCAGAGCCTCGAGACGCTGTGGAACGGTGCCCGGCCGAAAACCAGGAGCGGCCGCTGCGTGATCGGGTCGGTCAAGAGCAACGTCGGTCATCTGCTGACCGCAGCCGGTGGCGCGGCGCTGGTCAAGGTCTTGCACGCCCTTGCGGAGAAGACGCTGCCTCCGACCGCCGGCTTCGAGGTGGAGAGCGCGGCGCTGAGGGACAGCCGCTTCGAGGTGCTGTGCTCGCCGCGGAACTGGGAAAGTCGACATCCCGCACGGCGCGCAGCGATCAGCGGCTTCGGCTTCGGCGGCATCAACGCCCACCTTCTGGTGGAGGAGTGGATCGCGAGCCGGGAGTCCGCGCGATCGAGCGTGGTCGTGAAGGAGGTTGTGGACGAGATCGCGGTCCTCGGTATGGGGGAGCGGCTCTTTCCGATGGATGGGATGGATGTGCCGGTCGAACGATTCCGGATCCCGCCGCAGGAGCTCGAGGAGATGCTGCCGCAGCAGCTCGTGATGCTGTGCGCCGCGGCGGACGCGATCGACGATTCTGGACGGGCGGCCGAGGATTGCGGTCCTCGAGCGGGCACGTTCATCGGCCTCGACCTCGACGTGCTGACGACCCAGTTCCACCTGCGCTGGCGAGTCGAGGAGGGGTCGGCGCGCACCGGCAGCCCGCGCGAACGAAGCAGCCTGCTCAAGGATCGGATCTCCAAACCGTTGACGGCTCATCGGACTCTCGGCGCCCTGGGGGGGATCACCGCAAGCCGGATTGCGCGCGCGTTCGGCTTCGGCGGCTCGAGCTTCACTGTCTCCAGCGCCGGCGAGTCGGGGATCGACGCGCTGCGCCTGGCGGTGCATGCGCTGCGGCGCGGCGATCTCTCCGTGGCGTTGGTCGGCGCCGTCGATTGCGGCGATGACCTGCTGAGCCCGAGGGTGAGCGGTACCGGCGGAAGGCCGGCCGCAGGACAGGGAGCCCTCGCCGTGCTCCTCAAGACCCGGAAGGAGGCGCACCGCTGCGGCGATCCGATTCTTGCCCTGCTGCCCTCGATCGATCGAGCGAGCGAGGACGACGCGGACGAGAGTGGTCTTTCAAAGTCGGCGATCCAGGGGCTCGCGGAGGTGCTGAAGTCGGTGCTCGAGGCTCGACGTTCACGCGAACTGAAGGGTGTTTCGGGCGCCCACGAGTGCGGAAAGGTTCCGGCGGGTCCGGCGCCGTTCCTGTTCGCGGCAGAGGACCCTTCGGAACTCCTCCACGAGATCGGCGCTCTCGAGAGATCGCTGGTCGCGCCGTCGGCGGATCGGATGCGGATCGCCGCGGCAGGGTTCAGACGCGGGCCCCGATCAGGGAAGGTCCGAGCCGCGCTCCTGGCCAGAGATCCCGACGAGCTCTGGACCGGGTGCCGGGTGCTGCGCCAGGCTCTCGAGCAGAGCCGCAGCCTGCCGGGACCGATCGCTTTTCACGGCGTGAGCCGCGCCGAAGGCGACATCGCCTTCGTATTCCCAGGCTGGGCGGACCACGCGTTCGCGGGGACCGAGGAGCTTTGCGCAGCCTTTCCACGACTGTGGAGCGCATTCGATGAAGAGCAGCGCAGCGTCCTCGCCCGAGCGGCGGCGTCACGGGCTCTCTCGAAAGATGAAGAGCTGCTGGCGCAGGTGCTGTTCGGCGTCGCGGTCAGCGACCTGCTCCAGCAGCTCGGCGTGAAACCGCGGGCAATGCTCGGCTGCAGCCTGGGGGAGAGCACTGCGCTGTTCGCGTCCGGTGCGTGGCCGCGCGAGCTGCTCAACATCGAGCGTCTGAAGGCCTCCGAGCTGTTCACGCAGGAACTGCTCGGCGAGCATCGCGCCCTGCGCGCCTACTGGAACGTCGCGGAAGGACAAGAGGTTTCCTGGTGCGCCGGCGTGATCAATCGTTCCCGGGAGGAAGTCGAGCGCCAACGGACGGATCGAGTGCACGTCCTGATCGTCAATCATGAACAGGAATGCATCGTCGGCGGGGACCGTGCCCAAGTGCTGCGCCTTGCCCGAGAGCTCGGTGCGTCGCTGCACGAGATCGACGGTTTCCCGGCGCTCCACGGGCCGATGATCTCGCCGGTGAAGGGGCGCTACCGCGACCTTCACGACCTGCCGACGAAAGAGGTTGCCACGCGTCTGTACGGCGCCGCCTTGGACGCGAGCCGACCGATCTCGCGCTCGGCCGCGGCGGACGCGGTCCTGCGCCAGGCGATGAGCACGGTCGATCTGCCGGCGCTGATCGACCGTGCCTGGCAGGACGGCGTGCGCGTGTTCGTCGAGCCGGGCCCGGGCGCCTCGCTGACCCAGAACATCCGCCGGATCCTGCAGGGTCGACCGCACTTTGCAGTCGCGATCGCGCGTCCGGGCTGCGGCGCGGCGGGCGGGTTGCTGCAGGCGCTGTGCGAGCTGTTCGTTCATGGGGTCGACGTCGACCTGACTTCGTGCTTTGGGGCATGGACCGACGGACTCGGGAGCGACCAAAGAACGTTGCGCATCGATCTCCGCGAATGCTCGCCCTGCGTCCTGCCGCACGCAGCGCCTCGCGAGGAGACTCGGCCGCTTGCAATAGCCGCATCAGCCGCGGCAGGGTTTTCCGCAACAACCAGGGTTGCTTCGCAGTCGCACGGCGCACCGTGGCTTTCTAACTGGCAGGCCGCACAGGAGGAACATGCCCGCGCCGTGTGTGCCTACGAGGAGCTGGCCCGAAAGACCATCGCCGCCACCGCGCAGGTGCTCGCCATGCAACAACTGTTGCTCGAGCAGAGTCTGGAGGCGGGCTCACCCGGGCGGCCTTCGCCGGCCTCGTGGTCGCCGCCGGCATCCGCGATGCCGGCCCGGACGATGCCCGGAATCGATCGCGCTCTGGCGTCGTCGAACGAAGGTGGAGGGCTGACCCGGGAACAGTGCCTCGAGTTTGCCCGCGGCTCGGTGGCGAAGGTTTTCGGAGAATCGTTCGCGGCGGCCGACTCGTTCCCGACTCGCGTGCGCCTGCCCGACGAGCCGCTGATGCTGGTCGATCGGGTGATCGCGATCGAGGGAGAGGAGCGCTCGCTCAAGCCCGGTCGCATCGTCACCGAGCACGACGTGCACGCGGGCTCGTGGTACCTCGACGAAGGGCACATCCCGACGGCGATCGCCGTCGAGGCCGGACAGGCCGACCTGATGCTCTCGGGGTACCTCGGCATCGACCTGGTCACTCGCGGCGTCTCCCGCTACCGGCTGCTGGACGCGGTCATCACGTTCCACCAGGGATTGCCCGCAGCCGGCGCGACCATCCGCTACGCGATCGCCATCCGCTCGTTCTTCCGGCAAGGCGACACGCATCTGTTCCGCTTCGAATTCGACGCCACCGTCGAAGGAGAGCCGCTGCTCAAGATGCGCGCAGGCTGCGCCGGGTTCTTCTCCGAGGCGGAGCTCGAGCGCGGGCAGGGTCTGGTGGAGACGGCGTTGGACCGAGGGGCGAACACGACCCAGGCTTCCCTTCCCCTCGATCTCGTCCCGATGATGGAGGAGAGCTACGACGAGAGTCAGCTCGAAGCCCTGCGTCGTGGCGACCTCGTCGCGTGCTTTGGCCGGGCGTTCCAGGGGTTGGCGCTCGAGAGGCCCAGGACTCTTCCCGGTGGCCGGCTCAAGCTGATCGACCGGATCGTGACACTCGAGCCGCGGGGTGGCAGTCGGGGGCTCGGCCGGATCGTCGGCGAGCTCGATGTCCATCCGCAGGACTGGTTCCTCGTGTGCCATTTCGTCGACGACCCGGTGATGCCGGGCACGTTGATGTTCGAATGCTGCCTGCACACGTTGCGCGTGTTCCTGATGCGAATGGGATGGATCGGAGAGGAAGGCGAGGTCTTCTACGAGCCGATTCCCGGAGTCGCGAGCCAGCTCCAGTGCCGGGGGCAGGTGACGGCGGCGAGCTCGAAGGTCCAGTTCGAGGTGAGCCTGCTCGAGATCGGGTACGAGAACGCGGTCGGCGTCCCACAGGTGCGGGCGCAGGCGCGGATGTTCGCCGACGGCCGGCCGATCGTGCGCATGAACAACGTTTCGCTCAGGATGCCTGGCACCAGCCGCGCACGGATCGGGGCGCTGTGGGCGGGAAGAGGTCGACGACAGGAAGCCGGGACCCCATCCACAGCGAACAAGGCCGCGATCTTCGACCACGGCCGGATCCTCGAGTTCGCCGCCGGCCGCCCGTCGCTCGCCTTCGGCGAGCGCTACCGGGTGTTCGACCAGGAGCGCGTGATCGCGCGCCTGCCGGCGCCGCCCTATCAGTTTCTCGACCGCATCGTCGCGATCGAGGGCTGCGAGGCCTGGCGGCTCGAGCCGGGAGGAGTGATCGAGGCCGAGTACGACGTGCCGGAGGATGCCTGGTACTTCGCGCAGGAGAACAGCGGCCTCATGCCCTACGCCGTGCTGCTCGAGGTGGCGCTGCAACCCTGCGGGTGGCTGGCGGCGTACCTGGGCTCGGCGCTTACGAGCGTGGTCGATCTGTCGTTCCGCAACCTCGGCGGCTCGGGAACGGTGTACCGTGCGGTGGGGCAGGGCGAAGGAACGCTGACCACGCGCATCAAGATCACCGGCTGCTCCCGCTCCGCCGGGATGATCATCGAGCACTTCGACTTCGAGGTGAGATCGCGCCAGGGCCTCGTGTACCAGGGCAGCACCTACTTTGGTTTCTTCTCGAAGGCGGCGCTCGCCGACCAGAAGGGCATGCAGAGCGGCGGCTGGATCCCGGCCGATGGTTCAGGGACTTCCTTCGCCTATCCGTCGACAGCGCCGTTTCCGTTGCCGATGCTGGCGATGGTGGAGCGGATCGACCGGATCGAGTTGGGCGGCGGCCCCTTCGGCCTTGGATGGCTCGAGGGGAGCTCTTCGGTTCCCAAGGACGGCTGGTTCTTCAAGGCGCATTTTCATCAGGACCCGGTGTGGCCGGGCTCGCTCGGCCTCGAGGCGCTGCTGCAGATCCTGAAGGTTTCGGTCGAGCGCAGATTCTCCGGAGGACGCGAAGGAAGATTCGCGACGATGATCGGAGCCGGCGGGCATCGCTGGACGTACCGCGGTCAGATCCTGAAGAGCGACTCGCGGGTGGCGATGCAGTGCCATCTGAAAAGCGTCGACCAGGACTTGCGACAAGTCACCGCGGATGGCTGGCTCAAGATCGACGGGCGCCTGATCTACCACGCCGAGAGCCTCGCAGTGCGCTGGATGGACCGACAATGAAGTACGCGCGCGTCCACGTCGATGCGATCGCCTACGAGCTGCCCGCGGAAGTCGTGACCTCGGAGGATCTCGAGCGGCGCCTTCAGCCGCTGTACGAAGCTCTGCATCTGCAATCGGGGCTGCTCGAGGAATGGACCGGGATCCGTGAGCGGCGCTGGTGGGAGAGGGGGCGGCCGCTGTGGCAGGGCGCGGCCCTGGCGGCGCGCCGCTGTCTGGAGCAGGCGGCCGTCGCGGGCTCACAGATCGAGACGTTGATCTACGCCGGCGTGTGCCGGGATCAGTTCGAGCCGGCGACGGCGTGCGCCGTCGCGGACGCGTTGCGGGTTCACCCGCACGCGCACGTGTACGACCTCTCGAACGCGTGCCTCGGAGTGCTGAACGGCATGCTCGACGTCGCCAATCGCATCGAGCTGAAGCAGATCCGGGCCGGAATGGTGGTGTCGTGCGAAACCGCCCGCGACATCACCGAGACGATCCTCGGGGAGCTGCTGCGCGAGCGCTCGATGGACGTCCTCACTCGCAGCCTCGCGACGCTGACCGGAGGGTCGGGCGCGGTCGCCGTGCTGCTGAGCGACGGGAGCCTCGGGCCGACGCGGCACCGGCTGCTGGGCGGCGTCGCGCACACCGCTCCGGAGCATCATCGGCTGTGTCGCTGGGGACTGGCGGAGGATCCCTCCGCCGCCGAGTCCCGAACCCTGGTGCAGTCAATGGCGACCGACTCGGCGGCTGTGCTGAAGCACGGACTGGCGCTGGGGGTGAGCACCTGGCAGGCATTTCTCGCGGAGATGGCCTGGAGCGAGGAGGACGTCGACAAGGTGATCTGTCACCAGGTCGGCGCCGCGCACCGCGAGCGGATGCTCGACTTGCTGCACCTTCCGTCGGCGAAGGATTTCTCGACCTTTCCCACGCTCGGCAACATGGGCACGGTGTCGCTGCCCTTGAGCGCGGCGCTGGCGGAGGAGCGCGGGTTTCTGCAATCGGGAGATCTCGTGGGCTTCCTCGGCATCGGCAGCGGCCTCAACTCAGTGATGCTCGGGCTTCAATGGTGAGGCAGAGTTCTGCCGGCGACGTCGAAGCCGGCGCGGGTCCCTCGAGGCCCCGGTATCTCAGCACCGCGGAATTCCCCTTCGAGAGCCGCTGGATCACGATCGGCGGGTACAAGGTGCACTACGTCGACGAAGGTCCTGGCGATGCAGATCCGGTCGTCTTCATCCACGGCAACCCCACCTGGTGCTTTCACTTCCGAAGATTGATCCTGGGCGTTCGTGATCGCTTCCGGGCGATCGCCTTCGACCACGTCGGCATGGGTTTGTCCGAGAAGCCGGACGGCGGGCGCGATCGCTATCGGCTCGAGCGGCGCATCGCCGATCTCGAGGAGTTCTTCGAACGGCTGGGACTCACCGGGCGCGTGACGCTGGTGATGCACGACTGGGGCGGGATGATCGGCATGGGCTACGCGGTTCGCCATCCAGGTCGCATCGCCCGGCTGGTGGTGCTGAACAGCGCCGCGTTCGGCGTTCCGGCCGGAGCGCGACTGCCCTGGCAGCTTTCACTGGCGCGCGCGCCCGTCCTCGGCGCGCTGCTGGTGCGCGGGCTCAACCTGTTCTGCCGGGGAGCGATCCGGCAGTGCGTGGTGCGCCGGCCGCTTTCGCCTGAAGTGCGCGCGGCGTACCTGTCACCCTACGGCTCGTTCTCGGAGCGGATTGCAGTCCACCGCTTCATCCAGGACATCCCGCTCCACCCCGGTCATCCGAGCCACTCCGTCCTCGAGGAAGTGCGCTCGAACCTCGGAAGGCTGGCGCACCTCCCCATGCTGATCCTGTGGGGCCTTCGGGACCTCGTTTTTTCCAGGATTTTTCTCGCGGAATGGCGGCACCACTTCCCGCGCGCCGACGTTCACGAATTCCCGGACGCCGGCCACTTCGTCCTCGAGGACTGCGCCGAAGAGATTCCACCGATCGTCTGTCGCTGGCTCGAGCGAACCGCCTCATCCTGACTCAAGAGCTGCTTCGCTATGCCGGGCGTTCGGTGATCCTCATGCGGTAGAACGAGCGCCACACGAAGGTGGCGGAGATGAGGAAGAAGATCGCCGCGAGGGTTTGGCACAGCCCTGAGCCCTTCTCGGCGGACAGCGCGACCGCGAGCTCGACCGCGAGCAGGCCGAACAGGGTGGAGAACTTGATGATCGGGTTCAAGGCCACCGAAGACGTGTCCTTGAACGGGTCGCCGACGGTGTCGCCGACCACGGTCGCGGCGTGCAGGTCGGTGCCCTTCTGCTTGAGCTCGACCTCGACGATCTTCTTGGCGTTGTCCCAGGCGCCGCCGGCGTTCGCCATGAAGATCGCCTGGTACAGGCCGAACAGAGCGATCGAGATCAGGTAGCCGATGAAGAAGTACGGATCGACGAACGCGAACGCGAGCGTCGCGAAGAACACCGTGAGGAAGATGTTGAACATCCCCTTCTGGGCGTACTGGGTGCAGATCTCGACCACTTTCTTGCTGTCGGAAACGGATGCCCGGGTGCTGCCCTCCAGCTTGATGTTGGCCTTGATGAACTCGACCGCCCGGTAGGCGCCGGTCGAGACCGACTGGATCGACGCGCCGGTGAACCAGAAGATCACCGCGCCGCCGGCGATCAGGCCGAGCAGGAACGGCGGGTGGAGCAGCGAGAGGTAGTCCCGGTTGGTCGTCAGGCCTTGGGTGAGCAGCATGATGATCGAGAAAATCATCGTCGTGGCGCCGACGACGGCCGTGCCGATCAGTACCGGTTTTGCCGTCGCCTTGAAGGTGTTGCCCGCCCCGTCGTTCTCCTCGAGAAGCTCCTTGGCCTTGTCGAAGTCGACCTCGAACCCGTGTTCCTTGCGGATCTGCTCTCGGGCGCCGCTGTCCTGCTCGATCATCGACAGCTCGAAGATCGACTGGGCGTTGTCGGTGACCGGGCCGTAGGAGTCGACGGCGATCGTCACCGGGCCCATGCCGAGGAACCCGAACGCGACCAGGCCGAACGCGAACACTGCCGGGGCGACCATCAGCGGAGAGAGGCCCGCGGTGCTGATCCCGTACGCGATGCCCATCAGCGCCAGGATCGCGATGCCGATCCAGTAGGCGCCGAAGTTGCCGGCGACCAGCCCTGAAAGGATGTTGAGCGAGGCCCCGCCCTCGCGCGACGAGTTGACGATCTCGCGCACATGGCCGGACTGGGTCGACGTGAACACCTTGACCAGCTCGGGGATGACGGCGCCGGCGAGCGTGCCGCAGGTGATCACCGCCGACAGCTTCCACCATAGGCTGGAATCGTCCCCGATCCTGGGGATCAAGAGATACGAGACCAGGAACGTCAGCGCGACCGACACGATCGAGGTGAACCACACCAGCTCGGTCAGCGGCTTCTCGAAGTTCATCTTCGACGCGTCGCGGGAGCGGGCCTTGGCGAACGCCTCGTGCAGGAGGTAGGAGGCGCCGCTGGCGATGACCATCGTCACGCGCATCATGAACATCCAGACCAGGAGCTGCACCTGCACGCTCGGCTCCGGGACGGCGAGCAGGATGAAGGAGATCAAGGCGACCCCGGTCACCCCGTAGGTCTCGAAGCCGTCGGCGGTCGGACCGACGGAGTCGCCGGCGTTGTCGCCGGTGCAGTCGGCGATCACGCCGGGGTTGCGGGCGTCGTCCTCCTTGATCTTGAAGACAATCTTCATCAGGTCCGAGCCGATGTCGGCGATCTTGGTGAAGATTCCGCCGGCGATGCGCAGCACCGCCGCGCCCAGGGACTCGCCGATGGCAAAGCCGATGAAGCAGGGTCCGGCGTACTCCCCGGGGATGAACAGCAGGATGCACAGCATGATCAGGAGCTCGACGCTGATCAGCAACATCCCGATGCTCATGCCCGCCGACAGCGGGATCGAGTAGCACGGGTAGGGCTTGCCGGCGAGGCTGGCGAAGGCGGTCCGCGAGTTGGCGAAGGTGTTGACGCGGATGCCGAACCAGGCGATGCAGTAGCTCCCGGCGATGCCGACGAGGCTGAACAGGAGGATGATCAGGACCCTTGGCCACTCGAAGTGGACCAGGAACCGGAAATAGAACAGGATCACGCAGCCGATGAAGCACTCGAGGATCAGGATGAACTTGCCCTGGGTGACGAGGTAGGTCTTGCAGGTCTCGTAGATCAGCTCGGAGATCTCGCGCATCGACGGGTGCACGGGGAGGCGCTGGAGCCGGCCGTAGATCACCAACCCGAATACCAGCCCGAGCGCACAGATCATGATCCCGGTCATCAAAAGAGTGCGTCCCTCGAGCCCAAGGAACTTCTCCGAGGTGAGATCGGGGATCACCAGGGACGCCTCGCCGCCGCCCTTGTGCTCCGGCGAAACCACGGGAGCCTGAGTGGCGGAGGGAGCCTGTGGTGCAGGCGGCGTCGCGAATGCATCGACGCAAAAGAAGAATGCGAGGGCGAGGAGGAGGGCCGATCTCAGTCGAAGACCGGATCGCGGGGAATCATCGGATCGAGAGTCGACTCGCGAGCACATTCGACCGGGGCGAGCAGCCCGACGGCCGCTTTGCAGGGCAGGGTCCAAGGGATCTCCTTCTCCATATGCGGATGCGCGTCGCCAGACCAGCGGGGACGCAGGTTGATTTCAAGGATAACCGCTCCCATGCAATCGCCATCGCCGGCCTCAGGGCTTGAGACCGAGCGGATCGCAGGCAGTCCCCGGTAATGCGCCCGTTCTCTCTGGACGAATGCATATTGTGCGGGAAGGAACACACAACCCCGGAAGAGCCACGAATCTGGACCCGATCGGATGACCGGAACGATCTGCAACATCGCCGCAGAGCTGAGGCATCAGGTGGACGCTTGCCCGGACCGGGTGGCGGTCGTCTGGCCGACCCGGCGGCTGGCCGGCGGGACATGGGCGACCCGTTCCAGAACCTTCCGGGAGCTTGATCAGCAGAGCGATCTTGCGGCGCTGGGGTTGAAGGCGCTGGGAGTGGAGCGTGGCACGCGGGTGGCGCTGATGGTCCCGCCAAGCCTCGAGTTCTTCACGCTGGTGTTCGCGTTGTTCAAGATCGGCGCGGTGCTCCTGTGCCTCGACCCGGGAATCGGGGCGAAGAGGATCGGCAGGTGCCTCGAGCAGGCCCGACCGCGGGCGCTCCTCGGGAGCGTCAAGGCGTTGCTTGCGCTGCGCCTCTTCGGATGGGCGAAGCACACCATCCATCTCTTGGTCGGCACGAGCCTCGGGTCGTTCCTGCTCGGTGCACGATCCGTCGGCGGTTTGCTGCGTCTGGGCCAGAGCGAGTTGAAGGCGGCCGGCGAAGCCCGCGCCGGCCGCGGCCGGTCAGATGCAGAAGTCGTTTTGCCAGAGGCTCTTAGGACACGTCCGCTGGACCTGGCACCGACGCTTGACGAGGAGATCGCCGCAATCCTGTTCACCAGCGGCAGCACCGGCGCCCCCAAAGGAGTTCTCTACTCGCACGGGCAATTCGTCGCCCAGCTTCGCGCCTTGAAAGAGATGTTCGAGATCGAGCCGGGAGAAGTCGACCTGTCGACGTTTCCGCTGTTTGCCTTGTTCGCTCCGGGTCTGGGGATGACCTCGGTCATTCCGCGGATGGACTTCACACGGCCCAAGGATGCCAGTCCGCGGAGACTCAAGGAACGGATCGAGCAGATGCATGTGACTCATCTGTTCGGCTCGCCGGCGCTTCTCGATCGCCTCGGGAGGGCCGCGGAGGAGCATCAGTGGAAGCTGCCGACGCTGAAACGAGTCGTGTCTGCCGGCGCGCCGGTTTCGGCGCGCATTGTCCAGCGAATGGCCGCGTGTCTTTCTCAGCCCGCTGAGGTGCACACTCCCTACGGAGCGACCGAGTGCCTGCCGGTCGCGAGCATCGGAAGCAGAGAGCTGCTCCACGATACGCGGTCGCGCACCGAGGCGGGCTACGGAGTCTGCGTCGGCAGAGCGGCCCCGCGCACGGAGATCCGCATCCTGCGCATCGACGACGGCCCGATCGAGCGGCTGACGCAGGACCTCGAGGTTGCGACCGGGGAGATCGGCGAGATCGTCGTCCACGGTCCGACGACGACTCTTGAGTACGACGGTCTGCCGGAGGCCACTCTGCTTGCCAAGATCCGCGATGAGCACGGACGCATCTGGCATCGGATGGGGGACCTGGGACGATTCGACGAGCACGGCCGGCTGTGGTTCTGCGGCCGCAAGAGCGAGCGCGTGCGCCTCGACTCCGGCGAGCTGTACACGACGCCGTGTGAATCAGTGTTCGACGCCCATCCGATGGTGAAGCGCAGCTCCCTGGTCGGCGCGCGAACCAGGGACGGCGCCCTGCGTCCCGTGCTGTGGGTCGAGCTCGACCCGGACACGCGCACTCTCGACCCCGTCGAGGTGCGGCGCGAGCTGCGCGAGCTTGGACGCCGCCATCCGCAGACGCGAGGCATCGATGACATCCGCTTTCATTGCGCCTTTCCCGTCGACGCGCGCCACAACGCCAAGATCGACCGCACAGCGCTTGCTCGGCTTGCCGAGCGGGAAAACAAGTAGGAAGTAGGAAGTAAGAAGTAGGAAAACGTTTGGGGCGCGTGCTGACCGGGACTTGGGTGCTTTCCATCCGTGCGCTAACCTGGTCCCGTGCTTCGAAGAGGCAGAGAGGGCGGCGATGAGAAGCGCCGTGACGGGTGGCACGGTGAGGACCAGGATTCCGGAAGGAATGGAGGCATGGGCGTCCCTGCCCGTGTCGGTGGCCGCGGTCTGCGTGTACTCGTTGACCTTCCTATGCCTCGTGAGCTTCTTGCAAGCCAACGCAGGCTTTCCTCTGCTGAACCGGCACATTCACCAACCCGCCCTCGCCGGAGTCTCGCTGGCAACCTGGTTCTTGGTTGTCCACATTGGATGGTTCTGTTCGGTGCTGGCCGATGGGATCGCATGGCGGCTGGGAAGGGCTGCACCAGGACTTGCTCGAATGCAAACGATGACCGTCTACGGCGCAGGGCTCTTCGTCGTCGTCCTCGATGAATTGCTGGTCCTTGTAATGAGCTAGTCGCATCTGATGTATGAGTAATGGAAGTAAGAAGTAGGAAGTAGGAAGTAGGAAGGAAGAAAAACCGTTCGTTGCTCATCCTTCTTGCTTCATCCTTCCGCGGGAGGGCCGCGGAGCTCGTCGAGGTCGAGGGCCGCCTCCGCCGCCGCCCTTGCGCCTTGCACGACCTCGACAAGGGAGCGCACGGTTTCGTCCAGGTTGAAGGTCCAGCGCTCGATGCTCCTCTGGTCGACCTTAAACTCCGCGCGGGTGGCGTCGAACATCCGGCGCATCGAAGCGTGCGTGAACTGAAGATGCTGGTCGTGATGGATCAGCGTCTGCGCGAGCTCCTCCACCTTGTGCTTCAGGGCCGAATACAGGGCGCTGACCTCGTCCTCGAGGGCGCTGCGCGCGGCGGCGCGCCGTTCGACCGCCGCATTGACTCTTGGTCCGATCGTGCCCGGCAGCGGGAAGCTGACTTCGAGAAACCCGCCCAGGAGAAAAGGATCGGCGGAGAACACGCCCTGCGGTCCGATGCGGACTTCTGGCACCGCTTCGTTGACCATCACGCGCAGCTCGGCCTCGGCGAGCGCGTACTCGACCAGCCGCCGTCGTGTCAGAGGGTGCACGCGGGCCACTTGTTCCAGAGCCGGAACCACGCGTTCGCCGCGCGCCTGCTGCAGCTGACGCTCGAGCGTCGCAGGGGAGACGCGTGCGATCAGCGGATGGTCGGGCAGGAGGCCGGCGGATTGAGCCAGAGCCCGCTGTCCTTCGCTGATCGCGATGCGTGCCTGCGTGATCGCGTTGTCGATCATGTACAACGAGCCGATGGCGCGGTCGAGGACGCTCGACGGCAGCCAACCTCTCTCTCCCAGGATCTCGATGCGCGGGCGGTCGAGCTCGGCGCTCGCCTTGAGCTCGAGCAATCGCGACTCCAGGGTACGCGCGGCTGCAAGGTCGAGGCGCGCGCGGTCGACCGCGAACAGCGCAGCCCAGGCGCTCGACTCGAGAGACGCAAGCTGCGCCCGGGTCCTGGCCTGAGCAAGGGTGCGCGCGGCGCCGCTCCTGCCGGCGGAGAACAGGCTCAAGAGCTCGACGGTCAACGTGACCTCGGTCTCACGATCCGGGCCGCCGAAATCGACGTTGTCGACCTCGAGACCGAGGGGTTGCACGCTGCCCGCCGCTGTCTGTTCGAGGCGCGTGGCGCGGAATTCGTGGCGGGCCGCGCGCACCGAAGGAGCGAACGCGAGAGCGCAGGCGTGCCAGAAGTCTGCGGAGTCCGCGTCCATGTCGAGGAGCTGCTCGCCCGGAGGGACCGCCGGGACCGGGATCCCCAGAGGCTCAAGTGCCGCGATCTCGATCGCCGCCTTCACCGTCTCTCCGTTTCGTGCGCGCTGCTCGAGAGCGGCGGCGACGTCCGCCTCGGAAACCGCCGATGGGGAGGGCGAGCTGTAGCAGGCATGGAGCAGCACGGAGGGCAGCACTTGCAGCAGGCCTCGGACGGCGGATCTCATTCCATCTCCTTGGTCGGGGTGTGCGTCAGGGAAGCCTCGAATCCTCCCGTCACGCTGGCCTTTGGCCGGTCGTACCCAAGATTACGCGGCTGCGCTCATCCCGTTCCCGGGGGCGTCCGTCCGCGGCCTTTTCGTGGAGGAGGGCCGGCATGCATCGATCACGCATAATGCGACCCCGGGCTGGAGCCATTCTGTGAGTGCTCGCTCGGGCGCGGACGCGGTGGATCTCCTTTGGGACGAGGCGATGAGCTGGCTCGGCTTGATTCGGGAAGGTTTTGCTGGACGCGAGGCGAGTCTCGACGAGGTGCTGCGGGTCGCCGCCGCGCGCGGACGGCGCGTCGACCCGGAAGCACGCGCGAGCTTGGAGGCGTTGCGCGGCCTGGGTTGGCTCGTGACCTCGGGAACAGGCGACGGCGTGCGCCTCGCGCCGCCGCTTCTCTCGTTCGATCCGGAGGTCCTCCAGGAGGTCGAGTCGCAGGCAGTTCGCTTCCTCCCCCGACATCGACCGCTTTCGAGCAGCGAGCAGCCGGCGCTGTGGAAGGTCGTCGAGCTCGTCCTGTCCCTCCGACCGACGACCGCCGTCCTGCGAGAGCTCTGCGAGAAGTTCCATCAGGAGGCGCAGCGCGGAGTCGAGGAGACCGGCAGCTCGCTCAAGATGCTGAAGACCTTCGCGCGACAGCCGAGCGGGAGGGAGGGCGGCCGGGTGGTCGTCGTCGACTGGGGCGGCACCAACTGCCGCGCGGTCGCGGTCAGTCTCGACGGCCGGGGCGGCTATCGCCTCGAGAACGAGACCTCGTTCAAGTTCGAGGACCGTCTCAAGAAGGGACCGGCCGCCGACGTGTTCGACGCCATCGCCGCCACGATCGAGCAACTGCTCGAAGCCGACGGCACGGGCGAGTACTCGCTGGCCTTGATCTACTCGTTTCCGGCGCGGCTTCACGCACTGGACCACGCGGTTTCGCTCAAGCTGACCAAGGGCTGGCGGCCACGGGGGCTCGAAGGCGAGAACATCGTCGCGCTGCTGCGCGCGGCGCTTGATCGCCGGCGACTGTCCCGTGTGAAAGTGAGGGCGGTCGCCAACGACACGGTCGCACCGATGGTTCTGTGCTCCTACGAGAGGCGCGCGAAGGACTCTTCGGCGACCCTGGCAGACATGGGCCTCATCCTGGGCACCGGCACCAACCAGGCGATCGACCTCGGGGACCCGGGGATCCGCAACATGGAGTCGGGCGGCTTCGACGGCGTGCGCCGGATCCAGGGTTCGATCGATCGGGCGCTCGATGCGGAATTGAGCGACCCTTCGCCCGGCGGTCAGCTCTACGAGAAGATGGTTTCGGGACAGTACCTGGGCGAGGTCGTGCGACGCGCGCTGCTCGAGCTCGCTCGCTCGACGCCATGGTTCAGGCGCGGCGCGCCGGCGCTCACCAACGTCTTCGGTCTCGACAGCGCCGTGCTGTCGGCGATCGCGGTGGATGACGAGGAAGAACGACCGCTGGTCGCCGCCGAGCTCGGCAAGCTCGAGGTCGACAGCGACGTCATGGAACGAAGTCTTCTTCAGTGGCTGGCGCATGCCGTCGTGCGCCGCTCCGCCCGTCTGGTCGCGGTCGGTATCCTCGGCGCTCTTCGCTGCATCGACCCCGCAGGCGAGAGGCCCCACTGCGTCGCCGTCGACGGCAGTCTCTACGGGGGGTACCCGAGGTATGACGAGCTGCTCCGTTCGGCGCTCGACGAAGTCGGCGGTGCATCAACGAGCACCCGCGTGACGCGCGTGTTCGTCAAAAACTCCACCAGCGCCGGCGCCGCCGTGATCGCTGCCGCCGCCGCGGACAGGCAGAGCGCGGGTCACGTCTGAAATCCCTCCGCGACGGTGCCCTGGGTGATCCAGTCTTCTGCTGGTCCCGAGACCCCGCCGGCGCGCTTCACCGAGCGCGATGCCGGGCAGGCCAACGATTCCGGAACGACGGATGACCGGACGCCCGATGGGACAGCAGTCGCGCCGGGGCTGAACGTGCAGCGCGATCTTCAGCGACGCCGGCGGCTTCGCCATGAGTCGGCATCACCCGGATCTCCCGGCGGATCAGCTTCTCGATGTCGCGCAGTGAAGGTCGCTCCTCCGCATCGCACAGCGAGATCGCCACTCCCCTCGCCCCGGCGCGAGCCGTACGACCGATGCGGTGGACGTAGCTCTCGGACACGTTGGGAATCTCGAAGTTGATGACGTGAGTGATGCCGTCGACGTCGATTCCACGCGCCGCGATGTCGGTCGCGACGAGCACCCGGACCCGACCGCTGCGGAATCCGTCCAGGGTGCGTTCGCGCTGGCCCTGGGACTTGTTGCCGTGAATCGCGTCGGCGGCGACGCTGTCCCGCGAAAGTCCGCGGGCGACGCGATCCGCGCCGTGCTTGGTTCGGGTGAAGACGAGCGCCCGCTTGACCTCCGGTTCCGACAGCAGGCGCGCAAGCAGCCGGGGCTTGGCGAGGCGCGCGACGAAGTAGACCCGCTGGTCGACTTCTTCCACGGTCGAAGCGGCCGGGGTCACGAAGAGCTTCACGGGACGCGAGAGGATTCCGTCCGCCAGAGCGGCGATCGGAGGCGGCATGGTGGCGGAGAACAGCAGCGTCTGGCGGCGTTTGGGGATCACCGAGAGCACTTTGCGAATGTCCGGAATGAATCCGAGGTCGAGCATGTGGTCGGCCTCGTCCAGGACCAGGATCTCGACGCCCTCGAGCCGCAAACATCCCTGTCCCAGCAGGTCGAGAAGTCGACCGGGGGTCGCCACCAGCACGTCGACGCCGCGCGCTAGAGCGCGCACTTGCGGACCCTGGCCGACACCGCCGTAGATCACCGCGACGGAGAGTGTCATCCGCCGACCGTAGGTCCGGAAGCTCTCACCGACCTGGGCGGCGAGCTCACGCGTGGGAACGAGAACCAGGGCACGAACGTCGCGCGCCTGCAGGCGATGATGGGCGGCCGCGAGCCTCTGCAGCATCGGCAGAGCGAAGGCGGCCGTCTTGCCGGTCCCGGTGCGCGCGCAGCCGAGCAGGTCGCGGCCCTCGAGCAGCATGGGGATTGCTTGAATCTGAATCGGCGTGGGCTCGACGTAGCCCGAGTCGAGCACCGCCTGCCTGAGCGGCTCGATCAGGCCAAGGTCGGAGAACGAAATCGCCGGAGATTCCGATCGATCGTCTGAGAGAGGTGGCTTGTCGTGCGCCACGAGCCGCGTTCGCATCGTGCTGTGGAGAGCGCCGTTTTTCGCCAGGTCTCGGTCCAGAGCATTCGTTTTGTGAGAGGCGCCAGGACTTCCTGAACTTGCTTCGCCATGATTCCGGGACTGTCCCATATTCCTGGACGGACCCAGTCTATTTGATGCATCCACACGCGGCACTCCGGGGCTCACATCGTCATGGCGAGCCTTCGTGCCGAGCCTTGCAGGAAGATGCGCTGCGCACCCAGAATCCTGCGAGGAAACCTGCGGAGCGCTCCGAAACGGATCGAGACTCTAACCGATGACGAACGCGATTGCGAGGTTCCGATCTCGTTCGCGTCGCGGCAATGGTGGTGCCGGTGGTTTTGGGCGACCCGACGACGAGCCTCAGCTTCACTGCAGAGACGAGGACCCGGAGATGGTTTGGGAAGAACCGGTTTCTGTGCGCTCTGTGCGCCTCCGCGGTGGAGGGTCTGAGCCTGCGCCCTCAGGTCGTGCGGCCTGACTCGAGGAGCGTTCGGCCGAGCTGGCCGCAACCGGCCCACTGGTCCTGGCCGCCGCTGTACCGGATCTTGACCGGGATCTTTAGCGGGCGCAGCTTCCTGGTCCACTCGAGGACTTCTTCCATCGCCGGTGCCTCGAGATCGGTGCCGACGGGATTCAACGGGATGACATTGAGGATGTACTTGAAACCCGTGAGGTTGTGGGCGATCGCCTCGACGTCGTCGTCGCCCATCGTCAGGTTCTTGATTGCGACGTACGCGAGCGTCACGTGCTTGTGGCGGCGGTAGTGCTCGTAGCGGCGTACGGCGTCGAGAAAAGTCTCGAAGCCCCAGCGTTCCTGGAGCGGCATCAGGCGGCGGCGTTTTTCGGGGTCGGCGCTGCAAAGACTGAACAGGAGGCGGAAGGGCCGCCGCTCGTCGATGAACCGATGGATCGCGGGGACCACGCCGGAGGTGGAGAGGTTGATCCTTCGATGGCTGATCTGGCAGCCGTGGGTCTGGTTGAGGACGGTGGCGGCGCGGTAGACCGCCTCCTCGTTGAGCAGGGGCTCGCCCATTCCCATGAACACCACGTCGCTGACTCGCACTTTTGCTTCGCGCGCCACCTGCAGCACCTGGTCGACGATCTCCCATGCGCGAAGATCCCGAGCAAGGCCCAGCATCCCGGTCGCGCAGAACCGGCAGGCGAGCGGGCAGCCAGCCTGGCTCGACACGCACACCGTCCACAACCCGTGATGGTGGAGCAGCACGGATTCGACCCGGTTCCCGTCCTCGAGATCGAAGACATAGCGGGCGCTCGCGTCCAGGTCCGAGCGATGCACGGATCGCAGTCGCAAGGCAGGCGACTCGAAGATCTCCTGGCAGCGCCGGACGCGGTCCTTCTTGATGCCGTGAAGCTCGTCGAGCGACCGCGAATCCCGGTGCACTGCCTCGTAGAGCTGGGCCGGCAGACGCGACGCACCGTCGACCACCTCCTGCCGGAGAAGGTTGTCTCGCACCTCGCCGAAGGTCATCTGCTTGATGTTCAGGCGCACGTTTGAAGTCTCACCGGTCGCGAGCGGGGGAAGCATCGCCCGAATCATCGTTTTGCGTCTGCGGGTCCACCATCCCCGCGAGTCCTCGATCGCCGACTTTGCAGCCGCAGCCGGTCGCGCGCGACCTTCTTCCGGTCGAGCTTGCGCCTCAGCATCCGTTGTCGCACAGTTCCCACCTCGGTGAACAACCCTACTTGACCAGGTGCGCGAGGCGCTGCACGAACGAGCCGAGCTCGAAGGCGGCGTTGCCGGTCTCGGCTTCGTTCTTGAATCTTCGCATGCGCACCCCGACCAGCTTCCACCTGGGATAGACCGCGAGGTATTGCCCGAGCCAGCCGGTGTGGCCGAAACCCACGGATTCGTCCTCGCCCTCCTGGTAGTAGACATCCAGAATCAGCCCTCGCCCTTTCTCGATCGAAGACGGCGTGCTCAGCCGCTCGATCCATTCCGGCGCGACTCGCTGCCTCTTCCCTGCCCGTTCCTCATCCACCAGCAGCCAGCCGATCCGCGTCAAGTCCCGAGGCGTCATGGCGAGCTCGGCGTACGCCACCGTGTGATTTGCAAGGTCCCGGTTCCACTCCCAGTCCTTGATGTCGAGCGGCTCGAACAGCTTCTTCTTCAAGTACTCGTCCAGAGGCACTCCGGCGGCGGCCTCGAAGATCCCGCCGACGAGCATGATTCCTTCGTTGCTGTAGAAGTGGCGCGTGCCGGGCTCGGCCTCGACCGCTCGACCGCGGGCAAACTCCAGCCGATCGTCCTGTCGGTTGAGCTCGAGGGCACTCGGCCGCTTCTCGAGGCCCGAAGCGTGCTGCAGGAGGTGGCGCAGGGTCACCTTCGCCTTCAGTCCCTGGTCCCAGTCGGGAAACCAGGTCGACACCGGCTCGTCAATGGACTCGAGGTCGAGAGAGCCGTCCTCCACGAGGAACGGCAAGGCAAGCGCAGTCACGAGCTTGGTCACCGACATCAGGTGGATCGCGGTCCGCGGGCCTCCGAAGTACTGCTCACAGACGACCCGGCCATCCTTCACGATCAGCAGTGCATCGGTATCGTTCTCGAAAGCATCCCGGAGCAACGAATCCAGAGCCGCGCCATCCAGCCCGAGATCCTCGGCGCGACCTTTCGGGAAAAAGCCGGCGAAGGAGAGCTTGCTCTCGAAGCGCTGGGGCGGCTTGCCGTCGTCGCGGATCGCTGTCCACGGGAACTTGCCGAGGTCCTTCCAGGCCACGTTCCCTTCGAGAGTGGCATCCTTCAGCGTCCCGTCGAACCTGAGGTCGAACTCCTCGGTGTGCAGACGAAACTCGACGCGGTCGTTGGACACGGTGATGTCCTGCAACGGATGCTCGCGCGCGTACAGAATGACCCCGAAGCGCAGGCTTCCCTGCCATTCCTTCCCGGTCCTGGTCAGCACCAGTGAGGCCTGGTCCGTCGCCGGATGCCAGCCTTGCCGCTCAAGCTTCAACCTCCAGCGCCCGTCCATGTCCGCGAGCGGACCGAGAACAAAGGAGCACAGCAAGAAACTCAGGCTCACAAGAGGTCTCCTCGTGAGGAAAGTCACGCCTTCGATACCAACGAACGAGGGATGATGGCGCTCGTACCCGACCATGCAGTCGTTCGACAACGCACACTGAGGGGCGGCGATTCTACAGAGGCGGTAGAACCGGGCCGATCGGCCTCAGCACGACTTGTTCTGGTAGTTTCTCCACCGGGCGGCCACCTCACTCGATCGACGCAGACTCAAGTTGGAATCGAAACCGGACAGCCTGGAGCTCGTGCAACGCGCGCGGTGCAAGGACACCGACTCGCTCTCCGAGCTGTGCGTGCGCTTCCAGCAGCCCGTCTTGAATCGCATTCGGTTGATGATGGGGAAGGGAGTCCGGCGAGTGGCCGAGTCCCAGGACTTCTTCCAGGAGGTCATGGTGGAGTTCCTCGAGGACTCCGCCAAGGCCGGCCTCGATTCGGATCGAGACATCCTTCGCTGGCTGACGGCCATCGCCCGGAACAAGATCCGGGACGCCGCACGGCGCAGGCGCGCCCGCGCGTTCGACTCTCTCTCGGAGAGCATTCACCTCGAGCAGGTGCCCTCGCCGAGCCCGCTCCCCTCGAGTCTCTTCTCCCGGCACGAGCAGGCGATCCGACTCGCCGAGGCGCTGGAGAGTCTGCCGCCGGAATTTCGCAAGGTGATCGAGCTCCATGACCTCGACGGCCAGAGCCTGAGAGTCGTGGCCGAGAAACTGGGTCGCGGCTACGAGGCGGTCAAGAAGCTCCATACGCGGGCGATGCTGCGCCTGGGTGGAGTGCTTTCCCGAGGGGGTCCTGCCACGCATTCATGAAGGCGCGGGTCGCGGATCCGACTCGGACATCGGTCCAGCGTCCGTTTCGAAGGTCCCGTCATTCCCGCGCCAGCGGGAATCCAGGGGTCTTACGTCCGCAAGCACTCGAAGAATCTGGATTCCCGCTTTCGCGGGAATGACGGGAGGCTGAAGCGACTCCCGTTTACACCATCGCGGGAATGACGGCTTTCACGGGGAGAAGCCTGCGCAAACATGGCGCGGCACAAAAAAGGCCCGGGCGCCGCTCCGGTTCCGGAGGGACGCCCGAGGACCCGCAAAAACTCACTTCGTTCGGTGCACTACTGAGTCGAGTCGAAGGTCGCCCCGTCGTCGGTGCACTGGATCGGTTTCTTCATGGAGTGCGGTACACAAATGGTGACGACGTGGGTACACCAGCCGCCTTCTCCGTCGTCCGCCCTGAACTCGAGGTGGTAGACGCGCCCGTTGCCGAGCCCCGAGCGCTCCGCACGCAGCAGCACCTGGTTGCCCTGGAGGATCGCGTCCGGCCCCGTGTCGCCGTCGCCCAGGCCGTTGATCGGCTCGTCTTGACGCACCCCAAGGATCGTGATCGTGACGCTGTCGTCGTTGGGATCGGTGACGCCGACGATCGTGATCGCAATCATCTTGTGGTTCGGCGGCCAGAGGTATCCACTGCTCGGGCGGCCGAGAGAGCAATCCGGTGGAGCGTTGACGTCGCGAACGGTGAGAATCACAGAGTCGGTCGCGGATGCGTCCAGGACGTCGCGCACGGTGAGCTCGAACATCAGCGTCTCGGTTCCCGCAATCACCGTCGGCGCAGAGAACGTCGGCGTCGCGCTTGTCGGGTCCGACAGCTCCACGAACGGTCCCGCCGTCTGGAGCCAATCGAAGGTGATGGGGTCCGTGTCCGGGTCGTTGCTGTTTTGGCCGTCGAGGCCTACTACCTGTTCCTCGTCGACGGTCTGGTCCGGTCCGGCGTCGGCGATCGGCGAATGGTTGATGTTCTCGACGATGATGCTGACTGAATCCGGTGCGCTGACATCGATCCCGTCGTAGACCGCAAGCTCGAAAGTCAGCAGCTCCCCTCCCACGCCGACGAACGGCGCTTCAAAAGAGGGCTGAGCCGCGGCGGGATCCGAGAGCGCGACCGGCGGCCCGGAGGTCTGCAACCACAGATAGATGAGCGGATCGCCGTCCTCGTCGAAGCTGTTCGAGCCTTCGAGAGTTACGAAAGACCCTTCACCGGCGATCTGATCCAGGCCCGCGTCGGCCACCGGAACGGTGTTGAGGTTGCGAATCGTGACCGTGGTGATCTCTCCAAGACTCGAAGTCTTGCCGTCGCTCACGATGAGCTGGAAGACCAGCGTCGCGCCACCGGAGTTCACCAACGGGGCGCTGAAGGTTGGGCTCACAGCCATGGGATCCGAGAGCGTGACCGAGGGTCCCGAGCTCTGCATCCATTCGAAGATCAGGTAGTCTCCGTCGGGGTCGCTGGAAGCGCTTCCATCGAGCTGCACCAGGGCACCTTCGTCCACGACCTGATCCAACCCCGCGTTGGCGACCGGGGGACGGTTGACCGGCAGGTCGAACACATAGACACCGTTGATGCTCGCAGTTGAATTGCCGGTGGGCTTTCCCACGAAGGCAGCCCCCTCGACCATTGCCATGGCGGATCCAAAATTGCCAAAGGAGCTGCCATCGTTGGGGAGCAGCTTGGCCTTCTCGGTCCAGACAGGCTCGCCATCGTGCAGCTCCCGGCGATAGAAGTATGCGGCACCCATTTCTTGAGGGTGGGGACCCAAGCGGTTTGTGCCGCCGGCCCAGCGAGCACCGATGATCGCGAGGTCTCCGGCATCGTTGAGAGCGATGTACCGACTCTCGTTCCATACGTGCTTTTCGGAGCCGAAAAAGTCATCGAGACGGCCGTCCATCGCAAAGAGCTTGGCTTCCTGGATCCAGGAGGACCCGACTCGACAAAGAACATAGACGGCCCCACCGTTGAAATGGACGTCGTCCGTGTGGCCTGCGCCGACGAGCGCGATGTCGTTGCGATAGGCGACCGAGGCGCCGAATTTGTCGAAGGCGAAGGTCCCGTCCAGCCCCGGAGTCCACGGCAAGAGCTTGGCGGTCTGTGTCCAGGTCGAGCCACTCAGCTCGAACACGTACACGGCTCCGGCATCCGTACCGGCCTGGTCGTCCAGCGGTGCTCCCACCAGCGCGACGCTCCCGTCGATCGCCACCGAGGAACCAAACCCCATCCCGTTGCTCGAGCCGCTGGATTGGGGACCGATTCGCTGCTTGATGGTCCAGGTTCCCGTCGACGATCTTTCGATGATGTAGGCGGCCCCCTTGCCCGGGATGCCGTCATTCGTGAGGTCGTCGCCATACGAACCTACGATCGCTCTCGTCCCATCCAGATCCACCGTGAGACCAAATCCACCGGGGCTCGCCGACAACGACGCTGGAACGATCAGGTTTTCGGTCTCGAGGATCCAGGACGTCCCGGATCGTCGGTAGAAGGAGACCTTGCTGTTGATGCCTCCCGTAGGACTCCCGATGAACAGGTAGTCTCCGTCGACCGCGAGCGACCTTCCAAAGTCCGTGCTTGTACTCGTCGGGAAGATCTTCTGGTTGAACACCCACGACGTGCCGCTCTTCTTGTAGAGGTACACGACATTGATAGGATTGAAAACGGTGCCCTCCGGATTCAGTGCATAGAGGGTGTCTCCCTGGGCCGTCAGACTTCCGCCGAAAAAATGTGAGGGGGGGCCACCACCGCCACCTTGAGGGATCGAAACGGCCGGGAGCAACTTCTGGCGCTGAAACTGCTTGGCTCCAACGCACTTCCCCTTGCCAGCGGCCGCGTAGATCTCAAGGATCTCGGCCGCGCTCAGCGCGCGCTGATAGACCGTCGCTTCGTCGATGATTCCCTTGAAATGGCGATGCGGCCCAGGGCTTCCGGTGGGTGGTGGATCCCCGCCTCCGAAGTGGTGGCCGATGTTCAGTTTGCGGGTGTTGGCCCCGAGTGCGATCGAGGTGTTCTTCGATGCTTGCTGCACCCCGTCGACGTAGACGCGGATCGTGGTTCCATCGAAAGTCGCGGCCAGGTGATGGAACTGGCCGTCCAGGACGTTGCTCGTGCCGGACAGGGAGTCGCGCGCGTTGGCCACGATGTTGCCGTGCGTCCAGACGACACGCCCCGAGGAGACTGCGACCTCGAGGTCCCACCCCGATCGGTCGATGAAGCCATGGGACTTGTCGAGCAGGGTTACATTGCCCGTGGTCAACTGCGGCCCGGTCGATCGCATCCAGCACTCGGCGGTGATGGCGGGCGTCCTTGCAAGGTTGGTGTAGTGAGCCACCGTGATGCGATCGTCGACTCCGTCGAACTGGAATGCCTTGCCGACCCTTCCGGATACGACCGCCACACCGTTGGCGAGAAAGCCCTCGGCCATCGTAGGAAGGTTCGTGGGATCCACGCTCGGAATGAAAGTGGCTGTCGACATGTTCTTGGCGACGATCGTGTCGTACATGTGATCGCCCGTGAACCAGGCCACCCGGCCGTCGGGAACCGGCAGGCACTGCTGGGCCCGCAGCGCTGGCGAAAACACAGGCCAGAAGCCGACGGCGAACACAATCAGGGCGAGCAATGTTCCCGCTCCTCGGCGGGGCTCTTGCCAGTGCTCTTCCCGCGGTTCGCACTTGAGGCGCTGCACTTTCCCGCTTGGTGGCCGATCGAGATGTAATCGTGGGAGTCCGTTCAACCCAGTGATTCGCGGATTCATCGATCCTCACTCCATGAGAAGGGCAAGGCGGCTCCCGCTCTTTGGAATCACGCCCGGCCAGGCATGTGTCCCGAAACTGCTGGAGACCCGTTCTCCCGAGGGACGACAGGGCGACCTCCTGGAGAATCCCGAGCCTCCACCGCATCCAGCGCTTGAGGAGCACTGCCCGGGACAGTTTTTTTTGGCTCTTCCGGGTTTTGTGGGGGTGGTCCCCCGAGAAACAACCAAACAGCCTCCGTCGATGAGGCTGGATTCCCGCTTTCGCGGGAATGACGACTAGCGTCAGATGGCTTCCGCGGGCTCGACGTCGACGACGATCTTGCCGAAGTGTTTGCCGTCCTTCAGGTGCTTTAGTGCGGCGCGGAGCTGGTCGAAGCTGAAGCGCGAGTCGATCACCGGCTGGATGCGGTGCTGCTCGAAGAACTGGCGCATCGACAGGAACGAGGCACGCGAGTCGACCAGGATGCCGGCGATGCGCACCCGCTTCATCAGAACCGGGGCGAGGTTGACCTTGCCCTCGAGTCCGGTGAGGGCGCCCAGCATGGCGATGACGCCGCCCGGGCGAACCGCGCGCAGCGACTGGCCGAGAGTTCCCACGCCGCCGTTCTCGACGACCACGTCGGCGCCGTGGTTCTCGGTGTACTCGAGAACCTGCTTCTCCCATTCCTGGTGCCTGGAGTAGTTGATGGTCGCGTCGGCGCCGAGCTCCTTGGCGCGCATCAGCTTCTGGTCGCTGCTGCTGGTGATGATGCAGCGCGCGCCGATCGCCTTGGCGATCTGCAGCGCGAAGATGGACACGCCTCCGGTCCCGAGGGTCAGCATCGTCTGCCCGCGAGCCAGCTTTCCTTCCGTGACCAGCGCGCTCCAGGCCGTGAGCGCCGCGATCGGCAGGGTGGCTGCCTCGGCAAGGGAAAGATGCGCCGGGATCGGCACCAGCGGATCCTGCGGCACGACGATCAATTCGGCGGCCACCCCGGGCCCCGGCGTTCCGAGCGTCGAGCCGAGGTATCGGCCCTGGTAGGGACCGTCGAGCCAGTCGGCGACGAAGTGGGTCATCACAAGGTCGCCGACCTTGACCCGGCTCACCTCTGGTCCGATCGACTCAACGACGCCGGCGGCATCGCTCATCGGAGTGCAGGGAAGCTTGAGGCGCGGGTTGTACTGACCCTCGACCACGAGGACGTCGCGAAAGTTGGGGCTAACCGCATGGACTCGAACGACGACTTGATGGGGGCCGGCGGTCGGCGCCGGCGCATCGACGATCCGCAGATGATCCAATCCGAATCGCGGCAGCTCGTACTTGCGCATGCATCAGTCCCCAGCAATCACTCCCGGGCCTCCTGCCAGTCACGAGGATCGGTCCTGCGGAAGCCGCTCGGCAGGGTCGCGGAGATTGTATGGACCGGAGCACGCGAACCGGTCGAGGGCCGGTCCGAGGACCGGGACCGACTGCCCTCCTTTGGGGGAACTCGATCGATCCGGCAGAATGGCGCGCTTTTCGGGCCCGAATTCACCACAGAGTGAAGAGCTCAGAGGAATGCTGCGGCGAGCGGACGGCGCTTGATCAGCCGGATGCATCGGTGTGGCCAGGATTGCCAGGGCTCGGGGCAAAGCTTCAGCGGAACACAGGATCGATGGCTCTGCTGGTTCTTGAAAACGTTGTGAAGAGCTTTCGCTCGCCGGACGGCGACCGGCACACGGTTCTCGACATACCGGGTTTCTCGCTTAAGGCGGGAGAGCAGGTGGCGCTCGCCGGATCGAGCGGCTCGGGCAAGACCACGCTGCTCAATGTGATCGCAGGGATCCTGCGCCCCGACTCGGGAAAGGTGATCATCGATGGCACCGAGGTGAGCGCGCTCACGGAATCGAGGCGCGATCGCTTCCGTGCGAACAACCTTGGCTACGTGTTCCAGTCGTTCCAGCTCCTGCAGGGTCACAGCGCTCTCGAGAACGTGCTGCTGGGCATGGCGTTCGGAGGCGGGGCGGATCGGAGGGTCGCGGAGGAGCTGCTCCGCCGGCTCGGCATGGGTGAGCGCCTGCACCATCTGCCGCGCCAGCTCTCGATCGGCCAGCAGCAGCGGGTCGCGGTCGCGCGCGCCCTCGCCCACAAGCCGCGCCTCGTTCTCGCCGACGAGCCGACCGGCAATCTCGACCATGCAAACGCGGGCACCGCCATGGAGCTCCTGTGCGAGGCGTGCGTGGCGCAGGGTGCCTCTTTGCTCGTCGTCAGCCACGACCCGCAGGTGCTCGCCCGCTTCCGGCGTCGCGTCGAGCTTTCCCACTTGAATCACGCCGGGGTGGCGGGTGTGGGCCGATGAGGAGCGCCGCCGGCATGTGGCTGATCGCCCGCAAGAGCCTGCGCCAGCACGCTCTGTCGACGGCGGTGACGGTGCTCTCGCTCGCCCTCGGCTCGGCGCTGGTGATGGCGGTGTTCACGCTCGAGGAGCAGAGCGTGCAGGCGTTCACCGGCGGGCCGGTCGGGTTCGATGCCGTCCTCGGCGCGCGCGGCAGCCAGCTCCAGCTCGTCCTGAACACCGTGTTCCACCTCGAGACCTCTCCTGGAAACATCCCCTGGTCCCTGTACCAGGAGATGAAGAACGACAAGCGGCGCGTGGCGCTCGCGGTGCCGTATGCGGTCGGCGACAACTACCGGGGCTACCGGATCGTCGGAACGACGACCGAGATGTTCACGGAGTTCGAGTACCGGAAAGGGCGGAAGTTCGAGCTGTACGAAAAGGGACGGGTGTTCGATCAGAGTCGCCGCGAGTCGGTGATCGGCTGCAACGTCGCCCGCAATACGGGCCTGAGAGTCGGCTCGACGTTCAACGCCTACCACGGGGTCGAATACGCAGAACGCGAGAAACACCCCGAGGAATTCGTCGTCGTCGGCATTCTTTTGCCCACCAACTCGCCCTCGGACAACGTCGTGTGGATCCCGATCGAGGGCATCTTCCGCATGCAGGGCCATCAGTTGATGGGGACGGGCGAAGTGTACAAGCCCGAGGAGGGCGTGGAGATCCCGGAGCCCCACAAGGAAGTGTCTGCGGTGATGCTCAAGTTTCGCAACCCGCAGGACGGGTTCCTGCTCGCGCAGACGATCAACAAGCAGGGCAAGGTGGCAACCCTTGCGTTTCCGATCGCCCAGGTGATGGCCGACTTCTTCAACAAGATGGGCTGGATCCAGAAGATCCTGAGGCTGGTCGCGGTCCTGGTGGTCGTGGTCGCGGCCGCGTCCATCCTCGCCAGCATCTACAACACCATGAACGAGCGCAGGCGCGAGTTCGCGATCCTGCGCGCGCTCGGCGCCCGCCGAGCGACGGTGTCCGGCGTGATCGTCCTCGAGGCGGGAACGATCGCTTTCCTGGGAAGTCTCCTGGGCTTCTTGTTCTACGGAGTGATTCTTTCGGGCGCGGCCTTCATCGTCCGCCGCCAGACCGGAGTTGTCGTCGACATCTGGGCTTTCCACCCGAGCCTCTGGTGGACTCCTCTGGGCGTCACGCTGATCGGCGCTCTGGCAGGGCTGATCCCGGCGTTCAAGGCGTACTCGACGGACGTCGCGACGCACCTCGCGCCGGCGACGTGAAAAAGGTGAGAAGATTCACCGCAGAGGCGCAGAGGACAGAGAGAGAGGGAGGGAGAGAGAACAGAAGAAGAAACCCCCGCGCAAAGGCGCAGAGCCGCAAAGCGACAGGGCACCGCGTGCTTGTCGAGCAGCGAGAAGCGGACAGAAGGAGGAGAGACTCTTGAAAACGATCAGGCATTCCACGGTTGCTTTCGTTTGCCTGTTGCTGCTGCTGAGTCAGTGCGGGTCGCACGACCACGGCGCCGCGGGCTCGGAACATGACCCGGGAGAGACCCATCGATTGAGCGGGCCGCACGGCGGGGCACTGGTGATCCTCGACGACGAGCGCTCCGCCCTGCTCGAGGTGGTGGTCGACGCCGAACTGGGCACGCTCAGCGCGTACGTGCTCGACGACCATGCCGAGGACTACGTCCGCATCTCTCAGCAAGCGCTCCGGATAAGGGTCGAGGGCGGAGGGGGGCGACAGGGCACTGTCGAGCTTCCGGCGTTTGCAAGCAGCCTCACCGGAGAGAAGGTCGGCGACACCTCGCAGTTCCAGGGAGCCTCCGAGCTGCTGATAGGGCTCGTGACCTTCAAGGGCACCCTCGAAAAAATCGAATACCGCGGCCGCGTCTCCGAGGGCATCGCGTTTCTCTATCCCGAGGGTCACGACACGACGCACGTCCATTGATGGAGGGGAGTTCCGCTTCCTACAGCGGCCCAGGATCTGGATTCCCGCTTTCGCGGGAATGACGGGGAGAGAACTTTCGCGGGAATGACGAGGAGGGTGCTTTCGCGGGATTGCGGGGAGGATGCTTTCGCGGGAATGACGAGGAGGGTGCTTTCGCGGGATTGCGGGGAGGATGCTTTCGCGGGAATGACGGGGAGGGTGCTTTCGCGGGAATGACGGTCAACCTCCGGCGAACCATGGAATCACTCCCGGTCAACCTTCCAGGGTTTGGAGAGTGCGAAAAGAAAGCATGGATTCCTGGGGACACGGCCCAGGCACGGATGCTTCCTCATGGGGCGCGCGCGGCCAACCTCAAGCCCGGTCGATAGTATCTGTACGGTACCTGCCGGCGACTGCCGGCTGCGGAGAGCAGAATGCGCGCGAAAGCAGTGGCTGTGATCGTCCTCCTCGCCGGCGCCGGAATCCTGGCGGCGGGTCCGGGTCGGGCATTGTTCAGCGGCACCCACGATGGCTTTGCCGAGGGCGTCGACGCCTCGACCATCCAGGGCGGAGAGTTTCTCTCCCGATCCGAGCCACTGTCCGGCGCGATCGATCCGAAAACTTTGGCCTCCGGCCCGACCTCGGACAGCAGCGCCTCTTCTCCTGAGAACATCATCGAGTTGGGGACCTCGACGAGCTCAGTGCAGATCCCGGCCTCTCTTTCTGCGGAAAGCTCCTCTTCTCCGGAGGGCACGGCTCCGTCGCCACAGGAGAGTGTGGTCATCGACCCGACGGACGGCCCGCCTCCGATCGCCGCCGAACGCTCGGCAGTCTCTGACAGCGGATCCAATGGGAATCCCGTCGCGACTCAGGACGAGAAGCCAGTCGTCGAGGTGGAGACCAGCGCAACCCCCACTGCACCCGCGACGGATGCTGCCACAGGATCGACGGCTCCAGCCTCGCAGCCTCCCCCGACGACTGCTCCAGAGGGCACGGCTGCGAATGCTGCTGTGGCCGGCACCGTCGACCCCTCGGCGGACTCCTCAGCGGCCACGTCCGCCTCCGGACCGGCGAGCTTCGGCACGCACTCGACGCACGTCAAAGCCGGCGCCAACCGCAAGAGCGCGCTCGAGGTCCCGCTCGAGCACGAGCTCACAAGCTTCGAGAAGCTGGCGACGTTCTGGTACGAGCCGCCCGACCCCGACAAGGACGGGCCGCGCAAGTCCAACAACGATCAGATTCCCGAGAACGTGCGCGCCCTCGACGGCAAGAAGATCGTGATCGAGGGCTACATGATCCCGATCTCGGTCGACAAGGGAAAAGTGACCAGCTTCATCCTGTCTCGGTATTTCGCGAGCTGCTGTTTCGGACAGATGCCGGAGATGAACGAGTGGATCGAGGTCGAAGTCGAGGGCGACAGCGGCATCGACTACCTGCCCTACGGTGCGGTCGTCTGCCAGGGCGCGTTTTCGGTCGGCGAGGTGCTCGACGATTACGGCTACGTCCGCAGCCTGTTCCGGATGAAGGCCACCACGGTCAAGGAGAGCTTCTGAGAGTTCTAGATGACTCGGAATGTCTCTGCTGAGTTCAAACCCTCGGAGCCGGCTGTTGCCCCCCGGTCTTCGTTTCGGGCGCTGAGCAGGCATCCACCTGCCTCTGCCTCCTTGGTGAATCTCCCGGCCGGTTCAGGTCGACGGCGTTCCGTGCAGCTCCTCGAGACCGTTCTGATCGCCGCAGCTTGCGCCGTCTCTGCGGGGTGGATGTCGTGGACCGCCTCCGCGAAGGCGGTCGAGATTGCGCTCGGTCCCGGCGCAGCCAGCCTCGACGCAGGAATACTTGCTGAGGAGCCGGAGGTCGTCGACCTGAACGAGCTGATCCGGATCGACTACAAGGAAGGCCAGCCCCTGCCCGAGAGCGTCACCCGTCTCGACGGCAAGCGGATCTCGGTCAAGGGCTTCATGAGCACTGACACCAAGGAGCAGGTCAGCGAGTTCTCGCTGGTCTCCGATTCCTGCGGGTGCAGCGGTCAGGTCAAGGTGCATCACTTCGTCGAGGTCGACCTCGGCGACAAGAAGACCGGCTACCGGCCGGAGATGATCACCCTGGTCGGCACGATCTCGGTCGGCGAGGAACGCGACGCGGACGGATACGTGGTCAGCGTCTTCCGGCTGACCGCTGAATCGATCCTGTGAACTCCCGAGCGTGCCCGCCGTTCTGGCTCAGTCACACTTCATGGAAGTCATATGGTTAGGACTGTCATCGTCACCCGGCGGCGATCGGCGATGTCGAGCTCTGGCATCCTTCTCTGCGGACTCTGCAGCCTCGCGCCGGTGATGGGCCGCGCGCAGGAGACGGCGGCACCGTCTTCGGCGCCGTCCGCGTCCGACACGGAAGCGGCGATCGAGCGCGCGCTGGATCGCGCAAGAACCGGCAGCCCCGCGGTGCGGCCGCAGGCGGCCCGACGTCTCCTTCAGTGGGGAAGCCTCGCGGCGGAGCGCGTGCTGCGCGAGATGGGGGAGGATCCGGCGCAGCTCGTGAGGCTCGGCCCCGACCTGATCGCCGTGCTCGGCGAGTTCCACGACGCGCGCATCCGCGACCGTTTGTGGTCGGCGACTCTCAAACCCGACTTCCCGTATCGCGGGGCGGCGGCGCGCACGCTGGCGGGCACCGCGGCGGCTCCGATCGATCCTTCCCCGGAGTGCGCGCGATTCGAGGCCCTCCTCACCGACGTGCTTCCCGAGGTGCGCGTGGCGGCGGCCGACGCTCTCAAGAGCACCGGCCGTGCTGATCTTGAACGGCGTCTCCGCGGGCTGCTCGAGGACCCGAACGACCGGGTGCGCCGCAAGGCGGCGTGCGTGATCTTCGATCGCGGCGACCGCTCTGCGGCCTTCTGGCTCCTGGAGGATCTGCGGCGCTGCGATGCGTTCTTCGAGCTCGACACCGGGCGCAGCGCGCGCACCGAGTCACTGCAGCTCCTTCAGGGAAGGTTGTCGGACCTAGGCGGCTATGACCTCGGCCGATCCGCTGCCGACCCGGAGAACCTCGCGGCGCTGCAGGCGGTGCAGGAACTCATCCTCGGCAACGATGATCCGCCGCAGCTTCCACGGATCGCGCTCGCGGCCGTGCCGAGCACCGGAGATCTCGTCGGCCTCGAGGTCCGTTCCTGCCGCCATGGCGAGCTGTTCCTGCGCTGGAACGCGAGCGGCGGACTGCTCGTCGGCACCGGCAATCCCGCCGCAGTTGCTCTCCCGGTTGCGAGCATCGAGAAGATCGCGGCGCTGGCACGGGAGGCGGCCGCCGCTCTCGGAGACCGGCACTTCTTCGGAATCCCCGGCTGCGATTACGAGCAGCTCTACGTCATGCCCGAGAGCTCGGACCGGCCGATCGTGATTCGCTGCGCCAAGGGAGTGGAGCCTCTCCCCGACCTGCGGCCGCAATTGTTGAATCCGTTGATGAGTGCGATGCTCTCGGCGGTCCCGGATGAGTCGGCGGCCCAGGACCCAAGGCTGGTCCTGCTTCGTTCCCGCCTCGCCGTCGCCCTGTCCGCGATCGGCGGCCCAATCGATTAGGGCGTTCGAGGAGGCGAACCAGAGCGGTGCTTGGCACCGCACTCCAAAAGTCCCGATTTGCTCGCGAACGAAAGCGGTGCTGCGCACCGCACTCCAAAACTGCGAGCCACGCACGGATCAATTGCTCACGCTGCGCAGCTTTTGGAGTGCGGCGCGACAGCGCCGCTTTGGTTCGCGGACGAGGCAGCGGTCGGGATGCTCAGGAGAATCCGCGAAGGCGGTGCGAACGAATGCCGGGGCATGACTGGTTGCTCGCCCTGAGGAGTGCCCGGCAGGATGCGGACCGCACCTTCACTCGGGACGCAGTGGTTTGCTCACGAACGAAAGCGGTGCTTCGCACCGCACTCCAAAACTGCGAGCGACGCACGGCTTTTGGAGTGCGGCGCGACAGCGCCGCTTTGGTTCGCGGACGAGGCAGCGGTCGGGATGCAGCTTCGCACCGCACTCCAAAAGTCTCGATTTTCACTGTCGGAACGCGCTCTGGTCGGGGTCGAGCTGCCACTGGTTGTCGAAGAATCCGGCGGCCTCGACGGACTTCGTCTCGTCCTGCCACACCGATGCGCGGAACACAGTCCAGTCGGGGAAGTGGAGTCCGGAGATGAAGTAGGGGATCTGATCCGTGGAGCGCATTGCTTCGAGGCCGGTGCCGGCGACGAGCCCGACGAGGCTTTCCGAGGAACACTCGTTCGGGTAGACCAGCAGCACCGCCAGATCGGTTCCTTTGAAGCTTCGTCCATCGGCGAGAGTGACGGCTCCCCGGCTGACATCGATGGGGCAGTTTTCCAGAAGATCCTCCCACGACGCGTGCATCTCGCGGTGGCCGTACAGAATGACATTGCGGTCACCGACTCTTGCGAGATCGACCTCGACGTCTGAGGCGAGCTCGAACGACCCGTTCCCCCGGTACCAGAAGGTCTCCGAGTCGTAGCGGGCCTTGGCAAAGGCCCAGGCGTTCTCCTCTTGAGTGCCGCCCGTTCCATACACCAGAAGCGCGCGCCGCTGAAAAGCTTCCTTGAACGGTCCGGCTCGGTGCGGTCCCTTGAGCCACTGATCCTCGAGCACGATCGGACGCCAGCGATCGTCGGCGGCGAGCGCAAGTCGCAGACTGAGGCCGGCAGGCGTTGCCAGGCTCTGCCACTGCTGGCCATCGATTGTTAGGGCGAAGGCGCCGGACGGAGTACTGCCCTGAAAGCTCCAAAGGTCGAGCCTCAGGCGCGCGACGTTCTCGGTCTTCACCTCGAGCCGGTGGGCACTGGGATCGACGGCAGCTTCGACGCGGCTCGGGTCGAGCGAGCGCCGCTGCGCTTCGACCAGGACCCAGTCGCAGCGCGCCGACACCGCGGGATTGACCGTCGTGAACTGCACGCGCAGACGCTGCTCGGGCGGTGACATGCGACTCTGCCGCAGGAACTCCATCAACGGCGTGAAGTCCATGCACTCGTTGCCCCACCAGTGGCCGGCGCCCTTCTGCTCGTAATAGGCGAAGTTTTTGTGGAACTGCCCGAGCCGCGCGCGCATGGTACGCGCCATCTCCACCGGCACGTTGTCGTCCTGGTCTCCGTGCAGGACATACACCGCGTCGCGCGAGAAGTTGTCCTCCAGCAGCGTTGTGCGCGAGGGATGGGCGGCGCGTGCGAGCAGCGCTTCGATCGGGTCGTCCTTGGAAAGTCCGGTCGGATTGCCGTAGGCCTCGAAGTCGTGCCAGCCGGCGCTCGGGGCGATCGCCGCGAACCGGTCGCAGAAATGGGCGCCGAGCTGCCAGGTCCCGTGGCCTCCCATCGAATGGCCGGTGAGATGGATGCGCAGAGGGTCCGGTCGAAATCGCTGAGCGGAGAGCTCGAAGACTTCGAGGAAATCGAGCCGTCCCCAGTCCTCCCAGTCGAACCCGAACGGACGCCGATTGGTCGGCGCGACCAGCACCGCCCAGTCCTTGAGCGTGTAGCAGGCCGCCTGTCCGGAAGCTTCGACGCCGGCGCCGTGCAGCGAGAGGATCAGCGCCGGAGCCGAGGGCTCTTCATTCCTGATCTGCGGCGCGACTGCGTAGTACTGGACGCTGCCGTCGACCTCGCTGACGAAAGTGCGGCGATGGTGGCGGTCGATCGAGGCTGCCTCGAGGCTGAGTTCCAGGGAGTGAAGCTCCACCGTAGCCTCCTGCAGCGAAAGTCTCAGGGCATGGGATGCTCCATCGCCGGAGGCCGGCGCCATCGCGAACGCGCACTTGCGCACCTCGAGGGGATGAAGAGCCGGCAGCGCTGTGGAGACCGGCGGACCGTCATCGACTCTCGCGATCAATCTCAGGTCGCGTCGCGTCTCGCCGGAGGCATCGATCACGATCACGGCGCCCCAGAGGTTCTGGATCTCGCCGATCAGGATCTGCGGCAGCGTGACATCGCGGTCGCTCAGGAAAACTGCCGCCGGCGGCCTGGTGAGCCGCGCCGCCAGAGCACCGCGCCCGGCCTTGAACCACAGAAAGTGGGGGCCTTGCGTGAACCGTACCGGGATGAGAGTAAAGCCCTGGGAGTAGACATCGCCGACGCGGGGGACGCCGTCGACCAGCAGGTGACGGTGCCCCTCTGCTTCCAGCAGCAGGACCTGATCCTGAGAGCTTTCCAGACCGGCGACCGCATACGATCCGGGCGAGAGCCGGAACTTGCCCTCTTCGCTTTGGAGGAGCTTGAAAGGGCGCACCATCGGCGTGCCCGGCCACCACTCCTCGCCTCCCTGTGGACCGGGAAGGCCCTGGATCGCGCGCCGGTGCTCGACAAGGTCCTTCACGAATGGCCGCCGCCCTGAGCCCGCCACGTCCTCGATCACCAGCATCGACCGGATCGGGCCCTCGGAGAGGCTGGATTGAACCTGCGGAGGCGGCAGAGCGACACCGAGAAGCAGGACGGAGAGCACGCGAGTGCCTTTCTTCTTGGGAGCCCGTGGTGGGAGGCGATCAAGGATGCCGTTCCCCGAACTTCAGGATGGCTTCCCTCTCCAGGAGCATCCACGAGCGGGATGGTGCATGTCGAGCTTCCCGAGCCTACATTCCGGGCACGGTCGCCGTGGGAGCTCGTCTGCTCTTGGGGTCTATCCCGATCGGTCCGACCGAGCCTGGCGGAGGGTTGGCCGCGCGGACCGTTCGTTTTGTGCGCGCCTGGTAGGGGTGCGCTGGGATCGTTGATGGCCTGGATTCCCGCTTTCGCGGGAATGACGGGTGGCTTTCGCGGGAGTGACGGTTGCGTCCTTAGACTGTGGTCGTTGGTGCGCACCGGGTGTGCCCGGTCCAGGCGGAGGAGATGATCCGTGGCGGATTCTCAATCGATCGCGGCTGCAAAGGCGTTCTTCGAGCGCGTGCAGGCAAGGCAGAAGCATCTGAGCTGGTCGGACGAGCAGCTCGTCAAGTTCGCCAACGACAAGCTGGCGCCGCTCGATCCCTACAAGAGGCTCAAGATCACGACCCTCGACTTCCTTTCTCGCCTGAGCCCCGACTGGCAGAAGCGCCTGCTCATCGAAATGGGTGCCAAGGTGTGATTGTTCGCCGATGACCAGCGTCTCCTGGGAAGAGCTGATCGAGCAGGGCACGGCCGCGCAGAAGGATCAGCGCAACGCCGAGGCCGAGCGCTGCTTTCAGCGCGCTCTCGAGGTCGCGGAGTCCGCCACGGCGCGCACTCCTTCTCAGAAGCTGATCGAGCTCGGCATCACCGAGCTCAAGGACCCGCGGCCGATCCTTCAGTCTCTCACCCTCGAGCACCTCGCCGACCTGTACGCGTCCTGGCAGAGGCGCGCCCAGGCCAGGGATCTCTACTTAAAGGTGCTGGAGCTGCGCGAGCTGCACCTGGGGACCGCGCATCCCAAAGTTGCGCGCACCCATTTCGACCTCGCCGGCCTCCTGCTCTCCGGCGAGCACTACGAGGAGGCGGAGCACCACTACGTTCGCGCCATCGAGGTCGGTCGCAGTGCTCTGCCTCCCGGCGACAGCGACCTGGCGGCAATGCTGCACGCCCTCGGCACGCTCTACGTGATGCGCGAGCGCTTCGCCGACGCCGAGCCGGTGCTGCGCGAGGCCGCCGCGATTCGCGCGTCCGCCCAGGGCCGGGAAGTCTTCGATCGACTCGCGACGCTCAATCTCCTGGCGCAGAGCTGCGAGGAGAATGGCAAGCTCGAGGAAGCCGTCACCCTGCTCGAGCAAGTGCTCGATCTCAAGTCACGGCACATCGGCACCGAGCATCGGGGGGTGACCCGGACGCTGCACGATCTCAGCCGCTGTTACGAGGGAAGCGGGCGCTTCCAGGACGCGTTCCAATGCGAGAAACGCGCGCTCGACATCCACCGCCACGGCTCGCCCGCCCCTTCGCCGGCGCTCGCCGACGGCCTGCGAAGTCTGGGACGGCTGTCCGTGCACCTTGGGAATTACAAAGGAGCCGCGGCACACTACGAGGAGTGCGTGGCAGTCCTCGAGCAGGCGCTTGGCAAGCAGCACAGAGATCTCGCCGAGGATCTGGAGTACCTGGTGCAGCTCCATGAATACCTGGGGGACTCGCAAAAGTCGGAGGCCGCTCGCCGCCGGCTAGCCCGCATCATTCATGAATGATCCGGGCTGGAGAAGGTCCGGTCGTAGTCGGCCGAGTCAGCGTCGCGCCGGCGTCCGTCTCAACTTGCTGACGAACACGTCCAGCTCGCCGCCGTTGTAGGTGCGATCGTAGGCGTTGCTCGTCACTGGAAAGTCGGCCGACTCGGTGCTGCCGGTGATCACCGGATTGCTCCAGCGGTCGAGAGCAAGCGCCCAGCCGTAATCATTGAGCGCACCACCCAGGAAGGTACTGGCGAGGAGGCTCTTGCCGGACGCGTCGAGCCGGGTCATGAAGGCGTCGTTCATTCCGTTGAATGAAGGGTCGTACGCATTCGTCGTGATCGGGAAATCGAACGAAGGTGTCGAGCCGGTCACTACGACGTTTCCGCTCGGATCGATGGCGAGGTCGAGGCCGGTCTCGTATGCGGGTCCGGTCCCGCCGAGGTACGTCCCCCAGAGAAGCGCGCTGTTCGTGCCGTCGAGCTTGGCGACGAAAACGTCCTCGTTGCCGTTGTAGGAAGGATCAAAGGCGCCCGGCGTGACCGGGAACGTCGTCGAGCCGGTGGCGCCGGTCACGATCGCGTTGCCGGAGGGGTCGGCCGCGATGCCATTGCCGTACTCATGCTCTTCGCCGCCGAGGAACGTGCTCCAGGGAAGAAGGCTTCCCGAGGGGTCGAGCTTGAACACGAATCCGTCGTACAGCCCGCCGTTGTATCCGCGGTCGAAAGCTCCCGGCGTCGTCGGGAAATCCGCGGAGCTGGTGTAGCCGACGACCAGCGCATTGCCGGCCGCGTCGAGCACCAGATCCCTGCCCTGGTCGAACGAGCCGCCGCCCAGAAGGGTGCTCCAGACGAGCGCGCTTCCGGTGGCATCGAACCGGGTCACGAACACGTCCTCCTCGCCGTTCGCCGTGGTGTCGTAGGCACCGGCGGTCGTCGGGAAATTGAACGACAGCGTTCGTCCCACCACGACCGGCTGCTGCAGCGAATCGAGCGCGACCGAGTAGGCGATGTCGTGATCGCCCGCGCCCAGAAACGTGCTCCATAACAATTGCCGTCCGTCGGCGCTGAGCTTGGCGACGAACGCATCGACCAGACCGTTGTGGGTGCGATCGTACGCCCCCGGCGTGGCGGGGAAGTCCTTGGAGCCCGTGTACCCGGTCACGACGGGATTACCGGCCGCGTCGATCGCGAGGCCATAGCCGTAGTCGAAGGCGCTCGCGGTTCCGCCGAGGAAGCTGCTCCAAAGGAGCGTCTTGCCATCTCTGTCGAACCTGGAGACGAACACGTCGCCGGACCCGTTGTACGATTCGTCGTACGCACCCGCGGTGGTGGGGAAGTACGTCGAGATCGTGAGCCCCGTCACCAGGACTTCCTGGGACTCATCGATGGCGATGTCGAGCGCCAGCTCGTCGCTCGTTCCACCCAGGAACGTGCTCCAGGCGAGCGACCCGGGTTGACCCGCCGTCGCGAGAGTCGGGAGGGGGAAGGCGGCGAAACCACTGGATTGCGCAAGCTCCTCGACGCCGGCCCAATGGAAACGGACCTGGGTCGGATCCGCATCCGGCGCTTGAAGAGGTTCCCACTCGAGCGCTCCGCCGCGGTCGCGAAAAAGGAGGTCGATCCCCGGCCAGACCTCGCGGTAGACGAGCTCGCCGAAGGACGGGACGCCGGTGAACCAGCCACCGGGGTCGGAGCCGAGAAAAAAGCTCGTGCGCGACTCGAGCGGCATGCGAGGCTCGATCCTCGGCTCGGAAGTGGCACCCGCGAACGACATCCGGACGGCGCATCCGCCCCCGGGCTGCCGGACGTCCAGCACCAGCGCGGTGTCGGTGAAAAACGCCGTGACTGCGCCGCAGCGGGTGTAGTACCGCACCCGCTGATCCACCTGCCCGCGATTCTCGACGAAGCCCGCGGCTCGAGCCTCCGGTGACCAGGCGATCGTCATCGACAGGAATTGGAGTACGACAGGACAAAGGAACATCTGCGTGCCTCGCGGATCAGAGTTGGTGAATGAAGCAACCTCCTGCGCATCCGTCGCGTGCAAGAGATTAGCCGTCCTCGCGAGGGTGTCGAGAAGGGCCTCCGTCCGCTCGAGGAAGGCAATGATCGATTCACGCAGTCTCGACCAGACTGCCTGCCGATCCCGGGTCCCAGGAACGTTGAGCTCTGGCCGCGTCCGGCAATCCGGTCTATCATTCCCCGACTTCGGCGGTCGATCCCGCCGCCGCTCATTTTGTGGAGAGGAGCCGCATGCGTCGTTTTCTCACCCTTGGTCTTGGCGTTCTCTGGACTATTGCAATCCCCGTCTTCGCCGTTGCGCAGGTCACTTCCGACCGGGTGCTGGTCGTCGTCAACGACACCAGCGCGATCTCGCAGGCGATCGGCAGCTACTACGCGGGCCTGCGCGCGATTCCCGCGGACCAGATCTTCCACTACCCTGCCGGCACCACCACCGCCGAGGAGATCTCGCGCGACACCTACAACTCGGCCATCCGTGATCCGTTGAAGACCTTCCTCGAGGTCACGCGCCCCGATCTCAAGGACCAGATCGTGTTCATCGTTCTCACCAAGGACGTGCCGATCAAGGTCGCGAACTCGGGCGGCAGCGGCACCAATCAGTCCGCGGCCTCGGTCGACTCCGAGCTGACCCAGCTGTTCACCGGCAAAGTGCCCGACGGCGGGCACCAGGGTCGCCTCCTAAACCCGCTGTTCAACACCTACCACCCGCCCGAGAAGATCAGCAGAAGCAACGTCTCCTACTGCGTGTTCCGACTGGACGGCTACCAGACCAACGTCGACCCGGGCTCGGGCGTCCCGATCGACATCAAGCGCATCATCGACGACGCGCAGAACCCGGCGACTGCCGGCCAGATCCTGCTCGACGCCACCTCCGCCTCCGGTCAGGGCAACAACTGGATGATCCAGGCCTCGACGATCCTGACCGAGATGAACATCCCGCACGTGCTCGACACGACCGGAACCTACCAGAAGAATCATTCCGACCTGATCGGCTACTGCTCGTGGGGCTCCAACGACGGCGCCAACCCGGGCCCTCCGTATTTCGGCGAGATCCCCCCGGCCTCGGGCAACTTCTACCCCGGACATTTTCTGCCGGGGTCGTTCTGCTCGACCTACGTCAGCACCAGCGCGCGCACCTTCATCGACGGCAACCAGAACTATGGTCAGTCTCTGGTCGCCGATCTGGTGCGCGTCGGCGCCAGCGGCGAGAACGGCCACGTGTACGAGCCCTACCTCGACGCCGTCGCGCGCCCGCAGATCCTGTTCCCGCACATCCATCAGGGGCTGCAGGTGGGCACCGCCTACTACCACAGCATCGAGTGGCTGTCCTGGGAGAACATCATCGTCTGCGACCCGCTGATGGTGAGCCCGATCGTGTCTCTCCTGCCTCCGGAAGTCAGCTCCTGGAACCCGACACGGATTCCCCTCGAGACTGCCTACCCCGATTTCTTGATCCAGGGCGATCACTTCACCAGCTATTTCGACATGCGCATCAGGATCGGCGGGATCAGGTGCACCAACCTCGACATCCAGAGTCCTACTCTCCTCTTGTGCGACGCTCCGGCGTTGCCCTCCGGCGTCCATGACCTGTACGTCAAGAGCTTCATGGGGGAGGTGACGGTAGAGAAGGCCGTGATCGCCTATCCGGCCATGGACCTCACCGGCACGCCGGGCCTGGGGCAGCCGGTGACGATCACGCTGCACGGGACGGCCCTCGACTCCTACCTGACGTTCATGAGCAACGGGACCGCCAGCATTCCGTTCCCGCCGTTCGGAACCCTTTGCCTCGACCCCTCGATGGGGTTCTTCATCGTGTTCGGCGGGTTGATGCTGACCGACCAGCTCGACCTCACCGGCACCATTCCCGACGACCCGGCGTTCTCGGGCGTCACCGTCCATTTCCAGAGCCTCATCGGCAGCAACCTCGCCACCAACGGCAAGCTCACCAACTGCGTGACCCTGGCGATTCCGTAGCTCGATGACCGCGGAATCGGACGGATTCAAAGGAAGCCTGGCGGAAGGTTGAATGTTGCAGGGCATGTCCCTTGCACGCGCGGACGGCAGCACGCGAAGTCAGCGTCCCGTCCAAAGATCGAGAGGAATCCATCCATGACCGACAAGGTCGACGAGGCAACTCGGTCGATGATCGAGAACCTGCAGGCGAAGACCGGCAAGAGCCTGGAGCAGTGGATCAGGGTTGCGAAGGGCGCCGGCAAGGAGAAGCACGGCGAGATCGTGCAGTTCCTGAAGAGCGAGCATGGGCTGGGCCATGGATACGCGAACCTGGTCGCCCAGCGGTACCTGCAGTCACAGTCCGGCGGGGCGCCCGCGGACGAGGACCTGGTCGGCGCGCAGTACGCGGGCGCGAAGGCGGGCCTCAAGCCGATCTACGACGCGTTGATCGAGGCGGTGAAAAAGCTCGGGTCCGACCTCGAGGTGTCGCCCAAGAAGACCTACGTCAGCCTGCGCCGCAAGAAGCAGTTCGCCCTGATCCAGGCCTCGACCAAGGATCGTGTCGACGTCGGCATCAACCTCAAAGGTCATCCCGCGACCCTGCGCCTGCTCGCCTCGGGCTCGTTCAACTCGATGGTCAGCCATCGGGTGATGCTCGGCAGGAAGACCGAGGTCGACGCCGAGCTCAAGGGCTGGCTCAAGGCCGCATTCGACCAGGCGGGGTGATCGCGACATGGCCCCATGACTTCCGACCCGACCCATGCGTTTTCGCCGTCCAGCGTCGGACGCTATCGGATCCGACGCCGCATCGGCGAAGGCGGGATGGGAGTAGTGTTCGAGGCCGAGCAGGACAATCCACGGCGCATCGTCGCGCTGAAGCTGATTCACGCCGGAGTCCTCTCCGACCAGGCGATCAAGCGCTTTGAGCTGGAAACGCAGGTGCTCGGGCGGCTCCAGCATCCCGGGATCGCCCGGATCTATGAGGCGGACAAGTTCGATCATCCTTTCGGTGTCCAACCGTTCTTCGCGATGGAGTACATCGAAGGCGAAACGTTGACGGAATTCGCCAGGAAGAACCGTCTTTCCCCGTCGGATCGCCTCCACCTGATCGTGCAGATCTGCGATGCCGTGCAGCATGCGCACCAGCGCGGAGTCATCCATCGCGACCTCAAACCCGCGAACATCCTGGTGGATGCCATGGGCCATCCGAAGATTCTCGATTTCGGCCTGGCGCGGGCCACGGATGCCGACGGCGCGAAGCTCAAGATGAACTCCGTGGCCGGTCAGCTGCTCGGCACCCTTGCGTACATGAGCCCTGAGCAGGCGCTCGGCAGCAAGGATCTGGATGCACGCAGCGACATCTACTCGCTCGGAGTTCTCACCTATGAGCTGCTCACCGAGCAACTTCCGCTTCCGTTGCAGGGTGTCGCGCTTTCCGATGCGCTCCAGATCATCAAAGAGCAAGATCCTCGTCCGTTGAGCCTCCTCGATCCTGCCTTCCGGGGTGACGTCGAGACGATCGTTCGCAAGTGTCTGGAGAAACAGCCAGGGAGGCGATACCCGTCGGCGACCGCGCTGGCCGCCGATATTCAAGCGCACCTCTCGGAGCAGCCGATCAGCGCCCGAGACCCCAGCACGTTCTATCTCGTGCACAAATTCGTCCGCCGCAATCGCGCCCTGGTCGTCGGAATGGTGAGCGTCCTCATCGCCCTGATCATCGGCCTGGTCGGCACGTCGATGGGGTTTCTCGAAGCCCGGCGCAAGGCCAGAGCCGCGGAGCTTGAATCGGCTCGTGCAAGTCAGACGGCCGCTTTCTTGAAGGGGCTGCTCGAAGGAATCCATCCCGAAGTTGCCCAGGGAAGAGACACTTCGCTGCTGAAGGAGATCCTGCATTCGGCGTCGGTTCGCGTCGAATCGGAGCTGAGGGACTTTCCGCGGGTGGAGACGGAGATCCGCGAAGTCATCGGCGAATCGAGCTTCGTCATTGGCGACTTCGAAAGCGCGGAACGCGAATTCACTCGCGCGGCGCAATTGCGCCTTCTGCTCGACGGTATGGAAGCGCCGGCCACGCTGCAGGTCCGGAAGAAGCTCGCGATGGCGATCGCCGGCGACGGTCGGTACGAAGAGGCGCTCGAGATGCTCGAGCCGATGCACCGGCTGGCTCGCGAGGATCTGGGTGACGAGCATTCCGTCACGGACCAGATTGGAAACCAGATTGGAATCCTCTTGTGGAGTCTCAAGCGGCTCGAGGAGTCCGAATCTTTCCTGGAGGCGTCTCTCGAGTACCGCCGTCGCCATTGCGGAAGCGACGACTCCGGGACCTTGGTCGCCATGAACTGCCTCGGATTGCTGCGCATCGACCAGGGACGTTCGAAGGAAGCGGACGACCTGCTCCGGGAGACGCTCGATCGAAGGGTCAAGAATCATGGAGAGCGACATCCGGACACGATCAAGGCCTTCCACAATCTGGGAGGTCTGTATCTTTCACAGCGGCGTTTCGAGGACGCCGGACCGTGGCTCGAGCGAGCCTACAAGAGCTGCCGGGAGATCTTTGGTGTCGATCATCCGACGACCCTGGAGTGCATGAGCAATCTCGCAAGCCTGTACCGGCAGGAAGGACGCTTCAAGGATGCCGAACCGCTGGCCACCATGGCCCTGGATGAATGCAAGCGGGTGCTGGCGGCCCACCATCCCAAGACGATCAATGCCGCGAACGCGCTGGCGATGACGTATCGCAATCAGGGTGTGCACGACCGGTCCCTGGCTTTGCACCAGGAGATTCTTCAGAGCTGCAGGGAAGCGCTGGGCGACGAGCACGTCCTGGTGCTACAGAGTCGACGCGAGATTGCGCAGGACCATCAAGGGATGGGCAAACAGGATCTCGCACTCGAGCTCTTCGAGGGGCTGGTGGAGCCGATCTCACGGATCCTGGGGAAGGACCATGAGGAGTATTTCTCCCTGCGGCACAGCCTCGGAATCCTGTACATGAATCTCGGGAGAATTGCGGAGGCGGAGCCGCTGATGAGGGAATCGGTGGAGTCGCATCGACGGACGCTGGGGATCCAGAACCATGACGCCCAGATGAGTCTGCTCGCGCTGGGACTCTTGTGCGAGAAGACGCAGCGCGTCGAGGAAGCGCTGGCGCTGTTCGCGGAGATGCTGGAGGAGTGGGTCAAGACTCCGCATCCGGGAGATCGGACGGAGCAGATCGTCACGGAGAAGATTGCGGACGGGCTCAAGAAAGTGCGACCGTCTCGTGCGGAGCCGGCGTTGCGCGTCCTCGTGAGTCTGCAGAGGAAACGGCTTCCGCCCGAGGATCCGGCGCTTGCCCGATCACTCACGCTTCTGGGAGAAGCACGAGTCGAGCGGGGTGATTGCGAAGCGGCGTGCCAGGTCCTGGAGGAGGCGCTGGACCGGTGGTCGGCGGTGGACTCGGCCTCCCATGGGGAGAGAATCAGCCACACGCTCGCGGTCTACGGCGATGCTCTGGCCGGAGACGAGCGGTGGGAGGAGGCAGAACGAGTCCTCCTGGAGAGCTGGGAAGGACTTTCACAGGAAGACGAGCCACTTCGCGCCAAGGTGGCTCGGTCATTGGTTCAGGTGTACACGTCCCTCGGAGACTTCAAGGCCGCAGAGAACTGGAGACAAGAAGAAGAGTGAGGGGGTTGATCCGGCCGATCTGCACCGCGCAATCGCGCACATGCTCTCGTGGTGGTGAATCGAGGCGGTGGAGACATCGACTTCCGGGTGAAGAAAAACCAGAGTACGAGTCCCTGCAACCCGTCGACGCATAGGAGATTCAAATGCGAGTTCATGGACTCCGGGGGGACGCTGTTGATCCAGGCCTCGACCAAGGATCGGGTCGACGTCGGCATCAACCTCAAGGGTCATCCCGCGACCTTGCGCCTGCTCGCCTCGGGCTCGTTCAACTCGATGGTCAGCCATCGGGTGATGCTTGGCAGCAAGAGCGAGGTCGACGCCGAGCTCAAGGGCTGGCTCAAGGCCGCATTCGATCAGGCGGGGTGATCGCGCCCCCCAGTCCGGTGTCCGCCAGCGTGAAGAAGACTCTGGACGATGAATACGACCGCCTGACTCGCACGCATCCTGAGCATCGGGGGCGTTCTGGGGAGCAGCCGGGACGCATCAGCGGTCGTCGCGTCCTCCCGGAGAGTCGGAGGCCGGCGCCAGCTCCGCACGGATCTCCGCAACGCGGTCCTCCCGCCCCAGCTCCGTGAGCACACCGATCAGCTGCTCGGCGAGTTTGCGGACGCCGGGATCACTGAGACCTGATTGAAGAACAGGACCAGGGACTGAAGGGGCTCGCTGCAGTAATCCTTTAGGAAGGGCCGGCCGTCCCACTGGATCGTGACCACGTCGTCCTTGCGCGCGATCTCGATCCGCGCCTCTCCAGCGAGCCGAAGAGAATCCGCGCGGGGCGTGGTCTGGCCGTTGCGCCGGATCTGGTACGGGACGCACCACTCGCGCATCGCGGGCGCCCGGCACGCGGGGGAGGGAGATGGGCGGTGCCGTTCAGTTCCGCCGGCGGTCGGGGTGCCTGCCGACGCTGCTCAGCTTGGTGCGGCTCGAGCCGTTGGCGTTCATCCGGTAGATGCCCGTGGTCTTCCGGGTGCCGACGAAGTGATAGATGATCGTCGCGTCGTCGGGCGCCCACGAGCCTGAGCTTTCGTGCCTAGCACTGTCGCCCGTGAGGTTCACGGGGTTCGCGAGGTTTGCGAGGTCGACGACCCACTGATCGTGCCCCGTGCCGAGGTCGGTTACCGTGAGCAGGATCTTGTTCTGCGTGCGCGCCCAGTCGGGGTAGATGGACGTGCTGATTTGCAGCGGGCTGCCGGGCACTTTCACCAGGCTGAAGGCTCTCGTGATGGCGACGGCGCCGCTTACGAGCCCGAGCTCGTAGACGTAGGAGTCATAGAGCAAAGTATCGTAGCTCCACACGCTCGCGCAGAGCTTGTCACCCTGCGGCGACCAGGTCGGCTCCCACTCGTCGAGGTTCATCGTGTTCGTCAGGTTCACGAGACCGGTGCCATTGAGATTGATGAGGAAGAGATCGCTGTCGTCCGGCCCGAGGTTCACGTTGGCGAAGGCGATCTTCACCTGCCCGTCGGGCGCGGGCGCCGGCGAGACCACCGGTCCTCCGTAGAGCATTTGTTCCACCAGCGGGTAGACGAGCCGCAGATCGGTGCCGTCGCGATCGACGACGTAGATGCCCGGGCCGCCGCCCGCGTTGCCGTTGAAGACGATCTGCGTCCCGTCCGGCGTGAAGTGCGGGTGCATTGTGCCGTTTCCCTGGACCGCGCTCAGCACGACGGTCGGGCTCGTGCCGTTGGGGTTCATGACGACGATGCTGCCGTTGTCGTTGACGACGATCGCAGGATCCGTCCCACCCAGCGCGGTGGCGGCCATCGCCACGACCAGGCCGAGGCCCGCGATCGACGCCCGAAGACTCGCTCGACTTTCGCTCCCATCCTGCGGTTTCATGACTCGCTCCACATGTTGCCGGCGCTTGCGCGACGGGGTTTGCACGACCGGCGTCGGTGCGACCAGAGGTTCGATGTTCCTGCACGCTAACGCGGAAACCGAGGTGCTCGGGGCTAAGGGCCCGTCCCGAAATAACTGTTCCGTTTCGCCGGCCCTCGCCGCCGCTGGCGTTGTTGCACCTCCTTGGAAACCAAGAAGGTTGTCTGCGTCGGCGCGCCTAGCCAGCGACGCCGATGGCTCGCCGAAACGGAACACCTATTTCGGGACGGACCCTAAGATCACCCGTTCATGACCCGACCCGATCCGCCGACCGTTCCCCCGAGCGCGCCCGGCCCGGAAGAGACCACCCAGATCCTCGCCGCGATCGTGAAAGGGGATCCGGCGGCCGCCAATCGCCTGCTGCCCCTCGTCTACGCCCGGCTGCGCGAGCTCGCCGCGAAGTACCTCGGCAGCGAGGCGCAGAAGAGCACGCTGCAGCCGACGGCGCTCGTGCACGAGGCCTATCTGCGCATGCTCGGCCAGAGCCGCGTGGACTGGAAGAGCCGCGCCCATTTCCTCGGCGTGGCCGCGCAGATGATCCGGCGCGTCCTCGTCGACCACACGCGCGAGCGGCGCGCCGCCAAGCGCGGCGGCCAGCTCGAGCGCGTCGCGCTCTCCGACACGATCGTGTGGTTCGACCGGGACGAGCTCGACCTCCTGGCGCTCGACGAGGCGCTCGAAGAGCTGGGGCGACTGAACGAGCGCCACCGGCGCGCGGTGGAGCTGCGCTTCTTTGGCGGGCTCTCGGTCGACGAGACGGCGCACGTGCTGGGGGTCTCCCCCCAGACCGTGAAGCTCGACTGGCGCGTGGCGCGCGCCTGGCTTCGGGAGCGTCTGGGAGACTGAGCGACGGCGATGCCGGATTCCGCGTTACTTCACGGCAGGACGACCGGATGACGACGCCAGACCACTACGAGCGCGTGCGAAGGCTCTTCGCCGCGGTGTGCGAGCTCGAGCCGCCGCAGCGCGGTCGCGTGCTCGGCGTGCTCTGCGAGGACCAGCCGGCGCTCCGCCTGGAGGTGGAGCGCCTCCTCGAGCGCGACCACGATCCCGAGTCCTTCCTCGGCCGCCCGGCGCTCGGGCCCGACTTCCGGCTGGAGAGCGACGCGGAACGCTCGCTGACCGAACGCTCGCTCCTCGGCGCGCGCATCGCCGGCTACGAGATCCAGCGCCTGATCGGCGCCGGCGGCATGGGCGCGGTCTACGAGGCGGTGCAGGAGCGCCCGCACCGGAAAGTCGCGCTCAAGGTATTGCGCCGCGGGCTTGCCTCCGGCAGCGCGCTCAAGCGCTTCGAGCACGAGGCGCAGGTGCTCGGGCGGCTGCACCATCCCGGCATCGCGCAGATCTTCGAGGCCGGCACCTTCCGGCTCGAAGTCGACGGCTCGACGAGCGAGCTGCCCTACTTCGCCATGGAGCTCATCCCCGACGCGCGGCCGCTCACGGAGTACGTGCGCGCCAAGAAACCCAGGACGCGCGAGCGCCTGGAGCTGTTCGCCCGGATCTGCGACGCGGTGCACCACGGCCACCAGAAGGGCGTGATCCACCGCGACCTGAAGCCCGCCAATATCCTGATCGACGCGAGCGGGCAGCCCAAAGTGATCGACTTCGGCGTGGCGCGCGCGACCGACCGCGACGTCGCGATCACGACGATCCGCACCGACGTCGGGCAGTTGATCGGCACGCTGCAGTACATGAGCCCGGAGCAGTGCGCGGCGGATCCCGACGACGTCGACATCCGCAGCGACGTCTACGCGCTCGGAGTGGTCCTCTACGAGGTCCTGTGCGGCCGGCCCCCCTACGCGATCGCCAAGCTCGCGGTGCACGAGGCGCTGCGGGTGATCCGGGAGGAGACGCCGACGCGTCCCAGCACGGTGGTTCGCGCACTGCGCGGCGACGTCGAGACCATCACGCTCAAGGCGCTCGAGAAGGAGCGCGAGCGGCGCTACCCCTCGGCCGCGGAGCTCGCACAGGATTTGCGCCGCTACCTGAGCGACGAGCCGATCGCCGCCCGCCCGGCGAGCGCGACCTACCGGCTCACGAAGTTCGCGCGGCGGCACCGGGCGCTCGTGGCCGGCGTGGCGGCGACCTTCCTCGCGCTCGTGGGCGGCATCGTCGCCACGTCGATCCAGACCGTGAAGGCGACGAAAGCGCGTCACGACGCGGAGATGCTGGCGCTCACCGAAAAGGAGCTGCGCGCCACGGCCGAGCTCGAGAAGTCGCGCGCCGACCTCGCGCGGACGCAGGCCGAGGAGAAGGAGCGCGAGGCGCGCCGGCAGGCGGCCATCGCCGAGGACGTGAACAAGTTCCTGAACGAGGACCTCCTCGGTGCGATCGACCCCGAGTTCGCGCGCGGCCGCGAGGTCACCGTGCGCGAGGTGGTCGAGCGCGCCGCCGAGCGGATCGAGGGCCGCTTCGAGAAGGAGCCTCTGGTGGAGGCCGGCGTGCACGCGACGCTCGGGAGGGTCTTCCACAAGCTCGGCCGCTACGAGGAGGCCGAAACGCACGTCCGCCGCCTGGTCGAGCTCACGCGCGCGGCGCTGGGCGAGGACGATCCCGACACGCTCGACGCGCTCGACTTATTGGGCTCCGTCCTCCAGAGCCGTTCCCGGTACGACGAGGCCGAGCGACTGCTCCTCGACGTGCTTGAACGGCGACGCCGGCTCCTTGGCGCGGAGGACGTCGCCACGCTGTACACGGTCCACCACCTCGCGAACACCTACGTCGCGCAAGGCCGTTTCCGCGAAGCCGAAGAGCTGCTGACACCCCTCCGCGAGCGCGTCGTTCGAGATCTCGGTCCGGATCACGAGCTGACGATCTCCGTGCAGCAAAGCGTCGCGTCGCTGCTTGCCGAGAAGAATGAGCTCGAAGCCGCAGTGGACATCAAGCGGCAGGTCCTCGACGCGCTGCGGCGAAAGCACGGGCCCGACGACCCGCGGACTTTCAACGCCGCGAACAACCTGGGCGGAACCCTCGCCGGGCTGCACGAGTACGAGGAGGCAGAAGCGATCCTGCGAGACCTCGCGCCGTCGATGACTCGCGTGCTCGGCGCCGACCACGAGCACACCCTCAACGCACGGAATTCGCATGCGTGGGTCCTGCTCGAGTCGGGGCGGTTCGCGGAAGCGCTCCCGCACTACGAGCGGCTGGTCGAGCAGATGCACGGGCTGCACGGCGACGATCACGACCTGACGATCGTCTGCCGGAGCAATCTCGGCGCGTGCTACGTCGGGGTCGGCCGCTTCGCCGAGGCGCTCGCGCAGCTCGAGCGCGCTCTCGAGTGCTCGCAGCGCGTCCTGCCGGGCCACTGGCTCGAAGGCGGCCACCGGACGCGAAGGGGCGAGGCGCTCGCGGGGCTCGGGCGCCACGTCGAGGCCGAGGCCGACCTGCGGGCGGGTCGCGGAATCATGGAGCAGCAGTTCGGCCGGAGCGACCAGCGCTGGTGGCGGAGCACACGGACGCTCGTCCGATTCCTCGTCGAGCGCGGCCGTTTCGCCGACGCGGCGGCGGAATACGGGGCGTTGCTCGAGGTGCAGCTCGAGACTTTCTCCGAAGACCACTGGGATCCCCAGCAGACGATGAAGGATCTTGCCGGGGTGCTGCGCGAGCTTGACCGCCTCCCGGAAGCCGAGGAGCTGGTTTTGAGGGTTCTCAACCGACAGCGGGTGGTTCTCGGAGAAGACGACCCCCTCACGCGCAGGACGATGCTGGACCTCGCGTTCCAGTACGTGGCGCAGAGCAGGCTGGACGAGGCCATCGCGCTCTATCGCAAACTCCTGGCGGCCACGGCAGGCGTCGACGGAGAGGATCACGAGCACACGATGGTGGTCCGAGCGCACCTCGGCGCGACCCTGCAGCTGACCGGGGGAAACGAAGAGGCGGTCGAGCTGCTCGAAGTCGCAACTTCGCAGTGGCGAAAGTCGCTCGGCGCGGGCCCGCAGCTCGGCATCTTCCTCGGGCAGCTCGGCAAGGCCCTCCTCGAGCTCGACCTGTTCGAAGACGCGGAGGCTGCACTTCTCGACGCTCACGAGATGCTCGAGGCCGGTCGCGGCGCGCGTGACCGCGTGACTCTCGAAATCGTGCAGGCGCTCGTGACGCTCTACCAGCGATGGGAGCGACCCGACCTCGAGGCCGAGTGGAAGGCGCGCCTCGCGCCGGTCGAACGCGGCGGATCCGCATGACCATGCCGGAGAACTGATGCAAGGGAGATCGATGCGGACGTCGGCGCTATGGCACGCGCTTCCAGTCAGGGTTGGACCCGCGGCGGGAGATCTGCTTCAGGCCGGTGCCGTCGGCGTTGATCGTGTAGATGCCGCTCTTGGCGCCGCCGCGCCAGAGGGCGAGCTTGCCGTCGTCGGGCGACCACGCGGGGTCGGAATCGGCGTTCTTGTCGATCTTGTCCGTGAGATTGATGGGGCTTGAGGGGTTCGCGAGGTCGACGATCCAGACGTCGAAGTTGCGCGATCCCCTGGCCGCCAGGGCGATGCGATCCGAGTACCGGGCCCAGTCGGGACTCTGGATCTCGCCGTCAGGCCGGCCGGCGAGCGGGCTGCCCGCCACGTTCGTGATGTTCATCGTGCCGGTGACGACGACGGTGCCCGTGGCGTCCACTCCAAGGTCATAGACGAGGCAGTCGTTCTCGCCGAGGAGGTAGGTGACCGCGATCCGGGCGGCATCGGGCGACCACGTCACGTGTCGCTCCTCGGCATCGTCAGTGAAGGTGAGTTGCTTGCGCCCCGAGCCGTCCGTGTTGATGAGGATGACCTCAAAGGAAATGGCGCTCGGGTCGTCCGACGGGTAGTCCTCGAACGCGATCTTGAGCCGCCCGTCCGGCGCCACCACGGGCGACCAGGCGCAGCTCCCGAATGCCTCGTACGTTGCCGTGAGTGGGGTGAGGCCGGAGCCATCGGTGTTGATGGTGTAGAGCCCGTTGCTGCCGTACCCGAACGGCGCTCCGATGAAAGCGATCTTCGAGCCGTCGGGCGACATCGCGGGCGTGAGCAGGAAGTAGTCGCCGGCGTTGGCAAGCACCCTCGTGAAGTTGCTGCCGTCGGCGTTCATCACGTAGATGCTCCCGCCGCTGTTGACGACGATCGCGGGGCTGGGCGGCGGGGGGGCGCTCAGGGGCGTAGCGGCGGTGAACGTCATCGCGCCGACCGCGGAAACGGGAACCAGCGACCACACGCTCATCCGACCGAAGCTCTTCATGACGGATTCCTTTCGAGATCTCGTGCCTCTTGCCGCCTGCGCCGCCGCATCGGGAGAGTTTCCCAGCGGCGGGAGGCTGCGTTCGGACTGAAACGCGAGAAAGCCGACCGGGAACTGCAACGCTTTTCAGGCGCCGCTAAGCTGCCGGGCTGTGCCTGACCTCCCGGCCACCACCGAGCTTCTGCTCGACCTGTCGCGCGGCGATCGCGCCGCGATCGACCGCCTCGTCCCGCTCGTCTACAACGAGCTGCGAGCGATCGCAGCCGAGCAGCTTCGCCACGAACGCGCGGGCCACACGCTCCAGCCGACGGCTCTCGCCCACGAGGCCTACCTGCGCCTGGTCGACCAGTCGCGCGTGGACTGGAAGAACCGCGCCCACTTCCTCGGCGTCGCGGCGGAAATGGTCCGCCGCGTCCTCGTCGACCACGCCCGCGCCAGGGCGGCGGCGAAGCGCGGCGGGGGCGCAGAGCGAGCGACGCTCACCGACGTCGAGGGCGAGACGCACGGTGCCGCACTCGACCTGATCGAGGTCGACACGGCGCTCGCGGAGCTGCGCCAGCTCGATGAACGGCAGGCCCGAGTCGTCGAGCTGCGCTTTTTCGGCGGGATGAGCGTCAAGGAGATCACCCACCTGCTCGGCGTGTCGGAGCGCACGGTGCTCGGGGATTGGGCCGTCGCACGTACCTGGTTGCGGCGCAGACTGGAGGGCTGACCCCCCGGGCCTCCGCGCATCCATTGCATCCACCGAACCTGGTTTTCGCGTTCTGCTCGCGACCCGTGGAGGACTTCACTGGAAGCGGCTCGACATCGCCGAATCTCGGAGCTGTTCCTGGCCGCGTGCGAGCTGTCGCCGCCGGAACAGTCCAAGCTCCTCGACCGCGAGTGCGCGAGCGACCGGGAGCTGCGCGCCGAGATCGAGTCGATGCTCGACGTGAACGCGCGGTCCTCGCCCTTCCTGTCCGTGCCGGAATCTCCGCCGAACGTACCGAGCGCGACGGCATCGCCGGCAGTCGCGGCGCCGGGCGCGCTGGTCGGCCGCCGGCTGGGTCCCTACCAACTCGTGCGCGTGCTCGCCTCGGGTGGCATGGGCTCGGTCTACGAGGCGCTCCAGGACAGGCCCGAACGGCGCGTGGCGGTCAAGGTCCTGCGCCGCGGCCTCTTCTCCCCCTCCGCACGACACCGTTTCGAGTACGAGTCCGAGATTCTCGCCCGGCTGCGCCACCCTGCGATCGCGCAGGTCTTCGACGCCGGCGCCTGGCAGGATCCCGACCAGCCCGAAAGCGTGCTGCCCTACTTCGTCCTCGAGCTCGTCCCCGACGCGCGGCCGCTCACATCGTGGTGCCGCGAGCAGAAGCTCGATCTCGAGGCGCGCCTCGCCCTCTTCGCGCAGATCTGCGACGCCGTCCATCACGGCCACCAGAAGGGCGTCATCCACCGCGATCTCAAGCCCGGCAATCTGCTCGTCGACGGCCAGGGTCACCCGAAGGTGATCGACTTCGGCGTCGCCCGCTGCACCGACGCCGACCAGAACCTCACCACCGAGCACACGCAGGCCGGCCAGCTCCTGGGCACGCTGCAGTACATGAGCCCCGAGCAGTGCGGCGGCGATCCCGACGAGGTCGACGTGCGCAGCGACGTCTATTCGCTGGGAGTCGTGCTCTACGAGCTCCTGACCGGCGTACTGCCCTACGACTTGAGCGGGGCGCCGCTCGCTCGCGCGCTCGAAGTCGTGCGCGAGTCGCCACCGGTGCGGCCGGGGTACCTGCGCAAGGAGCTCGCCGGAGACCTCGAGACCATCCTGCTCAAGGCGCTCGCCAAGGAGCCGGCGCAGCGCTACGCCTCGGCCGCCGACCTTGTGGAAGATCTCGAGCGCTGGCGGCGCCACGAGCCGATCCGCGCGCGGCCGCAGAGCGCGCTCTATGAGATGCGGAAGTTCGTGCGGCGCAACCGCGTGCTCGTCGGCGCCGCTGTGCTCACGGTCGTCGGACTGGCCGTCGGGCTGTTCGTCGCGCTCCACGGGCTCGGCGCCGCGGAGGAGGCGCTCGCGCGCGAAGGGAAGGAGAAGCAGACCGCCCAGGCCGAGCGCAACAACGCGAGGCGCGAGGCGCGCATCAACGCCATGGTGAACGACTTCCTGAACCGCGACCTGCTCGCGGCCGCGCGGCCGGAAGCGCGCGGACGCGATGTGCCGCTCGGCGTCGTCCTGGACGAGGCCGCGGCGCGTCTCCCGGGTCGATTCCTCAACGAACCGGCGGTCGCGGCGCGGCTGCACGACACCATCGGCATCACCTACCGCGAGCTTGGAGACTACGAGGCGGCGCTGCGTCAGTTCGAGTCGGCGATCGCCCGCGCGCGCGCGAGCCCGGACTTCGATGCCCGGTTTCTGCTCACGATCCGGATCCGTGTCCCGGGCGTCCTCATCCTCCTGACCCGGTATGACGACGCTGAGCGCCTGATCGAGGAGCTCGAACCCGAGACCGACCGGGTCTGCGGCGCCCGCTCGGCTGACGCCGCCGGGCTGCGGACGGGCCTTGGCAACATCCTGTTCTGTCGTGGCGAGTACGACCGTTGCATCGAGGTCCAACGCGAGGCGCTCGCTCTCTGGGAGGAGGCGGCCGGCCCCGACGATCCCGAAACCGGTCGAGCGCTCAGCAATCTCGCGATCTGCCTGCGTCGGCTGTCGCGTCACGCCGAAGCGGAGCCCCTGCTTCGGCGCGCGCTCGAGATCCACGAGAGGCACTCGGGTCCGGACCATCCCGAGACGCTCAACATCGTCAACAACCTCGGCGTGCTCTACTTCGATTGGGGGCGTCCCGAGGACGGAAAGAAGATCCTCGAGGAGGCGCTGCCGCGCTTCGACCGCGCGCTCAAGCCCGATCATCCGATCACGCTCGGCGCGCGCGCGAGCCTCGCCGAGTGCCTCAGCCGGATGGGTGACAAGCACGGGGCCGCGAGGATCTACGGCGAGGTGGTCCCGGCGATGAGCGAAAAGCTCGGGCCGGGGTCGCGGCAGACGCTCCTCTACGCCGGCAACTGGGCGAACGTCTTGCGCGACCTCAAGCGCTTCGACGAATGCCAGACGCTCTACGAGGAAACGATCGCGAGGATGAGGGACTCCCTGGGCGAGGACCACGAGCTCACGGTCAACGCCCTCTGCGGCCTCGCGAAGCTCTTCCGGATGCAGCGACGCCTCGTGGAATCAAGGGACGTCTACGAAGAGATCCTCTCGATCATCGACGCGAGCGAGCTCATCCCCGAGCGCGATCGCTTGCTCATCCGTCTCGACTACGGCTCCCTCGTCCTCCTGCCTCTCGAGGAGTACGAGGAGGCCGAACAGGTCCTCCGCGAGGCGTTCGCGGGTTTCCGCCGGCTCGACGGAGACCGCAACAAGTCCACGGCCGCGGCGGCGGAGGATCTCGTGCGCATCTTCCACGCGACGGGCCGCGCCGAGTTGGAAGCGGAATGGAAGAAGATCGCGGAGCAGTGCCGCCCGCCGGACGAAGGGAAATGATGCCTCGGGTGGCAGATGCCGGAGCTTACGCCTTCGCAACGACGCGCGCTGCCACTCCTTGTTGCTTGCTAGGGTTCCATTGCACCGACTGCGACTCGCCAGCCCTTTCGAGTGGACTGCGCTGGGCGCGGCGCCGAAGTCGATCGCGGTCGAAATGCAGGAGCGTCAGCAGGACGATGACTCCGACGGGGGATGAGCAGCTAGGGGACTGAGCCCAGCATCATGGCGATGCTTTTCATGGAGGAGAGTGAGCGGGCGGAGGAAAAACCAGGCTGGCGGAGGACAGTTTCGCGGGCTCCTTTTGAAGGAGCCGAGGGTCAAGTCCAGCGGAAGATCTTGAGGGCGACGAAGGAGCTGGCGAATCCCCACGCGAGGAGGTTCAGGGCCTCGAGCGGCACCGAGAACAGGCTTGATCCCTTGTTGACGATCTCGCGCAGCGCGTCGTTGAAGGCGGTCAGCGGCAGGGCCTGGACGAAGGGCTGGAACCATGAGGGGAAGAGCTGGGCCGAGAAGAACACTCCTGAGAGCAGGAACATCGGCAGCGTGACGAGGTTGATCACTCCGCCGGCCGTCTGAGGGTTCTGGGCGCGCGATCCGGCGAGAAGGCCCAGGGCGGAGAAGCTGAATGCCGCGAGCAGCACCAGGAGCGCGACGTCGACTACGCTGCCGCGAAGGTGCACGTCGAACAGGAAGTAGCCGGCGAGCAGCAGGAAAGCGGCCTCGATCAACGACATGAAGGCGCGAAAACCGATGTACGAGGCGAGGTAATGGCTGCGCTTGAGCGGCGTCGCCGCCAGGCGCTTGAGGAGCTTTTGGATGCGCGCCTGGGTGAGGGCCCAGCCGACTCCCCACAGACCGCCGCTCATCAAGTTGAGACCGAGGATCCCCGGGATGAGGAAATCGATGTAGCGCTTTCCGGGAGTGCGCTCCTCGACGAGCTCTAGGTCGCGTCCCGGCCTTTCTTCGGGCGGCGAGGACAGGGCATAACGAACGGCGATCTCGACCATGCGGCTGTTGGGCCGGGAGGGATCCATCAGCAGCCGCTCCGGTGAGCTCGAGAACACGACAACTCCGGCCGAACCCGTCGCGAGCTTCTGTCGGGCGCTGGTTTCATCGCAGATCTCCGCCTCCAGACCCGGAAGCGAGGAGATGCGAGCGGCGGCCTCGGCAGCGGTCGGTCCCTCGACGACGGCGACGAGCATCGTCTCGGGACCTTTCTCGCGAAACGCCAGTCCCAGGCCAACCGACATCAGCAATGGAAAGCCGAAGATCCAGAACAGAACCCCCGGCTCGCGCATCATCTCGCGCCAGCGTCCGAGAAGGAGGTGGTACAGCGGATGGTCCTTCACGCCGGGACTCCGTTCCCGTTCGCATTCTGCTGCGATTCCGCCGCCTCCATCGTCTTTCCGGTGAGCTGCACGAAGACGTCGTCGAGGGTCGCGTGGCGCATCGTCAGCCGGGTGAGGTTTGCACCATTCGCCGCGACCGCCGACAACACGTGTGGCAGCGTGCGATGGATTTCGCGAGTCGACAGCCGGAGGCCGCCGCCGTCGCGCCGGGCAGCGACCACTCCCGGGACGGCGGAGAACACCTCCGCGGCGAGCATCGGCTCGGTCTCCAGCTCGACCACCTCGTCCGCACCGAGCCGCTCGATCAGCTCGCGCGGCGCACCCAGCGCGATCACCTTTCCCTGGTCGACGATGGCGATGCGATCACACAGGCGCTCGGCCTCTTCCATGTAGTGGGTGGTGAGGAGGACGGTGCGGCCGCTCTCTCGGGCCGCGCGGATAATGTCCCAGAGCGAGCGGCGGGCGTTGGGGTCGAGGCCGGTCGTCGGCTCGTCGAGGAACAAGAGCTCGGGGTCGCTGACCAGCGCGAGGGCAACGGCGAGGCGTTGCTTCTGTCCGCCCGACAGCTTGCCGACCCAGGAATCGCGTTTCTCGACCAGGCCGACGCTCTGGAGGATGGAATCGAGCTCCAGCCGATGCTGGTAGAACGAACGGAACAGCAGGACAGTCTCCTCGACAGTAAGCTTGTCGTAGAGATCCGTCTCCTGGAGCTGGATGCCGATGCGTGCGCGCAGCTCGCTCGCGTGCTCCTTCCAGGCCCGGCCGAGGATGCGAACCTCTCCCGACGTCGGAGTCTGCAACCCTTCCAGGATCTCGATCGTGGTGGTCTTGCCGGCGCCGTTGGGGCCGAGGAGCCCGAAGCACTCGCCCTGGTGGACGCACAGGTCGAGGCCGTCGACCGCGCGCACCTTGCCGAAGTGCTTGACCAGGCGCTGGACGTCGATCGCAGGCGAATCGGTGGATGGCTTCATGAAGGAAGCGTTCGAGCGGGCTCGGGAACGGAATCGAGGGCGAGACGCTAAAGCCCGGCGAAGCCCGAAACAACCTGGGCCCTTCGCAGCAGGGCTTTGTGCATGATCCGGTCGGACCGGCTCCTGTGACGGGCGCGAAGAGCGAAAGTGGGAGCAGTCGATGGAACCTTTGGAGCGCACTTGCCGTCGATTGCGAGGTCCGGATCGGTTCCTGATTCCGACGAGCCGCCAAGGGCGATCCGGTCGTCGGGGCGCCGATTGGAGCTATCTGAATGCCATTTGCACGAGAACGGGAACGAGTCGCGGAAGCGGGCCCGACGATGCCGCCGACTCCGGGATCAAGGGTCCGTGGAGTGTGCGATGACGCTGGGAAGGCGTGAGTTCATCCAGGGGAGCAGTCTGCTCGCGACCCTGGCGGCGCTGTCCTGCTCACGGTCCTCGGGAGGCGGCGCGACCCTGGTCGACAAGAGTGCCGATCCTCTGGTGCTGCGCGGTCTCCATCGCTTCGGTTTCGGCCACCGGCCGGGGGACGTGGACCGGGTCAGCGCTCAGGGGATTCTCGAGCACCTGGAGGAGCAGCTCCATCCCGAGGCGATCGACGATTCGCGGACCGAGCAGCTCGTCGCCGCTCTTTCGACCTATTCCCTGCCGCTTGCCGAGCTGCGCAAGCAGCCCTACACGTTGGTGCAGTACGAGCTGGGTCTCGCCACGTTCCTGCGCGCGCAGCTCTCCAGCCGCCAGCTCCACGAGGCGATGGTCGAGTTCTGGTCGGATCACTTCTACGTCACGGTCACCAAGAATCCGTTCATCAACTACCTCAAGGTCGTCGACGACCGCGACGTGATCCGTCCTCGTGCGCTCGGGCGGTTCAAGGACCTGGTCAAGGCGGTGGTGAAGAGCACCGCGATGCTGAGCTTTCTCGACAACATCCAGAACGAGAAAGGCAATCCCAACGAGAACTACGCGCGCGAGCTGATGGAGCTGCACACGCTGGGGGTCACGGCGGGCTACTCGCAGGTGGACGTCGAGGAGCTGGCGCGCGCGCTGACCGGCTGGGGCATGCACCTCGACGGCGAGAGAATCGGCGAGTTCCGCTACGACGACTCTCTCCACGACTACGGGGAGAAAAGGGTGTTCGGCCTCGACCTTCCGGGCAGCGACGGCGAGGACGAGGTCTCGCGGCTGATCGATCATCTGTGCGAGCAGCCGGCGACGGCGCACTTCCTCGCGACCAAGCTCTCGCGCCGCTTCGTTGCGGACGACCCGCCGGCAGGTCTGGTGGCAGAGGTCGGGAGGACCTATCTGGCGACCGGCGGCAACGTGAAGAGCATGCTGCGGGCGATCTTCCGTAGCCGGGAATTCGCGGCTGCGCCCAAGAAACTCAAGCGGCCGTTCAAGTACGCGGTGTCGGTGCTGCGCGCGCTCGGCTGCGATGAGCAGGTGACCGAGGCCGCGCTGCAGGCGCTGCCCGGGCTCGGCCAGCCGCTCTACTTCTGGCCGATGCCCAACGGCTACCCGGACGTCGCCGAGGCCTGGCTCCCCGGGTTGCTGAACCGATGGAACTTCTGCCTCGAGCTGCTCGACGGCGGACACGAGCGGGTGAATGACGCAGTGCGCGCGCTGCTCGGCGGGAGCCGTTCGCGCGGGGCGGCGCTCGACGCGCTCTCTTCCGGCATTCTTGGGACGAGCCTGGAACGAGGCGTGCGCAACGCGCTGTTCGACCACGTGGGCGCGGGTGGATTCGACGACCCGCTGACCGAGGAGCGCTGGCGCGAGGTGGCGGCGCTGCTCCTCTCTCATCCAGACTTCCAGTGGAGCTGAGGCAATGGCCCTTTCGCAACCTACCTGCGACGAGTATCTGCGTCTGACTCGGCGCACGCTGCTCGCAGGCGGCGTCGCGACGGCGGGCTCGCTGCTCCTGCCGCGTTCGCTGCGGGCGGCGCCGATGTTGGCATCGGGCAGCGGCGGTGAAGGCGCCCGCGGCGACGTCCTTTTGTGCGTCTTCCTGCGGGGCGGAGCCGACGCTTGCAACATGGTCGTCCCGTATCTCGAGGACAACTACTACAAGCTCCGGCCCAGCCTCGCGGTCGGCCGGCCGGACGATTCGAACGCAGAGATCCGGGCCATCGACCTCGACGGATTCTTCGGGCTCCATCCCAGCCTTTCGGATCTCCTGCCGATCTGGGACGCGGGCAACCTCGCGTTCGTTCACGCCACCGGCTCGCCCGACCAGACCCGCTCGCACTTCGCGGCGATGGACCTGATGGAGCGCGGCGCGATCGACGGCCTGCTGTCGGGGTGGCTGGCGCGTCATCTCGGCTCGCACGACACCGGCAACTCCTCGACGTTGCGGGCGATCAGCGCCAGCGCCTACCCGTCGCTGGCGTTGAGCGGCAGTCGTTCGATCGCGGTCAACAACCTCGCCGCCTACGAGCTCAAAGTGAATGCCGGGCGCAAGCAGGAGATCCGCGGACTGATCGAGACGCTCCATGCGGGAGGAGACCGGGTCCTCGCGGCGGAATCGAAGGCGGCGTTCTCCACGATCGACCTCCTTTCGGGTATCGACCCGGACTCCTACAAGGAAGAGGGCCGGCTGTACACCGACACATTCGGCGCGGGGCTCAGGATGATCGCGCAGCTCATCAAGAGCGAGGTCGGCGTGGAAGTGGCCTACCTCAACCTCGACGGCTGGGACACTCATGCCGAGCAGGGACTTGCGACCGGCGTGCATCCCTCGCTGATGAGCATCCTCGCCGGGAATCTGCTCGCGTTCTTCGAGGACATGAAGGACGAGTGGCACAACCTCACCGTCGTGGTGATGACGGAGTTCGGGCGGCGCCTCAAGCAGAACGGGTCTCTGGGCACCGACCACGGCCATGGCACGCTGATGCTCGTCCTCGGCGGCGGCATCCTCGGCAGAAAGGTTTACACGAGCTGGCCGGGTCTCGCCGACGATCAGCTCGTCGGACCCGGCGACCTCGCGATCACCGTCGACTACCGCGACGTCCTCGCCGAGATCCTGCGCAAGCGTCTCCTCAACCAGAACCTGAGCCAGGTGTTCCCCGGCTACTCCGTCGACGAGCTCGGCCTCGCTCTCGACCGGGTCTAGCCCAGGTCTAGCCCGGCCGCGCAGCGGCGGTAAGTGCCGCAACGCGGCAGCTCTTGAAAAAACCTAGCCCGTTTCATTCGTGGCTCGCTTTCGTGCGCGAACCAAAGCGGTGCTTCGCACCGCACTCCAAAACTGCGAGCTACGCACGGACTTATCGCTCACGCCGCTAGGTTTTTGGAGTGCGGCGCGGCAGCGCCGCTTTGGTTCGCGTACGAGGCAGCGGTCGGAATGCTGAAGAGAATCCGCGAAGGCCGTGTGAACGAATGGCAGGGTATGACTGGTTGCTCGTCCTGAGGAGAGCCCGGCAGGATGGGGGCCGCACCTTCATCCGGGACGCAGTGGTTTGCTCGCGAACCAAAGCGGTGCTTCGCACCGCACTCCAAAACTGCGAGCTACGCACGGATCCATCGCTCACGCCGCGCAGTTTTTGGAGTGCGGCGCGGCAGCGCCGCTTTGGTTCGCGCACGAAGCAGCGAGCGCGTTGACCGGACGGGACGTCCACCCGAGCTCCGCCGTTCAAGAGAGCTGGCTGAACGGCCCGGCTGTGCTACAGAATCATGGAGTAACGATCGGGTAGTCTGGTCCCGGTTCGCCAGGAAGAGGAGCGAGCGATGCGACCGATGGGAGATCGGATCCGTGGCGTGGTGATCGCGTGGCTTTTGCTGTCCTCGGCCAGTCCGGGACAGTTCCAGTTGTACGAGTTTCAAGGCCCGCCGTCTCTCGGGTCGAAAGTCCGCCTCCTCCAGGACGCGAACGGCGACGGCTTCGCGGACATCTACGCGAGAGATCCGCGGACGGTGTTTTCCGGAAAGGATGGTTCGTCGATCGACTGGTCCCATGGGGGAGACCCGATCGGTGACCTGAATGCCGACGGGTACGAGGATTATTTGATCGTCGTCGCAGGATCCTGCAGCGACTGTAGAGATGCCGTCATCCATTCGGGAAGCGATCAGTCCCAGTTGTTCGTGATCCATTTTGTTCCCAACTACGGCCATGAGGTCTGGGGATTCCCCAACTACTCCGTCGGAGACGTCAACGGCGATGGAATCACCGACATCGCGATCGTCGACGAGGTCCATGGCCTGGGATTCAACCTCGTGTTCGTCTACTCGGGGGCGGACGGGATGCTGCTGTACGAGTTGCGCGGCTACAACCCACGGGTCTCGCCCACCTCGTTCGGACGGTACCTCGCGAGTGAATTCGACGTCGACGGCGACGGATGTTCGGACCTGGTGATCGGCGACAACTACCTGGACGTGAACAAGGACTATTCCACCGACGGCCTGGTCGACGTCTACTCGGGAAAGTCGGGAACCCTGCTGTACCGGTTCCTCGGCCCGGGTACCTTCTGGACTAGCTTCTTTGGATCGTTCGTGGCGGGGTTGGGAGATCTCAACGCGGACGGTCGCGACGAATTCTGCTACATGGATGCCAGCCGCCGCATCCAGGTGATCAACGGTTCCGACGGTTCACCGCTCTTCGGCCCGATCCCCGGAAACTCGGCATGCCGCGCTCCGGATCTCGACGGTGACGGCAACGCGGAGCTGGTTCTCTTCGACTACACCACCGGCAATTGCCTGCTGTTCTCCGCGGGTCTGGTCGATTTCACCATCTCCATGCCGGAGCTGCTCGGGAAGAACGGGACACTGGAGGGTGGAAAGGACGTCAACCGCGACGGGACTCCTGATTTCGTCCTGGGCGCACCCGACGTCGACATCGGCGGGCAGCCGACGGGTCTGGTGCGGGCATTCGCTTTGTGCCACAAGGCACGCTTCGCGAATTATGGAAGCGGTTATCCCGGCACTCTTGGGATTCCATCCATCTCCCTGAACGCTCCTCCAGTGATGGGTTCCACGGTCCTGTTGGAGCTCGGGAACTCCCTGGGTGCAGCCACCATTGGTGTGCTTTTCATCGGACCGGATCCGGCGGACATCGATTCGAGCTGGGGAGGTGATCTCCTGGTCGCGAGCCGCTTTCCGCCGGTGCTGATTCCACTGGGACCCGCCGGGGGATCCATCCCGCTCGCAGTGCCGGACAATCTGCCTTTCTGCGGTCTAGCCTTGTACTGGCAGATCCTGGAGAGCGACCCGGGAGCTGCTCATGGAGTCTCTTTTTCTCCAGGCCTCGAGATCGTGCTCGGCCGGTGACGGGCGCAGAGCCCGATGAATGGTCCCCACGCTCCGGATCCACCGCGGAGGCGCAGAGGACGCGGAGAGATTTACCACGAAGGCACGGAGCCCTCCCTGGTGCGAGCGCCCGAGGAGCGTCGGAGTTTTGGAGTGCGGTGCGAAGCGACGCTTTGGTTCGCGGCAGATTCCTCGTACGCAGACCAGAATCGATTCCATCAAAGCGTCAATTCGGTGGCGGCCTTCCCGGGGAGTGTGGGGCGACTCCTTGCTGTTGCATCGGGAAGTGGTCTAGTGATGTCGTTTTCGACGTGGAGAAATGCCATGCACTCGTCACGCTCGAAGCACGGATTCGCGAGTGCAGCGGTTGGCGTCGTTCTGCCGATGACGTCGGCCGCCGCGCAGGAGACCTCACGCGTCAGCGTGGACTCGTCGGGCGCCGAGGGGAATGGGAACAGCGGGGGTAAGGCGATCTCTGCGGACGGGCAGATTGTGGCGTTCGACAGCCTGGCCTCGAATCTCGTCCCGAGCGATACGAACGGGACATGGGACGTCTTGATCCACGACTGCTCGAGCGGACTCACGGAACGCGTGAGCGTGGACTCGTCGGGTTCACAGGGTAATGGCAAAAGCTACCTTTCGGCAATTTCTGCAAATGGGACAATCGTGGCGTTCGGCAGCGAGGCCTCCAATTTGGTCGCCGGCGACACGTCCCAGCCGGGAATCTCTGCCGACGGGACGATCGTTACCTTTTCGAGCGTGGCCTCGAACCTCGTGGGCAACGACACGAACACAGCTAGGGACGTCTTCGCGTACGAGCCCTGCTGCACGGTCGACGCCGCCTGGTCCAACTACGGCGCCGGGTTCCCGGGATCGACCGGGGTGCCGAGCTTCATCTCGAGAGTGGACCCTGTCCTCGGCACGAGACTCACTCTGGACCTCGCAAACAGCTATGGGAATGAGACCCTCGGGCTTTTGCTGGTCGGCCTGCAGGAGGCGTCGATCCCAACGATCTGGGGTGGCGATCTCCTTGTGCTTCCAAGATCGGCCTCCCTTCTCATCGTTCGCTGGATCGGGATCTCGATCGAGAGTGAAATCCCTGACCATCACGCGCTGTGTGGACTCGAGTACTTTTTGCAAGCCCTCGAGATCGATCCCGGCGCTGCCAGAGGTGTGTCGTTCACCGCGGGGCTGAAGCTCCTGCTCGGTCACTGATCGCTTTGCCTTGAGGAGGTTCCAAGAATGAAACTGCGAGCGCTCGCCGGGTCGTGCCTGCTGCTGGCTTTGCCAGGCTGCGCGACGTCGCATCTGTTGCAGGTGGATCTGGACCTGGTCGACCCCTCGTGCGAGTATTCGGAGCCGGCCGTGGTGGCGCCCGAGGTTTGCGTGGTGGCCGCGCTCCTCGCGGTCGGGCTGGCGTTCGACATCGTGACCTTCCCGTATCAGTACGCCAGGGGCTACTACCCCTACGGAGACCGATGCCGGTGACGGCGGAAGTCGGTTGAACGGTTGAACCCTCGGGGCGGGAAACGAAGGCCTGCCGGCTCAGCACGCGCCACGTTTTTGTTTGCCGGGTCCGGGCGATTCCGTCGCTTTGTCTCATGGAGTCAGGCCCTGGGGAATGACCCCGGGGAGCGGTCGTTCGACTCCACCGCCGGATGCACCCAACTCAAGCGAGGGAGACGACATGCAATCTTCGACAACAATCTTGCAAACAGTCCTTTCAATCCTGGCGCTGGGAATCCTCTGCGCCGCGCGCGCGGCGGGCCAGTGCGGCGAGCTTGAGATGCTCCTCGGCTCGGGCGGTTCAGCAAGTGACGAGGAAGGCGTCGACGTTGACATCGACGGTGACGTCGCCGTGGTCGGATCCTTTGTCGACGACCCCAACGGCAATGATTCTGGATCGGCGTACGTGTACCGGTATGACAAGGCGAGCGCGACGTGGGTCGAGGAGCAGAAGCTGACGGCCGGCGCCCTGGGCTCCGGCGGAGATTACTTTGGTCGCGGGGTCTGCGTATCCGGAGATGTGATCGCGATCGGTGCGCCGCTCGACGACGACGACGCGAACCCGGCGATCACCGACAAGGGCTCGGTGTACGTCTTCCGGTACGACCCCGGCCAGAAAATGTGGCTACTCGACGGCAACAAGAAGCTGACCGCGAGCAACGGAAACGCGGGCGATCAGTTCGGTTTTTCCGTGGACCTGGGCGGCGACCTGCTGGCGATCGGGGCGCGGCTGGACGACGACTGCGCCGCAGACTCGGGGTCCGTGTACGTGTTCCGCTACGCCGGGTCGTTCCTGGGCTGGCTCAACGAGACCCAGCTCCAGGGCTCGGGCTGTTCCGGTGGTGATGAGCTCGGGCTGGACGTCGCCGTCCGCCGCGATGACGCCGAGGGCGATCGGGTCGTGGCCGGGTCCTACCTCGACGACCCCAAGGGTACGAACTCCGGGTCGGTCTCCGTGTTCCGGCGCGACCCTGTGACCAAGCAGTGGTCGGAAGAGCAGCGCCTGATCGAGAGCGGCGGCGCGGGCTTTGATCAGTTCGGTGTTTCGGTGGCACTGGATGAATGCCTGCTGATCGGTGCCTATGGCGATGACAACCAGACTTTCGTCGACGCAGGCGCCGCACACGTGTTCGAGTACGACGCAGGCGCAGGCCAGTGGACCCAGAGAGACCTGCTCCTTCCAAGCGCTCCCAGCCAGAGCGAGCTGTTCGGTCGAAGCGTCGGGGTCTGCGGCGAGGTCATCGTCGTCGGTGCGTACCTGGACGACCTCACCTTCTCGAACACGGGCTCCGCAAGTGTGTTCCGCCGCTGCGGAACTTCATGGGTGCTCGACGACATTCTCGCGCCGAAGACCCGCGGAAACGACGACTACTTCGGGTTCTCGGTCGCCGTCTCGGGCAACCGCGCGCTTTGCGGTGCCTACCTGGACAACACCAGCAAGGGCACGGACAGCGGTGCAGCCTACGTTTTCGGCGCCTCCGAGATCGAGCTGTCGATGACGCCGGCGAGCGTGATGCCCGGCGCGGCGATCGAAGTCTCGATGTTCTACGGGAAGGTAGGGGAGCCCGTGCTGTTCATCGCGGCGTCTCTCAACGGCACTCCGATCTTCCATCCGCTGTTCCTTGCCACCTTCGGCGCGGATCACACCCTGACCTTCTCCGCAAACGCCCCGAGCAGCCTGAGCGGCACCACGGTGGGATTCCAGGCCTACGAGGTCGAGGCCTGCGGCGGCATCACGGGCTCGAACGTCGTCCTAGTCGGGTTCCAGTGATCGTTGGGTTCGCGGTCGGCGGAGATCAGCTCGGGTCGTACGCGAGGTGGGCGGAGAGCCAGTGCTCGACCTCGGCGACGGTCGTTCCTTTTCGGAGCGCATAGCTCTCGACCTGGTCGCGGCCGATGGCACCGAGGCTGAAGTAGCGCGCCTGTGGGTGCGCGAAGTAGAGGCCGCAGACGCTCGCAGGCGGGATCATTGCGCAGTTCTCGGTGAGGCTCACGCCGATCGAGAACGGCTGCAGCAGGTCGAAGATCTTGCGCAGCTCGGAGTGATCGGGGCAGGCGGGGTAGCCGGGCGCGGGTCGGATGCCGCGGAAGCGCTCGCGCCGGAGGTCCTCCATCGTGAGCTGCTCGTCCTGGCCGTAGCCCCACTCCTTGCGCACGCGCGCGTGCAGGAGCTCGGCGTAGGCCTCGGCCAGGCGGTCGGCCAGGCCCTTCACCATGATCGAGCTGTAGTCGTCGAGCTTGTTCTCGTAGCGCTGCGCGAGCTGGGTCGCGCCGGCGATGGTCACGACGAACGCGCCGATGCTGTCGCCGAGCCCGCTGTCCTTGGGCGCCACGAAGTCGGCGAGGCTGTGGCTCGGCCTCGGGTCCGGAAAGGCCGTCTGCTGGCGAAGCATGGTGAAGCGCAGCTTCTCGCGGCGGCGTCCCGCGTTCTCGTAGACGACGATGTCGTCGCCGTCGGATTGCGACGGCCAGAACCCGTGGATCGCCTGCGGGGAGAGGCTGCGCTCGTCGATGATCGTCGCCAGCAGGGACCGAGCGTTCTGGTACAGCTCGCGCGCCGCCTTGCCCTTCTCCGGATGATCGAGGATTTCCGGAAACTTTCCGTGGAGCTGCCACAGCGAGAAAAAGAACGTCCAGTCGATGTACTCTGCGATCTCCTCGAGGCCGACGCTGGTGACGAGCTGGCGCGCGAGAACTGCGGGCACCGCGAGGTCGGATTCTCTCCAGTCGATGCGCAGGCGGTTTCTGCAGGCCTCCTCGTAGGGGAGGAGAGGGGCCCTGCCCCTTGAGGAGTGCATCTGGCGCAGGCGCTCCTGCGACTCGCGGTTCCTGCGGTCGAAATCTCCCTTGCGGCCCGGATCGATCAAGTGCGAGACGGCGCTCGTCACGCGCGAGGCATCCTGCACGTGCACCGTGGAGTCCTTGTATTCAGGGGCGATCTTGACGGCGACGTGCTCGCGGCTGGTGGTCGCACCGCCGATCAGGAGCGGCAGATTCATGCCTCGGCGCTGCATCTCGCGTGCGACCTGCACCATCTCGTCGAGCGACGGCGTGATCAGGCCCGAAAGGCCGACGAGATTGCAGCCCTGCTCCTCCGCCGTGGCGAGGATCCGGTCGCACGGCACCATCACGCCCAGGTCGATCACCTCGTAGTTGTTGCAGCGCAGCACCACGCCGACGATGTTCTTGCCGATGTCATGGACGTCGCCCTTGACGGTCGCCATGACGATCCTCCCCTGGCTGTGGAGCGCGATGCCCGAGCGTTTCTCCTCCTCCATGAATGGCGTGAGGTGCGCGACCGCCGTCTTCATGACGCGCGCGCTCTTTACCACCTGGGGAAGAAACATCTTGCCTGCACCGAACAGGTCGCCGACGACCTTCATGCCGTCCATGAGCGGGCCCTCGATCACCAACAGCGGCCGCCCGTACTTGAGCCGCGCCTCCTCGGTGTCGGCGACCACGAAGTCGACAATGCCGTTGACCATCGCGTGCCGTAACCGGTCCTCGACCGGCGACTCGCGCCAGGAGAGATCCAGCTCGCGCTTCTTCCCCTTGCCCTTGACCTGCCCGGCGTACTCGACCAGGCGCTCGGTCGCGTCGGCCCGGCGGTTGAAGAGCACGTCCTCGACCTTCTGCAAGAGCTCGGGCTCGATCTCCTCGTACACGATCAACTGGCCGGCGTTGACGATGCCCATGTCCATGCCGGCCTGGATCGCGTGGTACAGGAACGCCGAGTTCATCGCTTCGCGCACCCGGTCGTTGCCGCGGAACGAGAACGACAGGTTGCTGACGCCGCCGCTGACCTTGGCGCCCGGGCAGACGCGCTTCAAGACGCGCGTCGCCTCGATGAAATTCCGGGCAAACTCGTTGTGCTCCTCGATCCCGGTCGCGACCGCGAGGATGTTGGGGTCGAAGATGATGTCGCCCGGGTCGAAGCCGAGCCTCCGGGTGAGCAGGTCGTAGGCCCGTCGCAGGATCTCCACCTTGCGCTCGACGGTTTCCGCCTGGCCTTTCTCGTCGAACGCCATCACCACCGCCGCGGCGCCGTAGCGCTGGATGAGACGCGCACGGCGCAGGAACTCGTCCTCGCCGTCTTTCAAGCTGATCGAGTTGACGATGCCTTTGCCTTGCAGGCACTTGAGGCCCGCCTCGATCACCGACCAGCGCGAGCTGTCGACCATAATCGGCAGGCGCGAGATCTCGGGCTCGCTCGCGATCCATTGCAGGAAGGTCGTCATCGCCTGCTCGCCCTCCAGCATCCCGTCGTCCATGTTGACGTCGAGGATGTTGGCGCCGCCGCGCACCTGGTCGAGGGCGACCTCGAGTCCCTTCTGGTGATCGCCGGCGAGGATCAGCTTGCGGAACCGGGCCGAGCCGGTGACGTTGGTCCGCTCGCCGATCATCAGGAAGGTCGAGTCGGGCCGCACCGTCAGCGTCTCCAGGCCGCTCAGGCGCGTGTAGGCCGTGCCGTTCGCCGGAAGCCTGCGCGGGGCGAGATCCCGGATCGCTTCGGCGATGGCGCGGATCGTCGCCGGCGTCGTGCCGCAGCAGCCGCCCAGGATGTTGACCAGTCCGCTCTGCGCGTACTCGCCGAGCAGGCGCGCCGTCTTCTCCGGGGGCTCGTCGTACTCTCCGAAGGCGTTGGGAAGACCGGCGTTGGGATAGCAGTGCACGTAGACCGGGGCAAGGCCCGCCATCTCGGCGACGTACGGCCGCAGGTGCTCGGCGCCGCGCGAGCAGTTGATGCCGACGCTGAACGGCCGGCAGTGGGCGATCGAGGTCCAGAAAGCCTCGAGGGTCTGGCCCGACAGCGTCCGGCCGCTGTTGTCGATGATCGTGACCGAGATCATCAACGGCAGACGAACTCCCATCTGCTCGAACACCTCCTCGATGCCGACCAGGGCCGCCTTGGCATTCAGCGTGTCGAAGATCGTCTCGAGGAGAAGCAGATCGCAGCCGCCCTCGACCAGGCCCCGGGCCTGCTCGGCGTACGCGTTCCTCACCTGGTCGAAGGTGACCGCCCGGAACGCGGGGTTGTTGACGTCGGGGGACAGCGACAGGGCGCGGTTGGTCGGGCCGAGCGACCCGGCGACGAAGCGCGGCCGGTTCGGGGTGCGGCGCATGAACTCGTCGGCGGCGGCGCGCGCGATCTCTGCCGCTGCGCGGTTGATCTCGCGCACCAGGTGCTCGGTTCCATAGTCCGCCTGCGAGATCGCCGTGCCGTTGAAAGTGTTCGACTGGATGATGTCGGAGCCGGCCTCGAGGAACTGGTGATGGATCTTCTCCACGATGCGCGGCTGCGTCAGCACCAGGAGATCGTTGTTGCCCTTGAGGTCGCGTGGATGAGACGCAAAGCGGGTCCCACGGAAATCCGCCTCGGAGAGCCGCAGCGCCTGGATCATCGTGCCCTTGGCGCCGTCGAGCAGCAGAATGCGCTCCGCGAGGAGCTGCTCGAGCCGGGTCTGACGCTCGGAGGTTTGAGTCATCTCCTCAACACATCCTCAGGATCGGGCAGAGCGGCGCTCAATGATCGAGGCCGGCCGGCAGCTTTTCCGGGGTGAAGCTCAGCCCACCCGAAGCGCGCAGCTCGAGCTTGTAGAGAAAACCTCTGCGAAGCCGCTGGCTGGGGGCCTCTCCATGCGCGGCGCGCACACCGTACTTCTTCGCCATCGACGGGTCGTCGGTGATGTCCCAGAAACGATTCCATAGCTGTGTCTCGAGCTCGCTCATCTCGCCTCCTCCATAGGCGGGAGGCCGGGCGCGGCTCGGGTCGAGACTGATTCCCTCGCTGGGAGACTGGAACTCGCCGAAGGCGCGCTTGAACAGGCAGATCGAGGTAGAGCGCAGGGCGTCGCCCGCCTCGACCAGGGCGTCCTCGAACTTGATCACCCAGGCATCGATGTACAGGAGATCCCCTTCGATCGCGCCCTCGATCGGCGCCTGGATCGGCTGCCCTTGATCGTCGACCTCGACGAACCGGAACTGCGTGTGGAGCTTGCCGTCGTCCGTGGCCTTCTGGTCGAGGACCAGAACGTGCGCCTGGCGGTGGTCGACCTTGAGAAAGCGCAGCGCCGTGTCCAGTCGCGCGACGTTCTCCTCGAGTTCGGCGACCATCCTGCGCAGGTCGTCGATCTCCTCGCCTTGTCGGAGGAGGTCCATCGACTGGCGCTCGATCACGGCCTTCTGCCGGTCCGCCTCGGCGCGCTTGAGATCGAGCTCCCGGGTCATCTCCTCGAGCTCGAAGTCCTGGCGGTGCAGGAAGCGGTAGCCATACCAGGTCCCCGCCGCCAGGATCGAAAGGAAGCTCAGCGAGAGCAGCAGGCGCGTCATCTGTTGGAGGGCGTTCAGCACGGAAGGCTTCTCGACTGTTTTCGATGTCCTTGGCGATCAGCGGACGTCGTCAATCATCCTATCGGCTGGGAACGGTCAGCGAGCCAGAGGAGGGGCGAGGGGCCCGGCACTCATGATTCGCGAAGGAAGCTTCCTGCATAATCCCGGCGGATCGGGAGCGGGGCCTCGGGACCACCTCCCCGGTCGCGATCGAACGGCGAGAAAGGAGTCACCTTGCTCACGAGCATGTTGGCCATGGCCACAGCCTTGGCGACTTTCTCTCTCGGCGCGCAGGACGAGCTGCCCAGGATTGCCGACGGCTTCAAAGTCGATGTCATCGCCCAGGCGCCCGACTTCCTGTGGCCGTCCGCCGTGCACTGTCTCGACGACGGCTCGCTGCTGGTCAGTGAAGACTACATGGACATGCCGGGGCCCTCTGACCAGCCGATCGACCGGCTGTGGCGGTTTCGCTTCCTTCCTTCCGGGACGATCGAGCGCACGCTGTTCGCCGAACGCCTGTTCGCGGTGTTCGGCATCGAGGAGTGTGACGGGTCCGTGTATGTGATGAACATGCCCTGCCTCACGCGCTTGAAGGACCTCGACGATGACGGGGTGGCCGACCAGCGCACCGAAGTCCTGACAACTCTGGGCCCGCCGGCTCCCGGCTGGCCGGGCGGTTTCAACGACCACATCGTCAGCGGCATGCGCCTGGGGGTCGACGGGTTTCTGTACATTTCCGTCGGGGACAAGGGCGTGCCGCGCGCCGTCGGCACCGACGGCTCGACGCTGACGTTGCGCGGCGGCGGAGTGATCCGGCTCAAGCCCGATGGCACGGAGCTCGAGATCGTCGCCTCCGGCAACCGCAATCATCTCGACGTCGCGATGACCGAGGAGGATCACCTCTTCACCTTCGACAACACCGACGACGGCCTGGGCTGGTGGACGCGATTCAGCCACATCGTCCCGACCGGCGACTACGGCTATCCCTGGGACTACCAGAGTCACAAGGAGCGCTTCCTCGCGCCGCTCGCGGAATTCGGCGGCGGCTCGCCTTGCGGCGGGCTGGTGCTGCGCGAGAACGCCTGGCCGGAGGGATTCCGAGGCAACGTGCTGTTCTGCGAGTGGGCGGACCGCGTGCTGCGCCGGTTCGAGGTGGTGCGCGAGGGCGCGGGCTACCGGCTGCTGCGCCACGAGGATTTCATGATCGCCTCCGGCGGCAGGGAGTTCCGTCCGGTCGACGTGTGCGAATCTCCCGACGGCCGCTCGCTCTACGTCGCGGACTGGGGTCATGACGGCTGGCAGGCGAAAGTGAAGACCGGTCGGGTGCTGCGGGTGCGCATGGATCCCGAACCGCCGGCGCCCGAGCGACCGATGATCCGTCCGGACAGCGAGCTGCCGGTGCTCGCGGCCATGCTCTCTCATTCCTCCTTCCGGCTGCGCATCGACGCGCAGCGCGAGCTCGTGCGGCGCGGGGTCGCGAGCGAGTCGTTCTTGTGCGACTGGCTGGCTCGACCGACTCTGGACCTTGAGCACGAGCGGGCGCGGCGCCACGCCGTATGGGCTCTCGAGAGCATCGGCTCGGAGCGGGCCCGAGTTGCCCTGCAGGGCGCCCTGCACCATCCCGGCTCCGGCACTCGCGAGCAGGTCGTTCGCGCGATCGGGGCCAGGCGCTGGTCGTGCTCCTCGGAGATCGCTCTGCTGCTGCGCGACGCCGACCTGTTCGTGCGCAGAGAAGCCGCGATCGCTCTTGGCCGGATCGGCGATCCGGCGGCGATCGCGGACCTGGTGCGCGCTCTCGAGGAAAGCGAGGACGCGGTGCTGTGCTTCGTGATCCGCAAGGCGCTGCGCGCCCTCGTCGAGGGTCACGCGGAAGTGCTCGCGCGCGCTTTCGAGACGGCCTCCGACAGGCTTCGCGCCGAGCTCCGTCTCGCGTTGCGCGAGTGCTTCGACCTCGGCCTCGCGCACCAATGGGCGCGGATCGCGAAGGAGTCGGGCAACGCCGACGTGCGTTCCGACGCCGTCGAGCTGCTCGCCGGAATCCACCGAAGACAGAGGCCCTGGGACGGCAAGTGGTGGCAGATCCAGCCGGCCAAGGAAGGGCATCCTCCCAAGGTCGAGGAATGGGAAGGCACGGCGCCCGTGATCCTTGCTCTGCTGGAAAGCAGCAGGGAAGGCGACCCATCGGTGAGACGGCGCCTCCTTCAGGTGATCGAGGAAGAGCGCGTCCGCGATGCTCTGTGCGCGGTGCGCGAACGAGTGGTCCTCGATCCACAGCTCGAGCTTCGCCGGCTCGCGCTGCACGTGCTCCTGGCGCTGCGGGACGAGGGATGTGCGGACACCTTGAAGAGACTGCTTGCACAAGACGATCTCGACGGGGGATTGCTCGCCGATGCGGTCGAGACGATGCGCGGTGTCGCGACCGAGCCGATGGTCGAGCTCCTGGTGGCGACCATTGGGCGGATGGACCTGCCGAGCGCGCCGGTGGTCCGGGCGATCGAGGCGCTCGGCTCGATGAAAGCGATGTCGTCGGTCACGGTCCTGGAGAAGGCAAGGTCCAGCCCGGATGGGGAGTGCCGTGCAGCGGCGGTCGTGGCGCTCGCGCAGATCCTGGACGCCGCGGCGATGCCGGCGATCGCCGCGGCCGCATCTGAGGACTCGGGCCGGGTGCGAGCGGCTGCCTGTCGGGCGGTCGCGCAGCTCAAGCTGGCGAACCCCGTGGAGATCGCGTCGCTGTTCCTGCCCTTGGTGGCGGACAGCGAAGTCGGCGGGGAGGCTCTCAAAGCGTTGGCCCGGTTCCCGACGGCGAAGGCGATCGAGGCCTACCTCCATGGATTGATCTCGAGAGACCCGCAAGTCCGCGAGCACTGCGCTGAAGCCTTGGTCCGGCTGCGCACCGAGGTGCGGCCGGTCCTGGAAGAGGCTGCAAGGGCGCGGAGGATTCCCCCGCAGACCCTGGTGGAGGTTCGCGCGCTGTTCTCGCGGCCCTTGCCGATCATGCGCTGGCAGATTCTCGGACCGTTTCCTCCCGATCTCGAAGCTCCCACCGAGTCGTGGGGGGAGGCGCGAACGGTCGATGCCGAGGGATCGCACGGCTTCGTGAACCTGAAGTCGTTGTTCCCCACGAACGATCACTCCAGCGCCTTTGCCCGCGCCACCCTGCTCAGCGCCCGCGCCGATCGGGTCGACGTGCTCGCTGGCAGCGACGATTCACTGGCTCTCTGGGTCAACGGCTCGCGGGTGCACGATTTCCCGAAGGATCGGGGATGGACGGCCGACGAGGACCGGTTTGAAGTCGATCTGATCGAAGGTGAAAACGTGGTCGTCGCACGCGTCGGACAAGGCGTCGGCGACTGGGCCTTCAATCTCAAAGTGGGGGAGGCGCGCCACGGGCCGCTGTTCGAGGGACAGGCAGAGGCGGCGCGGACCATCGAGGATTACCGGGCGTTTGCGCTGTCGAACTCCGGCGACGCGGGCCGTGGTCGCACGCTGTTCTTCAACGCCGAGGGGCCCAAGTGCTTCAAGTGCCACCGAGTGGCCGGAGAAGGCGGTCAGATCGGGCCGGATCTGTCCGACGTTGGCGCCAAGTATCGACGCGAGGAGCTGATCAGCTCCGTGCTCGAACCGTCCAAACGGCGCAGCGAAGGCTATCGAACCACGCTCTTCGCGCTCGCTGATGGGCGCCTCGAGTCGGGCATCGTGCAGAGCGAGAACGACGGCCGCATCGTTCTTGCGCTCGCGACCGGAGATCTGGTGGAGCTCATTGCAGACGATGTGATCAAGCGCCGGGAAAGCGAGCTGTCGGCCATGCCCGAAGGCCTGACGGCCGGCTTCAGCCTGGAGGAGTTCGCCGATCTCATCGCCTTCATGGAGAGCCACAAGACCGCCCCTTCGAGCCGATGAAAGGCCGGATCCGGTCGAAGGGTCGGGATCAGCGATCCGGTGCGGCCAGGGACTGCCAGACCTCGCGCGCGCCCTCGCCATCGAAGGATTCCAGCCGTTCCCCTTGGCGCCGGTAGCGAATCTCGTGGTACCAGTCGCGAGCATCCGCTGGACGAAACCGCAGTCGGCCGTCGTCCGCGATCCACTGGAACTCGCGCGCCTGGACGGAGTCGTGGTCGAGACCCTCGGTCAGCCTGCCGTCTGCATGGAACTCCAGGAAGTGATCCAGGACGATCGGCTGCTCCAAGTCACAGAGCGGGTCGAGCTGGTACCACCGGCCCAGGAGCTCTGCGTCGCGATCCGCGTCGGCGAAGGGATCGGCGGGAACTCCCCCTGCCTGGGGCGGAATCCAGAGTGCGCTCTCTCCGTTTCCGCGGCTGAGATGGGCCCGCTCGTGCCCCAGGATCGAATGCGACGGCATTCCCTGCAGCGCGAGCGGGATGCGCGGGCGCTCCGGAAGAGATTCCCGGTATCGGCCGCGCTCGGTGACCGGACCGGCCGCGGGAGCAGGATCCTCGCTGCGAACGGCAGGAGAGACCGGGTCGTTTCCGGCCGCCAGCGAGCCGCCGGGCGTGGGGACCGAAGTCCCCGCGGATGCGCTCGCGTGGGTTGAGTCCGAGGGCGGTGCTCCTCCGAAAAGTACCTTCCCGGCCCAGCACAGCAGCACCAGGGCGAGAGCGACGCCTCCAAGGAGCCATGCCATGCTGCCAGATCTCAAAACGGTCGCCTTTCGTCAGCGCGTCCGGCCCTTTCCGGGGCCTTGACGGAGGACAGTGATCGCGACTCATGATAGTGGAAAAACAGTGCAGAGCCTGATCGGGACGATTCCAGGCAAGCGGAATCCTTTTCACTCGCGGAACCGGCTGCGCCATAAGAAGCAGCCACCTGAAGGAGCAAGGCGCCGTTCTCCCCGTGGCGCGACGGTTGCAACAGTGATCCAGGGGAAAGTAGAGTCTTGCGCGGTCCAAATGCACTTTGGGATGGATCCAAAGGACTCTCGAATCGTCGGCGGCGATGGGATGGACTGCGGTTCAAGTCTTCTGGAGTCGGGAGTCGTGAGTCGAGTGGGGGCAACCGGCCGATCGCAGTCGAGCCTGATGAGTTCTCCGGACCGGTTCATGAGTTTTCCGGACGGGGCTGCGAGTTCCTCGAACAGAAAGGAATCACCGTGAGTGGTCAGATGATCGCCCTCACGAACAGCAAGGGCGGAGTCGGCAAGAGCACTCTTGCGGTCCATCTCGCCGTGTGGCTCAAGGAGCAGGGATTCAGCGTCGCGCTGATCGACGCCGACGTGCAGCACAGCTCGTCGCGCTGGCTCTCGAGGCTCGACCCCTCGATTCCCATCCAGCGGCTGCACACGCCCGACGACATCATCGAGCAGGCGCCGGAGATGAAAGCCAATGCGGACTACGTCGTCGCCGACGGTCCGGCGGGAATGGCGGAAGTCACCCGTGCCATCCTCCTGGTGGCGGATCGGGCGATCATTCCTCTGGGCCCGTCGGCTCTGGACCTGTTCGCGGCCGAGCAGTCGGCGCGAGTCGTCGCCCAGGCTCAGCAGATCCGCGGCGGCCTGCCCGAGGCCTTCCTTTTGCTCAATCGAGTGCAGTCGCGCACCCGGCTTGCCAAGGAAGCCGTCGAAGCGGTGGCCCTGCTCGGTCTGCCGGTCGCACGCAAGAGAGTCCATCTGCGCACTGCCTACGCGGATGCCAGTGGTCAAAACACGGTCGTCTGGAGAATGCCGGCGGCGCGTGAGGCGGCCGTCGAACTGAAATCGGTCTTTGGGGAGATGATGGATCATGGTGAGAAGAAGCTTGGCGGAGACCTTGAACGAGCAAGCGCTGCAGTTTCTTAGCGAAGGCAGCGAGACGCGTCCGGCCGAGAGTCCCGTCTCCGCGGGTCCTCTTCCGGGTTTTGATCGCGCTTTCCACCTGGAGTTCTGGTCGAAGGAGGATCGCGAGAAGCTCAATCGATTCTTCCTGACTCGCTACCGCGAGGATCTGGAGCGCGCCGGAATCAAGACGACGCGCGATGGTCTGGTGGAGTCGAGCCGCACCCACGTTCCGAATACCAAGGGCCTCGACGTCGAGATCCGCTGGTTGCGGCGCGAGGTTGCGCTGCTGTCCGAGTTGGTGCGCAACCTCTTGCGCATCGTCGTGTACGCAGGCGGCATCGAGCCGGAACGTTTGCGCGACTATCTCTGTGAGATCAATCCGGACGCGCGCGAGCAGGAAGGCAATGGAGGGAACGAGGGGCCGGCGCCGCGAGGCAATCGCGATGACGACCGCTCCCGCCCGGGCAACGGGCTGCACGAATCCGTGGTGGAGACTCGGACGGAGGCTGCACCCACGTGGAGCGGCGAGTCGACTGCCGGCGATCCCGGCGCGGCTCTGTCGCGGCCCGCTGACCGAAGTCCTCCGGCGTTGACTCCGGAGGAGCCTTCGTGGATGGAGTGCCCGCGCTGCGGTCGGGAGCTGCCGACGACCGTCCACGCCTGTCTGTTCTGCGGAAGGCCGCTCTAGCCCTTCACTTTGGGGGTGGCCGTCATTCTCGTGACAGGTAGCCGTCATTCCCGCGAAAGGTAGCCGTCATTCCCGCGAAAGCGGGAATCCAGGCCTCACCCGCCTACGCCGGGCTCAGGCCGAGTCACTGTCCCTACTGCTCCGACCGATTAGGGGAGCCTCAAGACGAGTCCGGGGTCACGGCGCCCTGCCGCGAGGGGAGCCTCGCAACAGCATGGGTGATCGACCGGGGGATGTTCGGAGGCGAAAGCCGGCATGGTTGCGGCATTGTTCGTGGTCGCTGCACGGCGGCTTTCTCCATCCCCTCGCGGCAGGGCACCGTGACCCCGGACTCTGGCTCGCACGGTGGTTCGCGTGGTCTCGTCATTCCCGCGAAAGCGGGAATCCAGAGTCATGGATGACAGGCACGCACAAAGTGAACGGAATTGGGGCGAGAGGGATCCGACCGTCGCGAACGCGCCTCGCGTCTGCCGCGCCCCCGGTTGCGACGAGAGCCTCCGTTCCCCAGGCTTGAAGCGCGTCTGGCGAAGCCGTCCTTCCGGGGCACGGCTGCGCCGCGCGGTGAGGGCACCTCCTGCTATTGTTCTGCCGATCGGCGGAATCGATCGGTGACCCCGCGATCGCCGCGGGAGGGCGGACACCCGGATCCATGGCGTGAAGATCGGAGCGAACGAGCCTTGCTGGTGTGGCAGCGGGAAAAAGTACAAGCGCTGCCACCGAGTGCAGGACCTGGATGGAGGCGCGGGCCTTTCGGGTCGCGCGCCCTCGCCGCTGGCCCTGCATCCCGATCGCATGTGTCCTGGCCGCATCACACCGATGCGAACGGTGCCCCCGAGCATCCCCGCCCCGGACTATGCATTCACCGGCAAGCCGCGGGCAGCCACCGGCCGGGCCGTCAAGTCGGCGGAGGAGATCGAGCGCATGCGCAAATCCTGCCGCGCGGCGCGCGAGGTGCTCCACGTGATCGTGGCACGGGCGAAAGCAGGTGTGACGACCGAGGAGCTCGACGCGATCGCGCACGAGGAATGCATCCGGCGCGGCGCCTACCCCTCGCCGCTCAACTACCACCGTTTTCCCAA